>Ga0315556_1002287_pt1 | contig 11012 bp, 8 predicted proteins | sample SalMarSW160310MG_FD_202112 | JGI IMG/M metagenome (GOLD analysis project Ga0315556, IMG submission 202112) | Salt marsh sediment microbial communities from the Plum Island Ecosystem LTER, Massachusetts, United States - Salt Marsh Sediment SW1603-10 ...
TGTGCCGGTAGAGCCCAAACCGGCCGGCCCATCCGTCAAGTACCATCAACACAGGATTGAACTGGGCGACGGAAAGATGATGGGTGGCGACGCGATCGGGCACGCCGGCGAGCCAGCCTGCGATGCCGGCGAGCAGGTTGGACAGCGGCTGCAAGCCGAACACGGCATCGGGCTTGAGGCGGCGCAAAGCCAAAACCACGCGCACGAACAGCGCGGCCAGCGTGAACGGCGAGCGCGAACGCGCGCCCTTGACGAAGACGCGGGCGCCCGGGGGCAGTTCCACTTTCGAGCCGAACAGATACCACTCCTCGACGTGGTGCCCGTCGGCCCGCATGGCGCCGGCAAGCGTCGAGGCGAGCACCGAACTGCCGCCGTCATCGTGCGCCGTGCCGAGAAAGACGATCGAGCGCGGACGGCCCGGAGACGCCGCCGTCATCGCACTGGTTGTGTGTTGTGGGCGCCAAAGCTCGTTCATGACCGCTCCGGTTAGACGACGATGCCGCCCGTCGTGGCGCGCGCCGGCCGCGACCGTGGTGGGGGCATCCCGAGAGGCCTTCGGCTCATGGTGGAGTGGCGACAGCTCGGGTCAGGCAGGGTTTGTATCTGTCGCGCGTAACATAATCTTAAGCGGTTAAAGACTAGATAAATCGCAGTTTCCGGCGCTTGGGCGCTTCTGAAAACCGTGCACAGCCATGACCGACACTTCAGCCGCTATTGCCAAGGCCGGCAACGATGCCAAAGGATCCACGTTCGATCGCGCGATCCGCAAGATTTTTCCGTCAACTTCTCGCTTAACTTTTAACCCTTTGTTTCGCACGATTATCGATGCCTTCGACGTCGTGCCGCGCCTGATCTACTCGGAGTTCCGCGACCTGCCGCCCAACCACCTGCGGGTGCGCATCGGGGTCGGCAACCGCATCCTGAACAACCAGGTGCACTTCCTGGTACACGCGCGCGACTTCTGGATGTTCGTGTTCACGCAAGGGCTGGCCGATGCCAGCTCGAACATCCTGGACATCGGGTCGGGCTGCGGGCGCTGGGCGCACTGGCTGCGCGATTACAATTTCCGCGGCCGCCGCTTCACCGGCACCTATGTCGGCATCGATATCGACGGCGAGGCGATCGCCTGGTGCGAGAAGCACTACGACGCGGAACGCTTTCGCTTCCATCACTCGACGCATGCGAGCGTATCCTATCATCAGTGCGGTGAAAAAACCGCACACTACCGCGTTCCCGAGCCAGACGGGACGTTCGATCTGGTCGTGTCCAACTCGCTGCTCACCCATGTGCTGGAAGGCGAGCTCGAGAATTACATTCAGGAAAGCTACCGGTTGCTGAAGCCCGGCGGCGCGATCATGCACTCGCACTTCAATCTCGACTATCCGCCGGCGACGTACGGGACCCGGCACACGTTCCAGCACGTGCTCGGCAACGCGCGCGTCGAATCGCTCGAACAGCCGGAAGCGGCCGTCGCCTATCGCACCGATTACCTGTTCAAGGTCGCACGCGCGGCGGGCTTCAAGGATTGCGAGATCGTGCATATGCCGGGCGGCGCCCAGCACCAGCCGATCCTGCTCTGCAAGAAATAGCTTTCAAATTGGGCTAGCTATAGTACGCGATGCCGGCGACCAAGCCGGCGGGCGCGCGCATTGACGCGGTGCGTGTCTGCCTGAAGGTCGCCGCCGACAATCCCCAGATCATTCCGAGCAGCAGAAAAAAATGGCGCCAGTGGTCCGTGTCGATCACGAAGCCTTCGGCCATCTCGCCGATGAAGGCCGCGACGGCGGTGATGAGATATGGCTGCCACGGCGTGCGCACGAGCGCCGTGCGCAAGCCGACCATGGCCGTTGAAAACAACAGCATCAGATAGGCCATGCCGCCGGTCCAGCCGTAGACCAGAAAGGCCTGGAGATAGACGTTGTGCTGCTGCAGGCCGTGCACGCGGGCGAATTCGAACGGCCCCATGCCGTTGGGGAAATTCAATACCGACGTAAGCGCCAATTCCTGCAGCCGGAAGCGGCCGCCCTGGCCGACGTCGTAGGATTGAATGAGATGGGCGCGTTCTTTGAACATGTTGGCGATCGCGTCGAACGAAAGCAGAAATAGTACGAACACTGCCAATGCCCCGACGGCGGCGATGCTGAGCGCGAATACGCGCAGGCGTGCGCGCGGGGTCGGCGCGGTCACGAAGGCGAGCACGATCATGACGAGGCAAGAGACCGCAAAGTGGAACCAGGCACCGCGTGAAAAACTCAAGAACAGACCAAACAACAGGATACCGGCGACAATGGCGTCAGTGAAACGGATACGCCGGGCGACCATCCGGTCGAGCAGGAACAGCGTCGGCCAGATCAGAAATGGCCCGAACACGTTGGGGTCCTTGAAGGCGCCAAGCGCGCGGCCGAGCGGTGCGAACAGATGCGCGGTCCCGAAAACATCGAAGTAGCCGGCCGCGCCGATGAAGACAGCGACCACCGCCGTAATGACATAGGCGACCCGCATGACGGCGAGCCGCTGCATGGTATTTTGCGCGAACAGGCAAGCGAATAAGAGCCCTGCGACCGCCAGGTAAATCGACGTGCCGGTGTATTGGATGGTTTTTTCGAGTCCCGGCACGTGCAGCAGCGCCATCATGCCGGCTACGTTCCATATTAGCAGCAGCAGGAAAGGTACCATCAGCGTACGTTCGAGGCGCACTCCCGCGAGCAAAGCAACACCCAGCAGAGCGGCCATCAAGACGTCATGCGGCGATGGCTCGATGAAGGCGACCGAGCTCGCCAGCACGGTGATGAATAGCACAATGAGGAGCAGGCGCTCGCGGAACGCCACGGCATGCGCCGGCGCCGTAGGCATGACCGGGGGGAGCGCGATGCCCCGTGCGGTGATCAATAGGCGCTCTCGGTCTTGAGCAGGGCGAGCGGCGTGCGCAGCAGTATGTAAAGGTCGAGCAGCACCGACCAGTTCTCGATGTAGTAGAGGTCGTGTTCGACGCGATTCTGGATCTTTTCGTGGGTGTCGGTTTCGCCGCGCCAGCCGTTGATTTGGGCCCAGCCGGTGATGCCCGGCTTGACGCGGTGGCGGGCGAAATAGCCGTCCACCGCCTCGTCGTAAAGACGGGCCTCGGCCTTGGCGTTGACCGCATGCGGGCGCGGGCCGACCAGAGACAGATTTCCCTTGAGCACGACGTTGAACAGCTGCGGCAATTCGTCGAGGCTGGCCTTGCGGATGATGCGCCCGACGCGGGTGACGCGCGGGTCGTCCTTGGTGACCAGCTTTTCGGCGGTGGCGTCGGCCGCGTCGACATACATCGAGCGGAACTTGTAGACCTCGATCAGGTCGTTGTTGAAGCCGTAACGTTTCTGCTTGAACAGCACCGGCCCGCGGCTGTCGAGCTTGATGGCGATGGCGATGATCGCCATCACCGGCAGCGCGCATAGCAGGATGAGGCCGCCGATGAGCTTGTCGAACAGCCACTTCATCACAACGTCCCAATCGGCGATCGGGCGATCGGCGACGTCGAGCACCGGCACCTTGCCGATGTAGGAATAGGAGCGCGGGCGGAACTGCAGCTTGTTGGCGTGGGCGGCGAGGCGGATGTCGACCGGCAGCACCCATAGTTTCTTCAGCATCTGCAAGATGCGGTTTTCCGCCGAGATCGGCAGCGAGAAGATGACGAGGTCGACGCGCGTGCGCCTGCCGAACTCGACGAGATCATCGACGGTGCCGAGCTTGCGCTCGCCGGCGCAGTCGGCGGCACTGCGGCTATCGCCGCGGTCGTCGAACAGGCCGATGATCTTGACGCCGGTATCCTTCTGCCGGTGCAGCGCCTCGATGACATGGGCGCCGTAGTCACCGCCGCCGACGATCACCGTGCGCCGGGTGAGGCGGCCCTCATGCGTCCATTTGCGCACCAGCAGGAACAACAGCCGCCGCGACACGATCAGCGCCAGCAGGCCGCTGACGTAGAAGGTGCCGAGCCAGACGCGTGAGAACATCTCGCCCGCTTTGGCGAAAAACGACGCGCCGATGACGAGCAGAAACACCAGCGACCAGGCCGAGGCCAGCCGCATATATTGCTTCTCGAGGCCGCGGAAGGCTTGCACCTGGTAGATGTCGACCGCCTGGAAGGCCAACATCGACAACACCGCGATGGCGAAAGTCGCGAGCACGTAGCGCCAGAGCAAATCATTGATATCAGGCAGGTACGCGCAATAGACGGTGAGGCCAATCACGACGATCAGCGCGAACTCCGCCATGCGCACGAAGCCCGCGAGCACGATCGGCGAAATCGGCGCGGCGGACGGTTTGGCGGCGACCGCGAGTGCTTCCGGCGATAGCGATCCGCGCTTGGCGCTCGCGCGCGGCTGGACGCGCGCAGGCTCGGCGACCGCCGCTATGCTCGAACCCTTCATCGCTGGGCGAAGGTCGGTGTCACTCATTGCTGACGCCACGATACGTCGCGCGGGCGCCCTCGGTGCCAACGCGATTTCCCTTAATTCCCGGAAATTTCTAGAGAAAAACCGTCAAAAAAGGCTTATCGGGGTGCTCAAAAAAGTCTTAACGGCGTCCGGTTTTTTGCATCATTTCGAGCGCGGCCTGGTAGCCGGCCAGCACGCCATCGACCATGGTTTCAACTGAAAACGACGCCGCCACCTGCTCGCGCAAGAGGCGAGCAATCTCGGCGGTGGCGGCGGGGTTGTCGAGAGCGCCGGCGATGGCCCCGGCGAGCGCGGGCGTGTCTTCCGATGGAACCAGCCGGTCCGACATGGAACCGTAGATTTCCGGGATACCGCCGACGCGGGTGGTGATCAGCGGCTTGCCGCCTGCGGCCGTCTCCAGCACCACATAGGGCAACGATTCCGCCCGCGACGGCACCACCATGATGCGGCCGAGGGTGAGCGCCTTATAGCCTGGCATGGCCGGCTCGAAGCGAATATTGGCCGACAGGCCCAGCCGCTCGACCTGCGCGACGAGCGCGTCACGGTCGGGGCCGCTGCCAACAAGCGTTGCGGTGACAGTGCGGCCATCGCGATGCAGGAGCGCGATCGCGTCGATCAACACGTCGATGCCTTTAACCGGCCGCAGTTCGCCCATGAACACCAGATCGGTGGCGTCGGGTTTCGCCACAATCGGCTCGAATTCGGCGCGTGACACGCCGTTATGGACGACGCGCACGAGGCCGCGCGGATTGCCGATCTTGCGGCGGAATATTGCTTCGCTGTAGCCGCTTTCAAATAGGAACAAATCGCCGCGCAGCATCAACAGGCGCTCGGTCGCCAGGTAGAATTTCCCCGCCAGCGAGTCGTGGCCAAACAGCAGGCTGCCGCCGTGCGGCGTATAGGCGCGCACCGCGCGCTTGCGTCCGAAGGCGAGGCGGGCATAGGCGCCGCCTTTGGCGCCGTGGCCGTGCACTACGTCGGCTTGCGCCTGCGCAGCGCGGCGCATGACATGGGCGAGCGCGAAGAAATCGCCCGGACTGACGTGCCGGCGCATCGGGAAACGACTGAGGCCGAGCGCAAGCGTAGGCGCGAGCTCGCCCAGGACTTTTTCGGCATTCTCACCGCCGGTGCGCAGATCGGCAATCAGGCCGACACGGTGGCCGCGCGCGATTTGCTCGCGGGTCAGATCGAGGACGTGGCGGAACAGGCCGCCGACCGGCGCGCGGAACACGTGCAAGATATTCAATGGCTGCATCGGCTCATACCACCGCGCCTGCGCGAATGACTTGCCCGGCAGCGCGCTGGCATTAGGCGGGCGGATGGTTAACAAAATCTGACTTTCGGTCGGAAGGGGCCGGCGATTAACGCGGTAGCAACCATAATAGTTTGTGATAGCGCTGCCGTCGCAGGGTCATGCGTTTGGAGTGCAAATGTTGTTCCGTAAAAAGTCGAAGCCCGCCGCCGCGCCAGCTCCGGTCGCAGTAGCGATGAGCCCGGATGGCGAGCCCGATATGCGCGCCTTGGGCCGCGCTTTATGGCAGAAGCGCACTACGATTCTGGGCATCACGCTGATTTCGGCGGCCGCTGCGTTCGTCATCGTCAACGCCATCACGCCGCGCTATCGCTCCGAATCGCGCCTGCTGCTGGAGGCGCGTGAAAACGTTTTCCTGCGCGCCGCCGCCGACAAGACGACGACCGATCGCACCACCATCGATCAAGAGGCCGTGGCTAGCCAGACCCAGGTCTTGCTTTCGCGCGACCTCGCGCGTGAAGTGATCCGCAAGGAAAAACTCGCCGACAATCCCGAATTCGCGCGGGGCGCGCCGTCTCTGAGCGGCGCCGTGCTCGGGCTGTTTGGTATCGGCCGCGATCGCAGCAGCATGTCGCGCGAAGAACGCACGATGGAAGCCTATTACAATCGCCTCAACGTGCAGGCAATCGAAAAATCGCGCGTGATCGCCATCGACTTCAGCTCCGCTAACGCGGAGCTGGCCGCGCGGGTCGCCAACAGCATCGCCTCGACCTATCTCAAGATGCAGCAAACAGCGCAGCAGAATCAGACCCGCGCCGCCGGCGCTTGGCTTGCCGGCGAAATCGATAAGATGCGCAAAAAGGTGGCGGAGGCGGAAGACAAGGTCGAGCAATATCGCACCAAAACCAATTTGTTTGTCGGCCCCAACAACACCTCGCTGCCGAGCCAGCAGCTCACTGAGATCAACTCACAGATCGCGGCCGCGCGCGGCCGCAAGGCCGACCTGGAGGCGAGGGCGCGTCAGCTGCGTGATCTCGTCCGTTCGGGACAACCGATCGATACCTCCGATATCGCCAATTCCGAGACCATGCGCCGGCTGATCGAGCAGCGCATCGCGCTTCGTAATCTGCTTGCCGAGCAGTCGACCACGCTGCTCAGCAAGCATCCGCGCATCAAGGAATTGAAAGCCCAGATCGCCGAGGCCGACCGCCAGATCCGCGCTGAGGGTGAGCGCCTGGCGCGCCAACTCGACAATGACGCCAAGGTTGCCAGCGACCGCATCCAGACGCTGACCGCGAGCTTCGACCAGGTCAAGAAGCTTGCGTCGCGGTCCAACACGCAAGACGTCGAGCTGCGGGCGCTCGAGCGCGAAGCCAAGACGCAGCGCGACCTGCTCGAATCCTATCTCGCGAAATACCGCGAAGCCTCCGCCCGCGACAGCATCAATGCCGCGCCGCCGGACGCGCGCATCATTTCGCGCGCAACGCCCGCCATCAAGCCGGCCTATCCGAAGAAACTGCCGACGGTGTTGATCGCCGCCTTCGCCGCCTTCGCGCTGTCGGCGGGCTTTATCGTGACCGGGGCGTTGCTGACTCCGGTCGCCACGCTCTACGGTTACGCCGCCTATGCGCCCACAGGCTCCGGCGCGGCCGCTTCCGGACAGCCGGCGATGACGGCGCCGTTGTCGTCGCGCACGGCCTCGCCGCCATTGACGCCGGCGCCCAAGCGGGACGCCGGCGGCGCGGGCCCGCCTTTGCCGGTCAGCAGCATCGAGCAGATTGCCCATGACCTGCGGCAAGCAGGGGACGCCGGACGCCGCGTCACCGTGGTCGGAGCCACGCGCAATGTCGGCACCACCTCTGCCGCCGTTATGCTCGCCCGTGCGCTGGCCGCCAACGCCGATGTTGTGCTGGTCGATATGGCGTTCGGCGCGTCCAATGTGTCGGTGCTAACGGATAATCCCAATGCGCCCGGTATCGCCGAGCTCGTGCATGGCACCGCATCGTTCGGCGACATTATCACCCGCGATCCGCATTCGAGCCTGCACCTGGTCGCGACCGGAAATGTCGGAAGCGACGGCGCCGTGCTCGCGGCTTCGCCGATGCTGGTGACCGTGATCGAAGCGCTGGTGCGCAGCTATGATCATGTGGTGATCGATGCCGGGTCGGCCGCGGATGTGGCGGTGGAGCGGTTCGCAGCTCTCGCGCCGCGCGCCGTGCTGGTGGCGAGCGATCCCGCTAATCCGGCGACGCGCGCTGCGGTGGAACGATTGACGACGGCAGGCTTCGCCAGCGTCGCGGTTCTGGCGGGCGCCGCGCAGGCCGTCGCGGCTTAGATTTCGTTTCGGCTAGATCGCGGCGAACAGACGCGCGCGCAGACGGCGTAGCGCGCGGACCAGCGACCACAACGCGGCGTGCTGCTTGACCGCCCGTTTGGCCCTGGCAATGGTCCCGAACGCAAAAGCAAGGAGCCGCCCGCCGGCGTTGAGCGGTAGGTAGCTGTCGATCAGGGGTTCGGCGTCTTCGCAGAACAGGGACTTGTAGTTGGCCTGGCCGATTCCCAAGTCGAAAGTGTCGAGACCGCGCGCACAACTGTGCTGCACGAGCATGGCGAGCAACTGCTCGCCGGGGCTTTCGGCCGCGTAGTGGTCCTTGATGATCGAATTGAACATGGCACAGAAACGCCCGCCGCTAACCATGCCGCCATAAGTTGCGACGATAATGTCGCCGACCGACAGCGTATAGATTTCAATCAGCGGCTCGCCGCCGGGAATCTGCTCTGTCGCGGCGGCCTCGATGAAGCGGCGCACGCTCGGGGGCGCGAAGGCGTCGCGCACGCCCAGCGTTTGCATGCGTGCGCTCTTCTGCTTGAAAAAGACGTCGAGCGCGCGCCGGATTTCGTGCGGCCCGCGCGCCTGTTCGAAGCGCACCTTGCCGTAGCTTGCGAACGCGCGCTCCTTTTTGCGCATTTTTTTGCGCGTGGCGGAGTTGGTGTGCGCGCGCAGCAGCGCGTCGTAATCTGGGATCAGCGCGCCGCTGAAACCGAAATTGGCCGCGCGTTGCTGCGGCAGCAACGCGAAGGGATTGGTGGTGCCGCCCCAGGTCAGCGGCTGATTGGTCAGCATGAGCATGTCGGCGCGGCCGGCCAGGTGGCCAAGCACGCCGCGCAAGGCATCGGCCTCGATGCCGGCGACAACGTCGCGGCGCCACAAGCCCATGTTGAAATTGGTGTGCTTGCCGCCGAGGAATTCCACCACCCGCAGGCCGGCGAGTTTACGGCGGCCGAAAGGCCACAGGAACAGTGGTGTTCCCTTCGGGTTGAAGCCCACCACGATGAAGGGGGTGATGCCCGCCGGGGTGCCGATATGGCGTTGCCAGAGCTTAAGGAAGTCGTAGCGTTGGTAAGCGGTGGCGAGACAGTTGCCTTGTTCCAGCGCCCGCCAATGCGGTTCGGCGGCGGCGATGTCCTCGATGATGTCGACCCGCGCAATGCGTCCGTCCGCTACCGGCAGAAGCCGGTCGGCGGCGGAGTGGGGGCGTAGCGCAAGGACGGTCATGGCGAGGGCGCCGGGAGTTGGTTAATCTTGGTCGTAGGTTCGCAAACATTTCTCAATAAAGAGTTGGAATATTGGTCCCAATTGGCCTGGGCATTCAGAGAAGCGCAGTAAACGTGAAGAAAACCGTCATCCGCAGCGGACTGGAGTCGCTGTATTTCAGCGGGCTCCACCATTTGATGCGCCCGCTGGTTGGCGGTGTCGGTGCGATCCTGACGCTGCATCACGTGCGCCCGGCGCGCCCGGATGCGTTCCAGCCGAACCGGCTTTTGGAAATCACCCCGGAGTTCCTGGAAGAATTGCTGTGCCAAATCAAGAGCGCGCACCTCGACGTGATCTCGCTCGACGAAATGCACCGCCGCTTCATCACCGGGGAATTCAAGCGCCGCTTCGTCTGTCTCACTTTCGACGACGGCTACAAGGATCTCAAGCTCTGGGCCTACCCGCTGCTGCGCAAATATGAGATGCCGTTTGCGGTTTATATCGCCACCAGCTTTCCCGACCGGCTCGGCGAGCTGTGGTGGCTCGCACTCGAAGCGGTGATCGCGCAGAACAGCCGCATCGGTGCGCTCATCAACGGCAAGGAGCAGTTCTTCCCGAGCGCTACGGTGGCCGAAAAGCGCGAGCTTTACGATGCCTTCTACGGCTATCTGCGCAGCATGAAGACGGAAGATCAGTTGCGCGCGGCGGTGCGCGATTTGTGCGCCCGCTACCGTGTCGATATCGTCTCGTTCTGCCGCGAGTTGTGCATGGACTGGCAGGAGATCGTCGCGCTCTCTGCCGATCCGCTGGTGACGATCGGCGCCCACACCGTCAACCACAAGATGCTCAAGAAGGTGCCCGACGAGGCTGCCGCACGCGCCGAGATGCAGATGAGCCGCTCCGTGCTGGAGGCGGCCTTGGGCAAGCGGCCGGACCATCTGGCTTATCCGGTCGGCGATCCCACTTCCGCCGGCCCGCGTGAATTCCGTATCGCGGCTGAGCTCGGCTTCAAGACTGCCGTCACCACGCGGCCGGGCGTGCTGTTCAAGGCGCACCGCGATCACCTGATGGCGCTGCCGCGCATCTCGATCAACGGCGAATTCCAGCAGCAGCGCTATGTGAAAGTGTTGATGTCGGGCGCCGCCACCGCCATGTGGAACGGCTTCCGCCGCGTCAACGCGGCCTAATCGTCAACGCTTGATCACGTCGGGCCGTGCCATCCAGCGCACCAGCAGCATGGCCGGCAGCACCCAGCCGAGGCCGGCGACGACGTAATAGATCGCCGCCACGAACCCGTTGATGTCGGTCAGAACCGACTGCGCCAGCGCCATGGCGATGAGGCTCCACACCGTCACCAGCGCGAGCATCGCGAAGGCACCGATCAGTTTGCGGGTGCGGATGGTCATGGCGGGCTTTCGTCAATCGCATTGGCGCATGATCTTATCCGAAAACCGGTGCCCACTTTTCGGGATCATGCGCCGCGTCATTTGCAGTGGACCAAGCCTGACTATATGGTCCGCTCCGTCTCCTGCAAGCACCCTATTCTATGGCCGAGCCCACACCAGTCCCCGATCGTCACGCGAGCGCGGTGCGGCTGTGGCTGCTGGTCGTTGCTGCCATGATCTTCCTGACGCTGGTGGTGGGCGGCGCCACGCGGCTCACTGAATCGGGGTTGTCGATCACCGAATGGAAGCCGGTCACCGGTGTTGTGCCGCCGCTGTCAGAGGCCGCCTGGCAGGTGGAATTCCGCGCTTACCAGGCGATCCCGCAATACAAAGAGCTCAAC
>Ga0315556_1002291_pt1 | contig 10987 bp, 5 predicted proteins | sample SalMarSW160310MG_FD_202112 | JGI IMG/M metagenome (GOLD analysis project Ga0315556, IMG submission 202112) | Salt marsh sediment microbial communities from the Plum Island Ecosystem LTER, Massachusetts, United States - Salt Marsh Sediment SW1603-10 ...
GGGGTGGGTGCTTTGGGCGGTTTGCCGCCAGGCTTTCGTCCGGTAGCGGCAGTCTTGGCCGCGCGGGCGGCGAGCTTGGCCTCATAGTCGGCCTGCTCGCGCGCAAAGCGCTCGGCGGCCCGTTCTTCGATCTTGGCCTTGGCCGTGGCGATGGCCGCCACGCGGTCCTCTCGAGGCTTGAGCTCCTCGGGCAGACTCATGCCATCGGGGATGTTGGCACCGTCGGCCTCTTCGGCCAACGCCAGCAATTGTTGCACTTCGCCTCGCAGTTGGGCCTCGATGGCCTCGGCGTGCCCATAGGACAGTGCACTGTGGCGGTTGGCATTGGCGTGGATCTTGGTGCCGTCCAGGCTGACGGTCCCGAAACGCCTGAGCTGGTTCTCGCGGGCGACCTGCAACGCCTGCACAAAGGTCGCTTCGAATTCCTTGGCGAAACGCTTGCGGAAGGTGGCCAGGGTGTCGTGGTCAGGGTGGCTGTTGGCAGCGATAAAGCGAAACGCCAAGGAGTCGTAAGTGGCCCGCTCGATTTTGCGGCTGGAGAAGCAACCGGTGGCGTAGCCGTAGATCAGCAACGCCAGCAGGGTCGCTGGGTGGTAAGGCTGGCTGCCCCGCCCGGCATAGGCCCGCTCAAGCTCGCTGAGATCGAGCCCTTCGACCACCTCGACCACGTACCGCGCCAAGTGCCCTTCGGGCAGCCAATCCTGCACCGAAGGCGGCAGCAGAAAGTCGACATCGCGGTTGATCGGACGGAAATGACTCATCGGCTCAGACCCCCAAGTGCGATGCGCCTATTCTACTTCTACCGGGCCGTTCCGCCGCCTGGCAGCGGGAAAGTCCGACAGACTGCTAGTGCTTCGCACCTCCAGGCGGTAACGTGAGCGGCTCCAGCTGAGAAGAAGTTCGGCTACTGAAGGAATCCAAACACCTCCATTCCTCCGTAAAAAAATCAGCACTGCCCTTCGTGTGAGCGTCAAGAGCGTCTGCCAATAAGATTTCCTTTTCGCAATAGGCGGATACAGAAGACAGACACGCTCCCGAAACCGTCTCGGCAGACAGATTCGTCGGTTATCGTTCGTTATCGCCTTCACTTGGCGGAGCCGTCTTGGAGCGGAGCTAGACGATCGGCAGACGCTCTCCGCGATCAAACCGTCGGGTCTAACTACTTATCCTATCATTGATTTTCTTCTCTTTAGACGCTCTTGACGCCGTATCTCAGCAGTTGCTCAACGTTTCTAAGCGAGCCAAACGTATCGAGTCTGCACACCTTGAATGCTTTTGCGCGCGACGTACGCATCGTTCCCGCCACCCTTCCAGCTTGCCTATCACTCTGTTCGGGGGTACTGGCGGGAATTTCTGATCTCCTGCCCTTGCTCTCGCGCGATCTGGGCAACGACCCGAAACGCTGAGCCAGGCTCCAAATAGATATGCTCATGGTCGACATACCCGACCCGTTCCCCCCTGGGAATCCATTTCTGAGCGTCTCCATGAGGCTCAGATTGCCGGCCCCATTGGTTCGGCTTGCTCCCTGCATTGCCTCCCGTCGTGGTGTCACACAGATGAGCGCGACCAGAAAACAATGCCGAACGCAGGGCCTCGAAGAAAACGGACACCTCGTCTGCCTCCTGTTGGAGTGAGCCCTGTGCCTGCAACAATATCTTTAATGCTTGATCGCCCTGTTGGTCAGGGAATCCAAAAGCTCGGACAACTGGCGGACAAAGAGATCGAGCCCGTATTTCACGCGGGGACGGTCGGAATAGCCATGGCCGAACAGGTCTGCTCGTATGGCTCGGTATCCAGCACTGGTCAGGAATGGAGTCAACCGATCGAATTCCCACACCGGTACGGTCGCACCATGAATAAGCAGGATGACCGGGCCATCGCTCGGACCGTCCACCCGATAATGGCAGAGACCATCGCTCAGGGGCAGAAAGTCGGAGGCGTCCGGCAAGGTCACGGATGGGTCGCCTCACCGGCAATTCAGGTATTTCTCGGCAACCGGTGTTGCTGGAACGCTTGGAAGGCGAGGCCCCCTGCTCAATAGTGTTGCGTGACGTGAAGCTCCGGGGGCAGGGTCGCGCGATCGTAGTCCGGATTGAATACCCTGTCCGGCAGACTGATGGGCTCGCTCGGGACCTCTTGGTACGGGATCTGCTCCAACAGGTGCCGAATGCAGTTGAGTCGCGCCCGCTTCTTGTCGTTGCCTTCGACGATGAACCAGGGCGCTTCGGGAATGTTTGTTCGTGCGAAGGTCTCCTCCTTCGCCTTGGTATAGTCCTCCCAACGGACCCGGGACTGGAGATCCATGGGGCTGAGCTTCCATTGCTTGAGCGGATCATGGATGCGCATCAGGAAGCGCAGCTGCTGCTCTTCGTCCGTGATCGAGAACCAATACTTGATCAACCGGATACCAGAGCGCACCAGCATGCGCTCGAAATCCGGCGCGTCCTGGAAGAACTCTTCGACCTGCCGAGGCGTTACAAAGCCCATCACCCGCTCCACGCCCGAGCGGTTGTACCAGGAACGGTCGAAGAGCACGATCTCGCCGCCCGACGGCAAATGCGGCACGTAGCGCTGGAAGTACCATTGGGTGCGCTCCTTTTCCGTCGGCTTTTGTAGCGCAACAACGCGGCAGATGCGTGGATTGAGGCGCTGGGTAATGCGCTTGATGACACCTCCCTTGCCCGCCGAATCCCGGCCTTCGAAGATTACCAACAGCTTCTCGCCACTGTGCTCCACCCAGTCCTGTAGCTTGATGAGCTCGGCCTGCAGGGTCAGCAGGGCCTTGAAGTAGATTGCCCGATCCAGGGTCACCGGGTGCTTGCGCTTGTAGATCCTGCGCAGCTCCATGGACAGTGCCGGCTCGGACATCTCCAGCTCATAGTCTTCATCCAGTGTGTTCGCCAGCTCGGCCGCCAGCCAATCGTTACCCTCAAAGCCACTGTCATCAATACTCACTTCGTCGCTCCGCTTTCGTTGGGGACCCATGGCTCGGTGACAGGCCGCTGGTCCGCCCTTCTCGGGTGCCCTGCATGCCGATATGGTCGTCGGTGAAATTCCGGTTACTCTATCATTAACGCCAAGTGCCACAGGTGACGGTTAGGTTTCACCCCGGGTGATCCTCGGAAAGGTCCCGGCTGGTCCCGTAGAGAAGGAAGATGATTCACCGATATGAATCACAGTCTCGACTCTTTGCGTCCCGCAGAATGTATCTCAGTAGCGCATTCGGTCGGCGCAAGGGTGGTGGTCTCGGCTACAGGTAAAACAATGAGATCATCGCAAAGAAGATCATCACGGAGAGGATGTCGTTGCCGGTGGTGATGAAGACCCCGGTGGCCATGGCCGGATCGATGCCGAGCCGCTCCAGGATGATCGGGATGGATGCGCCGATCCCCGCGGCGACCATCACGACGCTGATCAGGGCGGCGCCGCTGGTCAGCGCCAAGGTGAGCGGGTCGTCGAAGGACGTGACCTGGGCGATGCCCAGCACCAACACGACCAGCACCATCGCGACGATGGAACCGTTCGCGAGCGCAGCCAGAAGCTCCTTGCCCAGGCGCCAGCCGAGGTCGCCGAAGGTCAGGGTGCCGGTCGCGATCCCCTGCACGGTGACCGTCGCGGCCTGAATACCGGCATTGCCCGCCGTCGACATCACGATCGGGATGAAGCTGGCGAGAATCGCGGCCTGCACGAGCTGGTCCTCGTATGCCCCCACCACGGCGGCGGACAGCGAGGCACCTGCCAGCCCGATCAGGAGCCAGGGGATGCGCCCACGCACGATCCGGCGGATCGACTCGTTGGGGTGCGTATCGACCGGGAGGCCCGCCATGAGGTTGCGATCCTCTTCGGCCTCTTCGCGCAGCACCCGGCGCAGCTGCTTCGGCGTGATGCGTCCGATCAAGTGTCCCTCGCGATCGACGACCGGCACCACCGACAGCTCGTAACGATCCGCCAGTGCCGCGACCTCCTCTTGGTCGGTATCAGCTCCGACCGCAATGAAATCGGTGCTCATGACATCGCGGACCCGCCTATCCTTCGGCGACAAGAGAAGATCGCGCAGCCTGAGATACCCCACGGGCCGATGCTCGGCATCGACAACGTTGACCGCATAGAGCTTCTCGATCGCCTGTGCGTGGGCACGGATCTCGCTCGTCACCTGGCCGACGGTCCAATCCTGGGGCACCGCGACGAACTTGCGGCTCATGATGCTTCCCGCCGACTCTTCCTCGAAGTTGTGCGACGACTCGATGGCCTCGCGCTCGCGCAGGCGGGGCAGCACCTGTCGCGCAACCTCGTCGGGCAGGTCCTGCAGAGTGGTGGCCGCCTCCTCGGGCTCCAAACCATCCAGAACCTCCGCTAGCCGCTGCACCGTCACATCCTCGAGCAGGGCATCGCGGAACGACGGATTGAGCTCGGCGACAACCTTGAGCTGATACTGATCGAGCCAATTGATCAGCACCCGAGCGCGCTTCAGCGGCAGATAGACGAACAACGCGAGCAGATGGGCGGGGGGCCAGTGTTTCAGCACCCTGGTTATTGTCTTGTGGTCTCCGGCCTTGATCAGACGCGCGAGCTCGTTGACCACCGCAGCGTTGCGAGCGTCGAGGTCATCGCTGACCCCCGGCCCCCCGACGGAGTGCCAGGTCAGCGGAATCTGTGTAGCTTCTGTGGTCATGATTCGACTCGATTTTTGCGATCCAGGCCAGCGACTGCCGCCGATTTGAGAGGAAGGAGAGAAGCTAATCGATCGATGTGACCGCAATGTGACGGCGGTGAGCCGCAACCCCGGAGCGAACCGCTACCTGACTCCTCGCTGCCTCTCCTCTCGGTGTCTCCTCTTGGTCTCGAGATCCCGTACGTAGAATCTGCGACAGGCACATTCGACAGGGGGACCGCGCTTCTCATCCAAGGCAAACGATGATTCGTCAAAATGCGGTGCTAATCTCCAGGACTGCAATCCATAAGGCATCTGACCACGCATTGTGTGCGGAGACGAAACGTGCTCAAAGACAAGCTCAGTATCTTCTTTGTTTTGTTGTTGCTGTTGACGGCAGGCGGTTTTCTGTATTGGGGTCTGGGCTACACGAGCTACAGCCACGTCGTTCTGTTCGTCCTGGCGACCGTCTTCGGCCTGTTCATGGCTTTCAATATAGGCGGCAACGACGTCGCCAACTCCTTCGGTACCTCTGTGGGTGCCGGGACCCTCACCATCAAACAGGCACTGGCCGTGGCCGCGATCTTCGAGGTCTCCGGGGCCATGATCGCCGGTGGAGCGGTGACCGACACCGTGCGCAGTGGCATCGTCAATCTCTCGACTTTAATAGCGGAGCCGAGCTTCGATGCCATGGACTTCGTCTACATCATGATGGCCGCCCTGCTCGCCGCCGGCGGTTGGCTCCTGATCGCCACCAAGCGCGGCTGGCCGGTCTCGACGACACACTCCATCGTCGGGGGCATCGTCGGCGCCTCGGTCACTCTGGGTTTCATCGCAAGCGGGGCAGCGAGCGCCTTCTCGCTGGTGCAGTGGGGCAAGATCGGCAGCATCGCCCTGTCCTGGGTGGTGTCGCCGGTTCTCGGCGGTCTGGTCTCCTACATCCTTTTCTTTAACATCAAGAAATTCATCCTGCAGTACAACGAGCAGGCCCAAACGCAGCTCAAGGAGATCAAGGAGGAGAAGAAACGTTTCAAAGAAGAGCACAGGACAGCTTCGACCGTCTGACGGAGATCCAGAAGATCTCCTACACGCAGGCGATGGCCCGGGATGGCGCCCTGGTCGATCTGGACGAGACCGTGACGGAGGGCGACTACGAGTCCGACTACTACAAGCAGATGCACCGCATCGAGAAGAAGCGCGAACAGGTCGATGCCCACAAGGCGCTGGAGAATTACGTGCCTATGCTGGCAGCGATCGGCTCCATGGTCATCACCGCCATGCTGCTCTACAAGGGCCTCAAGCACGTGGACCTGCAGCTCACGCAGATGAACAATCTCTTGATCACCCTGATGGTGGCGGCCTCGGTCTGGATGGCGCTCAAGATCCTGGCACGCACCCTCAAGGGCGGATCGCTCGAGCGCTCCACCTTCCTCTTATTCAGCTGGATGCAGGTCTTTACGGCGTCGGGCTTCGCATTCAGCCACGGCTCGAACGACATCGCCAATGCCATCGGTCCCTTCGCGGCGGTTCTCGACGTGCTCCACAGCGGCGAGATCAATCCCGAAGCCCCGGTCCCATCCGTTGCCATGCTTGCGTTCGGTATCGCCCTGATCGCCGGCCTCTGGTTCATCGGCAAGGACGTCATCGCCACCGTCGGCACTCACCTGACCAAGATGCACCCGGCCTCCGGATTCTCAGCAGAGCTCTCCGCGGCCGCGGTTGTCATGGTGGCCTCCTCACTCGGCATCCCTGTCTCATCCACCCACATCCTGGTGGGCGCGGTGCTCGGCATCGGCCTTGTCAACAAGGCTGCCAACTGGGACCTGATGAAGCCCATCGCCGCCGCCTGGGTAATTACTGTGCCGGCTGCCGCCGTCCTCGCCTCGCTGGTCTTCGTCATCCTCCGCTCCCTGTTCTGAGCGAGGCTAGCATGCCCCCTGCGCTCCACGCGCATCAGGATGCTCAGAGCAACACGCGCTCTGAGAGGGACATACCGAGCTGGGGGGCGGTATCAGATTTCAGCGTCGAAGGCTGTGGTCGGATGCCGATTGCAGGAGTGCGAAGACCTTCGACGCTTCGCTTTCTGACGGGGAGGTATCGAGGGTGAGCTCGGCAAGGGTGCGGGTGCGCCCGTGGGCCACCACCGCTTCCCACAGCTCGGCGGCGGGTTGCGGGGGAGAGACTCCGATCTTCCGGCCGAAGTATTCTGACTGATGCAAGGCTTGGGGCCTCTGAATCGCCAGGGCGTAAAGCGCATCGAGGTCGGGATGCAGGGGGCCCCAGTAGGCGAAGCCCGCGAGGGCATCCCGTGCCCGGAGCATATCGCTGCCTCTCACCTCGACCCGGTACAGGCTGCTGACGCTGGGCTGGCCCACGGGCTCTCGTCTTACCCGGAAGGCATCCAATACGTCCTGTTGGGTCAGGCCCCCGCTCTGCCATTCCGTCCACACGGAATCAGTCCCGACCAGAGCCGCGTCCACACCCAGGGTCTCCACTGCGGCCCGAGCAGCGATACGCGCCATGGACTCCTTGCTCTGCGCCGAGCGCACCCGCGCGAACTGTGCGCCGAGCTCATCCCGGTACGGGGCGAGAACCTCGGTGATGGCCGAGGAGACGAGGGGATCCGGCTCGAGCCGTTCGCCGGTGTTGGGTATCAGCTCGAAGCGGGCTGCTCGAATGGAGCGGTCACGTACATCGTATTCGATGTCCATTCTGCCGACATGCTCCGCCTTGGCCCCGGCGTGCACTATCCATGTGTCCTTTACCTTCAGGGGTCGGGCGCGGAGGGTGTGGCTGTGTCCCCCGAGGATCAGGTCGATGCCATCCGTCTGCTCGGCAAGGCGGGTATCGTCGTAGATTCCCAGGTGGCTGACCAGCACCAACAGGTCGACTTCCCGCCGATGCCGGGCGATGATTTGGCGTGCGGTCTCCACATAATGGTAATCGGACCTCAGCTCCGGGTAGTAGGGACCGTCGAACTGCTCGCCCTTATCGTTCCAGGGCTTGGATACCAGGCCGAAGAAGCCGATCCGGACGCATCCCAGGCTCAATTCTGCGTAATCCATCCAGCCCGGCCGAGGACCGGATTGCCCAGCGGCCATCTGGATATTGGAGGCGAGCACGACGGCGGTCGGGTCGTGACTGAATGCGAGGAGCTCGTCCAAGCCCCAGGCGAAGTCATGATTGCCGAGGGTGCGAATATCGTAGCCCATTGCCTGCACTACTTGCCTGGTCGCTCGTCCCCTCGAGAGCACCTCCGCGATCGAGCCCTTCTCATAGTCGTCCCCTGCATTGGTGAGCAGGGTGAAGGGGTTCTCCCGCCTAGTCCTTTCGTAAAGGCCGCGGATTCGGGCCAGAGGACTCGAGCCACCTGCGTCGGGATTGTAGTGCGCGTGGATGTCGGAAACATGGAGAAACGTCAGCTTCTGTGACCTCGCCGCACGGTTGCATTGCGGCCAGCGCGAAACCCTTTGATCGATGATCGGATCTCGAAAAGGGGTCTCTGTATTCGGACCTTGCTTTTCAGAGTAGGACGCAATCGGAAAAGCAATGAAAGAGAATACAAATGTCAGAAGGGTGAGCGACCCTATGGGTGCTGTTTTCATCGCCGATCATCCCTCACCGGGAAGGTCTGCGGCTCTTGTCAGAGCGCGGTTCGGCGACAGTCTGAGACCGGACTGTTATCCCAAGATGAAAAAGCGAGGAAATCTCTATGACCGGCAATCGCCTAAGTGGCACTCTCCCGCCACACCACCTCCCCCAGGGGTACTTCCCATCGATCGGCCCGCAGGGATCGCCGGAAGTCGTCCTGGCAATCGCTGCCAAGCCTACGCACCATCGCCACCACCCGCACCCCTTCCACCCGTGCCAGGCGCGGCCGCCAGATCTCCGCGGCCTGGCGGGAGAGCCGGGCGACCGAGAAGCCGTCCGCGTCCACCAGATCCAGGCCCCCGTTGCGCTCGGCGAGCGTCAGGTGGTCGCTGAATCCCAGCCTCGCCAATCGTGCATGGATCGGATGGTCTTCGGCCCGCCGGCCGGCGAAATCCAGGTACAGATCGGACATGCCCAGAAGATCGGCCCTGCGTGTGAGCACCTCTGGCGGTGCCTCCATGTCCAGTGCCGGGGTGCGGCGCAGGACGGCATCTCCCGCCGGCAGCCCGGCGTGGGGATTGCCGATCCCGGCATCCACCAAGGCCAGGGTATGGCGGGCGCGGGTCATGCCGACGTAGTAGGTGCGGCGCTCGACCTCCAGCTCCCCGCTACGGGCCTGCCAGCCACCGTCGGCGATGAGGCAGTGGTCGAATTCCATGCCCTTGGCGGCGTGGACGGTGGATAGGAGAACCCCGTCGCCGATCCGCTGCTCGCGACGCTGCTCCGCCAGGGCCTCGTAGAGGAGCTCGATGACGGAGTCGATGGGGACCTCCGCGTCGCCGCTCTCCGCCTGCCAGTCGCGCAGGAGCCCTTGCAGAAGCGCATCCCAGGGAGAATCCGCAGGCCCTGCCTGCGAGGTCGCAAAGAGGTCGATCAGCACCGAGGCCCGGGCTGTCTCCTTTCTCCGCTCCCTGGCCCAGTCGAGGAAGGCGTCCAGCTCGCGCACCCGGTGTAGCGGCGGCGTCTTGTCGCGATCCAGTCCCCAGGCGATGGGGATGCCGTGGTGCTCCAGCAGGGCGCGGATCGGTTGGAGCACGGCCCGTGTCCTGGCCAGCACCGCGAAACCGGAATATAGGCCACCGGCCAGGCGCATCAGCTCACCCACCAGCGCCGCCGGCTGGGCCGCGAGGCCGGGCACCCGGAGCACCTGCACCCGCCCGCGCCCCAGGGGGTCGCGCCTCTCCCAGTCCCCGCCCAGGGACTCCGCCTGGCGGGCGCCATCGATCCGGATGGGATGCTCGCCCTTCATGCGGTCACGGTTATGGGCGATGAGACGGTTGGCCGCCGCGATGATATGGCCGGTGGAGCGGTAGTTCTCCACCAGGTGGCGGGTCTTGGCCCGGTAGTCCTCGCCGAAGCGGCGGATGAAGGCGACGTTCGTGCCGCGGAAGGCGTAGATATTCTGGTCGTCGTCCCCCACCGCCAGCAGGGCCAGGCGCTCGTCCGCGTCGGTCCGGGTGCGCCCGGCGATGGCCGAGATCAGGTCGTACTGGGCCTGGTCGATGTCCTGGTACTCGTCCACCAGGATGTGGCGATAACCGCCGAGGATACGGTCGCGCAGCTCGTCGGGCTCCAGCCCGCCGGCGTCGGTCTCGCCGCGCAGCAGGCGCACCGCCTCGGGGATGACGGCGTCCAGGCTCAGCTCGCCGCCGTCCTCGGCCCGCGCGGCGTAGGAGTGGCCGGTGAGGCGCATGGCGAGCCCGTGGTAGGTCTGCACCTGCACCCCGCGGGCATCGGCGCCGACCAGGTCGAACAGGCGGCGGCGCAGCTCCAGCGCCGCGTTGCGGTTGAAGCAGACCACCAGGATCGCGCGTGCCGGCACGCGCTGGACCCGCAGCAGCCAGGCGCAGCGGTGGACCACCACCCGGGTTTTGCCGGAGCCCGGCCCGGCCAGCACCAGCAGGTTGTCGTCGACGGGGGCGGCGACGATGGCCTGCTGCACGGGGTTGCTCAGGGCCTCGACGATGCGCCGGTAGGATTCCTGCCCCGTGGCTCGCTCCAGCTCCTCCTCGCGGTCGGGAAACCAGCGCTCCACGAAGGCGCGCTGCTCCTGGGTGAAGTAGTCCAGAACGAAGGCCAGCGCCCGTCCGATGCGCTCCAGCCCCAGGCGGGCGTATTCCTGCATGACGTGGACCTGGAACACCCGCTCCCGGTAGTGCTGGGCCAGGGGCTCGAAGTCGCCCTGGCCGTAGCGGCGGCGCTTGGCGGTGTCGTCGAGGCGGATGGTCATGGCCTGGTGGAACACGCCGAGCCCCTGCTGGAGCTCGATCACCTTGTTCTCGTGCAGGAACAGCAGGGCACGGTCGAGGGCGGCCAGGGGGTCATCGAGCTGGGAGGCGACCACCAGGTCCGCGGCCAGGGCGTCGGTCAGCTCGCGGGTACCGAAACCGACCAGGCATTCGGCGCTGGCCGGGGCCTCGGGCGGGATCTTGGCGAGGATGGCCTGCAGGGCGACCTGGGCCACCGCCCGTCGGCGGGCGGCCGTCTCCACCAGGGCCTGCCAGGAGCGGCGGAGCTGGACCCGGTAGTGGTCGCGAGAGACCGGCCGCAGCTCCAGGCTGCCGCTGCCCCCGGCGAGCCCCCGGCCATCGAGGGCGAGCCCGCGTACCAAGCGCAGCAGCGCGGTGGTGCTGGAGTCGGTCTCGCCCTCGTCCAGCAGCCGCTGGTTCAGGCGGCGCAACGACA
>Ga0315556_1002292_pt1 | contig 10986 bp, 6 predicted proteins | sample SalMarSW160310MG_FD_202112 | JGI IMG/M metagenome (GOLD analysis project Ga0315556, IMG submission 202112) | Salt marsh sediment microbial communities from the Plum Island Ecosystem LTER, Massachusetts, United States - Salt Marsh Sediment SW1603-10 ...
GATGTTCAAATTGGAATGGGTGGAGGTACCGTTCGGCGAGCATTTCTACGTTGCCCCCGCGGAAGTTGCGGGGCTAAAGGAGACAGACGGCCTCCTGAGATGGAGTTGGAAAGGACGCACCCTCCCGGCAGGATATCTCGTGGCAAAGCGCGGTCAAGAAAGTGATTCGGTACTGCCGGTGGTGGCGGCTATCCAAGACGTTCGCATCTTCCGGAACGTCGATGTGGAGTATGCGGTGATCTCCTCAGGGAACAGGCAGTCGGTGTGCGCCGCCAACGGTGAAGGCGGTTACGTCGATGTGACCTGCAGCGAAGATCACGCCGGGGTCCTGACGGTCAAAGAGCACAATTGGGCTGGGTGGAAGGCTTGGCGTGACGGCGTGCCGGTCTCACTCGACCCGACGCCGTGGCTGACGGTGGCCGCCCCGGCCGGATCTCATACCTACCAGTTTCGCTACTTGCCTTGGGATGTCCCGCTAGCGTTGGGCTTGGCGTTGATCGGGCTCCTGATCAGCGCTTGGCTGCTTTGGAGCTGGTGGTCGAGCAGATGACCTTGGGGCAGCGACCTGACGTTGACCGGTCTGGGGCAGCGATGTGGCTGGTCAAGCGGACCTAAGGGACTTCATAGGCGACGAAGAGCGCCATGTCTCGATCGCCCATTCTGAGCACCGCCTGACCTCGGGGATACAAACCTTCGATTTGCTGGACGAGGTCCAGGTTCCACGGCGTGAAGATGAAGGTTGTCGGTCCTTCGAGGGGAAGCATGGCCCTTGTCAGGTCCGAGGTGTCGATGGATGTGCCGTGGACTTGAGGGGCAAGGTAGCGGAGCGTGGCGATTGATTCGAACCCCATCCTCGGGGATCCAAAGAAGTAGACTTGGTGGCCCGCCTGTTTTGACGCCAAGTAGAATCCGGCGCTCTGTGCGATGGCCGTGTTCTGGTCAGAGAACCGATGGCTGGGCGTGTAGTTGCCGAAGTAGAATTGGAGATCTTGCCAGGCAAAAGCCGCGATGACTAGCCCGGCGAGCGCAACAAACGCAGCGTGCCGTTGGGGCCACAGGCCTTCCAGCCACTGGACCGTCTGACTCAGGCCGATTCCAATCAGCAGGCACACGGCAGGCGCAGCCATGACGTAGCGCTGAGCCGCCGGTGTGCTCTCGCTCAGTGCCCCAACCATGACGACCCCCAGCATCCACAGGGCCAACCAAGCGTATCGCAAGTCCTTCAGCCGCGTGACCATCAGTATGATGCCCAGAATGAAGAAGGTGGACTGGAGCGGAAGTAGCATCGGGCGATCGATTGCGTACCAGTGTCTAAGGTTGACTGTCGTGAAGGCCAATGCGGATGTGCGCACCTGGTTCCAAAGGATCTGAGCCGCAGATAAGGCGGTGCGCTGCATCTCCGCACTCAACCAGGGACCAAGTACGCTGACTCTCCGCATGGGTGCGAAGAATTCGTCGATGTGATGGGAGTAGAAGAGCGCAAGCGGCAGGGCCACGACCACTGTAGAGACTGCCATCAAGCACAAGCCAGGCAGTCGCTGCCTGAGCTGTTTCCGCCGAAGGATGAGGGCGAAGAGGATCCAGGCAGGAATCATCATGCCCAAGATTCGGAAGCTGGTGTAGAGATAGACTCCAGCCCCTAAGGTCAGTCCTGCCAAGCCGAAGGCACGCTGGTTGTTCTCCTGCCAGCCCATCCACAAGAGACCCCACACCAGTACCATGACCAGGGGGTCCCAGATGTTGTTGAGCCCGATACGGCTGAAGTGAACATGGAAATGGAAGACAACCAGATACATGGCACTGATCAGGGCAACTCCGCGACCGAATATTCGTCGTGCGAAGAGGTAGAGCAGGGGCACCGTAAGGGCCCCGGCCAAGGCGGACGGGAATCTCAGAGCGGCGATTGTCTGCCCGAAAAGCTTGATCGAGGCAGCCGGAACAATGAAGTAGAGAGCCGGGAAAGAGTACCAACCCATCCCGAACACGTTGGTCTTGCTGCCGTCGAGGAATTTGATCCCACGCAATCCGGCTGAGGCCTCGTCTCCGGCAAGGACCCACGGGATCGATCCAAGATGCCAGGCCCGGATGCCCAGGGCAATCAGGCCGATCACTGACAGCACCGCCCAATCGCGCCATGATGGCTTCCAAACGGGATCAGATTGGTCTCTGCCACGGTGCCATGCGGCGAGCATCACGATGCAGATCGCACCCAGCCACAAACCGACCGACAGGTAGGGCAGGGCCAGCTGGGCGCTTTCTCCCGCCGCGGTCCATGCCTCAAAGCTTAGCCAGGGTGCGATCAGCAAGGCCAAGCCCCATGGTGGAGTCGTGTCGAACCACTGGCTTGCTCGCACATGCCATGCTTCCAGTTTGCGAGGTAGGCTGAAGCGGGTCAGACCCATCAGCGCCAGAACCAGACAAACGACTCCCACGCCCAAAGACACGCTGCCCGCGCCGTTCACGGGGGCGACTTGACCGACCGTGACGGACTGCCCGACATAAACCGAGACGAGGCCGGTGAGGAGCATCAGCACTGCCAATCGGCGAGTCAGGGTGACATCAGGAGAGGGCGAGGCTTGAGCGTCCACGCCGGTCATTATGGCCCAACCTCCGCCAAATCCAAAGCCCGCCGGGGTGAAGGTCCGGGCGGGTCAGTTTCCTTCTAGGGCTGGGGCGACAGGTTGGTTTGCTGATGGGTTGTGGTCGGGGTTGGGGACAGAGCTACTCTCGACCCAGTTCCAAGCGGGATATCACAAGCCGTTGGATTTCGCTGGTGCCCTCATAGATCTCCGTGATTTTCGCGTCCCGGAAGTAGCGTTCCACAGGGAGCTCTTTGGAGTAGCCCATCCCGGCGTGGATTTGGACGGCCTGGTGGGCGCAAAACATGGCGGTCTCAGAGGCGAAGAGTTTTGCCATCGAGGCCTCAAGAGTAAATCTGCCACCGGTCGTTTTGCACTTCTCTTTGGCCATCGCTGCCCGATACACCAACATCCGGCTGGCCTCAATCCGCGTCTTCATGTCTGCCAACTTGAATCCAATGCCCTGAAATTCCCCAATCGGCTTGCCGAAGGCTTGGCGTTCTCGAGCGTAGGCGAGGCTGGCTTCGTAGGCGGCTTCAGCGATGCCAAGGGCCTGAGCCGCGATGCCGATTCGTCCGGCGTCCAGGACGGTCATCGCAATCTTGAATCCCTGCCCCTCTTCACCCAAGCGGTTGGCCGCCGGGCAGCGGTAGTTGTCGAACAGGATCTCGCTCGTCGCCGAGGCTCGGATCCCCAGCTTAGGCTCCTTCTTGCCCCTGCTGAAGCCTTGTTTGTCCGTTTCAACGATGAAGGCCGTGATCCCCTTGTGCCCGGCGTCAGGATTGGTCATCGTGAAGACCAACACGAAGTCTGCTGCTGGGGCGTTGGTGACCCAGGACTTGCGTCCATTGATGACATACTCGTCGTTTTCTCGGACCGCACGAGAGGCCATTGTGGCCGCATCGGACCCTGACATCGGTTCAGTCAGGGAGTATGCGCCGATGGCTTCGCCAGAGGCCACAGCTTTCATGTATTGCTGCTTCTGTTCCTCGGTGCCAAATCGCTCGATGGCGTTGCAGAAGAGGGAGTTGTTGACCGACATGATGGTGCCGTGGGCAGCATCGGCTTTGGAGATTTCCTCCAGCGCTAGGGCGTAGGCCAGCGTGTCCATCCCCGCTCCACCATAAGCCTCCGGCACCTCGATGCCCATGAATCCCATCTTGCCCATCTTGCGGATGGTTTCCAAGGGAAAGTCACTACTCTCGTCATGTTCAGCGGCTATGGGCACGATTTCTTTTTGAGCGAAATCTCGGGCTGTCTGACGGATCATCACATGTTCGTCAGATAGCTCCAAGGACGGACCGGAGGATACGGCTTCGGGGATTGCCATCGCGGCCACCTCCACGGCGAGGATAAGAGGCCGCGATTATAGCATGCTGGTTTGAGACGACGATCTTTGACCGGCTCGCGGCGCAAGGGTACAATGTCCGCCGTTGGATGAGGAGGTCCTCATGTCTGAAAAGCAACCCGACACAGGCGAGATCTCGGTGGATGTCTTTGATCACCTGGTTGAGCTGGCGGCGCTCGCTTTGGACCCGGAGGAAAGGGAATATCTTCGGGGCGAGTTGAACGGACAGCTCCGGGCGATCCGCGCTCTGGACGCGATCGAAGTCGATGAGAATCTTCCGATCACATCGCATGGCGTACCCTACACAGAGGGCACGCGGCCTGGGATTCGACAAGATGAGGCGCGCAACGCGCACCAAGCCGATGCAATCTTGTCCCAGGCTCCGGAGGTTGAAAACCGCTATCTCGTCGTTCCAGACATCCCTCAGGAGGCCCTGGAGTGACGGCTACTTTGGCCGACCTCAGCGCAAGGGAGATCGCCCGCCGGGTCCGGAGAGGGGAATTGACCGCATCCGAGGTGCTTGACCAAACCTTGGAGAGGATCAATGAGGTTGAAGGCAGAGCACCCACGACCGAACCTTATGATCCCAAGCCAGAGGATCGAGAGCTTATCCATGCCTATGTCAGTCTTGTGGAGGCGCGCGCACGAGGGCAGGCTCAATCCGTTGATAAGGCCGTGCGAGATGGACGTGACCCTGGTCCTTTGGCCGGCGTGCCGTTGGCGGTCAAAGACATCTTCTGTGTCGAAGGGACTCGCTCAACGGCGGGGTCTAGAATCTTGGAGAACTTCACGGCGCCCTACAGCGCTACACCGGTGGCGCGCTTGGAGGCTGCCGGTGCCGTGACGGTGGGCAAGGCAAACTTGGACGAGTTCACGTTCGGCTCCTCGAATGAGTCGTCTGCCTTCCTGCCTCCTCCCGGTAATCCATGGGACCCATCGCGAGTGCCGGGGGGCTCCTCGGGCGGCAGCACTGCGGCTGTGGCCGCGGGTGAGGCCGCGCTTTCATTGGCCACAGACACGGCCGGATCGATCCGCCAGCCAGCGGCATTCTGCGGTGTTGTGGGCCTCAAGCCAACCTATGGGCGCGTGTCGCGTTACGGATTGATCGCATTCGCGTCCTCGCTGGATTGCCCAGGGACCGTCTCACGCGACGTGACTGATGCCGGCCTCATGCTTGGGGCCATGGCTGGAGAAGATCCTGCCGATGCCACAGCCGCGGCCGTTGAAGTCCCCGACTACCTGGCCGAACTGGAGCGGGGGGTTGAGGGGCTGAGGGTCGGGCTTTCGCCGAACTACTTCAGGCTGGCCTATCCGGACCCAGAAACGGGCGAACTGAGGGAGCAGTCGATCGATCCGCAGATTGAAGCCGCAGTGCACCGGGCGGCCGAGAGCTTGGCGAAAGCCGGCGCGGAGATTGTCGAGGATGTGCCGATGCCTCATACCCACCTGGGCATCCCGGCCTATTTCGTTGTCTCTCGGGTTGAGGCTGCATCCAATCTGCATCGCTACGACGGCGTCAAGTACGGTTATCGATTTCCTGGATCTGTGACCGGCTTGCGTGAGATGTATCGGGAAACGCGTGGGCGCGGTTTCGGGCCTCAACCCAAACTGCGCATTCTGATGGGGATGTACGTCTCCGGCGAACAATACGAGCGCGGTTATTATCGCCGCGCGCTACAGGTACGTTCGTTGATACGCCAGGACTTCGACAGGGCCTTCAGCGCCGACGGGAAGCATAGGTTAGATGCCCTGTTGACACCAACCACCCCGACGACCGCTTTCGAGCTTGGCCGAGTCTATGGGGACTCTGTGCTAATGCAGTATGCGGATCTATTGACCGTCGCCGCCAACCACGCGGGCATTCCGGGTCTTTCCCTTCCGGCCGGATTCGACTCGGGCGGATTGCCGATCGGCGTACAGTTGCTGGGCTCGGACTTTTCAGAGGGAACTTTGCTTCGGATTGGGCGCAGCTTCGAACTTGCGACCGCTGATGAAGCTTGGCGGAGTCGCCGGCCCGCGCTGATCGAAGCTTCGTGACCCCGGAAAGACATTGGCAAACTCGCCGAGACTTTTGACTTGCCTTGGGGTTATGATCATGTAGTTTTAATGTCCGGCGCCGAAGACATGGGGTAAGATAGGTGTGCTTTCTATCACCCGATACGCAATGCCTGGCTTAAATGGCCAGGCTTGCGCGAGCAGGGCCCTGTAATGCTATAATGTTGCGGGCCCGGCTCAGCCGGGAACCTCGCCCCGGGAGGGCGGAGTATAACCTGCAGGGTCAAAGGACCGGGAATCCTTCCCACGACGACCCAAGAACACGCAGGTAGTTTGCAGAACTTCTACAAGATTAGCTGACGTGGCGTGAAGGCCGTCATCGGCCTTTGCATTCGTTTGCGTTGCTGTTGAGAGGTTGTCTAATGGGGCAAATCTTCCATCGTTCCGCCAACTCGATTGCCCTACTCAGCATCGTCGGTGGCGGCCTCCTCTTGGCCGTAATCGCCGTTGTCTGGTGGCTCATCGTCTGGTCACCCTACATGACCCAACAGAACGTGGTGATCCCGCAGCCCGTGCCCTTCAGCCATCAACATCATGTGGAAGGTCTCGGGCTTGATTGTCGCTACTGCCACACTTCTGTGGAAGACGCGTCGTTCGCAGGAGTGCCGCCGACCAAAACATGCATGACCTGCCATTCGCAGGTCTGGACCAACGCTGCCATCCTGGCACCGATCCGGGACAGCTTCGCGAACAACACGCCCATCCAGTGGACGCGCATCAATGATTTGCCGGACTATGTCTATTTCGATCACAGCATTCATATTTCCAAGGGCGTGGGGTGCACAACCTGCCACGGACCGATCGGGAAGATGCCCATCACATGGAAGGGCGAATCGTTGAAGATGAGCTGGTGCCTGAATTGTCACCGCCATCCTGAGAAGTACCTGCGGCCCGCTGACCAGGTATTCAACGCTGACTATCAGCCCCCAGCAAACCAAACGACGTTGGGGGAGCAGTTGGTCAAGCAGAATGACATCAATTTGAGTCTCCTTACGAGCTGCTCGACATGCCATCGCTAACGCGCCAAGGAGGGCAAGTGGAGAAATCCTTCAACCCGGACGCGATTCGTCAACGTTTTCACCAAGCCGACGATCCGGGGCAATGGCGCAGCCTGGAAGAGCTGGCCAAGACGGCCAGTTTCCAGGATTGGCTCAAGTATGAGTTCCCAGCTGGCGCGGACCAATGGGTTGATTCGGTCACGCGGCGCGGCTTTCTCAAACTCATGGCCGCCTCGCTTGGGCTGGCTGGTCTTACTGCGTGTGTTCGCTATCCAGAAGAGAAAATCGTTCCTTACGTCGACCAACCCAACGGGATGACGCCTGGAAAGCCCCAGTTCTACGCCTCGGCATCACTGCACGACGGCTTCGCCAACGGCGTTTTGGTTGAGAGTCATGAAGGGCGCCCGACGAAGATCGAAGGGAATCCGGATCATCCCGCCAGCATGGGCGCGACAGATGTCTTCGCTCAGGCGAGCGTCTTGGATCTTTACGATCCCGATCGCGCCCAGGTCATCACCAGCGGGAACCAAATCAAGACCTGGAAGGCCTTCGCGTCGGAGATGGCGCACGCGCTCAACGCACAAAACGGCAAGCAAGGTGCAGGGCTTCGCATCCTCACAGGCACCATCACGTCGCCCACTATGGGCGACCAGATCGGCCAACTCCTGAGCGCCTATCCTCGTGCGACGTGGCACCAGTACCAGCCCATCACCCGGGACAACATTCTGCACGGAGCCCAGTTGGCCTACAGTCGTGCCGTGGCAACCCGGGTTGATTTCTCCAAGGCAGACATCATCCTTGCGTTGGACGCGGATTTCCTTTCCGAAGGCCCCGATCGGGTCCGCTATGCGCGGGATTTCGCCGCGCGGCGCAAGGTCCGCGAAGATCAGACGGATATGAACCGCTTGTACGTCGCGGAGCCGTCTCCGACCTTGACTGGCACCATGGCCGACCATCGGCTGTCGATCTCGGCGGCGCACATCGATGGCATGGCCCGGGCCGTGGCGGCAGAGCTTGGTCTAGCGATTGACGTCCCGACTGATTTGCCTGCAAACGCGGCACGGTGGGCGAAAAGCGTAGCGGCAGATCTCAAGAAGGCGAACTCGGGCCGGGCGGTCGTCATGGCCGGCCGAGGTCAGCCGGCAGAAGTCCATGCCCTGGTTCATGCGATCAATCAAGCATTAGACGCCGTGGGGAACTGTGCAATCTATACCGAGCCGGTTGAAGCGGCGCCTGCGCTCCAGTCCAAGTCGCTACAAGAATTGGTGTCGGCGATCAAAAACGGGCAGGTCGAAGTACTCGTGATGTTAGGCGTGAATCCAGCCTACACTGCGCCGGCTGATCTCAACTTCTCAGATGTCCTTGCCAACGTTCCATTCAAGGTCTATCAGGGTCTCTATCTGGACGAAACGGCCGTGTTGGCGGACTGGCACGTCCCGGCGACGCATCCCCTCGAGACATGGAGCGATGCGCGGGCCTTTGACGGCACGGTGACGATCGTGCAACCCTTGATCGAGCCCTTGTACTCTGGCAAATCAGAACATGAACTCCTGGCCCTGATGCTCGGGCAGGCTGATGCCACCAGCCACGACATCGTCAAAGGCTATTGGCAGGCCAACACAGCTGCGGATTCGGACTTCGAAGCCTTTTGGCGGCTTAGCCTCCATGATGGCATGGTTGCCCACTCCGCACTTCCCCAAGTCGATGTCACGCTGCAAGACGAGTTGGGCGGCGTGTCAAAGGCAGCGCCCTCTGCATCCGGCCAAGATCTTGAGATCGTCTTTCGGCCAGATCCCACAATTTGGGATGGCGGCTCCTCCAACAATGGGTGGCTGCAGGAATTGCCTAAGCCTTTGACGAAGGTCACTTGGGACAACGTGGCTTGGGTTGCGCCGGCCACGGCCAGCCAGATGGGCCTGGACAATGGTGAGCTCATCGAGCTTGACTACCACGGTCGAAAGGTTCAGGCACCTGTCTGGGTTATGCCCGGGCAGGCGACGGGAACAGTCACCGTCTTCTTGGGGTACGGACGTCAGCTCTCTGGTCGAGTGGGCCAGGGGATTGGCTACAACGCCTATCAGCTTCGCACGCTCGACCACCCCTGGTTCGACAGTGGGTTGAAGATTAGGTCCACAGGCGACCAGTACACGCTTGCCACAACCCAGAACCACCACACAATGGAAGGGCGTGATCTCGTCCGTGTAGAAGACCTGACGGCCTTCACTTCCGGGAAGATCCAACCCGAAGAACCGCAGACAGGTAAGCCATCGCTCTACAACCAATTCAGCTATGAAAATGGCTACGCCTGGGGCATGTCGATTGATCTAAGTGCCTGTACGGGCTGCAACGCCTGCATCGCAGCCTGTGTGGCCGAAAACAATATCCCGGTCGTCGGCAAGGAACAGGTCAACATCGGCCGGGAAATGCAGTGGTTGCGGGTGGATGACTACTTTGCTGGGAGCCCCGAGAACCCTGAAATCTATCACCAGGCAGTGCCTTGCATGCAGTGCGAAAACGCGCCATGCGAGGTTGTTTGCCCTGTCGGCGCCACGCTTCACAGCGATGAGGGCCTGAATGACATGGTGTACAACCGCTGCATCGGCACCCGCTACTGCTCGAACAACTGCCCCTACAAGGTGCGACGGTTCAACTTCCTGCAGTTCGCGGACGAGACCACCGAATCGCTGAAGATGGTGCGCAATCCTGATGTTACCGTGCGTTCACGAGGCGTGATGGAAAAGTGCAATTACTGCGTCCAACGGATTACGCACAGCCGCATTCGAGCCGAAGAAGAAGGTCGGGAAGTGATCGATGGCGAGATCCAGACGGCATGCCAGCAGGCTTGTCCAACCCAGGCAATCACCTTCGGCAATATCAATGATGACCAGTCTCGCGTGGCCGGCCTCAAGCAGCAGAAGCACAACTACACCCTGCTGGCGGAGCTGAACACGCGGCCGCGGACGACGTACTTGTACAAGTTCCGGAACGCCAACCCCGAGATGGCCAATGTGGACGGGGCAGCTTAGCCCAGGCTTGAAGAGAGAGAAGACTTTATGACCGTCGAAGGGCGAGCCAAAAAAGCCGCAAGCGACAACCCTGTTCTCAAGGGGCTGCTTCACCCAGGGCAGACTTATCTCTCGGTGACGGAGAAGATCACCGAGGTTGTTCTGACTCGGGACACCCCGCTGGCATGGATGATCGGCTTTGCCGTCGTCGGCATGTTCTTCATGATCTTCCTGCTGGCCGTAACCTACTTGTTCTACAAGGGGGTAGGGATCTGGGGGATCATGATCCCGGTGGCTTGGGGCTTTGCCATCACCAACTTCGTGTGGTGGATCGGAATCGGTCATGCAGGGACGCTGATCTCGGCCATCCTGTTGCTGTTCCGGCAGGAATGGCGAACATCGATCAACCGCTTCGCCGAAGCCATGACGATCTTCGCCGTGGCGGCGGCTGGGATGTTCCCCATTTTGCACCTTGGCCGCCCATGGTTTGCTTATTTCATCATGCCCTATCCCAACACGATGGGGATTTGGCCACAGTGGCGCAGCCCCTTGGTGTGGGACCTGTTCGCCATCTCTACCTACGGCACTGTGTCGCTTATCTTTTGGTTCATAGGTTTGGTGCCGGATCTGGCGACCATGCGCGATCGGGCCAAGCCTCGGATCCTGAAGGTCATCTATGGCATGTTGGCTATGGGCTGGAGGGGTTCGGCTCGGCACTGGGAGCGGTACAAAGTCGCCTACTTCTTGTTGGCTGCCTTGGCCACCCCGCTCGTGGTTTCCGTGCACAGTATCGTGGGTCTCGACTTCGCATACGCCTTGGTACCCGGCTGGCACTCGACCATCACGCCGCCGTTCTTTGTGGCTGGCGCCATCTATTCTGGCTTTGCCATGGTTTTCACCCTGGCCATTCCGCTGCGCAAAGTCTTCCATTTGGAAGGCCTGATCACGATGAAGCACATGGACTACATGGCCAAAGTCATGCTCGCAACCGGCCTGATCGT
>Ga0315556_1002294_pt1 | contig 10983 bp, 8 predicted proteins | sample SalMarSW160310MG_FD_202112 | JGI IMG/M metagenome (GOLD analysis project Ga0315556, IMG submission 202112) | Salt marsh sediment microbial communities from the Plum Island Ecosystem LTER, Massachusetts, United States - Salt Marsh Sediment SW1603-10 ...
TTGAGCATGTTCAGCACAAACCGATCCTTCTGGTAATCATTGATCCTGACCACCCCTTCCCAGTAATCGGCCACCTCGTTCAACCCATAGTAGCGGCAGAGGTACACCAGGTTCAGGATATCCTTCTTGAAACAGGATCCGCCGAAACCCACGCTGGCCCGAAGGAATTTTTCTCCCACGCGGCTGTCCATGCCGATCGCTTTTGCCACTTCAGCGATATCAGCCTCCGTTTTCTCGCACAGGGCAGAAATAGAGTTGATCGATGATATGCGCTGGGCCAGAAATGCATTGGCCACCAACTTTGAAAGCTCACTGCTCCAGAGGTTTGTGGTGATGATTCTCTCCCGGTCTACCCAGTTTGCGTAAATCTCGACGAGGACCTCCCGCGCTTTCAGAGCATTTTTGGTTTCATGAGAGCCGATCAGGACCCGGTCGGGATTTTCAAGGTCTTGCATTGCCGTGCCTTCTGCCAGAAATTCCGGGTTTGACAAGACATCAAAATACACCTGATCATTATCCCCTGTGAGAATTCTTTCCATGGCCAGGGACGTCTTGACCGGCAGGGTGCTCTTCTCCACGACAATCTTCGGAGACTCTGCACAGTCGCGGATCTGCCGTGCGGTTTTTTCCCAGTACTGCAGGTCGGCAGCCATACCCGCTCCCGCACCAAAGGTCTTGGTCGGAGTATTAACGCTCACAAAGATGATCTCCGCCTCCCTGATCCCCTTTTCAATATCCGTACTGAAAAAAAGGTTCCTGTCTCTGCACGCAACGACCACTTCTTCCAGCCCCGGCTCGAAAATGGGGAGTTTGTCGGAATTCCACTGCCTGATCCTGTCCGGGTTGATGTCCACCACGGTCACCTTGTACTGGGGGCACTTGTAGGCGATCATGGCCATGGTGGGCCCGCCCACATAACCTGCACCGACACACAAAATATTCCTCTCAAAATCCATCATGCTCCCCTTTCCGGCATAATCATTCCTTTTCCCTTACGCCTTGCGCCCGATGCCTTATGCCTTATGCCTTATGCCCGGCCCCAATCTTATTCCTTGAAGTAGTGAATAACGCTCTCGATAATAGCATCGATGTCATAGGACGGCTCGAACCCGATAAGACCCTTGATCTTCTCAATACTGGGACACCTTCTCTGCATATCCTCAAATCCGGGTCCATAGGCCTTTTCGTAGGGAATATGTTCAATCTCGGAACTGCTTCCGGTCATTTCCTTAACCTTTTCGGCCAGCTCGTTGATGGTGATCTCATACCCGCCTCCGACATTGAATATATCTCCTTCCGCCTTCGGTTCGTCCATGAGCTTGGTTATCGCCCCGATCACATCATGCACATGGGTAAAGTTCCTGCTCTGGGTGCCGTCCCCGTAAACCTTGATGGGTTTTCCCAGAAGTGCGCTCTGGACAAAATTGGGAAGCACCATCCCGTATTGACCCGTTTGCCGGGGTCCCACCGTATTGAACAGCCGCGTGATCACCACCGGCAATTTCTTTTCATCAAAATACGCGAGGGCCAGGAATTCATCCAGCGTCTTGGAACAGGCATAGGCCCATCTCCTCTTTTTCACGCTTCCCAGGATCCTGTCATCATCCTCTAGGAGTTCACCATCCACGTGTTTTCCGTAAATCTCTGAACTGGATGCCACCCATACCTTCTTTTTAAAGCGGTTTGCAAGCCTCAGTACCACCTCGGTTCCTTTCACGTTGATATCAAGGGTCTCAACGGGGTGATCCATGATATTCATCACGCCCACGGCCGCGGCCAGGTGGTAGACATGATCCACCTTGAAGACTAATTCGTTCATGACCGACTCATTCAGAATTGTGTCAACGATCAGGTGCAATCGGTCATTATTATGAATATGCTTGAGATTGCTGAGCTTGCCTGTCCACAGGTTGTCGATCACAAACACCTCATGCCCAGCCTCCAGCAGGTTCTCAGCCAGGTGAGATCCGATGAACCCGGCACCCCCTGTAATCAGTATCTTCATCTCTCTTCCGCTCCCTCCGTTCCGCGAAAACCTTACAGCTCCGCCCTTTCGATTACAAGGCTGAATTCATTGCAACCTACTATAATTATTAAATATTTAAGATTGCTTCCGGCGAATTCCGGAAGCTGTCTCGTCTAAGACCGTTTCCTACAGTGCGACCTTTTCAAGGGCCCAGTCTTCTATCTCAACCTCAACAGAGTGTTTCAGGAGTTCAACTGAAACCACGACCCTCGCACTCTTTCCCTTATGACGAAGATAAAACCCCACGAGCCCTTGGAGCGGGCCCTCCATTATCATCACGCGATCGCCCTTCTTCATGTATGACCGATTCTGAACCGTTCGATCAGTCCCGTCCAGGATCATCAAGGATGAGATCTCATCCTCGTTCGCGGGTACAGGTTCTCCTTTGAAACTCACAATTCGTACCACACCAACCGTCTTGATGATTGGATAATAATCCTCCGGCGTGAGCAGGGACCGCACAAATACGTAGCCCGGGATCATGGGAACATGGATCTTTTTCCTCCGGTCCTTGCGTCTGCTCATCACCTGTACCCTGGGCAGGAATGCCTCCAGATCTTTCCCTTGCAGACCCTCGAATACCTTTTGCTCAAACCTGCTGCGGGTATGAAGGGCGTACCACCTGGCATTATTCTCGTTCATAGCGTGATGATCCTATCGCGTCCAACACCATGTCCCATCAAAATACCAATATCTCTTTCCGAGTCATCGAGCCTGGTGACCAGGATACGGTCCCAGTCAAGGGCGCTCAAGCGGTCGAGATGCTCCACGGGAAACCCGAAAAAATACTGGCCGTTTCTCTGGTCATCGACTATCCCTCCCAGTTGAACGCCTGTCTGCTGGAGGTAAAGATACGCCAGTTCCGCCACTTCTCCGGTTCCCCAGAAAAGAACACGCTTGACCCCCTGTTCTTCCAGCATTTCAAATTTCTCAAGCAGCAATTCCTTTACCTCTCTGTAAAAATGCGCTGAGTATTTCAAATACTCGATCGTGAGTCTGCTTTTCTGGGTTACCCCCTTGGGGGTCAGAAAATACTTGAGACGATTTCGGGGCAGTGTCTTGACCTTGAAGTACCCCTTGTTCACAAGCCTTTTCATGAACGTGTTCACCAGGCCGAGGGAGATATTGAGCCGGGCGGAAAGTTCCCTTTGGGTTCGACTCCCGTCTTGGTCAACCTCCCCCATGATCCTCAATATGTGAAAATCTTCTTTCTGCACAGTCAAGACCCAGTGCTTTCCGGGTTCATCCGGAATATGGATTGATCTATTTGTTCAAAAACTGAACATCTTCCAGGGCACCTTTTTATAATTGGCCTGATTTGTCAAGGGAAAAGTGGTATTGCCTTTCAATGGGTGTGTGGTATAGTTTCACAATCACCATAAAGGAGCATAGCAAATGGAATGCCAACAGGAAAAGAATCTTGAAAAATGTAATTGCACTTACGAACCCTGTTCCAGAAAAGGAATCTGCTGCCAGTGCATTTCCTACCATCTCAGGATGCGGCAGCTCCCGGGATGCTGTTTCCCGAACGACGCGGAGGCTGCCTTTGATCGCTCGTTTGAGTATTTCGCCAGGCTGGTGGAGGAGGGAAGCGTCTAGCGTGAACAAAACGGAACTCGAAAACCTCTTCAGCGCCATGATGGATGAACCGGAGACCTTCCCTGAAGGTGCTCGGGAGATTTTCAATATCCTCACCCAGGTGACCCTGGAATATCGGGATCAGATGCTGGCCTCCAGGAGTACCCTCGTCACCGTCAATGATGTTCAGACTTCCCTTTCGTGGCTTGTTCCCTCGCTTGCCACAGGGAATATCCCGAAAATGGAAAACCCTGTATGCATGGAATTGCTGGAGCGATGGATGCATGCCCTCAAGAGCCTGCCAAACAAGCATGATACTTTCTAGGCAGCTGAAACCTTTTTTCAGGCCCCCGTCCTGAGTTTTGATTTGGAGTACCAGCGGATTTTGCATAAAGAGCAGGCGAACGGGATGTTCCTGAAGCGGCGTCATTTCGACCCTGGAATCCCGCCACAGGCGGGAGAAGGGCCGAAATCCGCAGCGACCGGAGTCATGGACGACGGAGGGAGCGTAGCCTCTGGAATATGCCGTTTGACTGCTTCTAATCTCTGTCAACTAACCGTTTTTTTGAATAAAATTGTGGGTCATCTTATGTCATCCCAAAGGAAAAGAATCGTCATTGTAAAACCCGGATCATACAAGGGGATGAAAATTAATGAAACCCCGATAGAGGATCCCGGCCCCGGGGAGATTCAGGTCGAGGTCAAGGCGTGCGGCATCAATTTCGCGGACATAAGTATCCGTCTCGGGCTCTACGCAGCCGCAAGGGATCTGTATCCTCTCTGTCCCGGGCTTGAATTTTCAGGGATTGTCTCACAGACCGGAACCGGAATAGGCGATTTTAGTCCCGGGGACAGGATTTTCGGGGTATCCCGGTTCGGCGCATATACCACGGCCATCAATACCGTTTCCGATCATCTGTGGCACCTCCCCGAGGCATGGGACCTTTCCCGCGGGGCCGCTTTTCCCGTTGCCTACCTGACCGCCTACTACGCGCTCCACCACGTCGGACACCTGAAGCCGGGTGACAGGGTCCTGGTTCATTCTGCGGCAGGCGGCGTTGGAACCGCAATCCTCCACCTTCTCAAGGCAAACAACAATCTTTCGGCAGGCGTTGTGGGGCACCACGAGAAAGTGCCCTATGCCCTGAAAGCAGGCGCAACTTTTGTGATCGACAAGGAACAACAATCGCTCTGGGAAACCGCAGAACACTGGAGTCCGGAAGGCTATGATATGATCCTGGACGCCAATGGGGCATCAACATTGAGGAAATCGTACGAGCATCTCAAACCGGCCGGACGGCTCCTCGTTTATGGCTTTGCCTCCATGTTCTCGCACACAGGAAGAAAGAATTATCTGAAATTGATATGGTATTACTTCAGGACACCCCGGTTCAATCCATTCGAGCTTACCGGTCGGAACAGGACCATAAGCGGATTCAATCTGATCTACCTCTTTGAAAAAAAGACCCTTTTCCGAAAAATAATGGAGACTTTGCTTCGGATGGAAAAAGAGGGCCTTCTCCCTGAAATGCCCGTAAAAACATACGCATTTGAGGATGTTGCAGCCGCCCACAAAGACATGGAGTCAGGGAAAACAGTGGGAAAACTCATTCTCTCCACCTGATGGCTAGTCGGAAGACGCCCTGTTTGGGGGCACAAAAAAAGGCCGCTGACAATATCAGCGGCCCTGCGGCTGTCTCTGGTCGGGACGACTGGATTTGAATAAGTTTGGCATCAAATTTACAACCTATTGACATTCCGGCATTTTCCATTGGTTTCAGCAGGTAAGACAAATTTCAGATTGATTCAATATCGCCAATATCGCCAATAAACACACCCGATATTGAAAAGATGTGTCCCAAATGTGTCCCGCCAAATTCCCTCCTTGCCGCAGTACGGATTTCTACTTCTTGCGCTGCTTTATAGATCAAAGGTTTAGAGATAATCTCCTTCAACCTTACGCTCTCGAACTCCCACATTTCCGGTCTGTCATAGATGATGTTTTCGATCGATCTTGCGAGAAAAGCAGCTTCTATCGTGAGCGTTTGTCTTGCCGCGTTTATTGAAGATGCGAAATATATGCTTGGTATGGCAATGGCAAAAACAAAAGCGAAAAAAGCACCGAGGGCGCTCAAGAGCTTCGTGATGGATGCTTTCGATTGCACACGTTGGGAATGAAAAGGCATAAGTCGCATCACTTTCCGGTGGCCCGCTGTAAAGCCACATGGCCGTTATCTGAGAGAAACGTTTGACCGTCCCGGGAAAAAACGAATTCTATAAAGTCTTTGGTTGAACCCCTGTATTTATTCCTTTTATAGACAACCGACATCGTCATGACATAGGGGTACTTGCCAGTAGAAACATTGGCAACTGTGGGCGCTGTCCCATCGACTGAGAGTGCCTTGATCTTTCGTTTCTCAGCTGTGACGACACTGCTACTGGTTGTACCGATTGAACCGGGCGTCTTCTCGATTTGCCGGGCCGCTTTCTGGTCCGTGTTACCAACAAACACGCCCGGAATGGCGTGAGCCTTTTCAGACGCCGACTTCATACCGGGATTGATGCTTGCCAGATAGACTGAATAGGCGTCACTCAGGGGACGAAGAATAAGCCTTATGGGTGTTCCATCAGGCCAGGTCTTGCGCGTTCCTGCATAGATTTCTTCTATTCTGCAAGTGTGAAACCTTTTTCCGGGTTTGAATCCTGTACCCCGAAGATAAAAGCGATGCGGCCATAGGGTTCTTCGATGATTCCCGCACTCCGCTCTTCAGGCTTGAGGGAACGGGCGGACAACCCGATATCGATCTTCCCTGCCTGCAGTGCCTTGATGCCGCCGGTGCTGCCGATACTGGGCAGTACCTTGACGGCTACGTTGGGATGTTTTTTTTGAAAATCCTTGGCCATCTGTTCCATTACGCGTATGCTCGACCCTGTACCCGTAATCATCAGGGTTTCCTTGGAGCCCGCGGAAGCCGCGCCTGTAAAAATGGAGCCCACGAACAGCAGGACAGTAAAGATAACCATCTGATATCGCAGGTAGATATTCATCGATTGATTCCCTTTCAATATTCCTTTCAGATCATACTTGGAATAGAGGAGCCTCTCTGTTTTTTCCATTCCCTTTCCCCCACTTTAGAGGGCTTTTACAATCTCGCCCGTAATCTGGTCGAGGAGGTCGACCACGTCAATCCCACCGCCCTTGATCGCCGCGTTGGGCGTCCACCGGAGATGACCGATCTGTCCTCGTTTTTGGCGATGGTAACCGAGCCGCTACCATAGTACTTTTCTCTCTGCATCAAACCTCGAAATTACTCTGTTTGAATAAATGGGGTTTTTGGTTTGTCAAGGATAGCTTGCAAGATACTGCACTTTTCATTGTCGCTGACTTGCAAGGACTTGGATAATCATCCTTGAACGTTTGCCGGGAGCTATGGCGCGGATTTAATGTTGTTTCTTGTCCAGGACCTCCCGGACCTTGCCTCCCAAGCCTTCCCGTGAGAAGGGTTTCTGAATGAAGTTCACATCTTTTTCCAGGACGCCGTGGTCGGCGATGACGTTGTCCGTGTATCCGGACATATAGAGAACCTTGATTTCCGGGAACCTCGATTTCAGTTGCTCCGCCAGGTCAAGGCCAGTCATGCCGGGCATCACCACATCGGTCAGCAACAGGTGCACAGGACCATCGTGACTGCCTGCGATTTTGATGGCCTCCTTGCCATTCTCCGCCGTGATGACCCTGTAGCCGTATCCCTCCAGCATCCTCTCTGCCATCTTTCTAAGCAGCTCATCGTCTTCCGTCACCAGGATCGTTTCAGATCCTTCAAGCGAACGGACAGGAACCTCCTCCCTTTTCGCAACCTCGGTCTCCACACCAACCCTCGGGAAGTAGACCTTGAAGGTCGTGCCTTTTTCCGGCTCGCTGTAGACCCAGATATGGCCCTTGTTCTGTTTCACAATGCCGTACACCGTGGAAAGCCCGAGACCGGTTCCCCTCCCCAATCCCTTGGTGGTGAAAAAGGGTTCGAATATGCGGGCCCGGGTCTCCTTGTCCATTCCTGTGCCAGTGTCCGTGACCGCCAGCATCACGTAAGGCCCTGCCTGGTTTTCCACCCCGTGGTCCCGGAAATAGTCCTCGTTCAGCTCCACATTGGCCGTCTCGATGGTGAGCTTTCCGCCCTTCGGCATGGCGTCCCTGGCATTGACTGCCAGATTCATGACCACCTGTTCCATCTGCCCGGGATCCGCCTCCACCTGCCAGAGATCGGGCGAGCAAACCGAAACGATGTCGATATCCTCTCGGATGAGGCGGCGCAGCATCTTTTCAAAATTCATGATAAGGCTGTTGAAATTCAAAACCTCGGGCCGAATCAACTCCTTCCGGCTGAAGGCCAGGAGCTGACGCGTCAGTCCCGCTGCCCTATGTCCGGCCTTCAGGATCTCATCCAGAGATTGATTAACGCGGCTATTCTTGCCGAGATCCATCAGGGCAAGCTCGGCGTATCCAATAATGGAAGTGAGGAGGTTGTTGAAGTCGTGAGCCACTCCGCCGGCCAGTATGCCGATGGCCTCCATCTTCTGCGCCTGGTTGAGCTGGGCTTCCAGTTTCCTTTTCCCTTCCTCTGCCCGCTTGCGCTCGGTGATATCATGTGAAATACCCCGGAACCCGATTGGTTTTCCATTTCCGTCCCGCATCAGGGAAGCAACCAACTCATGAAATCGTTCAGCCCCATCCTTTCTAATGACTTCATAGCTGTATCCTCTTATTGGTCTTCCCGTCTTGTAGATTTCGTTAAAGAGGTTATAGATTTCCTTGGCGGTTTCTGGAGGCATATAATCGCGGTTATTCATTCCCTTTAATTCTTCTTTGGAATATCCAAGGCTTAGAGGTAATGCATCGTTAAAGAATGTAAAGTTGCCTTCAAGGTCAACCTCAAAGTATGCCTCTCCCATGCTTTCGAGGATGGTTCTGTACTTCTCCTCGCTCTCCCGAAGAGCTTCCTCTGCATGCTTGCGTTCGGTGATATCTCTGGCAATGCCTAAGATGGCAAAGGGTTCTTCGTCACGATAAATAACGGATGACTTGGATTCCACGTACACGATCCGACCATCCTTCCTCTTCAAGCTGAATTCCACCAACTCCTTGTGGTAACCTGTTTCTTTTATCTCCGTTAAGACTTGAAAAGCCAGGGGAAGCTGGTCCTCGCTCAATAACGAAGCGAATTTCACGGACCTGATTTCTTCTCTATCGTATCCCAAGATGTTCAGGGCGGTATCGTTAGCATCGATAAAATTCCCTTCAAAATCGTTGACATAAACACAATCGAACGAGCGGTCAAAAAGGGCCCTGTAGCGCTCCTCGCTCTCTTTCAGGTCCTCCTCCGCTCGCTTGCGCTCGCTAACATCTCTCGCAAGACCTTCCACACCAAGGAAATTGCCCTTTTCATCTTTCAGGATTTTGGAATTGGTTGATACCCATATCACGGAATTATCCTTCCGTCTGAGCTGCGCCTGAAAATCATCTACGCTGCCATTCCGCATAATTTGGCTTAGAAATTCTTCCCTTTCTTGCGGATTGACGTAAAGGCTTTTCAAGTCAAGGCCAATGATCTCATCAGACTTATATCCAAGCAATCTTTCCACGGAGGGAGAGGCAATGGAAATCAAGCCAGTTGGGTCTGTTCTGTAATAAACATCATAAAGGTTTTCAAAAAGATTTCGATACTTCTCCTCACTTTCCCGCAACGCCTGCTCCGCCAGATGGCGCTCGGTGATGTCCATAATCATTCCGGATATGAAGTCTCCCTCAAGTGTTCCGCTTATGAGTACGTTTCGGGAGCGTCCGGTTGCTGTGAGGAGTTCGGTCTCGAAATTGATAATTCTGTCTTTCTTCTTGAGATTTTCAAGGAAAGCTTTCCTGTCTTCCGGATCTTTATATTTTGCCCACACACCATCCACGATTACTTCTTCAAGGGATCCGAATTCAAGCATCTTTATTAAGGCATCATTGACATAAATAAACTCACCACTGAGGCTGGTCTTGAAAACGCCTACCGATGCATTATCCACGAGGTTTCTGTATTTTTGCTCGGACTCCCTCAACGCCTCTTCCATCTGCTTGCGCTCGGTGATGTCATCAAATACATTAATAAACTGAACTTCGCCCGTTGCTGTTGAACGCTTTATCGAGGTAGACCTGCCCCAGAATACCGAGCCGTCTTTGCGTCTGTATCGTGCCTCAAAATCTTTAACCAGACTTTTTTCAAGGAGTTCAATATATCGCTCTCTGTCTTTGGGGTTGACATAGCGTGCAGGACCGGGGACCTTTTGCAATTCCTCCTTTGAGTCGTATCCGAAAATCTTCACCATAGCTGCATTCATTTCAGTGATGGTCCCATCGGGAACGCTCAATGCAACGCCGATGGGAAGGATTTCGATCAAGTTTCTAAAACTTTCCTCCGTTCCCCTCAACGCCTTTTCAGCCTCCTTGCGCTCGGTGATGTCTCGGATATTACATTGAACTAGAGCTGCCTTGTCGACCAAATAAATATCGGTATCGATACTTTGTCCAACCTTGGTTTGTATCGGAACATCATTGTAATGAATGATGCCATCCTTTTTCAATCTCTCCGTTATCACCTGAATATCATCCATTTCATGCGCTAAATCGAAGTCCTGGACCTTTTTCCCGATGCACTCCTCATCGGGATACCCCAACGTTGTCGTGACGGCGGGATTAGTATAGGTTATTTTCCCTTCGTTCTTTTCGAGAAGAAATATCGCATCGCTTGCGGTCTCAAAAACACGCCTATAACGTTCTTCTGACTCTATCAGTGCGTTTTCCATCTCCCTTTTTTCAGTGATGTCCTCTATGCAAAGGAGGATCATCTGAGAACCGGTACCATGTTGTTTGAGACGGCGGCCATTAAGCATCATTATTCTGCGCCCGATGCTTGGGAATATATGTTCAACTTCAAAGTTTTCGAACTTGTGGTCTTTTGAAATAATATCTTCAAGCAACCTCCGAAGCTTGGGGATATCCCACTGTCGGTTTCCAAGGTCATAAATAAAATTGCCTGTGGTTTTCTCGGGTGCAATTTTGAAGGTCTCACAGAAAAAATGATTGACCTTAAGAATTCTCAAATCCAAATCCAACACCAAAAGGGGATGAGGTATCGTCTCTACAATATCCTCGAACATATGGTTTATAAGAACGTCAGTCATTACGGTCTCCTTCTTCAAACCGACTTTGTTTTTTTGCTTGCAAGACTGGTGATTTTGAATTGAGGCATCAAAGATGCCGGCATCTTTTTGTCCCGGAAACATCAACCATGCCTCTGGTAGCCATAAAATCCAAAGCCTGGCTTTGGGAGTCAGGTCCT
>Ga0315556_1002295_pt1 | contig 10983 bp, 4 predicted proteins | sample SalMarSW160310MG_FD_202112 | JGI IMG/M metagenome (GOLD analysis project Ga0315556, IMG submission 202112) | Salt marsh sediment microbial communities from the Plum Island Ecosystem LTER, Massachusetts, United States - Salt Marsh Sediment SW1603-10 ...
GCCGCGTTTTGGTAATAATAAGGATGCGAGTTGGGATAATCGTTACGAGGGTCGCCGTTGTCGGCTTCCGGCGAGCCCCAGATCAGCCCGTGGCGCGGGTCGTCCGGCGAAAAGGCCTGTTTGCTGTACTCATATCTCTTCAGCACGAAATCGATCATTCGTCTCAGCACCGGCAGACGCTTCTGGAGCGCGGCCAGGTCCCCCGTGTAGTCGTAAGCCCGCGCGGAGTTTTCCAGAACCACACCGGCGTTCAAAGGCGCTTCCACCTGGTCCTGCGTGTTGTAAAGGAAGTTGCCGTCCGGCAGGATGTAGTGTTCGAGATAATGCTCGAAATACGGCTCAACCTCGTCCGTCAGGTTCCACAACTGGTGCACCCAGACAAATTCGTAGTGAGCCACCGGGAACAGCGCGTGGCTGCGTTCCGGAATCTTGGTGTAAGCCCCTTCGCCAATCTGGTAGGTGGGATCGAGCCCACGATAGCTGGCGCGAGAAAGGGCGATCCCCGCCCGGGCGCCATCCAGCAACCACGGGTCCGGAATCTCCACTTTCATCCTGTCTTCAAAAAAGTGATGCCATTGGTTCCACACGCCGACAAGTGCAGAGAAAAACTCCTCACGAGACCCGTTCCAGAAGTGCTCGGCGAATTCCGGTTCCTCTGGCCGCATCACGCGAACGCGCCCGACGGGCTTCGCCTCTTTGCCCTGCGGCAGAACGGCCATCACTTCATAACCCACCTTGAAAGCGGGATTCCACACTCCGATGTCTGCAGCCGGAAGGTAGCCTCCCATGGCAGTTCGCTTGCTGTAGCCTTGAACATAATTGTAGAGATAGGGCAGGCGGTCGAGAGGCTCAAACAGCCGGCCGGTCATGTCGGGCGCCCACAGTGACTGCGGGTCCGTGCCAAACTCGCGCGACTTGCCATCGGGCTCCAGCCACATCGCGCCCTGGGGGCCCGTGTCACCGTTCGCCACAAGCGTCCATCCGATAAACTCCGGTCCCAGCGCCGCCACGTTCTCGTAACAGGGATCTTCGTCTGATTCCAAAATATAATTGCCATAAACATCCGGGCCGGGAACGTATTGCCTGGGGCGCTTGAGTTCGCCCAGCTTTTCCGGCGGGTTCACGGGCCGCGGACGGATCTTCGAGAGGTCGCCGACGCGTTTCGGGATGTGAGCGATTTCGCCCTGTTCCGTCAGATAGGAAATCGCACCTTGATGGGTGCCGTGCTTTTCAAACACCGCTGTCGAAACGCCGTTAAGCCACAGCAGGACGGCCACCAGTTGCCATCCGTTGACTGATTCGCCGACCTTCAGCGTCTTCGTCTGTCCCTTGTGCTGCGCCTTCACGCCAGTCGCATCAAAGGCCAGGACCTTCGGCACATTTTGCAAGGCTTCCTTTTCCCCCGGCAGGAACTGCGTGTACTCATTCGTGATGCGGCCGGGCCGGTATTTTCCTTCCGGCGCCGGCTGGCCAGCCTGCGTGGCGGAAGCGTTGGTCCCACGGCGGGAAGCAAGACTCTCAGCACCCATCATGGGCATTAATGCAGTCAAATGTTTCAGGAACAATCGTCTTTTCAAGGCCGCGCTCCCTTCAATGGAGAATGGTCAGCTGTGCCAGCATAATGCTCAGGTCAGTGCCTGCTCAATCTCTTCCGGCGTTTTGCCGTTGTTTTCAGGTAAACGGATACGAATAAAGGCAAATCCCAGAACACAAATGCCGGCGTCAATCCAAAACGTAACCGCGGGGCCCAGACTATGGTTCAGCAGGTGGATGGGGCAAACCAGAAAGAAGGATGCCATCCACAGCGAACTGACGGCCAGCGACATTCCAACATTGCGAATTCGGTTGGGAAAATTCTCTGCGATCGCAACCCAGTCGTAACCAAACAGCAGGCCGCCCACCGCCGCCACAGGTGAAAGCAGCCACGTGTTAGCAGCTCTAGAAGAGGTCTCACGAATCGACACTTCTGATTTGGCGTCAGGCTGCATGGTTATTTCAGCCGTTCATTCAGGACGCAACAAACGCGGCCCTAGGGTACTGCCCCGGGCCGGCCACCTGCAAGCCATTTGGCCCCTGCGAATGCACGGAGGGCTCGCGGGAATCCATGCCGACAAGCGACCACAGGGACAACTTACCAGCAGGGTCAAAGAAGTACAAACCTCCTGGCCGCAGCGCAGGTCGACAGTACACATGAAAAAAAGACTTGACATAGCAGGAATGCTGTGGTTGATTAATGCCAATCAGAGGGCGCAATAGTTGGTTTCTATTACACGTTCGTAGCGTCGCTTGGTTTCCCACGGCTGGCATTGGGCTGGTATTCGCCGTGGATTCGGCATTGGAAAAGCAGAGCTTCGTAGCACGGACTATTTGAGGGACGCATTCAATCACGGCGTTCCGCCCCCCAAGTAGTTAAAACAAATCGACCGTAAGGCAAGAGCCACGCCATTTGTTCAATAGGAGAAGCGTGGTGGCAGAGGAATTCATAGGCCCAGGCTCCAGTGGCTGGGTGGTGAGTGTTGTCGTTTTTTCAGCAATCCCTGTCATCTTGATTATCGCGTCAGGTCAGGTCCTTATCGGAGGCAAATTGATGAAAGCATTGATAAGACTGGTTCTTGGTATTGCGTTGGCGGCCGCATTTTCGGGTCCTGCGTCTGCGCAGGGATTGTTTGCCACTCTGACGGGCATAGTGAGCGATCCTTCGGGTGCTGTCGTGCCGGGCGCCACTGTGAAACTGATTAATGAAGCATCGGGCTCCGCACGCGTTACGACGACCGATGCATCCGGCTACTATACTTTCGCCTCCGTGACTGTCGGCAATTTCACATACAGGCTGTCCGTCGAATCCAAGGGCTTTTCCACCTATGCAGCGCCAGGATTGAGCCTCCTGGGCGGCCAAAAACGTAATGTGAACGTCACACTCAAGGTGGGTTCCACAACCCAGACCATAGAAGTTTCTGGCGTGGCCACGTCCGTCGTGCCCGTGGACTCGGGAGAGAAATCAGAAACGCTGACCTCCAAGGAACTCGAGAATTTTGTCCAGGTGGGCACCGACGCAGCCGCGTTTATCTCAATCATGCCGGGATTCGCCATCCAAAACGGCACCTCAAACATGTCAAATTACTCCGGCGAGGTTATCGGCATTAATGCGAACGGTGATGCGGGCAGCCAGAGCCCTCTAAACAACGCTTTTTCTTACAACGGGCTGCCGAGTAATTCACTGGACATCATGGCGGACGGAGCACACGTGTCGGACCCGGGGTGCAATTGCGACACACCTGTGAACCCGAATTCGAACATGGTTTCCGAGATGAAAGTGAATATGACGAATTTCAACGCGGAGAACCAGAAGGGGCCGATGGTCGTGAGCTCGGTGACGAAATCGGGAGGCAGCCACTTCCACGGTTCGGGGTTCTTTTCAGCGCGCAACTTCGCGCTGAACTCCAATGACGCCTTGAACAATGCCAACGGCGCGCCGAAGCCGGAAAACAAATATTACTATCCTGGCTTCACAGTCGGCGGTCCCGTCATCATCCCGGGGACGGGCTTTAACAAGAAACGAGACAAACTTTTCTTCTTCACTGGCTATCAGTATTTCTATCAGGTCCTGGATACAGGCTTGTTGCGCGCGACGGTGCCAACCCCCGACCTGCTCAATGGTAATTTCTCGACAGCTTCGCTGGAAAAGATCGGCGATGCCAGCAACAGCTACTTTACAGGTTCTGGTGTGCAGCCTGGCGTGAACTGTAATCCCGGGTCGGCGACTTACACCCCCTGCCTGAACCCGGGCGCGCTCTCGTTGTATCCGGGCGGCATTATCCCGACAGCAGACCTCAATGCGAACATGCTGAATCTGATGAAGCTCTACCCGGCCGCAAACGCTGATCCTAATTCGACCGGCGGTTACAACTACGTACAGTCGCAGGTCTTCAACCAAAATAATATCCAGTGGAATACGCGAGTTGATTACAACATCAGCGACAACACCAAGATGTTCGTCCGCTATAACCTGCAACGCGAGACCCAGCAATTCCCGGTAGGCCTGTGGTGGCGCAACGGGTCGCAGGTCCCCTATCCGACTCCGGTGCTGGGCAAGAACCGGTCGGACTCGATATCCGCATCACTGACCCATGTGTTCAATCCCACCCTGACCAATGAGTTCGTCTTTGGATATACCTTCATCGGCTTCCCTAACGTTTTTGAGGACCCCAACAAGGTGGACCGTTCGGCCGTGGGCTTCGACGTGCAGGGCCTCTTCAAGAATGGTGTCGCCCAAATTCCCTCATTCGGCTCGTTTGGGGGAGAAACCGCGCTTGTGTTCAATCCAGGCGGTTTTGAAGCTGGCGGGCCTTCCGCCGGTCTGTATGCTAATAAGTGGATGCCCAGCATCAGTGACACGGTAGCCAAGGTGTGGGGAACCCACACTGTTAAGGGTGGGTTTTACTGGGAGTGGATCCGCAATGCCCAGCCTGCCAACAATAATACTAACGGGCAGTTGTTGTTTCAGGCCAGTGGGAACACGAATAGTACTGGCGATGCCTATGCCGACGAAGTCCTGGGCATTGCCAATCAATACGTGGAGACCAACTTCAACCGCCTCAACGACATCGCCTATAACACCTACGAGGGCTTCGTGCAGGATGACTGGAAAGTGACCAAGCGGCTGACCCTCAACCTCGGCCTCCGCTTCAGCCACTTCCAGCCCTGGGCTGATCGTCTGGGCTTTGGCTATCCGATATTCGATTCTTCACAGTACAGCCAGGGCTGCGCGGTTGCGCCCACTTACTGCGGGTTCCTGTGGCATAGCAAGGACACCAGCGTTCCACTCGGCGGTTTTCCCACGCGCTCTCTGTTTTACCAACCTCGCATAGGGGTGGCTTATGACCTGTTTGGAGACGGGAAGACAGTACTCCGCGGTGGTTGGGGCCGGTACTTCTTCCACGCCGGCCAATTCACTAGCGGCCTGGACGCCTCCGCCGGCGTCGAGACCACCACTATCAACTTTAACGCCCCATTGCCGGGCGGAGCCACGCAACCGTTGCTCGTGGATCCACTCCCGCAGTTCCCGGGCGCTGTAGGGTTGAATTCGTTGCCCTTCAGCGCTGCGGCGGCAGCTCCCGCCGCAGTGGATAGTAAGAACGACAAAGAACCCTACACAGACAGCTACAACGTTACTATCGCCAGACAGATGCCCTGGTCAAGCCTGCTGCAGGTGGCCTACGTCGGCAATCGCACGCGTGATATCCCAAGTTCGGGTAACGGTGGGACTCTGGGCGCCAACAGTCTAAATTTGAACCTGGTCCCGGTGGGAGCCATGTTGGCTTCCAATAACGGGGGTGTGGACCCGAACAGCCTGGTGGCCGACAATTTCCGACCGTACCTGGGCTACTCGGACCTCTATGTGACCACCGCCAATGCCTACGCGAACTACAACGCACTCCAGGTGACGTGGAACCGGACGAAAGGACGTTACACTCTGGCCCTCAACTACACCTATGGCAAGTCCATGGGAATCCTGGGGTTCTACAATCAGTTCAACCTGGCCGACAACTATGGCGTATTGGCCTCCAACCGTACGCATATCTTCAATGCCGCTTATTCAATCAATCTGGGTAACCCCTCCAAGCAGAAGCTGCTGGGAGGGTTTGTGAATGGCTGGCAACTCTCGGGTATCACGCAGATTGAGAGCGGCGCCAATCTGTCCGGCAACTCGACCCAGAATTTCGGCATGAATCTCAACAGCGCAACGGTCCCGGGCACCAGTAACCTGATCAGCAACCTTTCGCTGCTAGGCACACCGGATATTCAGCTCAATCCGATCGTGACGTGCAATCCAAGCCAGGGACTTGCTGCACACCAGTACATCAACCCGAGCTGCTTCTCGATGCCGACGCAGGTGGGACAGAACGGTGGTACGATTATTGCCCCCATCTACGGGCCCGCGTACATTGGCAGCGACCTGGGACTATTCAAGACCTTCAAGATAACGGAGTCGCAGGCCTTGCAATTCCGGGTTGAGGGCTTCAACTTCCTGAATCATCCACTCTGGTCCTTCAACGGACAGAATCTCGGTCTCAGCTTTGACCCGGCCACTGGGCAGCCAAACAACCCGCTTTTCGGCACAACTACCCAGAAGCAGGGCCACCGGATCATTGAACTATCGGTCAGGTACGACTTCTAGAACATAAAAGCCGGGTGTTCTGGGTCAAGAGAGGGTGGCCTTGCAGGCCACCCTTTCTTTGTTTAAGCTGGGATTGTATTAATGTATCGCTTCGAAAAACCTGCTCTTAATTGCGTGATTTCCTTCGCGGTTTGGGACGTCAATGAATGATTGGCGTGTGAATACTTTGCTTTTTTTGTTGCTCGCTTTCCCCGCGGCATTGTATTCGCAGCCTGGTCAAGGGTCCGTGCCGCTCCCCAGGCAGGCGTTGGAACTGCAACAGGCAGGCGACTATGCCGCAGCGGCGGACGCCTATCACGCCTTTCTGACAACTCACCCCGACGATGCAGATGCCCTTTCCAACCTGGGCGTGGTTCTGGTCAGGCTAGGCAGATACGATGAAGCAATCCAAGAGTATGAAGCAGCGGAACGCTTGCGCCCTGGAGACTGGCGTATCAAGCTGAACCTCGCCCTGGCCTATCGGAAGAGCGGGAAGATGCAGGAAGCTACGGCGCAGTTGGAGGAACTGCATTCCCTGGCGCCTCAGGTCAAACAGATCAGCCTTTTGCTGGCGGACAGCACCTTGCAACTGGGCGACAACAATCGTGTCATCGCGCTCCTCCAGCCGCTGGAACGCGCTGATCCCGCCGACCTCGCTACGGCCTACATGCTGGGGACAGCACTCATCCGTGAACACCGGATCAAAGAAGGCGAGATACTGCTGGATCGCATCCTGCGCAATGGCGACAGTCCCGAAGCGCGTTTTCTGCTGGGAACCCAGTACTACGAGTCGGGCAACTACCCGGCGGCGGTGAATGAACTGTCCAGCGCTGTCAAGCTCAATCCCGACCTTCCGGGCCTTCAGTCGTATTACGGCATGGCCCTGTTGCAAACAGGCGACCCGGACGCGGCCGCCATCGCCTTCCGCAAGGAATTGTCCCGGAATCCCAATGACTTCAACTCCAATCTGGCCCTGGGCCAGATACTCACCGTGGCCCGGAAGTTCCCTGAAGCCAATCCGTTGCTCGAACGCGCGCTCCGGCTGCGGCCGCAATCGACGGATGCGCTGCTTGCCTTCGGCCAATGTTTGGCCGGTACCGGCAGGCTGCAGGAGGCCCGCGAAAAGCTGGAAGCCGTTACAAAGGTCGTTCCCGATTCCCTTGGGGCCCATCAGGCCCTCGCTGGCGTTTATTCCCAGTTGCACATGCCGGCACAGGCCGCCCGGGAGAGGAAAGTTGTCGGCCGGCTTCAGCGGCGGGCCCAAGCAAGCTCCTCCGCACCGGCGGTTCATGATCTGGCTCCAGCCTTTGAGCTGCAGGAAGTGGGTACCAGCAAAGAAATGGGTTTGCGCCAGTTTCGCGGCAAGAGCCCCGTTGTCCTGGTGTTTGGCAGCTACACTTGTCCCAATTTTCGCGACTCAGCCGACACGCTCAAGTCGCTCAACAGCAAATATGGCCGCCGGATACCTTTTTACCTTGTTTATATCCGCGAGGCGCACGCGACAAACAACTGGCAGAGCACTGAAAACGAGAGAGAGGGCATCAGCCTGGCTCCCGCCAAAACCATGGCGGAGAAACAGGGACACGCCGTGATGTGTACCCGCAGGCTTCATCTCCAGTTCCCGGCGCTCGTCGATGGTATCGATGGCCGGGTTGAGAAGGCCTATGCGGCATGGCCGAGCCATGTGTTTGTGATCGGAGAGGATGGCCGTATTCTCTACACCAGCGGACTTACCCGGCAGGATTTTCACCCGAAAGCCATGGCGGCGGCGATTCAGTCCGCCCTCGCGGCTGGAAAGTCCAATCCAAAACGAATGGCAACCAATCCCTGATTTCTGGTTTAGAATGCATTTCATGCCCCGTTTAAGGAGCCATACCCCGGTCATTCTCGCGGCGGGATTTGCGGCCGTATGGCTTTTGGCCTCACCGGAAATTGCAGCATCGCAACCGGCCCATCCGGCGCAGTCAAATCCGCCGGCGGCGCAGCAAGGAGCCCCCAGTTCAACACAACGTCCCAATGCCGCGGACGCCATCTTGGTTCGCGCCATCCAGTTGCACCAGTCCGGACATTTTGGAGAGGCCATCCGCGAATACCGCCTTTTCCTGAAGGAACAACCGGACAGCTTTATTGCGCGCGCCAACCTGGGAGCGGCGCTGGCCCACGAGGGCAGGTACGCGGAGGCCACCGAAGAATACAACAAGGCCCTGAAGCTCCGCCCCGGCAATCTGCAAGTGGAATTGAATCTGGCGCTGGCGCATTACAAGGCCCTGCAGCTTGACGAAGCCGCTCGCGAACTGGTAGCCCTGAATGCCAGGGAGCCCGAGAACCTGAACATCGCCCTGCTGCTGGGAGACTGTTACTTCCGCATGGGGAAATACAAGAAGGCGGTGGCCCTCCTGGGTCCTTTTGAGGCCACCCATCCTGAGGAGCGGGCGCTGATTTACCTGTACGGAATGTCTCTGATTCGCGACGGACAGGTTGAGAAAGGAGAGGTCGAGGTCAACAAGATTTTGAGCCATGGCAACTCCCCGGAAGCGCACCTGATGCTGGGCGCGGCGCGGCTGGCCATCTACGACAACGCGGGAGCGATTGATGAGCTGTCAGTTGCCATCAAGCTCGACCCCAAACTGCCGTTGGCCAATTATCTTTACGGGCGCGCGCTGCTGACGCTCGGCCACCGCGAAGAGGCGATGAAGCACTTCCGGACAGAACTGGCCATCGACCCCAACGAATTTGGCCCCAACCTCTATCTCGGCGTCCTGCTGAACCAGTCCCAGGAATACAAAGAGGCAGCACCGTATCTGACCCGTGCCTTGCAGGTGCGGCCCGGGAACCCGGCCGTGCGTTTCCAGATGGCACTCGGCCAGATCGGAACCGGAAATCTTGAACGGGCCAGAAAGATGCTTGTGGGAATCCTCAAAGGCGCGCCGGATTTTCTGGACGCTCACGTCTCTCTGGCGCAGGTTTATTACCGGCTCCGCATGAAGAAGGAAGGCGACCACGAAAGAGTAATCATTGCAAAGCTGAACGCCGAAAAGCAGGCCCGAGAGCAGGCCCGAGGAAACAAAGCCACCCAGGAAGCTAAAGGAGATTCGCCGTAATCCAGGGCACGGGGCCGCGGAACGGGGTCCGTAACCTGCGCATCAAATTCAACAATCAGTCATACCCGAAGCCGGCATAGAGGGAACGTTTAAACCTGCTTCGGAGGAGATCCGAGTCATGGGCAGAAGGGAAAACACCAGAAGCGAGGCAAGGTCACGCCGTCAGTTCCTGAAAGCTCTGGGGAGTGGGGGACTTGCCGGTTACGGCCTTTCCGGAGGCATCCTGAATCTATCGGGCACCACTTTTCCCCCGCCGCCCAACAGCCCGCCTGCCTTTGAGGTGGTTCCTGCTTCGGCCAGCGGAATCACGTTCGTTCATGAAAACGGACGGTCCCCGGAATACTATCTGCCGGAAACGCTGGGCGGTGGCGGCGGGTTTATTGATTATGACAATGACGGCTGGATGGACCTTTACCTCATCAACAGCGGCAAGTGTGATTTCTATGACCCGAATCCCCCACTGCGCAATGCCCTCTACCACAACAATCGCGACGGCACGTTTACGGATGTCACCGAGAAGGCCGGCGTTGCGGGGGGCGGGTATGGCATGGGCATGGCCGTAGGTGATTATGACGGCGACGGCTGGCCTGACCTTTTCGTCACCCAATACGGCAACTGCATTCTCTATCACAACAACGGCGACGGAACCTTCACCGACGTCACGGAGAAGGCCGGCGTAAGCGCTCCGGGCTTGAACGCCAGCGCCCTCTGGTTCGATTATGACAATGACGGGCGCCTGGACCTCTTTGTTTGCCGCTCGGCGGATTTCCACAAGTCGAACAACAAATTCTGCGGCGTTCCGGAAACCGGCCAGCGCTACTACTGCATCCCCAACGTCTATCCTCCCATGCCGAGCTGGCTTTTTCACAACAACGGCGACGGAACTTTTACCGACGTCAGCAAAGAAACCGGCATTGCCAGTGCGAAAGGCATTGCCTGGGGGGCCGTGGCGGCTGATATCAACAATAACGGATGGATGGACCTTTTCATCGCCAATGACACGGTGGCGAATTTCCTTTTCGCCAATCGCGGCCATGGAAAGTTTGAAGAGATCGGGCTTCCCGCCGGGGTTGGTTACAGCGCCGACGGCCGGGCGCGTTCAGGGATGGGAGTGGACGCTGCTGACTATGACCAGGATGGCTGGATGGACCTTTTCCTCACCGATGTGGACGAGGAGATGTTCTCTCTCTATCACAATAACCACGACGAAACCTTCAACGACCAGTCTCTCTCAAACGGCATCGGGATGACGGTGCGCACCATGAGCGGCTGGGGAGTGAAGTTCCTCGACTATAACAACGACGGGAACATGGATATCTTCATTACTTCCGGCCATCCCGATGACAAGGTCTCGCAGAGGTACAGCCAGGTCCACTACCGTGAAAAGCCGCTTCTCTGGCGAAATCTGGGGACCGGCTATCGGAAGACCTATCAGAATGTGAGCGACCAGAGCGGCCCGATTTTCAACCAGCGCTTTGCGGGGCGCGGCCTGGCGGTTGGCGACTTCAACAACGACGGCGGCATTGATGTTCTGATGGTTCCCAATCAGGGCGCTCCCATCCTGCTAAAGAACAACGTCGGGAAACTCCATCACTGGTTGGGAATTCATCTCAAGGGCACAAAAGCTAATCCTGAGGCGGTTGGCGCCCGCGTCACCTGGCAGGCAGGCGACCTGAAAAGGTGGGTCCAGAAGGTCTCGGGAGGCGGCTATCTCGCCAGCCACGA
>Ga0315556_1002297_pt1 | contig 10978 bp, 12 predicted proteins | sample SalMarSW160310MG_FD_202112 | JGI IMG/M metagenome (GOLD analysis project Ga0315556, IMG submission 202112) | Salt marsh sediment microbial communities from the Plum Island Ecosystem LTER, Massachusetts, United States - Salt Marsh Sediment SW1603-10 ...
GGCTTAGCGCGAGATGCGAGCCGGCACGCCGGAAACGGCCGAGCGCCTGGATCGGTTCTATTCTTGGGCCGCGCCTGCCTATAGTTGGTGGGCCCGCTTACCGCTTTGGCGAGGCTGGGTCGAGGCTTGTCTCCCCCGTGTCATCGGAGAGGCCGTGCTGGAGGTGTCCTTCGGGCCCGGCTTGCTTCTGCCTTCCCTCGCCGGGTCGCATTGCGTCTTTGGGATTGATCTCAATCTCGGATGTGCGAACCGGCGAAGGCCCGCCTGGCCACCCACGGTCAACCTGCCTGCACTGTCCAGGCCAATGTCGAAGCTCTGATGGCTTTGTCCGGAGCTGCGCGACGGCTGCCGCGGTGGTCGTCGGGGGTGTGATAGAGTCAGTTGATCCGCTGGAGACCGGTGGATGGTATTCGCGCCCTCTTGTCGGAGAGAGCCACAAGGGGCCCGTCCGAAGGAGAGACATATGCAGATAGAAGACAATGCCGTCGTGACCTTTCACTACACCTTGACTAACGATCAAGGTGAACTGATTGAGTCTTCAAAGGAAAGCGCACCTCTGGCCTATATTCACGGGCAGGGTAGGATCATCTCCGGCCTGGAAACAGCACTGGAAGGTCGCCAATCGGGCGACAAATTCAACGTCCGGCTCGATCCGAGCGACGCCTATGGGGAGCGCACTGACGAATTGGTGCAGACGATGCCGCGCAGCGCATTCGTGGATGCGGATGATCTGGACGTCGGGATGGCCTTCCGCGCATTGAGCGAGGGTGGGGAAACCATCGTTCACGTAGTCAATATTGAGGGTGATCAGGTGACGGTCGACGGAAACCACCCCCTGGCGGGTCAGGCGCTGAATTTTGACGTTGAAGTCGAGGACGTGCGCCAGGCCACGGAAGAAGAGCTCAGCCACGGCCATGTTCATGGCCCGCAGGGTGCGCACGAATAGTCCCGGGTGTCCAAGAGATACTGGAACGCGGGATGAAGATCCTTTCCATCTCAGACATCCATGGACGACTGGGCTCCCTTGAGCTGCTGGCGCCCAGGCTCAAGGCGTCCGATATCGTCGTTTTGGCAGGCGACATCACCAACTTCGGCCACGCTGACGATGCGCGAGACATCATCCAAATCTTTCAAGCCAGCGCCTCTCGGATCCTGGCGGTCAGCGGCAATTGCGATTACCCAGACGTGGCTGAGACTCTGGATGAGATGGGGATTAGCCTGGAAGGTCGGGCGATCTCGGTCGAAGGGGTCAGCCTGGTGGGTCTGGGAGGCTCACTGTCCGGGCCGGTCCCTACCCCCAATGTGTTCAGCGAGGCCGAGCTGGCCACGCGCTTGGCCGAGGCCGCTGATGGTCTGTCTTCGGACGCTCCCCTGATCCTCGTGTCTCACCAACCCCCTAAAGATACGGCGGCCGATCGCACGAGCGGCGGCCAGCATGTCGGCAGCACAGCCGTGCGCGATTTCATCCAGGCGCACCAGCCGTTGGTTTGTTTCACGGCCCACATCCATGAGTCCCGCGGCGTGAGCCATATCGGTGATACGCTGGTGATCAACCCCGGCCCTCTCAGCGCTGGGGGCGTGGCGTTCGCCGACTTTGACGGGGGCCAGCTCGTGACGTGCGAAATCCAAACCCTTCGCTGACCGTTTGGCGGAATCGGCGTCAGCAGCTGATTGCCGGCAAGGCGTAGCCGACCGTCGCAAGTACACTTCGACTCCCAAATCATGATGCATGGAGGCGACATGAATGCTCGTGACATTCTGATGTACGGCGACCGGTCCCTTCGGGCTGGCCTGGACGGAGTGCCGCTTGACCTATGGATCCAGGGAGGCGTGTGTGGCTCGTGGTCGGTCAAAGACATCATGGCCCATCTCACGTCATATGAACTCTGTCACGCGGAACTGCTGGCCAGCTTCATCGAGCCGGGGCCCACGCCCACATTGGACCAGTTGCGAGCACGGGGATCTGATTTCAACACGTTTCAGGTCGCGGCCCGCAAGGACCAGTCTCCGCAGGACGTGCTGACTGCCTATACGGAAGCTCATGCACGGTTGATGGAAGCTGTTTCGGAGATCTCGCCGGCGACACTCTCCGAGGTTGGCACGATTCCCTGGTATGGCGAGTCCTACAGCCTGGACGATTTGCTCGTGTACAGCAACTATGGCCACAAGCGAGAGCATGTTGCCCAAATCAATGTCTTCAAAGACTCTATCCCTTCGGGTGATTGAATAGGGGCAAAGAAGCGGCTTCCATTCCGGGGTGGGAAGGTCGGGCGCGGAGTTAGTGACAAATTTCACATGCTTGTCCGGGCCGGGTTGGGCTAGTCTCGAAGTGGCCCGATAGTGGCATGCCCGGCGCCAGGTGTTGATTGCCGGGTTGTGTGAGGAGACATCGTATCTTGAGCGGACGCCCATCGTCGACATCGCAAGTGGCCGCGTTGTATACCCAACCCGATAGCGTCTTGGAAGATTACGATCGCCTGTTCGATCTGGCGGACGCCAACCGGGCGCTCCAAGCGAACACCCCGACCATTCTCAAGGACAATATCTCCTGGCATTTCCCGATGCCGTCCGCCAATACGACCCCCTGGCAGCTCGAGGCCACCATCCTCGGTCTCCGACGGCGGGGATTCGATTCACTGGTTTGTGTGCAGAACAAGACCGTTGTGATTGACGCCTTCAAAGGTGAGGATCTCAATGGCTACCGACCCATATTCAGCCGCTACGGCATTCCGGTTCTCTACAATTTCCGTGACAGCGACATGCAGTGGGTCCCCTACCGGCCCAAGGCGGAGATGCTGGCGCTCGACCATGTCTATCCGGAAGGCATCTATCTGCCCGACTACTTCTTCGGCAAGAACATCGTTCATCTCCCGACGGTCAAATGCCATATGTACACGACCACTACCGGCGCCATGAAGAATGCCTTTGGTGGTCTGTTGAGCCAACATCGCCACTACACCCACAGCTGGATCCACGAGACGTTGGTGGACTTGCTCGCCATTCAGCAGGAAATCCATCCTGGAATTCTGGCGGTGATGGATGGCACGACGGCCGGCAACGGCCCCGGACCCCGTTCGCTGGATCCGGTGGTCAAGAATGTCATCCTGGCTTCGGCAGACCAGGTGGCCATCGATGCGGTTGCGGCCAAATTGATGGGCTTCGACCCGCTGTCAATCCCATACATCCGGCTGGCACATGAACGCGGGCTGGGTGTGGGCGATCCGCGTCAGATTGAGATCGTCGGCGATGACATCAGCGGGGAAAATTGGCATTTTGAGGTCGGTTACAACCTGCACCGCATGCTGGCCTGGCTCGCCTGGTATGGACCAACACGGGTGCTCCAAAAGCTCGTGCTGCGGACGCGGCTTGTGGCGCTGCCCATCTTCCTCTCAGAGTTCAATCACGACTACGTCCAATGGCCTCTTCGGCAGCGCCATGTCTTTGAAGCATGGTGCGAGGACACCGGATGGGGGCAGCTGTTTGAGGCCTACCGCGAGCACGGAAGCCTGGCCCCCGCTCAGCCCTGGGAACAGGGCGACTTAGCAGCCCCGGTACCTGCCTAGCCAAAGCCCCACGCTAACCGGGCAGGGGACAAGGCCTTGGATACTGGCGACACGCCCACGGCCCTCGAACGTTGGGAAGAGGCGCGGCGGCTGGCCCCGGAGGTGGAGGAAGTCGCATACTGGCAGGCATTCGCCCTGGCGGACGACGCCGGCGACATCCAGGCTGGAGCTGAGCTGCTCATCGAAATGCTAGCAGGAGTTTCCAATCGAGGTACGTGGATTGATCTCGTTCGCCGGCTGGAAGCAGGCGGCTACATCGAGCGCAAAGGCGTTGCCGAGGCCCTGCTGGCACGTGTGACGGGGGAGACAAGAGTCTGATGAGGTGGCCCGAGCCGCCTCGTGTGGCGCCGACGGGTCAGATCAGATAGAAGCTAAGCGCGGCCAGGGCGATGAAGATCCCGCTGCTGATCCCCTGCCGGATGCCCACGGCAGACGGCCGGGCGCCAACCGCCGGCCGGAGCACGCCCTCAATCGTATCAACCAGCATCAAACCGAAGCCCAGAACCAGCCATATCGGCCAGGCGCCGAGGAACACCCAACCAAGCAGCCCAGCCAGCGCATTGAAACCGTTGTAGAGCAAGGCGCGCCTGCCTTTCGAGAGGCGGAATGGCAGCGAACCTGCCTGGCTCCAATCCCTCTGCTCCAAGCGCAGATGCACGAACACGATTGAGGCCGCCGCCTGGAACCACATCACCGCCCACAGAATCCAGGGGACACCAAGTGAGTTGCCCCCGGCGACCCAGTATCCGGCTGGGGCTGCCAGCGAAAGCACGCCGGCGGCCACAACCTGGACTCCTGTCTGCCGCCGTTCGGCCCGCCGGCTGACCAGCCACAGGTACCATCCAAACACCGGGACGGCGGGCAAAGCCAGCAGCAGGATTTGCGTGTAGCCACGTAGGGAAAGCAAGATCGCCAGGGCGGCGGCCAAGCTGCCGTCGACCGCCAGCCAGAACAGCACCGGCTTCAGTTCTCGCCGCGATCGGCGTCCACTGAGAATCTTGACCAACAAAGTCGCCGGCTGGCGGGCGAAGAAGGCCGCCAGTACCGTCGCACCACACAGCAAGATGTCCAGCGACCATGACTTGCCTGCCACGGCCCCAACCACGAAGGGTCCGGCCAGCCAGATCCAAGCGCCATGTTCAGCGGGAAAGATCAGGTGCTTCTTCATGAGCCTCGTGCGGGCAGACCACTTCCGGCTGCTGGCTTCGGAGGGGCTACCTTGGCTTTGGGTGTCTATCAACCATATCCTCCATGCGGCGAATTCTGCGCTTCAGGAGGGGCATCTTATCACGGCCCGTTGGGGGAGGAAGGTGATTTTCGTCAGGCGAGGAAAGGCGGTTTGACACATGTTAAGGGTGACCTGAAAAGTTAGTCTTGGGGAAACCAGAAATCTCGGGCAGGCGCCAACCATGACCGAAATACGACCTCGATCCGACGCGCTGAGCGAAAGCGTCGAAATGTACCTCAAGACAGTGTTTGAACTCGGAGCAGCCGGGGACTTTGTCCCCATCTCGGCCGTGGCCGGCCAGCTGGATATTTCGCCTGTGTCGGCCACCGAAATGGTGCACCGCCTCGAGGCGGAAGATCTCTTCGAGCATGTCCCGTACCGCGGCGTCCGCCTCTCGCCTTTGGGACAGAAGCGGGCGCAGGAAATCCTCCGCAGGCATCGCCTTTGGGAATGCTTCCTTCATGGAAGGTTGGGTATCGGGTGGGTCGAAGTCCACGATTTGGCCTGTGCGTTGGAGCACGCAGTGGACCAGACCGTCACGGAGCCTCTGGCGGAATGGTTGGGCCAGCCAGCCTTCTGCCCCCATGGGAATCCCATCCCGGACTCGCCGGGGGCAGTGCCCATGGAAGGCAAAGAACTGACCGAACTGGCCTTGGGCGAGTCGGGTGTGGTCATGCGTATCCGGCCCGAGCGCACCGACATCTTGGCCTACCTTGAGGCTCGAGAGCTGCGGCCAGGTGCTCAGATCACCGTGAATGGCAAGGAGGCGCTGGACGGGACGCTGGCGTTGGCGCTGGGCGACAAGATGGTTGTGGTGGGTGAGTCCGTCGCCGCGCATGTTCTCGTTCGACCGACGCCCGAGTCGGAGACCATCCCCTGATGGCGACCTGCCACACATCTTCTGACTCAGATCCTATCGGCGGGTTGAGCGGTGCCGGATCCAGTCTGTTGGCTTTGATCGGGCAGCCGAACGTCGGTAAATCGGCCCTCTTCAAGCGGCTGACCGGCAGTCTGGCCGAGATCGCCAACTATCCGGGCACGACGGTGGAGGTTCATCGCGCCCCTTCCCGCACCGATCCGGATCTAATGGTCATGGATACGCCAGGTCTGGTGAGCCTGCCGTCGATCTCGGAAGATGAACGTGTCACGGCCCAGGTCCTACTCCGCGAGCCGCTGCGGGGGATCGTGCAGGTCGGCGACTCGAAACATTTGCGGCGCACCTTGTTGTTGACCTCGCATCTGCTGGAAATGGGATCGCCAGTGGTGCTGGCGTTGAACATGACCGATGAGGCGGAAAACCTCGGGCTGGTGGTTGACTACGACGCGCTCGAACATTGGCTTGGGGTTCCTGTCGTGCCGACCCAGGCGGTGCGCGGGGAGGGTGTGACCGAACTTCTGGCAGCCGTCAGCAAGGCGCGCAGCCCTGTCCCGAAAGTTGTCTACCCGCCGGTGGTCGAGAGAGCTGTCAGGGACCTGGTAGGGCTCATTCCCCAGGGCTCTAGGGCGGCGAGGGCCCTGGGCGTCTTGTGGCTCTCTCAGGATGCTGCGGCAGACGAATGGCTCCACCAAAGGCTGCCCTCGGAGGGATTGGCCAAAGCGCTGGAGATCCGTGAAGAGGCACAGCGGGCTTTCGACGAGCCCTTGGAAGACGTCATCCTGCACGCCCGTCTGGCCTTTGCCGACCGACTGACGGGTATCGTTTGCCGCGATCCCGGCGCCCTAGCTATCGGGTGGGGTGAAAGGCTCGGCCGATGGGCGATTCATCCCTTCTGGGGGCTGGCCATCCTGGCCTTGGTGATGCTGGCCATGTTTGGCATTGTGGGGGTGTTCGGCGCTGGGATGCTCGTGACCTGGTTGGAGGGCGGCTTGTTTGGCGGCCTGATCAACCCCTGGGTGGGGAGATGGATCCAAGGCATCTTCGGCAGCGGCTGGATCACCGATTTGCTGGTGGGGCCGTATGGGCTCTGGACGATGGGCATAACCTATGCCGCCGCGCTCATCTTGCCTATCGTGACCACTTTTTTCTTGGCCTTCGGAGCTCTCGAGGATTCGGGCTATGTGCCGAGGTTGTCCGTCCTCACCAACCGCTGGTTTGAGCGGATGGGTTTGAACGGTAAGGCTGTTCTGCCGATGGTCCTCGGACTCGGTTGTGTGACCATGGCCACGCTGACCACGCGCATCCTCGAAACGCGCCGGGAGCGCACGCTGGCGATTCTGCTTCTTGCCCTGGCGGTGCCGTGTTCAGCTCAGCTGGGCGTCGTGATGGGCATGCTGGCTTCGGTCTCGGCCGGGGCTGTGGTGGTGTGGGGGTTGGTCGTGCTGGGAGTCATGCTCGCCGTCGGTTGGCTTTCGAGCCGCCTGATGCCGGGCTCACCCTCGCCCCTGATGCTCGAACTCCCGCCCCTGCGACTTCCTGAAAGGCGGCTCTTGCTGGCCAAGACAGCCGCCAGACTGGAGTGGTATGCGCGGGAAGTCGTGCCTCTTTTCCTGTTGGGCTCCCTGGTCATGTTCCTGCTCGACCGGTCGGGAGTGTTGGAGTCCATCGTTCGGGCGGGACGGCCGCTGGTGGTGGGGTGGCTGGGTTTGCCCCCGCAGGCGACTACCGCCCTGGTGCTCGGCTTCTTCCGCAGGGACTTTGGTGCCGCCGGGTTGTACGCCCTGCAGGCACATGGCCTGATGAGCCCATTGCAGGTGCTGGTAGCCATGGTGACCATCACCTTGTTTGTGCCGTGTGTAGCCAGCGTGCTGATGATCGTCAAGGAGCGCGGCTGGCGGACCACGGTCGCATTGCTGGCATTCATTTTCCCCCTGGCCATTGCCGTCGGCGGGGGGTTGCGTGTGATCTTACTCGCCTTTGGTTGGGGAGCTTGAGATGGCGGACGTGAGCTGCCCGATGTGCGCCACGCGCTTCGATCCAACTGAGAACCCGGCCTGTGGGACATGCCCATTGGGCTCGGGCTGCCGCCTGGTGTGTTGTCCTGCGTGCGGATACACAACGGTTGACCCAGCAGGTTCCAAGCTGGCGGGTTGGATGTCCCGTGCGATCGGGCGTCGCCGCCAAGGTCATCGCCGGCGCGACCGGATCTCCCGAGGGAATCTCCGAAACGTGCAGCCCGGAAGTCGGGTGAGAGTGCTGAATCTGGCCCGACTTCCGCACGGCAAACGTCGCCGCCTGGAGGCGCTCGGTCTGGCCGTCGGCGAAGAGATTGAGGTGCTCGCCCAAGCGCCGGTCACCGTTGTGCAGGCGGGCCATGCCCAGCTCGCCTTGGCGGGCGAGCTGAGCTGCCTGATTGATGTCGAGCCAGAGATCGCAGACTGAGCCTGGCCGAGGCCCGGGAATTGTGAAATCCTTCACAAAAACCAAACGAGCGCCGTGATAAGCTTGGCCCATGATCGACATCACACCGGACATTTGCATCGACGAATCTGAACTCAGTTGGCGCTTCGTGCGCGGATCGGGCCCTGGGGGTCAAAACGTCAACAAGGTTGCCACCACCGCCCAACTGAGATGGGATGCTATGGGGAGCCAGGCCCTTCCAGACGCGGTTAAGGAGCGTCTGGCCAGATTGGCGGGCCAGCGTCTTACCAAGCATGGCCAACTCCTGATCGAGGCGGGCGAACATCGAACCCAGGCGCGCAATCGGGAGGAAGCGCTCGATCGGCTGGTGCAATTGGTCCGCCGCGCAGCCTCGCCCCCGAAACCCCGACGGCCGTCAAAACCCTCGAAATCTGCCAGAGCCCGTCGATTGGAAAGCAAGAGGCGGCACGCATCCAAGAAGCGCCAGCGCCGCTTCGATCCGCAGCGCGACTGGGGCTAGCTGCGAGTCGCCCAGATGCGCGTCGCGTGGGTTGGCTTGTACTTGTTCCTGCGGCCAGCTTGGCATATGCTAAACAGGCTTTGCCGTCCGCCGGTCTTGTCCTGGAGTGAAGTCTTTGCCGAGTCAATCATTTTCCTCACGCGCCGATGTTCCTGCCCAATATCGCTGGAATCCTGAAATCATCTTCCGCAATCCAGACGCCTGGCAAGCCGCGCTGGACGGCTTGCTGGTCGACCTGAGCGACCTCAAGGCCTATGAAGGAAGGCTGGCTGAGGGGTCGGAGGTTTTGGCTGAAGCCCTCGCCTTGCGCGACCAGCTCCACATGCGTGCGGGCCACGTCGCAGTGTACGCCGGCATGTCTCACAACATCGATACCACCGACCAAGCCGCAGCGGAGATGAATGGGCGGGCCGATACTGCCTATGCTCAGTATCTGGCCGCGTCGGCGTTCGTGATTCCGGAGATTATCTCCCTCGGCCGTCAGCAGGTGGCGGCATGGACGGATGAGAATCCCGATCTGCAGACCTACAAACACTACTTCGACGATCTCTTCCGGCAAGCTGAACACGTTCGATCATCCGACATTGAAGAGCTGCTGGGGATGGCAGCCGACCCGCTGGGGAGCATCGCCAACATCTACCGCGTCCTGGTCGATGCCGACATGACGTTTGCGCCGGCGGAGGACAGCCAGGGTGAGAAACACCCTCTGACGCAGGGTTCGGTGACCCGGTTGCTTCGAAGCCACGACCGCCGGCTGCGGCAGACGGCATGGGAGAACTACCATGCCCGACACCTGGAGTTCAAGAATACCCTGACCAACAACCTCACGGCTTCCATCAAGAAGAATGTGTTCGCCATGCGCGCCAGGCATCACGCGAGCACACTCGACATGGCACTTTTCGACAACAACATCCCCAGTGACGTGTTTCACAATCTACTGGATGTGTTCAGGAAGAATCTGCCCACCTGGCATCGATACTGGCGGCTAAGGCGAGAAGCCCTCGGCGTCGAGACACTCCGGCCCTACGATACCTGGGCGCCCTTGCTCGGAGAGGAACCCAGCCTTTCGTATGAGGACGCCGTTGAGATGATCTGCGAGGGTCTGGCGCCGATGGGCCAGGCCTACGTGGCCCAGGTTCGCAAAGGATGCTTGGAGGAGCGTTGGGTCGACGTGTATCCCACTCCGGGCAAACGCTCGGGAGCGTTCTCGTCAGGAGAGCAGGGCACGCCGCCTTTCATCGTGATGAGCTGGGGAAACACGATCATCAGTTTGAGCACACTGGCGCATGAGTTGGGCCATTCGATGCATTCGTACCTGGCCTGGAAGACGCAACCGCACGTGTACTCCGAGTACTCGATCTTCGTGGCCGAAGTGGCCTCCAATTTTCACCAGGCCTTGGTGCGCGCCCACTTGCTTGAGAGTGATCGGGACCGAGCTTTCAAGATCACCCTGATTGAAGAAGCGATGTCCAACTTCTATCGCTACTTCTTCACCATGCCCCTTCTGGCGAGGTTTGAGCTTCAGACCCATCAGCGGATTGAGCGCGGCGAGGGGCTGACAGCCGACGTGGCCATCGGCTTGATGGCCGACCTGTTTGAAGAGGGCTTTGGAGGGGAAGTTGCCATCGATCACGATCTTGAAGGCATGCATTGGTCGACCTACGGCCACCTGTATGCTGACTATTATGTCTACCAATATGCCACCGGTATTTCGGCGGCGCATGCGCTGGCCGCTCCGATTCTGGCCGGGGATTCAGGCGCCGTCGAAAGATACCAATCATTCTTGAAGGCGGGTGCCTCCCTGTATCCCATTGACGCCCTCAAGTTGGCTGGGATCGACATGACCCGTCCCGAGCCGGTGGAGACAGCTTTCGCACACCTTTCCGGACTAATCGACCTTCTGGAGCAGCTTCTTTCGGACCACTGAAGCCCCGTCAAGCGAGCGACCTTCGGGCGAACGAGAGGCAAGCAACGGATCCAGTGATGAGCGACCAGCCTGTGCCAGAGGAATTCCACGAGCGAGAATCTGATCTCATGTCGCCAATCGAGTGGAAAGACCGCCATGAGCGCCCACCCGAAGACCAGCGCTACCGGATGCGGCGCTACAATCTGCATTTCTATGACGACGACGTCGAAAAGAGATTCCTCGAGGGATACCGGCGCTCCACGCTAAGATTTAGACGTATCGGGGTGGTGATTGGCATCGCGACGTTCGTCATGTTCGGCCTCATTGACCTTGTCAGCAGCCCCAGCGTCTGGCGGGCACTTTGGGCCGTGCGCTTCTTCCTCGCGGTGCCTACACTCCTGCTTGTGCTGCTTGCCAGTTACTGGAAGAGGGCTGAGCCCTATCTTGGCTACCTGGTGAATGG
>Ga0315556_1002298_pt1 | contig 10970 bp, 9 predicted proteins | sample SalMarSW160310MG_FD_202112 | JGI IMG/M metagenome (GOLD analysis project Ga0315556, IMG submission 202112) | Salt marsh sediment microbial communities from the Plum Island Ecosystem LTER, Massachusetts, United States - Salt Marsh Sediment SW1603-10 ...
CACGGCCGCGGGCCCCCGCGGCCGATCGATTCCCGCCGAATCCAGTCTTGGAGGATGATTCATGCGATTCAGCAACGGTGTGCGGTGGCTGGCTGTCGCCGCGGCACTGACGCTGTCGGGAGACCTCGCTGCCCAGTCCACCGCGACCCTCACCGGGCGCGTCACGGACGAGAACGGTGCGGCGCTCTCGGGCGTCCAGGTCGTGGTGGTGAACCAGAGCTCGGGAACCCAGAATGGCGCCCTGAGCCAATCCGACGGTCGTTTCACGGTCACTGGCCTGCGCGCGGGCGGTCCGTACCGCGTCGAGGCGCGCATGATCGGCTACGGCCTGCAGGCCGTGGACGACGTGGTGCTCGCCGCCGGGCAGGCCCGCACCGTCGACTTCCGCCTCAGCCAGGAGGCCGTCGCCATCGACGCCCTGGAGGTCTTCGCCACGCGGGCCGTGGAGCGGAAGACGCCGGTGGCGTATACGGACGTCCCGAAGGTGCAGATCCAGCAGCAGCTGGGTTCGCAGGACCTCCCCATGATCCTGAACGTGACGCCGAGCGTGTATGCCACGATGCAGGGCGGCGGCGCGGGCGACGCCCGGGTGAACATCCGCGGCTTCGACCAGCGCAACATGGCCGTGATGGTCAACGGCGTGCCGGTCAACGACATGGAGAACGGCTGGGTCTACTGGTCCAACTGGGACGGCCTGGGTGACGCGGCCACCAGCATCCAGGTGCAGCGCGGCCTCTCCGCCGTGAACCTGGCTACGCCCTCCATCGGCGGGACGATGAACATCATCACGGACCCGTCCTCGATGACGCCGGGCGTCTCCTACAAGCAGGAGTTCGGCACGGCCAACTTTTTGAAGGAGACCTTCACGCTCAACACGGGCGAGCACAGCGGCTTCGCCTTCACCGGCAACATCGTCCGGAAGACTGGCGACGGTCTCTTCAAGACCAACGGAGCCCTCGCCACCTGGACCGACGCCTGGGCCTACTACGCGGCCGCGGCCTACCAGATCAACTCGAAGAACCGCCTCGAGTTCTACGCGGTGGGCGCCCCCCAGAAGCACGGGCAGAACTCCTACAGGCTGAACGTCGCACAGATCAGCCACAGCTTCGCCAGGGATCTCGGCATGAGCCAGGCGGGGCTGGACGCCATCGCCGAGTCCGGGCGCTTCTGGAGCCCCAACGTCAACGTCGTCAGCTCGTCCTACACCGAGAAGCAGTACGCCAGCAGCGGCCCCGAAGCCGGCTTCTTCTCCCGCCACGGCAGCAACTACATCAACGAACGGGAGAACTACTTCCACAAGCCGCAGGTCAACCTGAACTACTACAGGTACTTCGGACAGGGCCTGACGTGGACGACCGTCGGCTACTATTCGGGTGGCAACGGGGGGGGCAGCGGTACCATCGGCTCCCTCGTGTGGGATTACACCTACAAGCAGCGCGTCGCGGACTGGAACGGCACGATCGCGCGGAACGAGTCGCAGGCGGATGGCCACGCCACCGGCATCCTGCGCTCGTCGGTCAACAACCAGTGGACGATCGGTGCGATCTCGAAGCTGCGGAAGGACTTCGCGTCCGGCTTCACCGGCGAGGCGGGCCTGGACTGGCGCACGGCCTCCATCGATCACTACCGCGACGTGCGCGACCTCCTCGGCGCCCAGTTCTGGATCGACGGCGGCGACGAGTTTGCGGGTGACCATCCGACGACGTACGGCGACAAGATCGACTACTTCACCACGAGCGACATCAACTGGCTGGGTGGCTACATCCAGGGCGAGAAGTCCACGACCGACGGGTCGATCTACGGCATGTTTGGGATCGCGCAGAACTCCTACGTGGTGACCGACCACTTCGCGCGGGCGGCACCTGGATCCAGCCAACCGTTGAAGCTCGAGAGCGGCAACCTGCACGGGTACCAGATCAAGGGCGGCATCAGCCGCAACCTCACCGACCAGTGGTCGGTCTTCGGCAACGCGGGCTACGTCTCGAAGGTCCCGATCCAGGACGGCGTCATCGACGACGTGAACGGCAAGATCAACCCGGACCCGAAGAACGAGAAGTTCCTGTCCTTCGAGGCCGGCGTGAGCTACCGCGCGCTGAACCGCGGGCTGTCATTCGACATGAACCTCTACCATACCACGTGGCGGGACCGCGGGTATACGTTCTACGTCCCCAACGACGACATCTACGCCCAGATCCTGGGCGTGGACGAGCGCCACATGGGGATCGAGCTGCAGGGCGCCTACCAGCCCTCGGAGTTCGTCCGCTTCGACGCGTCCGCGTCCTTCGGCAACTGGTGGTACATGGACGACGCCAGCGGGCGAGCCGTGGCCGGCGACCGGCAGACGACCACGGAGTACAACTACTACATCAAGGACCTGAAGGTCTCCGACCAGCCGCAGACGCAGTTCGCCTACGCGGTGTCCGTCTACCCGGTCGAGGGTCTGTGGGCGCAGCTCCAGGGCCGCTCGAACTACCGCTATTACGCGCAGTTCGATCCCTTCGGCCGGACCACGGACACGGACCGCGGCCAGGCATGGAAGATGCCGGGCTTCACGCTGTTCGACTTCCACGGGTCCTACCGGATCACGGACCTGATCCCGGCATGGCGGGGAGGCGACGTTCGGCTGTTCGCCAACGTCTTCAACCTCTTCGACACCATGTACGTGCAAGACGCGACGGACAATTCCAGCTACAACGCGTTCTACCAGTGCTCGCCCAACAACAAGCCCTGCGCGGCGGACCCGGGCCACGACGCGGAGGCTGCCGAGGTGTTCGTCGGGCTCCCGCGCATGTACAACATCGGCTTCCAGATCATCTTCTGATCGCGTAGCCGCGGCGCCGCTCGGCGCGTGAGAGAAGCACCGGCCCCCCGCTCCGCGGAGCGGGGGGCCTTCTCACGCCGGTCCGTCCGTGCGAAGCTACGCCGTCCCGGAACCCCCGGAGTCGTTCGTGAGCGATCCCATCCTCGGTGCCCTTCTGCTCTTCGCCGTCGGCCTGGTGGCCGGCACCCTCAACGTCATCGCCGGCGGCGGCTCGATGCTCACGCTCCCGGTCATGATCTTCCTGGGCCTCCCCGCCACCGTGGCCAATGGCACCAACCGGGTGGCGATCCTCGTCCAGAACGTCGGCGCTTCGGCGAGCTTCCATCGCCGCCGCCTCACGTCCGGCGCATGGCTCTGGCTCGCGGTGCCGCCCGCTCTGGTGGGCGCCGTCCTTGGCACGCTGCTCGCCGTGCGCATCGGGGACGTGGCGTTCCAGCGCATCCTCGCGATCGTCCTGGTGGCCGTGGCGGCGTGGACGGTATGGAAGCCGACGCCTGCGGCCGGGGGGGAGGGGGCCGATCCGCCGAGCGGGACACGCCGCACCGGGTTCGCGGCGCTGTTCTTTCTGGTGGGCTTCTACGGCGGGTTCCTTCAGGCCGGGGTCGGCTTCGTCATCCTGGCGGTCACCTCGGCGGGCGGGCTGGACTTGGTGCGGGGCAACGCGGTCAAGGTCACGCTCGTCCTCGCCTTCACACCCCTCGCGCTGGCGCTGTTCGCATGGAGCGGCAAGGTGGACTGGGTCATGGGCCTGGCGCTTGCGGCGGGGAACCTGCTCGGGGGGCTCGCCGGCGTCCGCGTCCAGGTGCTGAAAGGCCACGCGTGGGTCCGCAATGTGGTCACCGTGACGATGGTGATCTTCGCTGTGCGCCTACTGATCTCCGGCTAGCGAGGCTCGGTAACCAGGGCCGCCTCCGGATCCAGGGCGGACGCACGGCCGGCGTGCAGCCAGCCGAACCGGCTCGCGAGCGCTCCGACGAGGAACGCGAGGCCTGCCCATCCGAGGTGGCCCGTCACGTAGAGGACCAGCGAGATCGGCCCGGCGAGCAGGCCGGAGCCGCGGAGCAGGTGGGAGCTGGGACCTTCCCGTAGCGCCCGGTCCTCGACCCCGTGTCGCGACAGCTCCACGGTAAGGCCCACGACGGTCTCCACCGCCGCGGCGAGGACGCCGAGCGCCCAGAGGGAGGGAAGGTGGAATCCCATCAACTGCAGCGCGGCAGCGGCGGATCCCAGGCCCGCGACCCCGAAGTGCACGGGGAGAAGCACGTGATGACGGTTCCAGGCCGGGATGGCGGTGACGCCGACGAGCACGCCCGTATAGGTGGCCACCACGGCGCCGAGGAGCGCGCCTCCCCACGAGCCTACATTCAGCAGAATCTCAGCGGACCCGCCCGCTACGTCGGCCGCGTGCAGCTCCGCGCCGAGGACACCGAGGGTGACGAAGCCGCCGAAGGTGGTGAGCGTCCACACACCCACCGACATGGGCGAGCGCCACTTGAAGACGCGCAGCATGAAGAGGAAGCGCGTCGGGCGCCCGAGATCGCTGGTGAGCAGCGCGGCGGACACCAGCGTTCCGGCGAGCGCGATCCACAGGGCGGCGCGCACCAGCGCGTCCCCGGACATGCCCGCCCCACCCAGGCGCGCGGCCCAGGCGAGGACGGCGCTCGCCCCGGCGAGGCCGCCGACGAAGAAGTACGCGGGGATCTCCCACGTCCACACGGGCGGCTTGAGGGCCGGGCGCCCGTAGTAGCCGGGACGCTCGCCGGCCTGGAGCGGTAGCGGCCCTCCCACGGCGCGCACGCCCTCTCCGCCGACCGTACCGCGTCGGGCTGCCTCCTCACGAAGTTGGTCGAGGCGCCCCTCTGAGCGTCGGTTCTCGGGTGGGTTCACGGTCGATGCGGGGTCAGAGGAGCGCGAAGGCCAGTACCGCGGCGAGCATCAGGCCGACGGAGGCGAGCAGCGCCGACGTCCAGGCGCCGGCCAGAAAGGCCGTGGGGGCTTCCGGGTGGAGGGGCAGCCCCAGCGCCCGCGGGTCGCCCGCGACGACGAAGAAGGCGTGGATCCCCCGTACGGACGTCTCGGTCGGGTCGTACAGCGTGACGTCGTCGTAGCCCTGCACGCGCAGCTCGTCCAGGCGCCGGCGTGCCTGCTCGCGCAGCTCCTCGAGCGGCCCGAACTGGATAGACTCGGTGGGACACGCCTTGGCGCAGGCGGGGGTGAGCCCCGAGCGTTGACGGTCGTAGCAGAACGTGCACTTGAAGGCGCCGCCCGCGCCGGGCAGCGCTCCGGCACGCCGGTCGATCACGCCGAAGGGGCACCCCACCACGCAATAGCCGCACCCGTTGCAGACGTCGTCCTGCACGAAGACGCCTCCCGTCTCCGTTCGCACGATCGAGCCGGTGGGGCAGGCCTCGAGGCAACCCGCCTCCTCGCAGTGCTTGCACACGTCCGAGGTGAACGTCCACCGGAAGGGCTCCTCCGTCTCGCCGGTCATGGGCCCGGCCACCTGGACGCCGAGGCGTCCGTCTTGTTCCAGGAACTTCACGTGCCGCCAGGTGGACGCGCCCAGCGAGCCCGAGTTGTCGTAGGAGCTCCCCTCCCACACCCCGTCGTCGGCGGGGACGTCGTTCCATTCCTTGCACGCGACCTCGCAAGCCTTGCAGCCGATGCAGATCGTCGGGTCCGTGAAGAAGCCGACCGTGATGCCGTCCCGCACGTAGGCGTGGCGGGCCTGGTTCGCGCTGTTCGGGCCCTCTCCGATGGCCATCAGCGCTCCTCACCCCGCCCGTAGGCGTCCAGCCACGACACCGCATCCCGGCCGCCCGGGCGGCGGCCGGCGAGCACGTTGCACAAGAGCGCCTTGCCCTCGTGGATGCCGACGTTGGGCTCCATCGAGAGCGGGATCAGGTCGTTGGCGACGTCCCCCTTGACCGGGCCCGTCGTGCCCCAGTGGAAGGGGATCGCCACCTGGTGGACGACCCGGCCGTCCACGCGGAGCGGACGGATGCGGCGGGTGACCAGCGCGCGGGCTTCCACGACACCACGCTTCGTGACGATCGTGATCCAGCCGCCGTTCGGCACGCCGACATCGCGTGCCAGCTCGGGCGAGATCTCGGCGAAGAAGCTCGGCTGCAGCTCCGCCAGATGGCTGAGGGTCCGGCTCATCCCGCCCGCCGTGTGGTGCTCGGTCAGGCGATACGTGGTCAGGACGTGGGGAAACTTCGGGTCGGGCGAGTCGGCGAACGGATTCTCCGGCCGCCTCATCCAGTTCACGGCCGGGTTCGTCTGCCGACCGTACAGGGGGTTGCGCAACGGCGATTCGAGCGGCTCGTAGTGCGTGGGGAGCGGGCCGTCCTTGAGCCCCGTGGGTACGTACAGCCAACCGAGCCCGTCTTCGTGCATGATGAAGGGCGCGTCGCCCCGGTGCGCGTCCATCCCCGTGGCACCCTCGGGCGGGACGTAGTCGGGTCGCTTGTCCGTGGGGAAGTCCGGGACGTCGTGCCCCGTCCAGCGTCCCTCGCTCTCGTCCCACCACACCAGGGCCTTACGCTCGCTCCACGGTCTCCCGTCCGGGCGCGCGCTCGCCCGATTGTAGAGGATGCGGCGGTCCTTCGGCCAGGCGAAGCCCCAACCGTGCCCGTAGGGGCCCTGCGCGTCCCGACCACGCGCGCGGTTCACGCCGTCGGGGCCGTACACGCCGGAGTAGATCCAGCAGCCGCATGCCGTGGAGCCGTCGCTGGCCAGATCGGCGAACCCCTCGACCTGGGGGCCGTGATGGCTGCCGCCGTCACGGTCGCGGGCGTACACGTGTCCGCTCGGTCCGCCGGCGGCGTCGCCGGGCTCGGGAGCGCCGCCCTCCAGCGTCCGCCATCCGTTGATCTCGGCGAGGACGGCCTCCATGTCCGGCTCGCCGCCCTCGGTCTCCGGGTACCACCAGTCGAGCGCCCGCACGGCCTCGTCGCGCGGGTCGTTCGAGGCCTCGGCCTTCGCCTTGAGGCGGAGCGCGAGCTGGTGGACGAACCACGCTTCGCTCCGGGCGTCGCCCGGTGGCTCCACGGCCTTCTCGCGCCACTGCAGCAGGCGTTGCGTGTTCGTGAAGGCGCCCTCCTTCTCGGCGTGTCCCGCGGCGGGGAAGAGGAACACCTCGGTGCCGGTCTCCGACGGGACCAGCTCGCCGCGCGTCACTTCGGGCGAGTCCTTCCAGAAGGTGGCGGTCTCGATCTCCACCATGTCGCGCACGACGAGCCACTTCAGCCTGGACAGCGCCTTGCGCTCGAAGCGGGCGTGCTGGGCGCCGACCGCGGGGTTCTGTCCCATGACGAACAGGCCGTCGACGCCGCCATCCATCATTTCCGCGAAGAACGCGAAGTGGGAATGGTTGCGCGTGATGCGCGGGAGCCAGGCGAAGCCGAAGTCGTTGTCCGGGGTCGCACGGCGTCCGTAGTACGCCTTGAGCAGGGAGACCGCGAACGCGCGGAACCCGGACCAGTATCCCGAGCGGTGTCCCAGGCGGGCGGTGAAGGTGCCGACGTCCTCTCCGGGAAGCGGCATCCCCAGATAGCCCGGAAGGATGTCGTACAGCGTGGGGATGTCGGTAGACCCCTGGATGGAGGCGTGACCGCGCAGCGCGAGGATGCCGCCACCCGGACGGCCCATGTTGCCCAGAAGAAGCTGCAGGATCGCCGCCGTGCGGATGATCTGGACGCCCTTGGAGTGCTGCGTCCAGCCGACCGCGTAGCAGATCGCGGCCGTGCGCTCGGGGCCGCTCGCCGAGGCGAGCGCGTCGGCGACCCGCCGGAAGAGGTCGGGTGGGATCCCCGCCACGCGCTCGACCATCTCCGGCGTGTAGCGGGCGAAGTGCCGCTTGAGCACCTGGCAGACGCACCGGGGATGCCGGAGCGTTGAATCGCGGCGCGGCCGGTCGAGCTCGTCGCCCTCGTAGAGCCAGGACGACGTGTCGTAGGCGCCACGCTCCTCGTCCCACCCGCTGAACAGGCCGTCCAGGTCCTCGGTATCGCGGAACGACTCCTTGAGGACGACGGAGGCGTTGGTGAACGCGGCGACGTAGTCGTGGAAGTGCAGGTCGTTCTCCAGCACGTGGCGGACCAGGCCGCCCAGGAAGGCGAGATCGCCGCCCGCCCGGATGGGCACCCACAGGTCCGCCATCGCGCTGGTGCGGCTGAAACGCGGATCGACGTGGATGATCGTGGCGCCGCGCTCCTTCGCCTTCATGACCCACCGGAATCCGACCGGGTGGGCCTCCGCCATGCTCGACCCCTCGATGAGGATGCAGTCGGCGTTGGCCAGGTCCTGCTGTGCGGTGGTGGCGCCGCCGCGTCCGAAGCTCGTCCCCAGACCGGGGACCGTGCTACTGTGTCATATGCGCGCCTGGTTGGAGACCGCCACCATGCCCAGACCGGCGGTGAAGAGCTTCTTGATGAGGTAGTTCTCCTCGTTGTCGAGGGTCGCACCGCCGAGGTGCGCGATCCGGTCGGTGTGCGCCACATGGGCGCCGTCGCCGTCCTCCTGCACCCAACCGTCGTGCCGGCTGTGCCACACGAGGTGCGCGACCCGGTCCATCGCCTCCTCGAGACCCATCTCCTCCCATTCGCTGCCGCCTGGCCTCCGGTGCAGCACGCGCTTCAGGCGGCGCGCGTGGGTCAGGAGCTGGTGCGACGCCGCACCCTTCGGGCAGAGCGTGCCCTGATTGATCGGGCTTTCCGGGTCTCCGTCGATGGCCAGGATCTTCCCGTCGCGATGGAATACCCGTTGGCCGCATCCCACCCCGCAGTAGGGACAGACGGAGCGGGCGACCTCCGCACCTTCGATGCGGGCGCCCAGGCTGCGGGTACGGGACGACATCGACTCGGATCCGGTGCCGTCGGAGCGGGTGACGATCTGCTTGAGAAGGGGCCAGTCGGGCAGGGTCATCGCGGGCGTCTCGTCTTTCGGGGCGCCTGGCGGCGCGGTTGCGGAAGAACCGCGGTCAGCGGCTCCCGCGTCTCGGGGTCCGTTTCTTCCGGGGGCCTCATGGTACGCAAGGCCCATGACTTCCGCACGCGACGCGCGTGGTTTGGCCTGCCCCTCGGAGCCCGCCCGGGCATCCGGGCGGGCTACGAGGCGACCGGGCAGGTATCAGCCGGTGCGTCGGCGCTCCGACCCGACCCGCCGGCCAGCCGGTAGGATCGCGATACGACCGGTCCCGTTGCCGTTCCGCGCTCCGTTGCCGTGCCGGGTTCCATCGCCGTTTCCGGCTCCGGTGCCCGCCGGTACGCGGATTCCCGTCTCCTCTGCCAGCACCCGCGTCCAGGGCACCAGCTCGAGGCGCTCGAACGGGATCCGCTCACCGGAAACGGCCGACACGTCGTAATGCTCGGGGTGCTCACGCAGGCGCAGCAGGGCACCGTCGATCAGCTCGAGCAGCTCGCTGTGGCGCTCGGCCGTCTGGATGCTGAACAACTCCTTCTGGGCCTCGCTCCCTTGTTCCGCCAACTCCAGGGGCACGCCGGCCGGGCCGATGTCCGACGCGTCGGCATGGCCTATGTCCCGCCGGGCTTCGCGAAGCGTGCGCATCGCGTTCCGTCGCTCCTCGAGCAACCGCTGTTCGATCCGGGCAACCTGGGCTTCAGAGAGCATCGGGTCTCCTCTCCCGCCTTGGAGGGTCGTGGTCAGCCTGAGTGTGCCGATGCGAGCCACGTGGCTTCCCACCCGGCTCGATCGGCTCGTCCGTCGTGGTCGGCGTCGAAGACGTTGAAGAGCCAGGCGGCCAGCTCCTTGTCGTCGATCACGCCGTCCCCGTTCGTATCGACCTGTTCGTACAGGTCCCGCTTCTCCAGCCCTTCCTTCACCTCCGGGAAGTCCAGTCGCGCGTCTCCGTCACGATCCCAGTCGGGCCATTTACCCTGCGGACGTCCCCAGAGCAGGTCCACTCCCTCCTGCCACTCCGACTCGGTGACGTGCCCGTCACCGTCGCGGTCCCACTTCTTGAAGACGCGATGCTCGAACTCGTCGCGCGTCAGGCCGGGCCCCTCGTCCACGCCTCGGGCGGTCGCCGCCCGCACGCACCAGACCAGCAGAAGGGGGGCACCCGCGCACAGCGCGAGCAGGGAGTGAGCTGGTCTCATGTCTTCCCCCACCATGCAGGAGGTTCGGGGCCTGCCGCTTCCCAGCGCTGAGCAAGAGGTATTCCAGCGGCGACCCCCGTTGTGGCACATCGTCGAAGCGGGCCCGGGGAGGGCCGCCGGGCTCGCACCTGTTGGGCCGTCGCCACGGGGGAGATGCCGGCGTGCTGCGGTCGACCTCGCCCGTGGGCGCACCTGCGGATGGCAGGGAACTTGCGACCTTCTCGTGGCACGACACCGATCATCCGAGAGGGAGGAGATCAAGATGAACACCCAGTCCCTGCAGGGCCTCTACGTGGACGAGCTGCGCGATGCCTACAGCGCGGAGAGCCAGCTACTGGACGTGCTGCCGCGCATGGAGAAGGCGGCATCGCACGAGCAGTTGCAGAGCGCGTTCAGGCAGCACCGCGAGCAGACGCAGACCCACGTGCGGCGGCTCCAGCAGATTCTGGATTCCCTCGGAGAGAAGGCCCGGGGCGAGCCCTGCAGGGGGATGCGCGGCATCCTCGAGGAGGGGGAGGGTCTGTTGGACGGCCCCGACGGCCTGGCGCGAGACGCGGCCCTCATCTCGGCGGCCCAGAAGGTGGAGCACTACGAGATGGCGCTCTACGGCGCCCTGCGCAGCTTCGCGAACCAGCTCGGCCGCAAGGAGGACGCGCGCCTCCTCCAGAAGACGCTGGACGACGAGGGGAACGCGGACCACGAGCTCACCAGGATCGCGCACGCCCGTGTCAACGAGGACGCGAGGGCCTGATCCGCTCCTCGACGATCGACGAATGCGACACGCCCGGGCGAGCCGATCTCGCCCGGGCGCTCGCTTCCGTCCCTCATCGTCGTTCCCTCCCTTCGAGGATGGCGCATGTCGCATGCATCGCCGAAGGGGAACGACGTCCGGGCCGATGTGGGAGCGGATGCCCCTGTTAGTACCGGTAGTGGTCCGGCTTGTACGGGCCCGCCTTGTCCACGCCGATGTACGCGGCCTGCTTGTCCGAGAGCTCGGTCAGGTCGGCGCCGAGCTTCTGCAGGTGCAG
>Ga0315556_1002299_pt1 | contig 10966 bp, 7 predicted proteins | sample SalMarSW160310MG_FD_202112 | JGI IMG/M metagenome (GOLD analysis project Ga0315556, IMG submission 202112) | Salt marsh sediment microbial communities from the Plum Island Ecosystem LTER, Massachusetts, United States - Salt Marsh Sediment SW1603-10 ...
AGGGCATTGTCCAAGAGGTCGGATGCGCCTTGCCAGTCGCCTCGGGCCCTGCGCCTTACCACCTCCGCAGCCATGTCGCGGTCATAGGCGCTGGCGGCAGCGCGTACCTGGCGCAGCCGCGCGCGATCGGCCGGGCCGGGATGACCGTGGCCGCGTGCCTCAAGGGCATCGATGGCCCGCCCGTAGCGTTGGGCGGCGACCCAGCGGTCCACGTCGGCGTCGTTTGCCCGCTGCAGCACCGGAAACGCGCTGCAGCCCGAGAGCAACAGCATCAGCACGAGTGCCGGCAGGCGCGGTACGGTAGGCATCTCAGGTGCGCTCTTGGCCGAGGACTTCCACCAGCAGTCGTTCCATGTCCGGGTGGTGGCGCTCGTGCACATCGTGCACCAGATAAGTATTGACCGGTTTGGACTTTCCGCGAATGCGGATAGAGTCGAGGCGGGTGGCCACGAGCTTGTGGCGCAGGTCGCCGTGATTGTATGTCTCTTCCGTGATGACGATCTGGTCGGCCATGGCCACGGAGCAGAGACGCGAGGCCAGGTTCACGCTGTCGCCCACGACGGTGTACTGCTTTCTGTCCTCCGAGCCCATGACTCCGGCGAGCATCTCGCCGCTGTTGATGCCGATGCGGAATTGGACCGGAAACTTGCCGCGCGCCAAACGCGACATGTTGATTCTGCTCATCAACTTCTGGAAGAACACCGCGCAGGTGATGGCATGGAAGACATGGTCCTGATCGCTGTCCGGTACCCCAAACACCAGCATGGCGGCGTCGCCCATGTATTTGTCCACCGTGCCGCGATAAAGGGCCGCGGCGCGGCTGATCTCGGTGTAGAACTCATTGAGCAGTTCCGCCACGCCTTCGGGGCGCATGGTTTCCGATTTAGCGGTAAAGCCGACGATGTCGACGAACATGACGCTGGCCTGGACCTGGCGGCCTTGCAGTTCCACCTGCTCCAGTCCGGACAGAATCTCGCGCGCTACGTTGGAAGGCACGTAGCGGGTGAATGCATCTTCCACCTGAGCCTTCTGCAATAGACCCTGCGCCATGTTGTTGAAGGCATCCATCAAGTAACCGAGTTCGTCGTTGCGGCGTTCGGCGATCCGGTAGTGGTACTGGCCGTTGCCGATGGCCTGGCTTGCATGCATCAGGTGATGCAGGGGGCGTGACAGGCGTCGGCCCATGACGTAGGAGATGATCGCGCCGAGCACTACCAGCAACAGCGTGGCGATGACAATGGAGCGTACGGCATCGCGGGTGGACTGGGTCAGCAGGGAGCGGCTGAAGGCAATCTGCACGTAGCCGACGGTCATGTCGCGGAAGCGCACCGGGCTGAAGAAAGACACCGCATCCACGTCGCCGCGGGGAGAGCCGTTCCATTGCCAAGACAGGGTCTGGGACGTGCCGTCGAGGAACGGGCGCTCATGGCCGGCGTAGGGGGCGCCCTGCTGGAACGGACTGAGTCCGGCACTGGCCATGCGCGTGCGGTCGGCGGAGTAGATGGCGGTGCCGACGACGTTTTCACCGTTGGCCAGATTGGAGGCGAGCACGTCGAGTTGCAGGCCGTCGTTGGCCAGCAGGGGTTCCTTGGCCGACTCGGCCATCTGTCGCACCACGGTTTGGCCGAAGGTGCGCATGTTGCTGCCGAGCAGGCGGGTCTGGTTCTGTATGACTACGGCGCCCAGCAGGCTCATGCCCAGGGTGACCAGCAGTCCGATGGACACGGCCAGTTTGACCGCCACGGGCACGCGGGCCGGCAGGCAGAGACCCAGCCTCTTGCGCAAGGCGCCGACGCCGGCGGCCAGCTGCTGCCAGGCGGTGCGCCGCGCGGTGTGTCCGGGAGCCTGGGCGGCTGCTGGCCTGCCGTTGGGGGTCATGTTCCTGGGCCTCTGTCCTGGTATTCTATAAATGTCTGATTTTATTGCCCTGCATTATAGGGGTTGGCCGGCGGTGGGGGAATGGCCCGGATTGCAATCCGATCCCCGGTTCCACATATAGGAGGCGTCGATGTCCAACTTCGTGTCGGAGTTCACATTTCCTTGAGGCGCGGTCTTCCGTTTGCCGCCACCAACCAACGTGGCCGCCGCGCTGGTGCTCAGTGTGTCCATGCACGTCGTCGGCGCTGATCGACTGCTGGAACAGCATGGCGGTGACCTTATTCTCACTGGTCTGATTGTTTTTGCCGCCGCGATGGGGTCGGCGGGTCGTTCATCTCCCCGCGCTTTGCAAACAGATGGCCAAGCGCACCACCGGTGCCCGGGTCATCGAACGGCCGGCCAATGCTGCGGAAGCCTGGTTGGCGCAGATGGCGGCCTGTGGTGTCCGTGCATCGGGCCGGCGGGGCCGTTACAATACGCCGCTGTATTAGCGACCCGCTTTCAAGGTGTTCACCATGAGCCTGATTCGACCGTTCCGGGGTCTGCGCCCGGTGCGGGAGCGCGCTGCCGATGTGGTGGCGCCCCCCTATGATGTTCTCAATACCGATGAGGCGCGTGCCCGCGCCGCCGGCCGACCCTGGAGTTTCCTGCATATCTCCAAACCGGAAATCGACCTGCCTCCGGGGACCAATCCCCACGATCCGAGCGTCTATGCCAAGGGCGCGGAGAATCTGCAGAGCATGGTGGAGCAGGGCGTGCTGAGCCGCGACGATTCGCCGTGTTACTACGTCTATCGATTGGTCATGGGTGAGCACACCCAGACAGGTCTGGTGGCCGTAGCATCGGTGGTGGACTACGACAGCAACCGCATTCGCAAGCACGAGTTCACGCGCCCCGACAAGGAAGACGACCGTGTACGCCAGGTCGACGCCTTGAACGCCCAGACGGGTCCGGTATTTCTTACCTATCGGCACGACGCCGCGGTGGATGCCATGCTGGCCCGCGTGGCGCAGGGGGAGCCGGAATACGATCTCACCGCCGACGACGGTGTGCGCCACACCCTCTGGGTGTTGAGCGATGCGGCCGATGTAGAAGAGTTGACCCGCCGTTTCGATGCCATGGCTCAGCTGTACATCGCCGACGGCCATCACCGTTCCGCCGCTGCTTCGCGGGTGGCCGCCATGCGCAGGGGCCAGGGTGCGCCTGGCGAGGAAGGCTTCGAGTATTTCCTCAGCGTGATCTTCCCGGACGACCAGATGCAGATTCTTGACTACAACCGGGTGGTGCGGGATCTCAACGGTTTGTCCGCAGAGGCGTTCCTGGCACGTGTGGGCGAACGTTTCGATGTGCAGGACAGCGCCGGTCCGGTGCGTCCCGCGGCCACGGGTGAATTCGGCATGTACCTGGACGGGCGTTGGTTCCAGTTGCGCGTCCGTGCCGAGCACGTACCGGCCGATGATCCGGTCAAGCGCCTGGACGTGAGCCTGCTGGCGGACAATCTGATCGAGCCGGTGCTGGGTATCAGCGATCCGCGCCGGGATAGCCGCATCGACTTTGTCGGCGGCATTCGCGGGCTGGCGGAGCTGGAACGGCGCGTCGATAGCGGTGAGATGGCGGTGGCCTTTTCCCTCCATCCCACCAGCATGGATCAGCTCATGGCCGTGGCCGATGCCGGTGAGGTCATGCCGCCCAAGTCCACCTGGTTCGAGCCCAAACTGGCGGATGGGCTGGTTTCGCACGTGCTCGATTGAATCGTGGTGGTGTAGTCAGACGGCCGGAAAAGCTACGCCACGGGGAACACGGGGGGGCACGGGAAAAGACTGATTAGGTGTTCTTGTTGTTGCCTGGCCATCTGCGCCATGGCTTGGCGCATGGGCGCATTTCGGGAGGGGGCGGGTTTCGTTAACACGTTGTGCGGAGTTGCGTCTTTGGGCGACTGCTGTCGCCACGGTGGTTCTAGCCCAAGATCCCTGATTTTCCCGTGCCCCCCGTGGTTTGCGCTTTTCAACCTTAACCCTGCTCGCCCTCGAAGTCGTAGTCCAAGGTGCTGGTGGGTTCGGCCAGGAAGTGGCCTTGGATGAAGTTGACCCCGCACTGCCACAGCACTGCAAGGCTGTTGGCGTCCTCCACGAACTCGGCGATGGTGGTCTTGCCCATGGAGTGGGCCATCTCGGTGATGGATTTGATCAGTGTCTGGTTCTCCTGGTCCGTGGCCAGGTTGTGCATGAAGGAACCGTCGATTTTAAGATAATCCACGGACAGGTGTTTGAGCAGCTGGAATGAATTCATACCGTTGCCGAAGTGTTCCAGGCTGAATCCGCAGTGCAATTCCTGTAGTCCCTTGGACAGGGTTTTGACCTGCTTCAGGTGCGTCACCGCCGTTGCTTCGGCGACTTCAAACACCAGACTGTCGCCCTGCAGCCTCTGGGTCTGCAGCTCCTGGCTGAGCCAGGGCAGCAGTTCCTCGTCCTGCAGGGATTGGGCGGAGAGCTTGACGAACAGGGTGGTCTCGTGGCCGGCACGGCGGCGTTCCGCCACCGCGTGGATAGCGTGTGCAACGACCCAGCGGTCCACTTCGCCCATAAGACCATTCTGTTCCGCCACCTGAATGAACTGTCCGGGCATGATTTCCTTGCCGTCGGGGTCCGTCATTCGCATCAGGACCTCGTAGCGCTCCTGGGTTTCCCCGTGAAGGCTGACGATGGGCTGGTAGACCAGCAGGAAGCGGTCGTTGTCGAGGGCGTCACGCAACAGCTCGGTCCACTGCTGGTCGCGCTCCGCACCCGCCTCACGGTCGGCGACCGGATTGTGCAGGTGCACGGCATTACCGCCTTTCTTGCTGGCCATCTCGCAGGCCAGGTCCGCCTGGGACAGGCTCTCCTGCGCGTTGCGGGTCGCTTCGCCGACCAGGCTGATACCGATGCTGCAGGTGGCGGTGACCGACGTTCCGGTCACGTCGGCGATGTGATTTTCGACCGCGAGGCGAACCTTCTCCGCTATCGCCGTTGCCTGTTCCGCGTCGCTGTCCGGCACCAGTACGGTGAAGCTGCTGTCGCCGAAGCGCGCCGGCACGGCGGTCTCGTCAATGGCTTCGCGCAGGAGATTGGCGATGTCGCTGAGTACCAGGTCGCCGCCGGCGATGCCGACGGTCTCCTTGATGTTCCGGAAGTTGTCGGGTTCCATGTAGAGCACGGCGCTGCCGGGCTCGCCGCCGGCGGTTTTGGAGATAGCCTGTTCCAGTTCTTCCATGAAGTACTGGCGATTGTACAGCCCGGTGAGCAGATCCTGTTTGCTCAGGTACTTGATCTTCTTTTCCAGTTCCTTGTCGATGGACTGGTCGCGGATCACGATTTGCGTGCAGCGTTCCCCGTCGATGCTGGCGGGGGAAAATTCCATGGCGGCGTTGAAGGTGCTGGCATCGGCGCGCAGGCCGACCACTTCCATTTCACCTCGCTCCTCCTTGCCGTTGCCGAGGCCGCGGAGGAATTCCTTGAACTTGCTGTGATCCTGCGGCGCGACCATGTCCATGATAGGCAGGCCTTCGACGTCCTCGAGAACGTCAAACCCGAACATCTCCAGATACACCGGGTTGGCATAGATGTGCATGCCCTCGTGGACGTAAGTGATGGCGTCACGGGAATTGTCCAACAGGGTGTGGCAGCGCTTTTCCGCCTCGCGGAGGGTCTTCTCCGCCTCACGCAGCTTGCGCCGCGTTTCCAGATGGGAGAGCTCACGTTCCACCACCAGGCACAGGTGTTCGGCGTTGTCCTTGCCCACCAGGTCGCAGGCCCCCAGCCTGAGGGCGTCAGCGGTCGCGTCGGAGTCGACCGTGTCGGCCACGGCAATGACCGGAAGGTCTTTGGCGGCGCGTTTGATCTCGGTCAGGGTTTGCTGGAGGCTGGGCTCCTCGGCGGAGTTCGAGCACAGCACCAGATCCAACGGGGGACCGCTCAGCACTTCACGCAGGGTGTCTTCGTCCTCGGCGGAGCTGGGGCGCACGGCGTAGCCCGCATTGCGCAGCGAGCTGGCCAGCAATTCGGCGTCGTTCAGCGAATCCTCCAGAATCAAGAGGCGAAGAATCTTTTCCTTTTCCACCGTTGTCTCCCAATGTGCAGCCACGGAGCGGCGCATCCATACACCGCTGTCTACGGGCGAGTGCCGGTGCCCGGGTAAGATGTGATGGCCGAGGTGGCCTGGATCAGTCGGGGCGGGAACGCCCCATCCCAGCCGGCCGAAGCGCGGCCCCCGAAATGCTCCCGTATTTTTACCTGAGGCCTGCGCCTATTTCCAGCGCACACGCAAATCAGCGCGCCGCGCTTCCCTCAATGCCGTTAGCGGCGACGGGGCGCGGAAGTTGATACTGGGCCCGTGTGACGGGCCCGTGTTCGCGTGCCATACTGATTCACAGGGCATTGTCGTTGCTCTGGTGATCGTGTCAGGGCCGGGGATGCAGCGATCCATGGTGCGTCCCTTGGTCGGGGCGGGCCGCAGCCGAGTGTCGAGGAGGATTGCATGCAGGGGGTAAGCGTTCGTCGGGAGTCGTCTTCCGACATCAAGGCCGTCGATGTGGTGCACATGAGCGCCTTCGAGGGCGAGACGGAGGTGGGTCTGATCGATACCCTGCGGCAGAGTGCGGGGTTCGATCCGGCGCTTTCCCTGGTGGCGGAATTCCATGGGCGTATCGTGGGGCACGTTCTGCTGACCAAGGCGCGCCTGCAACGCGAGCGCGACGGCGCCGACGTGCTGGTCCTCGCACCGCTGGCGGTGGTCCCGTCCCAGTCGCATCGGGGCATCGGGTCGAGCCTCGTCAACGCGGCCGTGGAGGCGGGGCGCAGCCAGGGCTACGGCGCCATTGTCGTCATCGGGCACCCTGATTTCTACCGCCGCCTGGGTTTTTCGCCCGCTGCGGACTGGGAGCTGCGCTGCAACCTGCCTGTTCCGGCGGAAGCGGTGACCGCCATCGAACTCCATCCGGGGTGCCTCAAGGGCGGCGGCACGGTGGTCTACCCGGCGCAGTTTTCCAGCGTCTACTGAGAGGTGCCCCGGGAGGCGGGGCCGGCTGACGGTGTGCTTATAGCACGGGCACCGGGCCGATGGAGCCGCTCGGGCCGTCCGGGTCTTCGGCCAGAGGGTCGAGACCCAGCGCACTGTACTGAAAACGGGCGAAGTTGCCCGTGTTCTCCAGCAACCGGGTCAGTTGAACGTCGACGCGCCGGCCGCCTTCATCGAGGGTCACCTTGTCGCCGGGCCGGTAGCCCAACGGCGGCGTCAGCAGCGAGGGGGGTTGGTCGGCGGCCTTGACCCCCGGCAATTCCAGACAGCTGTGATCAATTCCGTTCCCCTGCCGCGCCGTATGGCCATGGGCGGTGACCGGAATCGCGGCCGGTGCCAGCACTTGAATGCCCATCTTCAGCCCCTGGTCCGGCAGGTACTGCATCCAGCGGATGGCCCCCACATACCAGCCCGGGCCCTCGTTGTCTTCCCGAAGGGCCACCAGTTCGCCCACTTGTGCCGGTAATGGCGTAGCGTCGTCCCAGAGCAGGCAGTAACCGCCGGCGCTCATATCCACGACCCGGCAGCTGTGTGGCGTGTATTCCGGGGTTCGGATGGTCGGCGTCGGCGGTTCGGCAGACAGACGCTCGTTGATGGGCGAAAGGCTGAATTCAGTGTGAGTCGCTATGAGCGGATCCAGCGTCGGCTTGGCGGGCGGCGCGGGACTCGGCTCATCGCTGGGTGGCTCGTGCTCGTCGCCGCCGACCACGTGATGGGTGGCGTTGAGGCCCACCGCCAGTTGGATGGCACTGATCGACTGGGTCCGGGAAAATGTACGTCTGCTCTTGCCTTCCCAGCTGCGCAGCAGTCGCGTCCAGAGCGGGCGTGACAGGGCCGGCGGGCCGGCGGAGTCGCTGTTCTGCAGCCGTTCGTGCAACAGACGGCACATGGGGGCCAAGTCGATAAGCCGGTCGGTGTCGGGGTCGTACGGTTTGCTCGGATCCCAATTGCGCGGCGGCAGGTCGGAGCCCAGGCGGCACACGAACAGGTGGCCCTGACGGCTCGCCTGGGTATGGCTGGCATAGAGCTCCGCATGCTCGGCCAGATCGGTCAGCAGATCGTAGACCTTCTGCACCTCCCCATGTCGCAGTCGGTAGGGATCGGCCAGGGCCAGCAGCAGGACCTGTTTGTAGGCGGTTTCCACGGTTTTCACGATGCCACCACGGGCGGCGGTATCGTGATCCTTGATGGCGATACCGGCCAACTCCTGTTGTTCGCTGTGGTGGTACAGTTGATGGATTTCCTGCCATAGCCGCCGCGGATGAGGGGTATACAGGCGGTAGGCGCTGGTCAGGCCGCGGGCCAACTCGTCCACGCCGCGATGCAGGGCGTGGGCGAGCAGCTTGCGGTCGACCCGGTGCTTCTGCGCCAGGAGATCCACGACGATGATCTTGTAGCCCACTGCCAGCTCGCCCAGCAGCGCCGCGGCCTGGTCGGCCAGGCGCAGGCCTTTCGGCGTCAACGGGAGGCTGCGGGCAAGAATGCTCTTTTCCAACCCCTCGACGGCATAGTGGGCGGCGCCGCGAATCTGTTCAAGGAGATTGAAACGGGTTGCCGCGGAGATCGGGCTCAGGTTGGCGCGGGCAAGCAGGGTGAATATCTGACGGGCGGCCTCGCCGGCGTCGGCCAGCGGCAGCTCCTGCAACCAGGCTTCGATGCGCTTGGGACGAAGTTGCTGTGGGTCCAACCCGCCTGACGAGCCTGGCTCCGGAATTTCCAGTCCAAAACGGTACCCCATCCTCGACACGGCTCATCTCCAGCGTATGAATGTGCCCCACGCACGCCCTGCCGTGCAGGACGCCCCATCAATGCCACTATACCGGGCGGCGCGCGGAGAACAATACAACTAAGGCCATAGATTTGTTCGTGCGGAACAGGGTGTTCGGTCATCTGATGCGGCCGCGTCAGAATCCCAACGCTGACTTGCCGGGCGCCCCTGGCACCTCGTTGACGAGCCTCGGTACCAGATAGCCGGGCAGTCGGGCGCTCAGTTCGGCTGCCAGGTCCTGTGCCTGACGCGGTTCGACGTGGAAGTGCGCGGCGCCCTGGACCGGGTCGAGGAGATGGAGGTAGTAAGGGATAACCCCTATTTTGAATAGGCGTTCTGACAAGGCGACCAGGCTGTCCGGATCGTCGTTGACGCCGCGCAGCAGTACCGCCTGATTGAGTAGCGTCACGCCGTGACGCGCCAGACGCGCGCAGGCGTCGGCGACTTCCGCGTTCAGTTCACTGGCATGGTTGACGTGCATGACCAGGACGGGCTGCAGTCTGGAGTTCCGCAGCCACTGCAGCAGATCGTCGGTGATGCGTTCCGGCAGCACTACCGGCAAGCGGGTATGCAGGCGCAGGCGCTTGAGATGGGGAATGGCGTCCAGCTGTTCGCCCAACTGTTGCAGGCGGCGGTCGCTCAAGACCAGGGGATCGCCGCCGCTGAGGATCACTTCGTCGACGTCGGGGTGCCCCCGCAGGTATGCCACGGCGTCGTTCCATTGGTCCGCGGCCGGGTTGGCCTCGGCGTAGGGAAAATGGCGTCGGAAACAGTAGCGGCAATGGACCGCGCAGGCGCCGGTGGTGACCAGCAGGACCCGGCCGTGGTACTTGTGCAGGACGCCGGGTGCCACCATGGCGGGAAGATCGCCGGTGGGGTCGGCGACGAACTCCGGTGGCGAGCTGAGTTCCTGGTCCAGGGGCAGCACTTGACGCAGCAGGGGGTCGTGGGGGTCGCCTTTGGCCATGCGCTTCACATAGCCGCGGGGTACCCGGAGCGGGAACAGATCGGCGGCGGTGCGGGCGCCCGGAAGCCATTCCGGACCCAGCTCAAGCAGCTGCAACAGTTCTTCCGGGTCACTGACGCATTGGGCCAGTGACGTCTGCCATGAGGGGACCTGCCGAAGGGGCTGGATTCGGGGTATCATATTCCGCTTTGGAAATGCTGTGTTATTGGGCAACGCGCCGCGGCGCAATGGTAGGACTTCATGGCCACATATAGTACTAACGAATTCAAGAGCGGTCTCAAGCTTATGATCGACGGCGACCCTTATACCGTCGTCGAGAACGAGTTCGTCAAGCCCGGCAAGGGTCAGGCATTCAATCGGGTGAGGATTCGCAACCTCAAGACCGGGCGGGTGATCGAGCGGACCTACAAGTCCGGCGAGACGGTGGAAGGTGCGGATGTGCACGAGACCGAGATGCAGTATCTCTACACCGACGGCGAGTTCTGGCACTTCATGGACCCGGACAGCTACGAGCAGCTCGCCGCCAGCGAGGCCGCCGTGGGCGATGCCGCCAAGTGGCTGAAGGAACAGGACGCCTGTCAGGTGACGCTGTGGAACGGTCAACCCCTGACGGTCTCCCCGCCCAACTTTGTCGTGCTCACCGTGACGGAGACCGACCCCGGCGTGCGCGGCGACACCTCCGGCGGCGGCGGCAAGCCGGCGACCCTGGAGACCGGCGCGGTGGTCCGGGTACCGCTGTTTATCGATATCGGCGAGCTGATCAAGGTCGATACGCGCACCGGCGAGTATGTCTCGCGCGCGAAGGAATAGTCTCCGTCATCGGCAGCCTGGACGGGGGTATACCTCGTCCGGGGCGTGGTAACGTGACCGACGGGTCCGAACGCGGTGCCGACTGGCGCCCGACCGCGTCCCTGGAGGCGTTGCGAGCCCGGGCCGCCATGCTGGCGCAGTTGCGCGCCTTCTTTGCGGAACGTTCGGTGCTGGAGGTGGAAACGCCCGTCCTGTCCAGTGCCGCCGTCACCGATCCCCAACTGCATAGTTTGGTCACCGACTATCATGGTCCTGCCGGGCCCGACGATGGCCGGCTGTATCTGCATACCTCCCCGGAATTTCCCATGAAGCGGCTGCTGGCCGCCGGCACCGGGCCCATCTATCAGGTCTGCCGCGTGTTCCGCGACGGTGAGGCGGGGCGGCGACACAACCCCGAGTTCACTCTGCTGGAATGGTACCGGCCCGATTTCGATCACCATGCGCTCATGGACGAGGTCGACGCACTGGTACGCCGCCTGTTGCCCTCGGAC
>Ga0315556_1002301_pt1 | contig 10963 bp, 11 predicted proteins | sample SalMarSW160310MG_FD_202112 | JGI IMG/M metagenome (GOLD analysis project Ga0315556, IMG submission 202112) | Salt marsh sediment microbial communities from the Plum Island Ecosystem LTER, Massachusetts, United States - Salt Marsh Sediment SW1603-10 ...
ACCTTGTTGCGTCCGATTTCCTTGGCGCGGTACATGCTGATATCGGCATGCTTGACCAGGGTCTCGATGTCGCTCCCGTCATGCGGGTAAACGCTGATTCCGATACTCGTGGTGATGTGCAGTTCGTGGCCATTGCAGTTGCATCGTTCGTTGAGGGATTCGATGATCTTGTTACCGATCCGCCCCGCGTCGGCCGAGCTGGTGATGCGCGGCAGCAATACCATGAATTCGTCGCCACCCAGCCGTGCCACGGTATCCCCGTCGCGCAGGCAGGTGTGCAGGCGTTGCGATACGACCCGTAACAGCTGGTCGCCGGTGGCATGCCCCAGTGAATCGTTGATGATCTTGAAGCGGTCGAGATCCAGGAACAGCAGCGCCAGCATGCTGTTGTCGCGCCGGGCATGCGAGAGCTCGACGCGCAGGCGGTCGTCCAGCAGGGCGCGGTTCGGCAGGCCGGTCAGCGTATCGTGATGGGCGTGGTATTCCATGTGCCTGGCCACGTGCTCCGCCTTTTCCTTGGACTCGGCCAGCTGGCGATTCGCCAGTTCGAGCTCATGGGTGCGTTGCATCACCCGTTTTTCCAGTTCCTGCCTGTGTACCTTGAGCTGGTCGTCCCGCAGCTGGATCTCATCGAGCATGTTGTTGAAATCGTGGATCAGCGTGCCGATCTCGTCGTTGCCGTATCCCAGCACGCGCAGGCTGTAGTTCTTCTCGATGCTGATACGCCGCGCGATGACGGACAGTCGCAACAGCGGTGCAGTGACAACGTGCTGCAGGCGTCCGATCAGGGCAAAGGCAACCAGCAGGGAGCCGGCCAGCACGGCGGCAACGATCGCCAGGAACCGGGCCAGCCGCTCGTGCACCGCCCGCAGGTCAGAGCGCAGGTAGATGCTGCCGATCTTCTCGCCCTGGTAGGTGATCGTGCGGAACAGATCGATGTGATCGCTCCAGTACAGCATGTTGTCGTCGGTGTCGGGGGGTGCCGGCTGCTGGCCGTCGATTCCGTTCCTGTTGTAACGCGCGAATACCTCGTGTTCCGCGTCGTAGATCACCCCTGCCTCGATATTCTCCTGGGAACCTAGGAACCCCAGCGTCTCCGCCGCGGCCGCCGAATCGCCGAACAGGATTGCCGCGGTGCTGTTGGCTGCGATCATGTCGGCCATGATGCTCAGGCTGTTGCCGACGTTCTTCTGGGTGTAGAGCCGGTCGCTGGTAATGAACGCCACGCTGGAAACCAGCAGCGTGACGGTGACGATGATCATGATGATCAGCGTGATCTTGCGGCGCACGGACAGGTTCCGGAACATGCGCATGGGCCTTACCTGCCGGATTCCACCGCGGTTGCGAGGGACAGCAGCTTCGAGCTGATGGACAGCCCGGCGTTGCTGGCGGCGGTCACGTTGATCTCGAAGCGGATCCTGTTGTTGATGGACAGGAAGCCGATGATGCCGCCGTGCCGGATGAATCCGTCCATGTCACTGATGGTCAGGATCGGCAGCCTGCCCAGTCCAGCGATGATGCGGTCGACATGGTCCGCGAGGGAGCGGTTGATAAACAGCAGCTGGCAGTCTGCCGCGTTGTTCGTGTCGTTGATGTAGGACACGGTGAGCGGCTGGTCGTGCACGAGTTTCTCGCGCAGCGCGTCAACGGCGCCGTCGAACGGGTTGCCACCCATGATGCAGACATTGAATGCACTGGCGGCGGACGCCGGCCAGCTGGTGAAACGCGCGAAGTTGTACAGGAAGGCGGCCTTTACCCGGTACTCGTTCTGTGACAGCGGAGGGTGCGCGTGTGCCGGCACGGCCAGCAGCCCGCCCGGCAATACGCACAACAGCAACGCCAGCGCCGCGTTCCGTAGCCGACGCGGTCTCAGGATGCACTTGCGGATCTGGGTTGCCGGCATGTCAGTATTTCAGGGTGACCTTCCCGTAGACGCTGCGCTGTACCTCTGTCGGGAATGTATAGATGAAATCCGGGTTGAACTCCGGATGCGAGCCGTCCAGCAGGTTCTGTCCGCTCAGCGAGAGTTCGAGGTCGTTGCGCGGTTTCCAGCCGATGCGTACATCCAGCGCGGTATACGCGGGTATATCCGTAGTCGTGCCCGGTGTGCGGATGCTGCCGACATGGCGCAGAGCGGCATCGAGTTCCAGCCCGTTGCCCAGGTCGGCCGCCATCCACAGGTTGGCCATGGCGGACGGGGATGCGTGCTCGGCGTCCTGCGACAGCGTGTCGGAACTGTTGTTCCGCAGTTTCAGGTCGATGCGCAGGTACGAGTAGTTGGCATGGAGGCTCAGGCTGTCCGAGACCTGCCACAGGGCATCGGCCTCGACGCCACGGGTATTTCCCGTCATGTTGTTGCCGAACCGGGCTGCCAGCGCGGGGCTCGTGGAATAGATGTCGATGGTGCGCAGCCGGTTGTAGTCGTTGTAGAACGCGGTGAAATCCAGCGACAGCTGCTTCTCCAGGGACAGGCGATAGCCCAGTTCCCAGGCGACCAGCACCTCCGACCGGTAGTGATCGTTGCCGTAGACCGTCAGTGGCGGCGGCGCCGGCGGCGGGGGGATGACCTTGAGTACGACGTCCTGCTCGCCGCGCGACGGTGTGCGCACGGCCCGGGAGACGGCACCCCAGATCGTATTGCCGGAATCTGTCAGCCACGTCAGCCGCAGGTTCGGCTGGGCCTCGAAGCCGGTAAAGTCGTTATGCTCGAACTTGGAGCCCAGAGTGAGGTGCGCACGGTGCTCGAGCAGCGCTATCTCGTCCTGCAGAAACGCGGTATACAGGTTGACCGTACGGCTCGGCGGCTCCAGCCGGAAGATCAGTGTCGGGTCGGTACTGTCGTGGACGGTGCGGAAATTCAGACCCCACACGAGGTCGTGGTTGGCTTTCACCAGCAGGTGGTGCTGGAAGTCCAGGTCGAGCGTGTTGCGGTCCTCGAACAGGGTATTGCTGCTCAGGCCGACATGATCGAGGTATACCTGCAAGGCGGAATCGGAACGGGCGCTGTCCCTGTGGGTCCAGCGGTAGAGCAGGTTGCTGCCGTTGTAGCGGGCATCCTCGACCAGTGGAGTCGGCACGGTCGCGATCAGCGCTTCCTGGCCGGCCCGGGTTCGGTAGGCGTCTCCCTGCAGGGTGTAACTGTCTGCCTGCCCGTGGTTCCAGTCCATGCGGAACCCGCCCTGCCCCAGCGTGCTGTCGTCATGGGCGGCCGGCGGGAACAGGCCGGTGTCGACCGGTGCGCCGGTATCGACCGAGCGGAACTTGCCATAGACGCGGTAATGCCCTCCGCCCGCCGTGGTACCGCCGTAACGGATGGCGGCACTGCCGCGTTCCTCGTTGCCGGCGCCAGCCGCGACCAGTGTGCCCTGGGTTTCTGCGGCGGAGCGCGTGATGATATTGATCACGCCATTCACCGCATTGGCGCCCCACAGGGAGCCGCCCGGACCGCGGATCACCTCGATGCGCTCGATATCCTCGAGCATGACCTCGTTGGCTTCCCAGTAGACGCCGGTGAACAGCGGGGTGTAGATACTGCGGCCATCGATCAGGACCAGCAGCTTGTTGGCGAACCGGCTGTTGAAACCGCGTGCGGTGATGGCCCACTTGTTGGCGTCGATGCGTGCTACCTGGATGCCGGGGACACGGCGCAGTGCATCCGGCACGCTGGTTACTCCCCAGCGGCGCAGGTCATCACCGGTAATCACGAAGATCGCGGCCGCAGCCTCGGATTTTTTCTGTGGCCGCCGGGCGACCGAGGTGACTTCGATGTTCATGAGCGCTTCGAGGCTCATCCCCATCAGGTCCTCTGCGCTGGATTTATCCGCCTGCACCAGCGGCAGGCTGGACAGGGCCAGCAGGCCGGTCAGCAGCAGGGTGCGGCAGCCGGTGAGGGCCCGGTGTACGGTCTGGTGCAGGGTCCATCCCGGAAGCGGTCGGTGTATCCCTGGCACCGGTGGCCGGAAGTCCATCAGCAGTACTCCTTGTCTGCCCAGCCGGGCATGCGCTGCCCATCGCCTCACTGGCCCTACCATCCGTGGTGTTGCTAAGGCAAGTTACTGATATTCAGAATAATAAATTTGCCGGGCGCCAGCTCACCGGGCGCCCCGAACATACCCGCTATCGGCGTCGCTGGAGGTTACTTAAGTGTCAGATTTTCGTAAGAAATGTGTGGATCGCGGCAGGGCGGCCGCGGGGCGGGGCTATTGTGAATCCGGCTTGCGGGAGTCCGGAACGTCCAGGGTCACGACCACGGAGGATTGTGGTTCGTCGCTGAACTGCGGGCGGTCCGTCATGGGGCGACCGGCCGCCTCGTTCAGCTCGCACTCGCGCGCGCTGATCAGCGCGAGGCATTGACGGATACCATCGATGGTCGAGTCGGAAAGCGGATGACGATGTCCCGGCCGGGTAAACGTGTCCTTGGCGACATCGGTCAGTACCCGCTTCATCATGCGCAGGATGCGTTCTTCCGTGCTGGCTTGCGGTTCGGTCATGTCGGTATTTCGGGGGTTGGTGAGGGTATTGTGCCACAGATGCCGCGGACAGGCAGCAGTGCTCATTCCTGCAGGTAAACGGGATGCCAGTCGCCACCGCCCAGCTGGTGCAGGGTTTGCAGGAGCTGCGGCGCCGGGACGGCCTCGGCAGGATGGATCCCGCGGATCTCGACCCAGCAACGCGCGATGGCGGCTGACTTGCGCAGGTTGAGGCGGGTGAATGCGCCATGCCGGCCACAGGCCGTGCAGGTCCAGGTGGTGGTCACGGGATGCGCGCGCGCCTGTGCGCACAACCCGGCCCAGCCGGCCAGCGGCCGTCGACAGGACGGGCAGGCAGGCGCCGGGGTGCGTGGGTCGTGACGGAACCGTGGCTGCTCAGCGGAGTCCAGAAAGACATGACAGAAGGCCCCGCTGGCACTGGCTGCTGCCAGTTGCACCGGGTCCTGCGGGGGCTCGAGCTCGATGGCCGGCGCGCAACCGAGAAAGGTGACCAGTTGCAGAAAATCGGGGCCGGTCGGGAAGAACACGCCGTTGCCGAGCGGACGCGGGGCGTCGATCAGGCCGATCTCCTGCAGGGCCGTGGCGATGCGTTCGGTCGCAACCCGGAATCCGGCGTCCTTCGGGTGCAGCAGCAGTTTGTGTGCAGGCATGAGGACCCGGGTTGAGGATATCGTGATGGCCGGCAGTGCAATTCGCGCAGCAGGACGCGGGCTTGCGGCAACCTGTTATGCAGCGGAACGATCGGCGATAATACAGGAGTGGTCGCGCAAGGAGCCAGTCATGACACAGCACGCACCCTGTACCATTCATGCCCTGGAACTCGGGCCGATGGAGAATTTTGTCTACCTCGTGCATGATCACGGGAGCGGCCGCGCCGCCGTGGTGGATCCGGCCTGGGATGTGCCCGAGGTGCTGGCGCTGGCCGGGCGCCACGGCATGCGGATTACCGATATTCTCCTGACCCACAGCCATCACGACCACATCAACGGTATCAGCGCGGTGTTACAGCGCTTCGATGCGCAGCTGCACCTGTTGAAGGCCGAGGCGCAGTTCTGGGGGCAGCAACTGGACCTGCCGACCCTGCACCATGGTGGCGATGAAATCCGGCTCGGTGACACGCCGATCCGCGTGCTGCACACGCCGGGTCATACTCCGGGGTCGGCCTGCTATCACGTCGGTGACCAGCTCATCACCGGCGACACCCTGTTCGTGTTCGGCTGCGGCCGTTGCGACCTGCGCGGTGGCGATCCGGAGCAGATGTACTCCACGTTGCGGGACATGGCGGCGCGCCTGCCGGGCGACACCGTGATCCGTCCCGGCCATAACTACGCGGAGCGCGACACCACCTCACTGCAGGAGCAGCTCGAGGGTAACCCGTTTCTGCACTTTGACGCTGTCGACCGCTTCGTCGAGTACCGCATGCACTATCACGACCGGCATCGCCACTCACCCTACGGCCCGGTGCGCCGGGGCGAGGAAATGCCGGGCTGACGCCCGGGCAGCGCACGATGTGCGGCTGCACGCGGATGCGTATACCGCTGGCCCTGGCCCTGGTGTGGATCCTGTTGCTGGCGGGTTGCGCCAGCCTGCGTGGCTACCGGGAACCGCCCCGCGTTGCGCTGGTGTCGATCCGGCCGCTGGGCATGACCCTGCTCGAGCAGCGCTATGCACTGCAATTGCGGATTCTCAATCCGAACGACGTCGCGCTGCCGCTGGACGGCATGGATTACCGGATCGAGATCAACGGAAAAGAATTCGCCTACGGTGTCAGCCGCCAGTCGGTCACGCTACCCGCCCATGGCGAGGCGCTGCTGGACGTGACGGTGACCAGTACCCTGCTCGACCTGTTGCGGCAGCTCCAGGATGCCGACCGCAGCGCACGGCCGTCGCTCACATACCGCATTTCCGGCCGCTTCGATCTCGCCCATGGCCCACACCGTGTACCGTTCGCATACAGCGGCGACCTCAGCTGGCTGAGCGGCGGTGACCCCCCGCCATGAACGCGATTCCCGAGCGTTTCCGCGCCTTGCGTGTCCATCGGCAGGAGGCGGCCGTACATGCGGACCTGGAGTCACTGACACTGGGCGATCTCGCACCCGGCAGCGTGGTGATCGAGGCGCATTACTCCAGCGTCAATTACAAGGATGCGCTGGCGGCGACCGGCCGGGGCAGGATCCTGCGCCGTTTCCCGCTGGTGGCCGGAATCGACGTCGCCGGCGTGGTCTGCCACTCGGAGGACGGACGGTTTGCGGTCGGTACGCGGGTACTGGTTACCGGCTGTGGACTGGGAGAGAGCCAGGACGGCGGGTTCGCCGAGTACGTGCGCGTGCCTGCGGACTGGGTCGTCCCGCTGCCGGCGGGGCTTACCCTGCGGGATGCCATGGCTCTGGGAACGGCCGGGTTCACCGCGGCCCTGGCCATCGACCGGCTGGAACAGAACGGGCTGGCGCCGGGACAGGGACCGGTACTGGTCAGCGGGGCCAGTGGCGGGGTGGGCAGCATCGCGATCGACCTGCTGGCCGGTGCGGGATACGAGGTGGTGGCGCTGAGCCGCAAGCCGGATGTCGCGGCCTGGCTGCACGGGCTGGGCGCTGCCACGGTGATCCCGGTGCCGGACCCGGCCGCGGCGCCGCGGCCGCTGGAAGCGGCCCGCTGGGCGGGGGCGATCGACAATGTCGGTGGCGACCTGCTGGCCTGGCTGACCCGCACGGTGCAACCCTGGGGGAGTATCGCCAGTATCGGGATGGCCGGTGGCACACAGCTGCAGACCACGGTCCTGCCATTCATCCTGCGTGGCGTGAGCCTGCTCGGAGTCGCGTCCGCGAACTGTCCGATGCCGCGCCGCTTGCGCATCTGGAACCGGCTGACCGGAGATCTGCAACCGCGGCATCTCGACCGGGTGGTCGCGGGTGAAGTCGATCTGCCGGCACTGGCCGCCGTTTTCGATGCGGTTCTCTCCGGCCGCCACCGGGGGCGTTACCTGGTGAAACTGCGTTGAGGGTCGGCGCTGTCGCGGGCTGGGGGTCCGTGGATCACGGTACCCCGTCGAAGAACTCCACGACCCCGGTCTCCAGGGAATACTCCGCGCCCACGACCAGCAGCCTGCGTTCGGCGATCAGGCGTTCCAGCACTGCCGAACCGTGGCGCAGCTGATTGGCCGAGGCGCGAATGTTGGCGCGCACCGCCTGTTGCATCAGCGCGTCCGGATCGTTGCGGAGCGTGGTCGACAGCAGCGGTTCGACCGAGGGGCGCACCCGGTCCACGATGGCGCGCAGGTTGCGTGATTCATGCCGCGACCGGTGCAGCAGTTCCTCGAGGGTGGCCGCTACGGCACCGCAGCGGGAATGCCCGAGCACCACGACCAGCCGGGTGCCGAACCATTCCGCCGCGAACTCCACACTGCCGATCTGCGAGGGTGCGACCACATTGCCGGCCACCCGGATGACGAACAGGTCGCCCAGGCCCTGGTCGAAGACGATTTCGGCGGGTACCCGCGAGTCCGAGCAACCCAGCACGATGGCAAACGGATTCTGGTCGGCCACCAGGCCGTTGCGCCGTGCCGGGCTGCTGTGGGCATCACTGTTGCGGACACCGGACGCAAAGCGTGCATTGCCCGCGCGCAGCCGTTCGAGAATATCCAGTGCTGCGCGCATGCCGCTCCCCGTTCCCTTGCTGATTACCGGATGCCCGGTGCCGGGCAGATTATGCCCGGTTTGTTCCCGGCGTGCAGGACAGCCGCTGCCAGCCGGGCAGCAACCGTGCCGGGCCGAGGCGCGACGTGCAGGCCGGAAGCATGCACCCCATGGTGTCTTTCCTTGTGCGTATGTTATTGGTTGCCTGTCAGCCGTGGAATGGAAAACCCTGCCGTGACCAGAGCAGCGCACATGCCGGACACACTGCCGGATTACCTGCGGGCCGGTCTCGATATCGTGTCCGTCGGCATCAACCCTTCGCTGCCCTCGGTACGTGCCGGTTATTACTTTGCCAATCCCCGCAACCGGTTCTGGCGCGCACTCAACGCCAGCGGCCTGTTACCGGTCCTGGTGCTGCCCGGTGTGGCCGCCATGGATCTGCTGGTGCGCTACGGCATCGGCTTCAGCGATGTCGTCAAACGGCCCAGCGCCGGTGCCGGTGCATTGCGCGCGGAGGATTTCCGGCTGTGGGCGCCGGTGTTACGGGACAAGCTGATGTGCTACCGCCCGCGCATCGTGTGGTTCCAGGGCAAGCTGGCCTGTGCGAATTACCTGAAGCATGCTGAGGAGATGGCACCTGCGCTGGTGTGGGGAGAGCAATCCTTCCGCCTCGGACCGATGCGGGTGTTCGTCTCACCCAACCCCAGCCCGGCCAACGCCGCCTTCGGCCTGGATGACCTGACCCACTGGATGCGCGTGCTGCAGGCGCTGCGCACCGGAATCCGCTGAGGGAACGCCACCGGTCCGCAGCGCTTGACCTATACTTGGTATGGCAGTGTTCCGGAGGCACACACATGGCAATTGCAAACACGGTATCGCGGTACCTGTCCCGGCAGGGCGCCGAGTACGATGTTTTGTCCCATCCGCATACCGCAACGAGTGGTGAAAGTGCACAGGCTTCGCATGTGCCGGGCGCACGGCTGGCAAAATCGGTCGTGCTGGGTGATGAGCTGGGCTACCTGATGGCCGTGATTCCTTCCAACCGACAGGTCAATCTCGGCGAGTTGCACCGCCAGATGAAACGCAATCTGGGCCTGGTCACGGAGAGCGAACTGGCTGCCCTGTTCGCCGACTGCGAACTCGGTGCGCTCCCTCCGCTCGGTCCCGCCTATGGCATTGAAACGGTTGTGGATAATGAAATTGCGGAACAGGCGGACATCTTCTTCGAGGCCGGAGATCACGAGCAGCTGATCCACGTCAGCGCGGAAACCTTCAGCAACCTGCTGGGCGAAAGCGTCTGGCACGGGCACTTCACCGGCTGAGTTCGCGGGCGCCGGGTGTCCTGCCAGCCCGGCAGGACAATGGCTGCGGGGGATGATTCCGGCACCCTACATGTGGAATCGCCCGTTCCGGCTACAGGCCGAAGGCCTGGGTCCCCCAGCCTACGCCTCCGATCATGGCCTCGGGGTGCTGGTGGTGGATGTCGTGGCTCACTTCATGTACACGGGTTTCCGGGATATCCACCAGCAACAGGATTTCGCCATGCGATAGTGCGTCGCGGAATTCACCCAGGTGTGCATTCGGCGTATTGATGGCTTTCAGGCCGAGCAGGAAATTGGCGGCCATGATGCCGACGGGAATGAGCAGCCACCATTGCGGCCCGGTCAGGAGGGGCATGGTCACGGCCGTGGCCAGGGCGATGAAGAAGCAGGTGAGGTTGCAATTCCAGAGCAGTTTCTCGAGGCGGCCTCCTGAGTCATTCTTTTGACGTTGAGAGGCGTTGGGCAGGCCATCGAGTCGGGTGCGGCGATCGCCGACGGCGTGCATGTGGTCGATATCGATACCGTGCCTGACAAGATCCTCCACCACTACCAACGCATGTGCCCGGTCGGGGATCAGGAAGTACAACCTCCGGTTCATCGCTAGTCCTCTTACCTGTTGAAAAGCGTACAGATTTCAATTTCTGGCAGCGATTTTTTTTTACCTGCGGTGCCGGTGATCCCGCCTGGTTTGCAGGTTGTTTGTATAGTACTCGTGCAACATCCGTGCTGGCTGGCAAGGAGGCAGGCCCTGATACTATCGCCGGATCCCGTCGTCATTCAATCCCTGGCTTTTGTGTTGACAGTCGACAGCCCCTGCAACAGAATAGCGGGCTTGCATTTTTGGAGGGGTTCCCGAGCGGTCAAAGGGATCAGACTGTAAATCTGACGGCTCAGCCTTCGGAGGTTCAAATCCTCCCCCCTCCACCAGAAGCAGGAAGGATCCCTCCCATTTACAGGGGGAGGATGCAGAGCCGGAAGTTCGCGAAAGCGCCGGGCGCGGCGGCCCGGAAGTGTGCAGGCAGGGGCGGGCACGGGTTTGTGACAGGCGGGTGTAGTTCAATGGTAGAACCTCAGCCTTCCAAGCTGATGACGTGGGTTCGACTCCCATCACCCGCTCCAGGAATTGCAGCTGCTTGCGGGGTTCGAGCGTGTGGATGCCGTGCCGGGGCATACCATGCAGCGGGATGCCGCCGCCGGCGTGGCGGGAACCGGCGGCCGACAGAGTTGTCTTCTGCGGTTGATACAGATTTTGCCCATATAGCTCAGTCGGTAGAGCACTTCCTTGGTAAGGAAGAGGTCACCGGTTCAAATCCGGTTATGGGCTCCAGGCTGTTGGTCAGTAACAGGTATATATAGGTAACAGGCAGGTACATTCTCGGGAGCCAGCTGCAATGTCAAAGGAAAAATTTGAACGAACGAAGCCGCACGTAAACGTAGGAACGATTGGTCACGTGGACCACGGCAAGACGACGCTGACGGCGGCGATCACGAAGGTGATGGCGGAGACGCACGGTGGTAC
>Ga0315556_1002302_pt1 | contig 10963 bp, 8 predicted proteins | sample SalMarSW160310MG_FD_202112 | JGI IMG/M metagenome (GOLD analysis project Ga0315556, IMG submission 202112) | Salt marsh sediment microbial communities from the Plum Island Ecosystem LTER, Massachusetts, United States - Salt Marsh Sediment SW1603-10 ...
AGATGATTTTGAACCCGTTACACCAATCAGAAAGACAGCTGACATCTTTAGCCATCCCGTAGAAGACACGGCAAAAAAGACTTCTGAGGAAACTGAAAGTAAAGTACACAAAACAGCAGAGAATGAAATCGATACCCTTTCTGATGCCGAAGTTGATGAACCTGAAAGTACTGAAGAGCCGGAGAAAAAGCTAAGTTATTTGGAAAGAAAGTATTCAAAAGATGTTAATAAGAAAGAGAGAGTAAATTCTAAATACCTGGTCACTATTTTCATATTAATTTTTGTTGTAGGCCTGATTGTTGTGTATCTAAAGATTAGCGGTGACGTTTCAGATTACGAGACAAAAATAAATTCGTTGAATAATCAAATCACTAAGCTTTCTAGTAAGGTTAGTCAAAACAGGGAACTTCAATTAATTCTGACATCAAAGGATTTAAGCACATTAAATCTTGAAGCTGTTAAGGCTTCCCCCAATACATATGGTAAGTTATTTGTAAGCCCAGAGAACAGTAAGGGATTTATTCAGGTTCCAAATATGACGGAACTTTCTAATAATAACGTTTACCAGTTATGGATAGAAATTAATAGACAGTATTATTCACTCACAATATTCAAAACAGCGGGTAATTTATCATACGTTGCATTCGATCTTCCAAGCATTACCAATTTAAGAAAAGTGAGCTTTTTACTTACCGAAGAGCCTGAAGGAGGCTCAGGAGAACCTACAGGTAAAGTATTATTAAAAGGTGCATTTTAACTGTGTCCCTTTTCTTCCCACCAGACAAGAAATAAAATTCCAATTGTAATTATTATAACAGGCCAGTAATTTCCTGCAACCCTGAACATTGAACCATAAAAGGAAACAAAACTAATATTTCCAATAGTAATTGTAAAAATTATTCCCAGTAAAAGAAAAATACCTGAAAGAATAATTACCTTTTTTCTTTTAGTATCATCATAGTAAACCATTAAGAAGGCAATTCCAACCATTAGCAAAGATGTGGGCAGATAAAGTTGTGAATTCCAGAAAATTAGAAAATTATTAACTATATATAACAAGATGCCTATAAGAAAAATAATTGTGCCTAGAAAAAGACTAAGTGGTTGATCCTGTCCAAATGAAACGTAAGAAGAACTAACACCGAAAAAAACGAATGCATACCCAACAAGTTCACTACCGGACAAAGAAATTATTCCGAAGATTTTTAATATTAATGCCAGGGCTAAAAATATTAAAAGGTAGGTTAAGATAGATTGGTAAATTTTCACTTGGTAATCAGCTTTAATTATCAGAAGAAATAAGGACTAATTGTACTAAACAATTTAACACAAATTTATAAAATTCTCATTCCCATACTTGACGCAATTATGTCAACTGCAAAATCGGCACTTTTATTTTTATCATCCAGAATGGGGTTAACTTCAGTAATTTCGAGCGAAGACATACAGCCACAATCTGCAATAGCTTCCATTAATAAATGTGCTTCCCTATAACTAAGCCCACCCGGTACCGGTGTACCAACACCCGGCGCAACGGTAGGATCAACGCTATCAAGATCGAAACTAACGTGAATGTGATCCACTTTTTCTTTGAACTCTTTTAAAACGCGTGTGATAATTCTGTGTACTCCGAGTTTATCAACATCCGTCATAGTATATACGGGCAGATGTATTTTCTTCACCAAATCTCTTTCAAGCTTATCTATACTTCTGATTCCTATTAAAGCACAGTTTTCCGGATTTAGTTTTGGAGAAAAACCGTAAAGTTTAGTAAGTTTTTCATTTCCTAATCCGAGTGACGCGGAAAGCGGCATACCGTGAATGTTTCCCGATGGAGATATTTTATCTGTGTTCATGTCAGAGTGAGCATCTATCCAGATAACACCAAGTTTCTTTTTGTGTTTTTTGCAATAAGCAGAAATTCCCGCTATTGAACCAAGTGCCATTGAATGATCACCGCCGACACATAAAGGAAATCTGTCCTGTTCAAGAGTTCTTTCAACTTTCTTGGCCAACGTAGTGGCTGTTTTAATTATTTGATTTACATATTTTAATTTCGGATTGGTGATTTTCTGACGTTCCATTATTTCTATGTGAACGTCTCCGGTATCAATTACTTTATATCCAAGCTTTTCAAGCTTTTCTGTTAGGCCGGCTATTCTTATAGCGGAAGGACCCATGTCAACGCCTCTTCTGCCTGCGCCAAGGTCCATAGGAAATCCAATAATATTAATCGTTTTGGTCTGTGGCTTTTTCATAAAAGTATAATTAAGAATTTTATAGATATGAAGTGGCACAAGTTATAAAGATTCGTGCTAATATTCCATCCACTGATTTCTGAAAACCGGGGTTTTTGTTTGAATTTCTTAAAAAATGAAGGAATATCTGTTCTAAAACTATTTAAGTTTATGTGTATATTTTGAATAGAAATTAGATATAATACAATTCCAGAAAATAAGATTAATGGAAAATTAAATGACTAATCAGCAGCCGATGATAAGCGTTGGTATTCTTACTGAAAAACAGGTGCTATTTGAGCTTTATGGTGATTTTAAATGCTATGGAATGAAAAATACCTTCAGTGGAAGATACTTGGCTGAAATAGAAGGTGATAAAATTATTTGTAGGCGTGGAAATGAGAAATTGGAAATTATAGGAGAGATTATTTTTGAACCCGAGGAAATGGGAATGGAATCATTTCTTATCAGAAATGTAAGTGTTGGTGATAAGTTCCACTGGCAAAGAAAAGAGAATGAAAGATTTATTGGCCAGCTAAAATTGCTAAAAAATAAAGATAAAATTACAGTAATAAATATTCTTCCAATAGAAAGTTACCTAACAAGCGTAATTTCTTCCGAGATGAGTGCCAGGAGCCCGGTTGAAGCATTAAAAGCACATGCAATTATTTCTCGAAGCTGGCTCTTTTCCCAGATATCAAAAAAAGGAAAAGATAAAACCGGTATCGGATATGATTCAGATACAGAGCATATTAAATGGTACGACAGGGAAGAACACGATCTTTTTGATGTTTGTAATGATGATCATTGCCAGAGATATCACGGAATTACAAAAGTGTTTACCGGTGTTGCAAGTAAAGCAGCGGAGGAAACTGCGGGATTAGTATTAATGAACGGAAATGAAATTTGCGATGCGCGGTATTCAAAATGCTGCGGCGGAATTTCTGAAAATTTTGAAAACGTATGGGCACCGGTCAATCATCCATATCTGAAATCTGTAATCGATTATAAATTTGAACCGGAGAATTTTAATTTAGACCTTGCTAAAGAAGAAAATGCTGAAAAGTGGATAAGAGGAAATCCGCATTCATTTTGTAATACGACAGACAGAACAGTACTCTCTCAGATTCTTGTTGATTTCGATCAATCGACAAAAGATTTTTTCAGGTGGAAAGTTGAATACAGCCGTAAGGAACTTTCGGAAATTATTAAAGAAAAAAGTGGAATCGATTTCCGAGAAATAATAGATCTCATTCCTATTGAACGCGGAGCTTCAGGCAGAATAATTAAATTACAAATAGTTGGTACTCAGAAAACCCTTATCGTGGGCAAGGAACTTGAAATTAGAAGATTTCTTTCCCCATCACATTTATACAGCTCGGCTTTTGTTGTTGAAAAAGTTGGACAGAAAGAAAGCTCGCCCGCAAGATTTATCCTGCATGGCGCAGGATGGGGGCACGGGGTCGGATTATGCCAGATCGGGGCTGGAGTAATGGCATCGGATGGTTATTATTTTGATGAAATACTTCTGCATTATTTTTCCGACGTTAAACTAAAGAAAATTTACTGATCAGAATATTTAATAATTGTTTTAACCGATAATTTATGAACATACTTTATTCCTGCCTTTCAAATAGTTGGGGCGGCATGGAGATGCTGACAATAATTCAGATGCAGCAGCTTGTGGACAGAAAGATTGCTGTCGAATTACTTTGTCTAACAGATTCAAAAATGCAAAAAGAGGCTGGAAAAAAAGGTCTTAAATGTTTTACAATCAATTCTGCAAATAGTGTTAATCCTGCCGGGATTACGAAAGTAATGTCTTATCTGAAAGCCAAAAAATTTGATTTGATTCATTCTCATGCTTCAGGGGATCTGTGGACAGTAGTGCCGGCCCTAAAAATTTCGCGAAATAAAATTCCATTAATACTAACAAAGCATGTTGGTTCTTACATAGTTAAAAAAGACTTTCTTCACAAGCGTTTATATAACCGGGTAAATCTTGCTTTGGCTATAAGTAACGTGATAAAAACAAATTTGATAGAGACCACACCCCTAACGGAAGAAAAAATTATACTTATTCATAATGGTATAGATATAAATAGGTTTGATCCTTCCAAAGCCGACCGCGAAAAAGTCAGATCGGAATTTAATATTGCTAGGGATGAAGTCGTAATTGGAACGATGGGCAGATTTAGTCCCGGGAAAGGGCATGAAGAATTTTTAATTGCCGCAAAGGATCTAAATTTAAAAAATAAGAACTTAAAATTTGTAATTGTTGGAGAAGCGAGTTACAAAGAAGAAGCTTATTATGAAAAGATCGAGATTCTTTCTAATGATCTTGGTCTAAATAATATAATTTTTACCGGCTATGTTAGCGACACTAAAAACATTTTGGCCGCAATGGATATATTTGTATTTCCTTCGCACGCTGAGTCTTTTGGATTAGCGCTGACAGAGGCAATGGCGATGGAATTACCCTCCGTTTCCTCTAATTCTGATGGTGTACTCGATATAACGGTGGATAATGAAACAGGTTTTCTTTTTGAAAACAAAAATTCAGAAGATATGGCTGAAAAAATTAACAAATTGATTTTATCAAAGGACTTGAGAGAAAAATTCGGGAAAGCAGCCCGTTTGCGCGTAGTCAACAAATTTAATCTGCATAAGCAAACCGATAAAATTATTGAAATCTACTCCGAACAAATTTAAAACAATAATGAAAAAAAGAATTACTGTATTTCTCATATATGTTGGCGATGAAAGCGTTGCATCAACAGCGGAAATATTGGCTAAAGATAAAAATGTTGAAAGTATTGTCTTTATGTCTGGTGAAGGACTGAATAAAAATTATTTAAGCACAAAAACTATTAGACAATTAGCAGATCAGACCGATACAGATTTTTCATTAATTCAGCTTGAGGAGGGTAGCGCGGTTACTGAATCAGAATATATCACCAAAATGATCGCTGCTGCAGATAAGTATTCCGCCGGGATTGTTTATTCAGATTTTTATGATAAAAAAAAGGAAAAAGTAATTCAGCATCCAACAATCGATTATCAAGCAGGTAGTATAAGAGATGATTTTGATTTTGGTGCTTTTGTTTTAATAAAAACTAAGGCACTTAAGAAAGCATCCGAAAATTTGCCGGACTATAGCTATGCTGGCTTTTATGTACTCAGGCTTGCAATATCAAGACATCATGCTATTAAAAGAGTTGCAGAATACTTGTATACCCGAACGAAACCAAAAGAAAATAAATTGGGTGAGAAAAATTTTGATTATGTTGATCCGAAAAATCGGGAAGTACAAATTGAAATGGAAAAAGCCGCAACTGAACATTTAGAGAAGATTAATGCATATTTAACTCCTGTGTTTAAAGAAATTGATTTGGATAAAGAAGAATTTGAGACTGAAGTGTCGGTAATTATCCCGGTTAAAAACAGGGAAAGGACAATTGCAGATGCGGTAAGCTCGGCCCTGAAGCAAAAGACAAGTTTTACGTTCAATATAATTGTTATTGATAACCACTCAACCGATGAGACAGCCAGAATATTAAAGGAATTTGTATTCACTGATAAAAGAGTAATTCATATTATTCCCGGGGAAAAAGATCATGGAATTGGCGGCTGCTGGAACGAGGGGATTTCTCACCCTGGCTGTGGAAGGTTTTGTGTACAGCTGGATAGTGATGATCTTTATAAAGATGAAAACACCCTGCAGAAAATCGCGGATAAATTTTACGAAGAAAAGTGCGGAATGGTAATCGGCAGTTATAATTTAACCGATTTTAATCTGAAGGAAATTCCGCCCGGAATTGTCGACCATAAAGAATGGACGGAAGAAAACGGCGCAAACAATGCCCTGAGGATAAACGGGCTAGGCGCGCCGCGCGCATATTTTACGCCGCTAATTCGCGAATTAAAATTTCCTGATGTCAGTTACGGCGAAGATTATGCGGTTGCGCTGGCTTTCTCGCGTAAATATAAAATTGGAAGGATCTATGAGCCGGTTTATATTTGCAGACGCTGGGAGGGAAATTCGGATTCATCTTTAACGATTGAACAGCAGAATAAAAACAATTATTATAAAGATGGAATTCGTACAAAAGAAATATTAGCACGCCAGAATCTTAGTGTTCCTGAGTGAACTTAGTGTCTAAGTGGTAAGCGAGGATTGTGTAAAACATAACCGCTAAGGCACGAAGTAACACTTAGAAAAAAACAGAAAAATTATTTTAGCAGGATAAACTTGTTACAAAAAATTTTATTCAAAGATAAAGAAGCAAAAAATCATCTTGAGAACGATGAGTACGCTGATGCGGCTAAAGTCCTGCTGCGGCACCAGCGGCTGGACTGGAAGATGCTTGCGGATGGCTATGAATTTTTATCCTCTCAAAAAATTAAAGAATTTGAATTTGACGGGTTTACAATCAAGTTACAATTCAACCCGGGCAGAATTCACTCTACAAGCGCACAGGTTGATGAGAAATCCATAAATAACCGTAAATGTTTTTTATGCAATGAAAACCGTCCCCCAGAACAAAAAGCAATTCAGTATAAAAAAGATTATTTGATAATCTGTAACCCCTTTCCCATACTCCCGGAACATTTTACTATTCCTCATATTTCTCACCTTCCGCAGAAAATTAAAAATTCCTTCCCGATGATGCTTTCATTATCTAAAGATCTTTCAAAATATTACAATGTGTTTTATAACGGTCCTGCGTGCGGTGCTTCGGCTCCGGATCATATGCACTTTCAATCAGGAACGGCCGGATTTTTCCCAATTGAGAATGAACTAAGTTTTCTAAAAAATGAATTTGGTGCTACTTTACTTGATGATATCGGGCTCGCAGTAACTGCAGTGGATGATGGTCTGAGAAAATTTATATTGATTGAAGGCAAAAAAGGAAGAGATGTTCAATATGCTTTTGACACATTTTACAAAGTTTATAAGATGATATCGAAAGAAGACGAAGAACCTATGATGAATATTGTTTCAACCTTTAAAGAAAAAAAGGGCTGGAAAGTAATTCTGTTTTTGCGATCAAAACACAGACCGTCCTGCTATTATAAAGATGGAAGGGATAAAATACTACATTCGCCCGCCAGCACGGATTTATCCGGAATCTGCGTTATCCCGCGTGAAGAAGATTTTGAAAAAATCACAAAAGAGGATATTGTAAAAATATTTCAGGAAGTATCGCTTGGAAAAGAGCAGTTCGAGTTTATGAAATCAGGACTTGAGAGAAGATTTGAATAGGGATAGATAACCGCCCATTTTTATAACCCGCTTTATATAACCCCTCCATTGGTTTAATCCTTTAGTAAAATTAAATGAAGTTTATGTAACTAAAGTTACAAAGTATAATTAGAAATTATACTAACTTTTCATTGGCAAAAGATAAAATCAAACTATAAAAGGAGGAGTTATGGAATTACATACACCGGGTGTGCATCACCTTGCACTTAGAGTAACAGATTTTGAAAGGTCGAAAAATTTTTACCTGGAAAAACTCGGGTTTAAAGCCATAATGGAAAAACCCGGTCTTTGCCTGTTTATTGCAGGCACAACACCAATTGCAATAATCGGTCCCGGAGATTCCACCAACAAAAGCGATCATTTTGATCCGTTTAAAGTTGGTCTCGATCATATCGCCTTTGCTTGTGAAAATAAAAGTGATCTTGAAAAAACAGCCGCAGAATTAAATAAAGAAGGGATAAAAAACACCGGTATAAAACACGATGCCTTGCTGGATAAAGACTATATTGCATTTAAAGACCCCGATAATATTTCCTGGGAATATTATGTGGTCTGAAATCATAAACTTAATATTTGGCCTGTCATCCTGTAAATTATTTTCATTTTGCAAAAAAACATTTGTAATTATTATAGATAGAATTTAATTTCCCAATAAATAATATTAACTAAAAATGAAGATTGACGAGGAAATTAACGGGCTTTCTGTTGAAGAAAAACTGAAAGCGGAAATGGAATCTGCCTGCACCTTTATTGATGTTGAAAAGGGCAAAATGATAGTGGAGGAAGGTAATTGTATGCAGGTTATTCCAATCGTATTGAAAGGTGCCGTGCGCGTTTTCAGGCGAGACTACGAAATGGACCGGGAGGTTTTGTTGTATTATATTGAACCGGGACAGACCTGTATGATGTCGCTGGTTGCCTGTTTTGGTGACTCCATAAGTAAGGTAAACGCGGTGACAGATAAAAAATCCAGGCTGCTTTTAATACCGACCGAACAGGTCAGGTACTGGCAGAAAAAATATGATTCCTGGAATTCATTTGTTATAAACACATTTATGACCAGATATACCGAATTGCTAAGGGCGTTCGACGAATTAAGTTTTAAGAAAATAGATGTTCGTATAATTAATTATCTTAAAGAATATTCAAAAAGAAACACGACAAAAATAATAAAAAGAACCCACCAGGATATTGCAAATGAAATAGGAACAACCAGGGTGGTTGTTTCAAGAATATTGAAAAATATGGAAAACATCGGTGTATTAAAATTAAGAAGGGGAACAGTTATACTTAATTAAGATATTAAAGGCAGAAGGTTAATACAACTAACCTTATATTACTCGTATCTAAAAAAACAGTTCGAGTTTAGGAAATCGGGACTTGAAAGAAGGTTCGAATGAATAAAATAAAAATTTGGACTAAAAAACATTTTATATAATTATTTGATAAAAAGACATTAATTGAACAGGTAAAAACACCGTTACTACTTAGCCCAAACTATCTTTAATAATCCTCTGCTTTGGACTAAAAACCAACAATCTTTTTAAAACAGAGTGGTACCACCCAGTACATCCTAATTCTTTTTATAGTATCTTGTTCTTAAAATAAGGCCGCAAATTTGACAAAGATTAACTCTTCCCTTCCGGAATCTCATCTAACTTTCATTCAAGTTGCGTGACTAAGTGCTTTCTGGTTTTTGTGAATATAGTACTTGGTGCTATCCCAATAAATTTAATCGTTAATGCCCTGTCGGATTAAAAGTAGTTAAAGTCTTTTAATTATTTAAAGACACCGGGTAAAAAAACAGTAGCCTGTTATTACGGTTGAAATACAATTTTCTAAAACAAAAAAATAGTAAAGATATTTGTAACTAAATCAAAAATAATTGTTCGGAGGAACACTATGGACAGTACTGTACAAAAAACAAGCTGGGAGTTTTCAGGATATTAAATTCATTCTGGTTAATGAGTTTAATTGTATTTATGGTGCTGGGCACAAATTATTCAACAGCACAAACTGCAATAGCTCCGGCTATTGGTGATGGCAGCGCTGAAAATCCTTACGAAATTGCAACCTGGCAGAATCTATACTGGTTAAGCCAGAGTTCAACTGAATTGGATAAAAATTTCATACAAACCGCTGATATTGATTTTGGTACAGCCGTACCGGCAATTACCGGGTGGGACGGCGGACAAGGGTGGACACCGATTGGAGGGAATAGTTACTTTACCGGCACTTACGATGGCGGCAGCCACACAATAAACGGATTGTTTTGCGAGACACCTACTTATTGCGCCGGGTTTTTCGCAGGTCTTAGAGGAAATGTTAAAAATATTTTTATACTTGATGCAAACATTACAAACATAAACCCACTCTCAGTTGCCACTGCAGGCGTACTAGCCGGTCGGACTTCGTCTGGCTCCACTATAAGTAATTGCTTCAGTTCGGGGAATGTGAGTAGTGGAAACTATGCCGGAGGACTAGTCGGTAATTTAACTTCCGGCACCATCCTGGACAGCTACAGCACAGCAGATGTGAGTGGAAATTTTGCCGGAGGACTAGTCGGTTTTGGGCTTTTACTGACTGTAAACAATTGCGGTAGCTCGGGGAACGTGACTGGATTATTTAGTAACTTCGGGCCAGGCGGACTGGTTGGGCCAGCAATTCGAGGCAGGCTGGTAATAAACAACAGCTATAGCACAAGGAATCTGAGTAATGCATTAAAAGCTTCCGAAGGACTGGTCGGCGGGAGTTCTCAATATTCCACGGTGAACAATAGTTTTTTGGATACTGAAACTAGCGGGGTATCAGCACCTGTTTCCGGTACAGGAAAAACCACTATTGAAATGAAAACTCTTTCTACATATACAGATGCTGGCTGGGATTTTAATGAAATTTGGACTATTGACCCTTCTTTGAATAATGGATACCCAATACTTACAAATATGTTGCAACTATTTGCTCCATCAGGATATACAATATCAGCTAGTGCGGGACCAAACGGAAGCATAACTCCATCCGGAAATTTATTTGTTAACTATGGCGGAAATCAGGATTTCATAATAACGGCCAACGCGGGATATTATGTAGATAATGTTCTTGTGGATGGAATTTCGGTTGGCGGAGTATCAAATTACATATTTACTAATGTAACCGCAGCTCATACAATAGAAGCAAAATTTTCGTCACCGACCCAGGCAACACAGGAACTTATAACGCTGATCGGTACCCTGAACCTGCCAAAAGGTGATGCAAACAGTTTAGTTTCGACTCTGGACGGAATTACAAAACTGCTTGCTGATAATAATACGAAAAATGATAACGCTGTTGCAGGTAAACTCGGCGCGTTCATTAATAAAGTGAGCGCAAACCTTAAAAGCAAAAAGCTTACCCAGTCTCAGGCAGATCAGCTGACCTCACTAGCGCAGGGGATACTAAACATATTGGGTTTTTCCGCAAT
>Ga0315556_1002303_pt1 | contig 10961 bp, 10 predicted proteins | sample SalMarSW160310MG_FD_202112 | JGI IMG/M metagenome (GOLD analysis project Ga0315556, IMG submission 202112) | Salt marsh sediment microbial communities from the Plum Island Ecosystem LTER, Massachusetts, United States - Salt Marsh Sediment SW1603-10 ...
CCGAGGGCCAAATAGCAGCCTTGGATCGTGTCCACCATGATACGAACGCCGCGAACGTCATACACTTCGTCGAAAGGGACCCCCTTGCGCTCCATCTTGCGGTAGATGGAGTACAGATGCTTGGGTCTTCCAGCAACATCGGCTTCTATCTTCGCCTCCGCCAACAAGTCCCTCACCCGTTGGGTGATCTCTTCGAGTTCAGACTCCCGGTCGATCCGCCGTTTGGCGATGTGTTCAGCGATTTCTTTGTAGCGCTCTGGCAAGACGTACCGGAAACTCAGGTCTTCCAGCTCCCACTTCATCTGCCATATCCCCAAGCGGTTAGCCAGGGGAGCAAAAATCTCCATCGTCTCTTCGGCGATCCTGACTTGTTTCTCTGCCGGCAAGTGGGAGAGGGTTCGCATGTTGTGCAGCCTGTCAGCCAGCTTGATCAAGACTACGCGGACATCATCGCCCATGGCGAGGAACGTCTTGCGTAAGGTTTCCTTGGCCAGCTCCGTCCGCGACGCCCGTTCGGCCTTGTCACCGCCTGGTCTTCGAGTGACGCGCGGAAGATGCGTGAGCTTGGTAACTCCGTCGACAAGCTGAGCCACCTCGTCGCCGAAGTCTCGGCGCACATCTGCCAGCGTGACCGATGTGTCTTCAACTGTGTCATGGAGCAAGGCTGCTGCAATTACTGGGACGGGCGCCCCCAAGTCCTGAAGGATAGAGGCGACCGCCAAGCAGTGATTGATGTAGGGCTCTCCCGAAGCGCGCTTCTGACCCGCGTGGGCTTTCTTGGCGACGCGATAGGCGCGCTCAAGCAAGTCCTTATCGGCAGGACTGGTTGTCTCGGGAAGGGCTTCCAGTAGGGTCTTAACCTTCATCTGACCTCATCTTCACGAAGTATAGTCGCTCGCGCTCGCCGGCATCAAGTGAAAGTGGTCGGTGATGATATCCGCAATACAAGAAGCGCCCCGCCATTCAGGCAGGGCGCTTGGGACACTGGCTCGATCCTGCGAAGCGCCGTCCGGGCCGGCGCACCCCCTCATTGCTGGGGCTGAGTGACCCCCTGCACCGTCGGAACCAGTTGCGCCGGGCTGCCTTCAACTTTGATGTCGGCGGCATCCTGCTGGTCCTGCAGCCACTGGTTGAACTTCGCCTGCACGACCTGGGTAAAAGTCGAGTCGTCAAGTGCACGATCTTCCTTGCCTAGCACTTGGATGATATGCCATCCGAAGCTGGTCTGCACGGGATCGCTCACCTGGCCCACCGGGGTTGAAAAGGCGACATCTTCGAAGGCCTTCACAGTCTGCCCGCGCGCAATCCAGCCAAGGTCTCCCCCGTTGTTCTTGTTCGATGAGTCGGTCGAGAACTGCGCAGCGAGATCATCCCATGACTGGCCGGACTTGAAACGATTTAAGACATCCTTTGCTGTGGCTTCGTCCTTGACAAGAATGTGCCTGACGTGGACCTCTTCCTGGACCCGCGGCGTGTCGGATCGGAACGCCGCCAACAGCCGATCTTGGTAGACCTTTGCCCTGTAGAAGTTGCGCAGGTCTTGCTCGGTTACCCCTGCCGAATTGAGATCGTTCAAGTAGGTCTGAAAATCGCTGCTGAAAGCGGCTTCGGTGTAAGGAGTTGGCGTCGGTCGGGGCGTGCTTGTTGGCGCGACGGTCGGCGTGGGGCCCTGCGTGGCCGTTGCGGACGGCGTGATGGAAGCCAGCGCCGTGGCGCTCAATGTTGCCGTCGGCGCCAGCGAGGCGGTCGGCGCCGGCGTAGGCGTCCCATTCGGATAGTACCCAAATGAGCTCTGGATGGCCTGGGTTACATCATCCTCCGTCACGATGATCCCGCGCTTCTTAGCCTCTTTGCGGATGAGGATGTCCTTGATCAGTTGGTCTTGAACCTGCTGGGCCATCAGCGATGTGTTGCTGAGTTGGAGCTGCATCTGGGACAGCTGTTGCTGGACTTGAGATTGGACCTGAGGATCGTTCCCAAAGATCTGGAGCAACTGCTGGTACGAGTTGTACCTACTTAGGATGCCTTGTTGGACCAGCTTGGTGGTGGCTTGGAACTGATGTGCCGTCACAACCTCACCGTCGACCGTAATGACCGCCCGGTTCGGCTGCAGGACATTCAAGTCATACCACCCATAGCCGAGGATGCCCACCAACAGCAAGACGGTGAGTGCCACACCAAAAATGACCAGCCGGCGCATCCTCGCCTCGCGCTCAGCACGCGCAAGATGCTTGCGATGCCCCCGCTGGGGGATTACTGGACCGCGAGCGCTCATGAGACTGCCTTACCCACGATGCGGCTACACTTCACAGACACTACTGCCGTAAGATACGTCCCTATGTTCATTGGACAGACGGCCTAGCGATGAGATTCGCCAGCATACGTGAGAAGCGCCATGTGGCGAGCGCGCTTCACCGCCTTGGCCACCATGCGTTGGTGCTTGGCGCATGTGCCTGTCTCCCGCCGGCCCCGAATCTTCCCTTGATCGGTCACAAATCGGCGCAGCACATCCGTCTGTTTGTAGCCCAAGGTCTTGGTCTTGTCGGCGCAAAACTGACAAACTCGGGGGCGCCTTCCAAATCGACCTCGAGAGGGTGGGCGGGAGGATCTCCCGGAGGATCTCCCCGAAGAAGAGCCTCTGGATGAGCTCGGCCGGCTTCTGCGATCCGAAGGGCGATCTTCACTTGACTCTGAATCGTCCTCTTCTTCGTCCTCGTCTTCGATCTCGTCTTCCAGTTCTTCTTCTTCGAATTCTTCTTCGTTATCAAAGTCTTCAGCCACGCGTCATGCTCCTTCATTCCATTGGCCATCCCGGGGATGACCCGGATCGGTATGTTATTCAGGTAGAGACTGTTCCTCGTTGGGAGTTCCCTCGGTGTAGGAAGCGCCATTACCGCCGCGCGAATCATCCAGCATGATCATCTCGCGCGCCACCACCTCGATTGCGCTCCGCTCCTGTCCGGAATTGTCCTGCCAACGACGGGTCTGGAGCCTTCCCTCGATGTAGGCCCTTTGGCCCTTACGCAGATATTGGTTGCACACTTCGGCCAGCCCACTCCAGGCGATGATGTTGAACCACTCCGTTTGCTCGCGGCGATCGCCTTCCGCATCATGCCATGTGGATGTCACGCCCATCGTGAAACTTGTGACGGGCCTGCCTGACGGCGTGTAGCGCATTTCCGGATCACGCCCTAGGTTGCCGATCAACATCACTTTGTTCAGGCCGCGGCTCATCATGCCCTCCTGCGTAGACCTCACGCCAATCCTGGAGCGAACTCTAGACTTCTTCCTTGAGCGTGATCATGAAACGCAGGATATCTTCATTGAGCCTCAGATCGCGCTCGACAACTCCACTCGCTTGTGGCGGCATCTGTGTCTGGAAGAAAAGATAGTATCCATCTCGATTGCCATCGATCGGGTAGGCCAAACGGCGACGACCCCAGCGCTCGACGTCATACGCCTTGCCGTCGGCAGCCGAAATCCAATTGCTCACTTTTTCCTCAAGCTGTTGAACGGCCTGGTCGTCGAGATCTGGGTTGACGATAATGGCCACTTCATAGTTGCGCATTGGAGAACCTCCTTTCCTCGGGATTGCCCCCAACCCAAGCCTCGGGCGAGACCGACTGGGAGCGGAAACGCCTGACCTTCAGGCGTCGCAACTGCGGAAGTGTACCACAAACTTGTCCGCCGCCGGGGTCACCTCTTACCTCCCAATCCGTCATCATGGACCCGCCCAAACTTGACGAATTTCGATTATTTCGGTATATTCCGTAATGAATGAAGACCATGGATGATACTGAGCCTTTGCGTCTGACACCTGCCATCAAGACCTTCGTCCTGCATTGGGGCGAAATGGGCAGCCGGTGGGGGATCAGTCGCACGGTGGCACAGATTCACGCACTGCTTTACTTGGCGCCCCGCCCTTTGAACGCTGAAGAGATCGCCGAGACGCTTTCGCTCGCCAGATCAACCGTCAGCACGAGCCTGCGCGAGCTTCAGGGCTGGGGCCTAATCCGCTTGGTGCACGTTTTGGGGGATCGCCGCGATCACTTCGAGGGCATCGACGACGTCTGGGAGATGTTTCGTAAGATTGTAGCAGAGCGGAAGAAGAGAGAGGTGGATCCCACCTTGGAGATTCTGAAGGAAACCCAGCGCCTCAGCCTAGAGAACGGCGCCCCACCCGAAGTCACAGGCAAGCTTCAGTCCATGCTCGACTTCTTCGAAGCCCTCGACACATTCTACGCCAGGGCCAATCGGTTGAGCACCTCCAACCTCCGCTCGATCATGAAAGCCGGAGGTGACCTTGGCGCTCGGCTTTTCGGCGAAACAGACACCCGGCCGTAGGATGGATTGCACATGAGGCCCGCGTTCCGGAGAGGGAACAGATGTTTCAAGGTATAATGTCCGGCACACAAAGCCATGGTCGCTTGATCGAGCCGCCCGCTCTGGGCCGCCGGCAGCAGGCTAAGGGGACGTTGCAGCATTTTCAGCCAGGATTGGCCAAGCCTGGCTTCTTTCTTGCCGTCACAAGTAGCCACCTTTGAGGAGGCATGGCATGACCGAACCCGTAATCCATTTCGGCACCGACGGCTGGCGGGGCAAGATCGCCGAGGACTACACATTCAGCAGCGTCCGCCGTTGTGCCCACGGGTTCGCCCTATTCCTAAAGGAGCAGAATGTCGGCGATTCAGTCATCGTCGGGTATGACAAGCGGTTCAATTCCGAGGGCTTTGCGGCCGCTGTGGCCGAAGTCCTTGCCGGCAACGGATTGCACGTCTTGCTGACTGAGGGTCCGACCCCTACCCCGGCGATCTCTTATTCCGTGGTGGCACATGATGCCGCCGGGGCCGTCAACATTACCGCCTCCCACAATCCCGCCACCGACAACGGCTTCAAGGTTCGGGATGAACATGGAGGCGCAGTCAGCCCCGAAGGACTGGCCACTATTGAGTCCCTTATCCCGGACGATCCCGATTCGATCCCGACCGCGCCTCTCGAAGAAGCCAAATCCAATGGCCAGGTCGAACTCTTCGATGCCGCTCCAAAGTATTTCGAACAGATCCGCCGTTTGATCGATCTTCAGCCCATCCTGGATGCCGGGTTGACTGTCCTCTACGATCCGATGTGGGGCAACGGTGCCGGCTGGTTCTCAAAGCTCTTAGAGGGCGGGAGGACGCGCCTGATATCGATTCACGACCATCGAAACCCTATCTTCCCGGAAATGCTCCGGCCTGAACCGATCCGCCCGAACATCGATCCTGGCTTGCGCGCCACGCTCAAAGAAGGCGCTGATGTGCTCATCATCAACGATGGTGATGCTGACCGAGTCGGCTTGGGCGATGAACATGGTGAATTCATTGACCAGCTGCGAGCCTACGCTCTCCTCGCTTACTATTTGCTCGAAGTCCGCGGGGAACGCGGCCCAATTGTAAAGACTCTTTCGACGACGTCGATGCTGAACAAACTGGGTAAGATATATGATGTGCCTGTGATCGAAACGGGGGTGGGGTTCAAGTACGTGGCGCCCAAAATGCTTGAAGTTGATGCGCTGATCGGCGGAGAAGAATCCGGTGGCTATGCGTTTCGCGGACATGTTCCGGAGCGAGATGGTATCCTGGCCGGATTGTACCTTCTGGACATGATGGTCAGGCTGGGGTCCCAGCCTTCCGGCCTCGTGAACACACTCTTTGAGAAGGTCGGGCCGCATTTCTACGATCGCATTGACTCGCCCTTGCCGCCCGGCGAACGAAGCCAGTACGAGAAGAATATCCATTCGGCCAAACCAAAGACGATTGGTGGCCTGAAGGTCACCGGGCTGGAGACGCTGGATGGTTTCAAATTCGGATTGGAGGACGGCGGTTGGCTTCTGATCCGGTTCTCGGGCACCGAACCCATCGTCCGAGTCTACTGTGAGACGACGAAAAAGGATCGTGTCCAGCCGATCCTAAAGGACGGCTTGAAGATCGTAGGCATTGCATGACCAAGATCCAGCTTGTGGCCGACACGCACTGCCATCTCACCCTCGACCAATTCGATGTCGACCGGGACGAGGTCATGGCGCGCGCCGAAGAAGCCGGGGTATCACCCATCTTAATCCCGGGAACAGACCTCCCCAGCAGCAGACGAGCTGTTGAGCTGGCCCAGGCCAGCCGAGTGCTGTTTGCCGCCGTGGGGGTGCATCCCCATGAAGCCAAGACATGGACCGAATCCACGCCCAAGGATCTGGCCGAACTCGCCAGCAACCCAGTTGTGGTTGCGATCGGCGAGATTGGCTTGGATTTCTACCGAGAATACTCTCCCCGTTCGGTTCAAGAACATGTTTTCGAATCACAGCTCGAACTGGCGGCAGAGCTGGGGCTGCCTGTCATTGTTCATCAACGTGACGCCGAGGACGAGGTCCTGTCGAGGCTTGTTGCCTGGCATGAAAATCTTCCCGACGGTCTTCTGCGTGAACGCCCGGGAGTACTGCACGGCTTCTCGAGTTCTCTCGCCATGGCTGAGCGTGCCGTCCAGGCCGGTTTCTACCTCGGATTGGGCGGACCTGTCACCTTCAAGAACGCCAAGTCGCTTCGACAGATCGTGCCGTCACTCCCCCTCGATCGCCTACTAACTGAAACCGATGCTCCTTTCCTGGCGCCCCACCCTCATCGCGGGAAACGCAACGAACCGGCGATGACGCGTTTCGTCGCCCAGGAGCTTTCAACCCTTATGGAGTCTCCGCTAGATGTTGTCGCCCAAGTCACGTCAAACAACGCCGCCTCACTCTTCGGTTGGGACCATGGAACCGCTAACCGCCACCTTCTTTGATCTAGTTCGGAACGACATGCCGGAAGTCGAGACACAAATGAGGTCTCACCCTGGCAGCTATCATCCAAGTCTGGACATGGCCGTTGACCATTTGTTGGCATCGGGTGGCAAACGGATCCGTCCGACATTGGTGCTTCTGTGCGGAGGCATGCTGGGTGCCGACCATGACCGCTTGGTGACGCTGGCCTCCGCCATCGAGCTCCTGCATACGGCAACTTTGGTTCACGACGATCTGATTGACGAGGCCTCGCTGCGCCGCGGCACCCCGACTCTCAACTCCCAATGGACTCCCGGTGCCACGGTCCTGACAGGAGACTACATTTTCGCCCGAGCGGCCCACCTGGCTGCGCGGACAGGCTCGCTCAACATTATGGAACGTTTCGCTGAGACGTTGATGTCGATAGTCAATGGCGAGATCACGCAGCTGTTTGGCACCCGATCTGATGATCTTCGGCGTGATTACTACGACCGCATTTATGCCAAGACCGCCTCGCTGTTCGAATTAGCGGCTGAAGGCGGAGCCCTGCTGAGTGATGTCGACGCTACCGTCGCCGAGGACATCAAGCAGTTCGGGTATGCCATTGGTGTGGCTTTCCAAATTGTGGATGATGTGCTTGACTTCGTTGGCGACCCGGCTGAAGTTGGAAAGCCCGTTGCCAGCGACCTTCGGCAGGGTCTGATCACCCTTCCGACCGTGTACCATCTGGAGAAGAACGCTGACAACCCGTCGCTTCAACGCCTTATTCGAAACGAACGTCTCGATGGCGCCGAGATGGACCGCTTGGTCGAAGATATTCGCAGCTCGGGCGCCATCAAAAGGGCGCGGGATGAAGCCGACTCTTTGATCAGGGAGGCGGAGACGATTCTGGCAGATATGCCGCCATCTCCGGAGCGGGACGCGCTTTCTGATCTGGCCAAGTATGTCGTCAAACGGACAGTATGACGAGTTCGATATCAGGGAGGCAGACATGGATATCAGTCGAGAGGCGTACAAGCGCGTCACGGTGATCACTGTCACTGGACGTGTCGATTCGAGCACGGCCGACCAATTTGAGGCCGCCGTGAACGAAGAACTCAAGTCGGGCCAGCGGAATCTGATTTTCGACCTCAACCAAGTTGATTTTCTCTCCTCTGCCGGCCTGCGGATCCTGGTGATGTCTCGCAAGGAAGCACAAAAAGGCGGCGGGGTCGTGCGCCTGGCCCAGCCCTCCGAACGCGTCAAGGAGACCCTCGAAATCGCTGGGCTCGACGTTCTCTTTGAATCCTTCCCCTCTCGTGAGGAGGCGGTCGCCGCGTACTAGGCGATGAGGATGCCTACCCGCTCTCTCGTCGTGCCTGCCATCTTGGCCGAAGTTGCCCCCATCTGTGATCTTGTGAACGACGAAGCGCTCGCTGCCGGCTTCGACAGCAGGACCAGCTACGCTTGCCAGCTGGCCGTTGGCGAGGCTTGTGAGAACATCATCATCCATGGCTACGGAGAGCGGGCCTCGGGCCAGATCGCGGTTACAGTCAACTCCGAACCCGGTGAGCTCACGATTGAACTGGCTGACACAGCACCCCCCTTCAACCCTGCTGAAAGGCACCCGGGCCCCCCAGATCCGGACGATCCCCGGCTCGGCGGGTTGGGCCTTCTCATCATGCATCGGGTCATGGACGAGATCGACTACGCACGCCGCCCAGGCGGCAACACGCTAACCATGCGAAAGGCACAAGAAGCGGGCTTCGATTCTTGAACCCTTCACCCCCGCACCCACGGACACCTGGTGCCTGATGGCTGGGACACAACAACTCCTTTTCTCTCTGATTGCCTTTCTCGCCGGCCTAGGCTTGGCCGGCTTGGTCACTTACATATGGTTTGCACCCAAGCCGAAGCGCCAAGGGTTGGATACCGTCTCCCAAACGACACTTCCCCTGTTGGAAGCCATGGAGACGATCGCCAGCGCGCCCGTCGAAAGACAGGCATTGGCTGATGCCGCTGCGCTTGCCGCCGAACGCGTATTCCATTTCGATGGACTGCAGTTCGGCGTCTACGAATCATCCCATTTCGTCGCCCTCAAGCGGACAAGACAGGGCCGAGAGCTTGATCCGGATCGAAGGGTCGTCGGAATTGAAGAGGAAGGGATGGCCAGTTGGGGACTTAGACATCATGTGGCCCGCATCTTCGAGCGAGACTCGGTCAATCCACCAGATGTGGACACGCCAACATTTGATTCGGAAGCCCTATTGGAAACCGGCGAAGTCCTGATTATTCCCATTCATGGACGGCAACAGCCGTTGGGCATGCTTGCTCTCGAAAGCCTGACCATTGGCACCTTCGGCGAGCATGACCTTGAACTCGCCGAGCGGATCTCTTCCGCTTTGGCTCCCGTGATGGCCCGCCTCCGCATTCAATCTGAAATCGACGCTCGGTCTACTCAAATGGTGCTCCTCAGCGAAATCTCCAGGCGCCTGATTTCACTTCAGCCGCTGGAAGAACGGTTTCACCAGGTGGCACCGGTTATCTCCCAGGCGTTCGATTTCGCGCAGGTACGGTTGTTCGAGTGCAGCGGGCAGACCGCCTATCTTCGGGCTGCCTCCCATGAAGACGATGATGGCTCAATGGAGGTCCCATACGGCCAGGGCCTGGTGGGCAGATCGGCTTTGGAAAAGCGCACACTGGAACTAAGGGAGGAAGAAGAGGCGGACGAGCTTGCGACCTCCAATCAAGGCAGACTGCCGGACAACGCATTGGCCGTGCCTCTATTGATCGAAGATCGAGTATTGGGTGTACTCCAGCTCTCCATTCCCGATGGACGGTTGTTTAGCCCGGCACAGATTGCCTTCGCCGAGCTTCTGGCCTCCATCCTCGCCATTGCATCTTTGGAGGCCAAGAACTTCGCCCAGCAGCAAGAATACACATGGATCAATACTGTCCTTCTGGAGGTCGCCAAGCACGCTGCCCAACCAGGGGATCCAGAAGCGGCACTCCGAGCGGTCCTCCAACTCACGACCTTGCTTGCTGGGGCACGTTGGGCGGCGCTGCTGCTGCCCGAAGAGGCCGAAAACCTGCTTCATCTAGGGGCCACCTCTGGCCTGTCACGTCCTGCGGTTGAGCAGCTGGGCCGCCTGACGCTTCAGCCGGCCGACTTCGCCGTGGCCCCACCCTTCGCAGACAGCGAAACGCCGACTTCTATCCAACTCCCCCATCCCATCAGAGACATCGTAGGCGAGGACACCGCCCTGAGCTTCGCCCTGACGGACGGCCGACGGCTGGTGGGTATTCTGCTCATTGGCGGACCTCCCCCGACCGACATGCGGGGCGCCCTGTTGACGGGCATCGCCCATCAGATTTCTTTGCGCATCGAAAACACGCGCTTGATCGAAGAGGTCGCCGCGCGGAGATCACTCGAGCGCGAGCTAGAGACCGCCCGTAGTATTCAAGAAAGCTTTCTGCCCGAGGTCATGCCCCGAGTGCCTGGTTGGGATGTGGGCGCGACCTGGGTTGCAGCGCGGCAGGTTGGGGGTGATTTCTTCGACTTCATCCCCCTTCCGGAGAAGGACGGTTCGCCTCGCTGGGGCGTGGCGATCGCCGACGTGGCCGACAAAGGCGTGCCGGCAGCGCTGTTCATGGCCCTGTGCCGTACGTTGCTGCGATCTGTGGCACCGAACCACAACGATCCCGGGGCCACGCTCACGCGATTGAATCACCTCATATTCTCTGAGACTCGACCAGATCTGTTCGTGAGTGTCTTCTACGCTGTCTGGGAACCCGACCTCAGCAAGATCACCTTCGCCAACGGCGGCCACAATCCGCCCCTCCTCCGCCTCCCAGATGGTGAAGTGACAACCATCCGCGAGCATGGAATCGTTCTAGGAGTCGACGAAACCGCGGCATATGAGTCCCACTCGTTGAGCATTCCCCCGCATGGCGTTCTACTCCTGTATACTGACGGCGTCACAGAGGCAAGTGACGAGGCGGGTAACCCATTCGGGCTCGACAATCTTTCCCGGTTGCTCCAAACTTCAGCTCTAGACCGCGATGCCCAAGGGCTCACTTACTTGATCGCCAACGCCATCGCCGACTTTGTGCCTGACCAAGAACCGTTTGATGATCTGACGGCCGTCGTGCTTAGGAGCACTTCCTGGTTGGTCCCCCGACAGAAGACGAATGAGGA
>Ga0315556_1002304_pt1 | contig 10961 bp, 10 predicted proteins | sample SalMarSW160310MG_FD_202112 | JGI IMG/M metagenome (GOLD analysis project Ga0315556, IMG submission 202112) | Salt marsh sediment microbial communities from the Plum Island Ecosystem LTER, Massachusetts, United States - Salt Marsh Sediment SW1603-10 ...
GACACCAGACTGCCGAAAGCTACGCCCGACAACCCCGCCTATGTCACCCTGAAGGCACAGCTGGAAGCGGCGGACAGCCAGATCAACTCACTGCAGGCCAAACGCGCCCGACTCGAGAAAAAGGTGGCGGACTATCAGACCAGGCTGGAGCAGACCCCCAGATCCGAACAGGAGTTCAGCGCAATCTCACGCGACCTGGAGAATTCGACCCGGCGCTACCAGGAGATCAGGGCCAAACAAATGACTGCAGGAGCGGCGCAGGAAATGGAGAAGGAACGCAAGGGCGAGAAATTCACCCTGATCGATCCGGCCATCCTGCCGGAAGAACCGATCAGCCCGAACCGGGTTGCCATCTTCTTCCTGAGCCTGGTGCTGGCCGTCGGGGCCGGTATCGGCTCTGCCGCCATCCGTGAGAGCGTTGACAGTTCGGTGCGTGGCATCAAGGGCCTGACCATGGTCCTGCAAACCGCCCCGCTGGCGGTGATCCCGTACCTGACCAGCGATACGGAGACCAGGGCACAGCGACGCCGGCGCTACCTGTTGCTAGCCTCCGTGGTGGCCGCATTCATCATTGCGCTGCTGCTGATCAATTTTCTGGTCACACCGCTCGACGTGATGTGGTTCAGGGGCATGCGCAAGATCAATCAGATCATGGGTGAATGAGGGGACCTGCCCCGGCACCGGACAGCACCCTGCTGAAGCAAAACCGGCTTCAGGAATTCCCACTGCTGCCGACACGATCCACAGAAGTCTCCTATAATCAGTATGTTAATGCATTTTCCGGGCGGGACGAACCAGGGGCAGTAGCGGGTGGCGCAGGAATTTGCAAAGGTTCCGGCTGGCATGACGAGGAACACCGGGACCGTCCTGGTGCGGATCCGGTGGCCGGCATCCTGGCGGGATGGGAACATTGTTCCGCGAACATTGTCTCCAACCCGGACAGCTGTGGATACATGTACCAAAGACCACTTCCCAGGACACTGTCTGTTGAAATATAAAGTCTTTATACTTTCTGCTGTTTTACCAGGAACAGACCCGAATGGAACGCATCAAACAGGCTCTCGAAAAGGCGCGGCAGGAACGCGAGATCAGGCAAGGAGTAAGCGGTGAGCTGTCCGGTGTACGCCCGGACTCCGGGACGGAACCTGAACAAACCCCCCGGGTCAGCCTGGACGAGGCGACATTGCGCGAAAACCGGATCATTGCGGCCATGCCGCCCGGTACATTTGCCGAGTCCTACAACCTGCTGCGTACCCGCATCCTGCAGGCCTTCAGGGAACAGAACTGGACCACGCTGGCCATCACCAGCCCGACAGGCGGATCCGGCACCTCGCTGACGGCCATCAACCTGGCTATCAGCATTGCACGGGAGGTCGAGTACACCGTGCTGCTGGTCGACGCCAACCTGCAGCAACCCTGGATGCTCGACCACCTGGGCCTGCCACACCGCAAGGGACTGAGTGATTACCTGATGGAGGACGCCCCGATCGCGGAGCTGCTGTTCAAACCCGGCATCGTCGATCACCTCGTGGTCCTGCCCGGCGGACGACCCATGAAGAATTCCTCCGAAATGCTCAGTTCCCCGAAGATGGGCAGGCTGGTCGATGAAATGAAACTGCGGTATGCCGATCGCATCATCCTCTTTGACCTGCCGCCGCTGCTGACCTATTCCGACACCCTGGCATTCCTGCCACGCGTGGATGCCGCGTTGCTGGTGATAGAGGACGGCGTGACCCGGAAGGAAGAGGTCGAGCAGTCCATGGACATGCTGGCCGGCACCAATATCGTCGGCACGGTTCTGAACAAGGCGGACAACGGTACCGCCTGACACGCGCCTGACGATGTACAAAGCCTTCTACAACCTGAAAGAAAAGCCTTTCACCCTGCTGCCGGACCCGGGTTTCCTGTATCTCAGCGACAAGCACCGCATGGCGCTGACACTGCTGGAATACGGCCTGACCAACCAGGCCGGCTTCACGGTGATCAGTGGCGAAATCGGCGCCGGCAAGACCACGCTGATCCGGTACCTGCTCAACAACATGGACCGTGAATACACGGTCGGCCTGATTACCAACACGCACCGCTCGTTCGGCGAACTGCTCCAATGGATACTGCTGGCGTTCAACCTCGAACACAAGGGTATGAACAAGGTCGAGATGTACCAGCGCTTCGTCGACTTCATCATCGCTGAATATGCCCACAACCGCCGTACCGTCCTGATCGTCGACGAGGCGCAGAACATGGATGCGGAGACGCTCGAAGAGTTGCGCATGCTCTCCAACATCAATGCCGACAAGGACCAGGCACTGCAGGTGGTGTTGTCCGGGCAGCGTGAGCTGCGTGAAACGCTGCGCAGCCCCGCACTGGTCCAGTTTGCCCAGCGCATCGCCGTCGATTTTCACCTGGAACCGTTGTCCGGGGCGGAAGTGGCCGGCTACATACGGCATCGCATGAACGTCGCCGGCGGCGACCCGGATACCTTCACCGAACGGGCCTGTGCCGCCATCGAACGCTATACCGGCGGAGTACCACGCCTGATCAACGTGCTGTGCGACACCGCGCTGGTATATGGCTATGCCGAGCAGCGGCACCGCATCGACGCCCGGCTGATCACCGAGGTGGCACGCGAGAAACAGCAGGGTGGCATCTTTCCGGTCACCGTCGCGGCGGAACTCCTGCCCGAGGACGAGGAAGAGGTCGTGGAACCGGCACCGCCACCGGCTGCAGACAGCAGCGCAACCCCCGCTGTCGCCGAGCCCGCCGGTACGGACGGGGAAACCGTCGACGAGGCAGTCCCGGAGATCATCTTCGACAACCCCGAACCGCCGGATCCGGAGCCTTCGGACAACGTCACCCGGTTGCCTGACCGGCAGTCCGTACCCTCCGTGCCGGTCGACACGCTGTCCGAAGAGGAATACCGCTGGCGGCATGGCAAGCCAAAAAAAAAACTGCGGCTGGTGGTGTGCGCGGCAAGGCCAAGCTCAAGACAGTACTTGTCAGGGCTGCTAGAAAGCTGTGGTTTTGAGGTCGTCGCGGCACTGGACCTGGATGAACACGGACTGGCGGCAACGGACACGGACTCACTCGACCTGTTGCTGATCGACCGCGCGGCAGGCAACCACGTGCAGTCCACCCGGCTGCTCGACGCCCTGCCACACTGGCACGGCCCGGTGTTGTACAGCGATTCCGCCGCCAGCCTGCAGCAGGGCGATCCCGAGTACGGCCGGCAGCTGGCACATCGCATCCGCCTGCTCGCCAGCGCCCGCACACAGGCCCCCCGGCCGGTCTACCGGTAAACGCATGACCAGGCCGGTCATCCTGGTCGTTGGCGGAGCCGGTTACATCGGCTCACACATGGTGCTGGGCCTGCTGGGTGCCGGTTATCCGGTCGTCACCCTCGACAACCTGTCACGCGGCCATCGCGAACTGCTGCCCGGCGGGGATTTTGTTGAAGGCGATGCCGGTAACCCGACCCACCTCAGGGAAGTTTTTTCCCGCTATCCGGTCAGTGCGGTCATGCACTTTGCCGCCCATTCGCAGGTCGGTGAGTCGGTCGAACGGCCACTCATGTATTACCGCAACAACGTGGCCAGTACTATCACGCTGCTCGAGGCCATGCAGGATGCCGGTATCAGGCACTTCATCTTTTCCTCCAGCGCCGCCGTGTATGGCGAGCCGGTGCAGGTGCCGATTACGGAAACCCATCCGACGCAGCCGACCAATCCCTACGGTGCGACCAAGCTCGCAGTGGAACGGTTGCTGGCGGATTACAGCGCGGCCAGCGGCATGACATACAGCGTGCTGCGCTATTTCAACGCGGCCGGCGCGGACGTCTCGGGCAAGCTGGGTGAGCGCCACCGGCCGGAGACGCACCTGATCCCGCTGGTATTGCAGGTCGCCACCGGGGAACGCGAATCCATCCGGATCTTCGGCGATGACTATCCGACCGCGGACGGCACCTGCCTGCGTGACTACATCCACGTCTCGGACCTGGGCCGTGCGCACCTGCTCGCGCTGGAGGCATTGCTCGGTGGTGCCGGTAACTCCGTCTATAACCTCGGCAACAGCAGCGGGCATTCCGTGCGGCAGGTCATCGACACCGCGCGTGCAATCACCGGACACGCGATACCGGCCGGCATAGCCGCGCGCCGCGCCGGGGATCCAGCGGTGCTGGTGGCCGATTCCACCAGGATTCGCAACGAGCTGGGCTGGCAACCCGAGCATGAGCATATCGAGACCATTATCCGCAGCGCCTGGAAATGGCATCAACGCGAAGCCGGCTGAGGTGATCGCCGGCAGCACATGGCGCAGGTTGTCCCTGCTGCTGGCGATCACCTGGGCTGCCTGGATCTGGTACCTGTCATCTCAGTCCGCCCTGCCGATTCCGCTGCTGTTCCCGCTGCAGGACAAGCTGATGCACCTGGTTGCCTACGGCATACTGGGATTCCTGCTCATGGGATCGCGGCAATGGACGGCACCTTCCTTTCCGACCGCAGGCTGGCTCGGTGTCTGTGCCGTGTGCGGCCTGTACGGCGTGGTGGACGAGTTTCACCAGTCGTTCGTACCGGGACGCGATGCGGATGTATTCGACGTGTGCGCGGATGTCAGCGGGGCCCTGCTCGGTACCTGGCTGCTGGTCATGCTGCAGCGCGGCCTGGCGCGCCGGTTGCGCTGATCAGTCGCCTGCCAGGTTGCCGAGTCAGTCAACGTCCCGGCTGTCTGTATTTTGTCCTGCGCTCGCCCGCGGCTGTTTCATCTGTCAGCCAGGTATTGTGACCAGTCGCGTCCGCCATCACCGAACACCAGGAAAAACGGGTTCAGCAGGGATTCCTTCGTGTTGTAGCGCAGCGGTTGCATGTCGGTCGTGGTGACCAGGCCGCCGGCCTGCTCCACCACGCACTGGGCGGCGGCCGTGTCCCATTCGGAGGTGGGCCCGAGCCGCGGATAGATGTCCGCCTGCCCTTCCGCCACCAGGCACAGTTTCAGCGAGCTGCCCATGCCGACCATCTCGTGCCTGCCCAGCCGCTCGAGAAAGGCATCCAGCGAGCTGCCGCGGTGCGAACGGCTGCCAACCACCCGCACCGGCCCCGCGCCCAGCGGACGAACATGGATCGGCTGCGGTTCCCCGCCAGCCGTCTGCCGGAAGGAGCCCAGTCCGCGTGCCGCACTGTAGGTGATGCCGGTGACCGGCACATGAACCACGCCCAGCACGGGCACCCCGTCCTCGATCAGGGCGATGTTGACGGTAAACTCGCCGTTGCGCTTGATGAACTCGCGGGTCCCGTCCAGCGGATCGACCAGCCAGTACCGGGTCCAGCGGCTGCGTTCGGCATAGGGCAGGCTGGCCGATTCCTCGGACAGTACCGGGATCTCCGGTGTCAGTGCAGCCAGCCCGGCGAGGATGGCATGGTGCGAGGCGAGATCGGCCGCCGTCAACGGCGAATCGTCGGCCTTCGCCTCCACCGCAAAATCGCTGCCGTGGTAGATCTTCAGGATCTCCTTACCGGCCTGGACGGCCAGCCGCTCCACGTCCCCGAGCAGCGCAGGAAGATCAGTTTGTATGTCTTGATTCATGGTGAAGGATTCCCGGTTCATTGACGGGACAGTATACCTGTCCTGTAAATCGGGGACCGGAATGACGAATAAATCAGTTTCCGTAAACCAGAAGTCTGGCAAATGGACACGGAATAACACGGAAATGATTTATGATTATTCTGTGTTCTTCTGTGTGTTTCCGTGTGCTTCCGTGGCCATTTATTCTCCTGGGAATATGAGCGATACCCGTTAACCGGGTGCCATTCCGGCCTGTCCCCATTTCCGCTGCGGCAATCTGCTACCATTTATGCCAGCTACAACCAGACAGCAGGTGGAACTTGATCCCTTGGCATGAAATCGACAGCGTGTTTCTGGACATGGACGGCACGCTGCTCGACCTGCATTTTGACAATCACTTCTGGCGCGAGCACGTGCCGCTGCGCTACGCCGAACGCCACCGGCTCGATCTGGAGGCAGCAAGGTCCGAACTGGTACCCCGCTTCCGGCTCAAGGAAGGCACCCTGGACTGGTACTGTGTCGAGTACTGGAGCCGTGAGCTGGGCCTGGATATCGCCGAACTCAAGCGCGAGGTCCATCACCTGATCGCCGTGCACGAGCATGTCACCGAATTCCTGCGCCGCACCCGTGCAGCCGGCAAGCGCGTGGTCATGGTGACCAACGCACACGAGAAAAGCCTGCAGCTGAAGATGGAGGTGACCGGGCTGGTGGACGCCTTCGACGCACTGGTGTGCTCGCACGACATCGGCTATCCGAAGGAAGACCTGCGCTTCTGGGAACGGCTCGGGGAAACCGAGCCGTTCCGCCCGGACACCACCCTGTTCATCGACGACAGCCTGCCGGTACTGCGCACCGCACACGCATTCGGCATCCGCCACCTGCTGGCCATCCGCAAACCCGACAGCCGCGCGCCGGCCCGCGATACCGGTGAATTCACCGGCATCGACAGCTTTCAGGAGATCATGCCGGTCCGTACCTGACCGGGATCAGGAAGCGGCGATCTGTGCGTCACGGGTGGCGGCGAACCGCTGCCAGCCCTTGAAGCGTTTCTTCACGTATTTCAGCAGCGCGGCATAGTCCTGGAAAAACAGGTCAAAGCCGTTCTCCGACGCTTCGTCGAACTCGCAATAGTCGTTGGTGTATTCGCGACAGATCATCGGCCGGTCCTCGTAGATGCCGCAGCGACCGTCCCCGAGCAGGTGGTTGCAGGGATTGTTGACCAGCAGGTACCAGCCGTCCTCGTCCTTGTAGGCCTGTATGTCCCTGTGTGAAAGCTGCCACAACAGGTGATCGAAGTCCTTCATCGAACGCGGTGTGACCAGTTCCTCGGTGATGTAGGTGCAACACTGCGAGTTGGTACAGAATCCGCACTTGTTTTCGGTCGTGATCTTCACGCCGACCGGTACATTCCTGACTGCGCTCATAACCCGGATCGTCTCCTGCTGTTTCCGAACAACGCGTGCAAGCCTACCACGAGACGGTAAAAATGGGGACAGACCACGTTTTCAGGCGCGGGCTGCAGCGTGGTTATTGCGCGGAGAATTCGAAACGGTCGTATAACGGACACTCGAACACCCGGCGCCCGGCGCGCACGTGGATCTCGCGTCCTCCCACATCGATCACCAGATTGCGTCCCTTCCGGTACAGCCCGCCGGCCGCCACCAGCGTGGCCGAAACCTGCTCCGCCTCCCTGGCCGGCATGAACAGGGCCAGCACCTTCTCCTGGCCGGGCGTATCGGGGAAACTGCAGGTGACCGCGCCAAGCCCGCCGGGCAACAACTGCACGCCGGTTTCCAGTCCGCCCTCCCGGTATACGCGGATCGAACGCACGACCGCCAGCTGCATGGAATGGCGGTTGTCCTCGCCCTCGACGACCCCCAGCATCTCGCCGACCTGCACATCGCCCGAGCCGCCTTCCTGCCAGGACAGCTTCATGCCGTTCGGGCTGCTGTCCAGTACCCGGCACTGCACCAGTCCGGCCGCGTCATCAGCGCCGGCCTCCCGGTGCCTGACCAGCCAGCCATGCACCGCCTCGAGACCGGTGATGATGCCGGCATAGCGTCCGTCGCTCCGGCGTTGTTCGCGGCGGCGCAGCCTGGCACTGTGTTCCGGCATCAGCAGGCGTGACAGTTTCGCCTCGGGGCTTTGCATCCGCACCTTTTCCGGCGTCTGTTCCTGCTGCCCCCGGATGGCATCCAGTGCCCCGGTCGCATCCAGCAGGAACGGCTCGCCGGCCCGTACCGGGGACTTGAGCGAGGTGCATGGCACCGGCAGCAATTGTGTACGCAGGTCGAGCAGGAACAGCCCCTCGCCCTTTCCCTCCCAGCGGTTCCCCGGAATGATCCGGCATCGCCCCGCATGCTGGAGCAGCACGTCAAACAGCAGGCCGACCTCGCCCTCCGCCAGCCGCTCCGGCTCGGTCAGCGACAGCAGCATGCCGGCATGATAGATTTCCGCGGCGGTGAACGACGGCTGTGCATCGTCATCGGCGGACACGGTGACATTGAGCAGGCCGTGATGCCGTGCGGTGCGGTACAGCACGTGCGACTCGCCGACCAGCAGTGGCGGGAGCTCCCGGTAGAACCGGTAACTGTCCAGCTGGGCAAGGACCAGCTGTTCCAGGGCACGGTTGATCGACTGTCCGAGCAGACTGTCCGCCCCGGCGCCGGCGGCGCCGGCATAACGCGCCATGATGATCAGCTTGTAGCCACCGGCCAGGACGAGAAACAGCTGCGCCAGACCGTCGATGGCCTCCTGGCGCTGTGGCCGGGACAGCGCCAGCTGGCGCAGATGCAACGGGTCCAGGGTCTGGAACAGGCGCTGCACGGTGGAGCGGTACACCTCCAGGAAACTAAAGCGCAGTTCGTCACCCAGCTTCTGCTCGTTCAGCGCGTTCAGCGCGCCCAGCACCAGGCGCACCGTCTCCACCACGTTCATCAGTGGCAGGTTGGTCAGCCACTCCCGCAACCGCTCGACGTCCCGCTCGACCGTGGGGTCGTTATAGTCATGCTGCCACGGCGTGGTCAGATTCAGCGCGTCCATCCCGAAACCCGGTCCCGGCTACAGCTCGCCTGCCATGACAATCCGGTATCCGCCGCCCGGTCTGCGGGGCATCAGCGAATCCAGCATGTCCCGTGCCCCGGCGTCTACACCGGGACCCGGCTGCAGCGCCAGATTGACGCTGTAGCGTCCGCCCGTCTGCAGGGTCACAGTGCCGGACAGCCCGAGCGTACCGCCCTCGGTGACCGTGGCCACCAGACCGGCAGCCGTGCTTCCCAGGGCGAAGGCAATTTCCCCGAGCTCCAGTTGCAGTGGCGCGGTCAGCTCTGCGCCCTGCCAGCGCAGCTCACCCTGTGCCGTGGCGGGCGACTCGCCCGCCGGCAAATCGAAGGATTCCAGCTGCAGCTGCACGGTCCCTCCGGCAGACACCCGAAGCGGGGAAAAGCGGTTGATCAATGCGGCCGGCGGCATGTGCAGGGCAAGATCACGACCGGACATCCGGCCACCGGGGGAGAGGTCCAGCACGGCACTGCCGCCGGTATCCCGGCCCGGCAGTTCGACACGGTATTCCAGTTTGCCGGCCAGCAGTCGCAGCGGGCGGATCCGCCAGTGCACGGTTCCGATGTCATTGCCCTGGATAATCAGACGCCGCGCCTGACCGGACCACGGGCTCCCGCTGACCCCGCGCAGCTGAACACCTTCCAGGTGCTGCTCGATGCTGCCGGTGACGCGCGTCACCGGAAAGGTCATCAGCAGGATCAGCAGGTAGGCCGCAATTCCGGTTGCGGTCGCACGTATTCCGTTTTTCACGACTCGGGGGCCTGCAGGGTCAGCCGCACATTGACACGGCCTGCAGCGTTCGCGCCCGATTCCATGGTTACCGTGTCGATATTGATTCCGTAACGGGTATTGAGGTTGCCAAGCCAGCGCAGCAGCACGTCGAATGACGCCCCGTCCATCCACACCTTCACGCTGTTACTGCCGTCCGGTTCGACCCGCTTCAGCACATCGCCCAGTCCGTCGGCACGCGCCGAGCTGTCGGCAAGCGCCAGCAGGGATTGCCCGCCCAGCCCCTGCGTCGCGGGTCCGCGCACACCCTTCAGCCGGGCCAGCTGCTGCGCACTCTCCTGCATCCAGACCGCAGTCTCGCGCTGGTCGGCGACCTTTTCCTGCATGGCGTGATACGCGGAGCGCAACGGCAGCCAGGCCAGCACGTAGATCAGCAACAACAGCAGGGCGGCGGAACCTGCCAGCACCAGCAGGCGCTCGCGCGGCGCGAGACCTTCGAACCATGCCTTCATGCCCCCTTCCCCTGGATCCGCAGGCGACTCTGGACCCGGTTGTCGCTGGCCGTGGTGGCGGACTGGATTTCCACGTCCAGACCGGCGCTGCCGGCAAGCGACTGCTTGAGCTGGTCGAGCAGTTGCAGGTTGCCGATCTTCAGGTCCACGTCCAGCCGCCCGGCACGAAAGGTCAGTGCCGCCAGTTCAATGCCGTCCACCTGGTGCAAGATCGGTCCGGCCTTGCCGAGCAACACCAGGAAGCTGTTGTCACCGGCGCCACCGTGCTGCAGGCTGTCGAGCTGCTGCTGCATCTGTACGCGCGGGTCCACGACGCGCTTCGTTTCCGGTAACGCCTTGCGGAAGGTCGTCTCGATCTCGGCATGCAGCCGCTCGCTCTCCTGGCCAAGACGGAAGTATTCAACGCCGGTGACGGTAAAGTTGACCAGCACCCCCGCCAGCAGCAGCGCCGCCGTCGCGCGCCACGGCTTCCACAGCTGTATCCAGTTCGCGCTGCGGCTGTAGTCCCCCTGCAGCAGGTTGATCGTGTGTTCGTCCAGTCCGGCGGCGAACAGGTGGAGGGGGTCTCCGGACCAGGACTCGATGACGGTCTCTGCAGCATACTCGTCCGTCTCCGGCGGTGACATCCCGGTCTGCATATACAGGCGCAGCCGCGGCGCGTCCGTGTCCGCGTACTGCATGGCCAGCAATACGCCCAGATTGTCCGTGTCCGCCGCGAAGCCACTGACGGCTCCGTTACGCACCAGTGCCAGGTCGTCGATAACCAGTGCACTGACCTCGTCTGCGGTGTACGGCACCGCCAGTTGCTCCGGCACGATCTGCTGAACATCCAGCGCGCTCTCCGCCAGCGCGGCGGACAGCGCATCCAGGTACCGGCGGCTGATCACGGCGACCGGCCAGCTGCCGTCGGCCTGCTGTTCGCCCAGCGCGAAATGCAGGTTTTCCACTTCGTCGGAGAGCTGTTCCTCCAGCGCATAGGGCACGGCGCGCAACAGTTTCTGCCGGTTCCGGCCCGGCACCCGGGCCCGCGTCAGCAGGCACTCGTCACCACTGGCCAGTACCACCACGCGCAACCCCGCCGCCTCTGCCGTTACATCGGCCAGCCCC
>Ga0315556_1002305_pt1 | contig 10958 bp, 8 predicted proteins | sample SalMarSW160310MG_FD_202112 | JGI IMG/M metagenome (GOLD analysis project Ga0315556, IMG submission 202112) | Salt marsh sediment microbial communities from the Plum Island Ecosystem LTER, Massachusetts, United States - Salt Marsh Sediment SW1603-10 ...
GCCCGCAAGGCCGAGGACAAGCTGGTCAGCGACGGCTACGGCGTGAACCGCCGCGATGTGATGTACAACGACTTTGTCATCGTCGGACCTGACAGCGATCCCGCCGGCATCCGCGGCATGAACGATGTCGTCGCGGCACTGGGTAAAATCCAGGCGTCGGGCAGTATTTTCGTCTCCCGCGGCGACGATTCAGGCACCAATAAAAAAGAGCTGCAGCTGTGGCAGGCGGCAAAGCTCAGCCCCAAGGGTGACTGGTACCGCGAAGCCGGCCAGGGCATGGGCAAGGTCCTGCAGATGACCGGGGAACTGGGCGCCTATACACTGACCGACCGCGGCACCTGGCTGGCGATGCAGAGCAAGCTGCCGTTGAAGGTGCTGGTTTCCGGTGATCCCAGGCTGTTCAACCCCTACGGGGTGATCGCAGTGAACCCGGCACGTTACCGCGATACAAACTACCGCGGCGCCATGCGCCTGATCGGCTGGCTGACCTCGGTCGAAGGGCAGAACATCATTGCGGACTTCAAAATCGACGATCAGCCCCTGTTCATCCCGACGGCGGTGCCCACGGCGGCACCCTGAGCCATGGGCGACCTGTGGGCGGCCAACCGGCAGGCCTTTCACCTGTTGATCTCGGGCGACGCGGAATTGTGGACCATTATCGGTATATCTTTCCGCGTCTCCGTATGGGCGATTCTGATTGCGGCGCCTGTCGCCCTGTTGCTGGCCTTCGCGCTGGCACGTCTGCGCTTTACTGGCCGGCGGCTGCTCATATCCACGTTCCATACGCTGATGGCCCTGCCGGCCGTGGTGGTGGGCCTGACGGTGTACATGCTGCTGGCGCGTAACGGGCTGTTGGGCGACCTGCGCTGGCTGTTCACCCAGAAAGCCATGGTAGTCGGCCAGATCATCCTGTGTTTCCCACTGCTGGTGTCCATCAGCCACGCAACCCTCCGCGAAGCCGACCAGCGGGTGTGGGAGACCGCCCTGACGCTGGGCGCCACGCGCTGGCATGCCATGCTGACGCTGATGTACGAGGTACGCTACGGCCTGATGGCCGCGCTGATCGCCGCGTTCGGGCGTATCATTGCGGAAGTGGGCAGTTCCATGATGGTCGGCGGCAATATTGCGCACCACACCCGCAATATTCCCACCGCCATCGCCCTGGAAACCAGCAAGGGCGAATTCGCCCAGGGCATCGCCCTGGGCTTCGTACTGCTGTTCCTGGCGCTGGCGCTGAACTTCACCCTGAATCTGGTGCAGAGCCGGAGTGACAAACTATCGTGAGCACGCTGCTGGAGATAAGAAACCTGCGCAAGTCAGTGGGTGGCAACCGCCTGCTGGATATCCCCTCGCTGTGCGTGGATGAAAACGGCTGTATCCTGCTCACCGGCCGCAACGGCGCCGGCAAGACGACCCTGCTGAAGATTCTTGCCGGCCTGCAGGCCCCCGACCACGCGGAAGTCTGTCACCAGGGCGTCTGCGCCCCGTGGAAAAGCGCACAGCGCCTGCTGCGCCGGCATACGGTCTATCTGCACCAGGAACCGTACATGTTCGATCGCAGCGTGGCGGACAATATCGCCTATGGCCTGCACAACAAGGGAGTGCCGCGGGAGCAGATCCGCGACAAGGTTAAACAGGCCCTCGCCTGGGCCGGCATACTGCATCTGGCCGAACGCAATGCGCAGCGACTTTCCGGCGGCGAAAAACAGCGCGTCGCACTGACCCGTGCGCGGATACTCACCCCGCGCCTCTTGCTGCTGGATGAGCCGATGGCTAACATGGACCTGGAATCACGGGAACAGACACTGGGCCTGATAGGCCGCCTCAAGTCCGAGGGGATCGGCGCCATCGTGACCAGCCATGAACCCTATATCAGCGAGGTCATCGGTGATGAGCACCTGCACTTGTGCAAGACCGGGCCGTTTCGCCACGGCATCGTGCGGCCCTTTCTGTACCAGCGGGATGCCGAGCGGCGCCTGGCGGTCAGCGCCAACGCTACCCGGGCGGGGGGGGCGCTTGCAGCGGATGCGCATCCCCGCCCTCCAGGTCAGAGCGAGATCAGCGTGCCTGTCGCGGATATAACCGGGGTAGTGCTCGCCGGCGGCCGTGCGCAGCGCATGGGCGGCATTGACAAGGGACTCATCCCGCTCAACGGCAAACCGATGGTGGAACATATCATCGATGCGGTGCGCCCGCAGGTAGGCACCCTGCTGATCAACGCCAACCGCAACCTGGAAGACTATGCACGCTACGGCCTGCAGGTGGTCCCCGACCGCATGGGTGAGTTTTTCGGACCGCTGGTGGGCATGGCCAGTGCGCTCGAAGTCAGCACCACGCCCTATCTGCTCACCGTTCCCTGCGATTCGCCACTGATACCCGCCGATCTCGCGGCGCGCCTGTATCAAAAGCTGCATGCAGAGGATGCGGAGATCTGCGTGGTGCACGACGGCGAACGCATGCAGCCGGTATTCGCGCTGCTGCACCGCGACCTGCTACCGAGCCTGCTCGCCTACCTGGATGCCGGCGGCCGCAAGATCGACACCTGGTACGCCGAGCATCGCCTGGCGCTGGCCGACTTCTCGGATCGGCAGGAACTTTCCTGTAACGTCAATACACCGGACGAACAGGCGCGTCTGGAACAGCAACTGAAACTGATGGCTAACCCTCACCCGGCCTGACGACGCCAGCCACGGCAACCCAATACCCTCGCCCATGACCAGGTCCGCCTCCATACCCCCACAACCGAGCTGCGCAGACGCCACCGATCCTGGCGCGTTGCCGGTGGAAGAAGCTCGCAGAGGCATTCTGCAATTGCTAACCGCTGTCGAATGCCCACAGAAGGTCGCCCTGCGTGTGGCACTCGGCAGGGTGTTGGCGCAGGACGTGCTCTCGACTGCCGATGTGCCGGCCCACGATAACTCGGCCATGGACGGCTATGCGGTGTCGGCCCGGGATCTGCCCGCCAGCGGTACCAGAGCCCTGCAGGTCGTCGGCAGCGCCTGGGCAGGCAAGCCGTTTACGGCAACGGTGCAGCCCGGCGAGGCCGTGCGCATCATGACCGGCGCGGTGGTTCCCGCCGGCTGCGATGCCGTCGTCATGCAGGAGCAGGCAGAATGCGACGGCGAACAGCTGCGCATCGGCAACGGTCACCGCCCCGGCCAGAACATCCGCCGTGCCGGCGAAGACCTGTCGAAGGGCCAGGTCGCGCTGGCCCGCGGCCACCGCATGCAGCCCGCAGACCTTGGCCTGCTCGCTTCGCTGGGTATCTCCGAGGTGCACGTTCAACGGCCGTTGCGTGTAGCGTTCTTCTCCACCGGTGACGAACTGCGCAGTATCGGCGAGCCGCTGGAGACCGGCCAGATCTATGACAGCAACCGCTATACCCTGTTCGGCATGCTGACACGCCTGGGCGTGGATATCATCGACATGGGTGTAGTGCGCGACAAGCCCGAGGCAATCCGCGACGCCTTTGTGCGCGCAGCCGCAAACGCCGATTGCGTCATCACCTCGGGCGGCGTCTCGGTGGGCGATGCCGACTACGTGAAACAGGTACTGGACGAAGTCGGCGAAATCAGCTTCTGGAAGATCGCCATGAAACCCGGTCGACCGCTGGCCTTTGGGCGCATCGGCGCAGCCGGTTTTTTCGGACTGCCGGGCAACCCCGTCGCGGTCATGGTCACCTTTTACCAGTTTGTGCAGCCCGCGCTGCGCCACATGGCGGGCGAGACCGAAGTGACGCTGCCGCAGTTTACAGTTCCCTGCCTGTCGCGGCTGAAAAAACGCGCCGGGCGCAGCGAGTTTCAGCGCGGGATTCTCAGCCGGGATGCGCAGGGGCAGTGGGTGGTGCGCAAAACCGGCGGCCAGGGCTCCGGCGTACTCAGCTCCATGAGCAGCGCCAATTGCTTTATTGTGCTGCCGCCGCAAGGCATGGAGATCGAACCCGGTGATCCGGTGCTGGTCGAACCCTTCCATGCGCTGGTGTAGGCGATGGACAGTTTAATGTTTCAGGTCGTCACCACAAGCGAGGCTCATGCAGTCACTCTTCAATAACCCGCCGGTGCTGGGTTTCGCGGCCTACAGCGGTACCGGTAAAACGACCCTGCTGATACAACTCCTGCCTGAACTGAAGGCCGAGGGACTGCGCATCGGCATGATAAAACATGCGCATCACAGCTTCGACGTGGACAAACCCGGCAAAGACAGCTACGAGCTGCGCAAGGCTGGCGCCGAACAGATGCTGATCGCCTCGCAACAGCGCTGGGCGCTGATGCGCGACTATTCGCAGCCGCGTGAGCCGGTGCTGGAGGAATTGATAGCGCAGCTGGATCGGGGCCAGCTCGACCTGATCCTGGTGGAAGGCTTCCGCAGCGTGCCCTTCCCCAAGATCGAGCTGCACCGGCCCTCGACAGGCAACCCTCTGCTGCATCCGCGGGACAGTTCCATCATCGCCATCGCCAGCGACGAACCGCTGGAAACCCGTTTGCCGGTGCTGGACCTCAATCGAACGGACGCGATTCTGGCGTTTGTGCTGGCGTGGATGCAACAGACCAACGATACCTGAAAGCGCTGCTGTTGACCGCACCATCGGCGGCCGCGCATTGACGCACTCCCAAGCTGCCTTTTTTCCATCCCGACATCCGGCCTCGGCCGCACCCTGCACCAGCGTCCGGGACACGCCGCCCGCGGGAAGATCGTATCCGGTTGCCACTGGCCGGACACCGGCGGCAAAGGTTCCGCCAAATCTGCCGCTAACAGGCTTGAGACCGGCTTTTCCAACAGTGCAGTATTTGCTGGCAAAACATTGCTGGATTTCATATGCTTGTACCAGCAATGAGGAGTAGTTGGTGAACAATAAAGGTAGAACCCCTTTCCTCTGACATGGAGGGACGACACGGTGTCCCGACCAGCAACACCTGTCATGAGTCACTGGCTGCATAGCCCGTTGCCTGGTGCGTCATGGTAGCGGAAAAGCGCCGCCTGCCTGCCGAGACGCGACTGAAGGGCGTCGCGCTGGCCCCCGGCGTCGCGCTGGGCCGGGCCTGTTTCTACACGCGGCGTAGCGCCGAGCCCGACACGACTGTTCCTGCAGCCGCCCCCCAGGAATCCCAACGTCTGAACGATGCCCTGAACTGGCTGGCGCGTGAACGCTCGGTGCTGGCCCGCCAGGCGGCAGCAAGACTCGGCCCGGAGCACGCGGAGATTTTCGAAGCGCATCGCCTGATGCTTAGCGATGAATGTTTGCGTTCACGGCTATTGCGTTCCATTGAGGACAACGCCCGCAGCGCCGAAGCGGCCGTCGAGATGGAGCTGAGTGACTACCGCGAACAGCTCGCGGGCTCCGGCTCGGAATACCTGCAGCAACGCGTTGCCGATATAAACGAAATCCAGCAAGGCCTGCTGGCTTACCTCAGGCATACGACTGCCTGTCGGCACTGCACGGAGGCAGCCAACTGCAGCATCGGCCACTGTCCGCTGGGCAATGATCACATCCTCGTCAGCGAAGAAATCACCGCCAGCCTGCCCATCGAGACAGATCGCCATACCACCGGCTTCATCGTGACCAACAGCGGGCCGGACAGTCACGCCGTCATCCTTGCGCGCGCCCTGCACCGGCCGGTTGTCGGCGACATCCACGACCTGCCCGCAGCCATTCCCGCGGATGCCCGGATCCTGCTCGACGGGGATAGCGGTGACGTCATCCTCAACCCGACGCGCGAAACGCTGGCGCACTATCAGGGCGCGCTTGCCGGTCACGGGCACAAGGTGCAGATGTCCGGACCGGTGCCCGGATTGACGGTTATGGCGAATATCGGCCAATCCGGAGACGTCGGCGATGCGCTTGCCGCCGGCGCCGAGGGGGTCGGTCTGTACCGCACGGAAATGGAAATGCTGGTGGCCGGCAGGCTGCTCGGCGAGCATGAGCAGGCCGCTCGCTACAGCGAGGTGGCCAAAGCCATGGGAGGCAGGCCAGTCTGTATACGCCTGCTGGACCTGGGTAGCGACAAGACCGCCGATTGGCTGACAGACACGCTGGGCGATCAGACGGCGGCGAGGCAGCGCGGTGCCCGGTTACTGCTGGAGCACCCGGAACTGCTGCGCACACAGGCCCGCGCGCTGGCCCGCGCCAGTCTCGCCGGGCCGGTACAGGTGCTCTATCCGATGATTGTCAGCCTGGACCAGTTTCTGGAGCTACGCGCCCTGTTCGACCAGGCGGTCTCCGACCTGCCAGCGAGCCGGCTTCAGCACGGTGTGCTGTTCGAAGTGCCGGGCGCCTGCCTCACCGCCGGTCGGATCATGCAGGCGGCGGACTTCGGCTGTATCGGCACCAACGACCTGATCCAGTACCTGTTCGCCGATGATCGCAGCCACAGCGCGGCGCACAACCACGCCGGTTTCGAAACCGATACCGTACTCTGGGAGCTCATGGAAACGCTGTCGCGTGCCGCCGCCCGGGCAGACAAGCCCATGTCAATTTGCGGCGAAGTCGCCGGCAATCCCGACTTTACCGGCAGAATCATGCAGGCCGGCATCCGCGCAATCAGCGCCAGCCCCACTCGCATCGCCGGCGTGCGCCAGGCCGCCAGGCAACACGGCGCTACCACTCCCAAAGCCCGTTCATAACCGGCTCCGCCGCACACGCGCGCAGCGCGCCTCCGAGTGCGCGGCACCGGGGGGCGATGCCCATCGGACAGCGACTCGTTTATACTGCCCGCATTGGTTGTCTCTTCACAAACACGCCAGGTGAGCATTGATCCATGCAGACTTACGCCCCTAACGCGGTTACACCCCACCCCAAACTGACTGAGTTACCCCCGCTGGCAATGGACCGGAAAACCCTCGACGAGGATTTTCTGCGCTATTACAACCGGACACTTGGCCGCGACAAGCAGCACTGCACCGACCACTACCTGTATGAAGCGCTGGCCTACACGGTGCGCGACCGGCTCATGGAGCGCTGGAAAGAAACCCGTTTTGCCTACGAGGAAAAGGACGCGCGGCGCACCTGCTACCTGTCGCTGGAGTTTCTTATGGGCCGGGCGTTGAGCAATGCCATGCTCAACCTCGGCGTCACCGATGCGGTGACCCAGGTGCTGTACGACTACGGCATCACACTGGAAGAGGTGGAGGCCGCCGAGCACGACGCGGGCCTGGGAAATGGCGGCCTGGGCCGGCTGGCGGCCTGTTTTCTCGACAGCTGCGCCACGCTTCAGTTGCCTGTGCTCGGTTACGGCCTGCGCTATGAATACGGCATGTTCCGCCAGGAAGTCATCAACGGCTACCAGATCGAGGAGCCCGACCACTGGCTGCGCGACGGCAATCCCTGGGAACTGGAACGGCCTGAATACACCCAGCGCATCCACTTCGGCGGTCGCACTGAGTTCTACCGGGACGAAAACCGGCACCTGCGCGTACGCTGGGTGGACACACACGATGTGCTCGCGGTGCCTTATGACATACCGGTGCCAGGCTATCGAAATGACACAGTCAACAGCCTGCGCCTGTGGAAATCGAGCGCCACCGACGAGTTCGACCTGGATGAGTTCAACGCCGGCGACTATTCCGAAGCGGTCGCGTCCAAGAACAATGCCGAACATATCACCATGGTGCTCTATCCCAACGACGCCAGCGAAAACGGCAAGGAGCTGCGCCTGAGGCAACAGTATTTTCTGGCCTCCGCCAGTCTCAAGGACGTGCTGCGCCGCTGGGCGCGTATGCATGAAGGCGATTTCACCGCGCTCGCCGACAAACACTGTTTCCAGCTCAACGACACGCACCCGAGTATCGCCGTTGCGGAGCTGATGCGTTTACTGGTCGACGAGCATCGTGTCGACTGGGACGCGGCGTGGGACATCGTCAGCCGCTCCATGGCCTATACCAACCACACCCTGTTGCCCGAAGCACTGGAAAAATGGCCCCTGCAGATGTTCGAAACGCTTCTGCCGCGCCTGCTCGAGATCATCTACGAAATCAACGCACGCTTTCTCGCCGACGTATCGCTGCGCTGGCCCGGCGATATCGATCGCCTGCGCCGCATGTCGATCATCGAGGAAGGCGACACACCCATGGTGCGCATGGCCTATCTCGCCATCGTCGGCAGTTTCTCGGTGAATGGCGTCGCGGAACTGCATTCCCGGCTGCTGCAGGAAGGCCTGTTCGAGGATTTCTACCAGCTCTGGCCGCACAAGTTCAACAACAAAACCAACGGCGTCACCCAGCGGCGCTGGCTGACCATGTGCAACCCCGGCCTGTCCGGGCTGATCAGCGAACACATCGGTGACGGTTGGGTCACGCACCTCGACCAGCTGCGCAGGCTCGCCCCCTACGCCGATGATGCCGTGTTCCGGCAGCGCTGGCACGCCGTCAAGCTGGCCAACAAACAGCGCCTGGCCGAGATGGTCGAGCGCGATTGCGGCGTAACATTCAACACCGCCGCGCTGTTCGACATACAGGTCAAGCGGATTCACGAGTACAAACGCCAGCTCCTGAACACGCTGCACGTGATTCACCTGTACAACCGTATCAAGCGCGGCGATACCGGCGACTGGACCCGGCGCTGCGTGCTGATCGGCGGCAAGGCCGCGCCCGGTTACGCCATCGCCAAAGGCATCATCAAGCTGATCAGCAACGTCGCCAAGGTCATCAACTCCGATCCCGACGTGGGCGATCTGCTCAAGGTGGTCTTTCTGCCGAACTACCGGGTGTCGTCCATGGAAGTCATCTGCCCGGGCGCCGATCTGTCCGAACAGATATCCACCGCCGGCAAGGAAGCCTCCGGCACCGGCAACATGAAGTTCATGATGAATGGCGCCATCACCATCGGCACGCTGGACGGTGCCAACATCGAGATCATGGAGGAGGTCGGCGAGGAAAACTTTTTCCTGTTCGGCCTGAATGCCGAACAGGTCACCGTGCACCGGCACGATTATCGCCCCTGGGACATCATTGCCGCGGACGACGACCTGAGCGCCGTCATGCAACTGCTGAAGAGCGGACACTTCAACCGCTTCGAAAAAAACCTCTTCGACCGGATCATCGACGCCATCACCAGCGCCCACGACCCCTGGCTGACCGCCGCCGACTTTCGCAGCTTCGTCGACGCCCAGGAGCGGGTCGCAGCCGCCTACCGCGACACCGATGGCTGGACACGAATGAGCATTCTCAACACCGCCGGCAGCGGCAAGTTCTCCACCGACCGGACGATGCTCGAGTACAACGAAAACATCTGGCGGCTGTCGCCGGTGGCGCCGAGCCCCCTGTAAACCCGGTCAACGATCGATATCCAGAACCACACCCGGCTCCACAACCTCGACCAGGTCGAGCGAATCGCGGTGCGCCGCGATAAAGCCGCGCGCGCCTTCGTCGCCGCGGAGCTCCATCAGCGCCTGAGCATGACGGGCCGCGAAGCCCACCGGGTGACCGCGCCGCTGGCGGTACACCGGTGCGATGATGTCTGAGCCCGCCTGCAGACTGCTGACAACAGCGCCGATCACGGAGTCCGGAACGTAAGGCATATCGCCCAGCGCGATGACCCAGCCGGCTGCGTCCGCACTGGCCGCCACCCCGCATGCGATACTCGTGCCCATGCCTTCACCGGCGCGCGGGTTGGCGACGACGCGCAAGCCCTCCTGAGCGAGCAGTGTCGCCACTTCGCCGCCGGTGTCATCCACCACCGCGACGGCCTGCGGCAGCACCGCGCGCAAATGCCGCGCGGACGCAACCACCATGGGCAGTCCGTCGTCCAGCCGGTGCAGGAGCTTATTGCTGCCGAAACGTCGACTTTGCCCCGCCGCCAGCAGGACACCGACGATAGTCGCTCTCATCGTCGGATCGCCGCAACACCCGACGGCTGTTTTGCCCGGTGCCGCAGCGCGGTGATTTCCGCGAGGATGGAAACGGCGATCTCCGGGGGCGACCGGCTGCCGATGGGCAAGCCGACCGGGGCGTGCAGCCGCGCCAGTTGTTGTGCCGTGATACCCAGGGTCCGCAGGCGTTCGCGGCGCCTGTCGCTGTTGACTCTTGAGCCGATTGCGCCGACGTAGAATGCCGGCGAGTTCAGCGCGTCGAGCAGGGCCATGTCGTCGAGGCTGGGATCGTGGGTAAGCGCCAGTACCACGCTGCGCGGGTGACATGCATAGCGCACTACCGCCTCGTCGGGCATGCATCGCACGCGCTCGGCACCCGCAGCGAAATCGTCTTCTGCGTAGCCGTCGCGCGGATCGCAGACGATTACGTGGTAATCCAGCATCATGGCGATCTGGGCGACATATTGAGAGAGGTGCCCGGCACCGATCAGCAACAATTGCCAGCGCGGCCCGAACACCTTGTTCAGGGCATCGTCCGTATAGTCGAACTCTACACCCGGGTCGGCAGCATGCAGGCTGACTTCCCCGGTACTCAGGCAGACGCGGCGCGCCACGAGTTCATTGCGCCGCGTCCGCTCGAGCAGCAGCCGCAGCGGCGCCGCGCTGTCCAGACGCTCCACCACGAGCTCCAGGCGGCCGCCACAGGGCAGGCCGAAGCGCGTGGCTTCGGCCCGGTCGATGCCGTAGTCGACACGCGTCGGAAAGACTTCGGCAAGCTGCCGATCGCAGTAGCGCGCCACGAGGTCGTCCTCGACGCAGCCGCCCGAGACCGATCCACTGTGCACCCCGTCTTCGCGCATCAACATGAGTGAACCGACCGGTCGCGGCGATGACCCCCAGGTTTTGGCCACCGTCACCAGTGCCGGACGGTGTCCCTGCTCGAGCCAGTGGACGGCCGTTTCGAGGAGTTCGCGATCGGTACTGTACAGCGGCATCGCCGGTCGCAGTCAGGCGGACAATGTCAGCGGCAAGTGGTCAAAGTGCTGACCGGTCGCATTGGACAGCGCGTTGGCGACAGCCGGGGCGATGACCGGGGTCGCCGGCTCGCCCACACCCGTCGGCGGCTGCGCGGACTTGACGATGTGCACCTCCACG
>Ga0315556_1002306_pt1 | contig 10958 bp, 12 predicted proteins | sample SalMarSW160310MG_FD_202112 | JGI IMG/M metagenome (GOLD analysis project Ga0315556, IMG submission 202112) | Salt marsh sediment microbial communities from the Plum Island Ecosystem LTER, Massachusetts, United States - Salt Marsh Sediment SW1603-10 ...
GCGAAGTACACGGCCGCCCAAAGCTCTGCAACAGTCGTGGTTCAACCGGGCGACAATCTATGGAAGCTCTCGGAGCGACACCTCCGCTCGATCGAGACCGACCCATCGCCGAGACGAATCGCCGGCTACTGGGCGACCGTCGTTGCAGCAAACGAACACCATCTCCGCTCAGGGGACCCGGATCTGGTCTACCCGGGTGAGACGATCACGCTCCCCTAGCCTGCTATCCAGGAGAGCCTGACCCGGCGTTCCGGATTGTCCGCATTGGGATCGACGAGCACGAGTGACTGCCAGGCACCAAGAGCCATACGGCCGTCGATCACAGGGATCGTGACGCTGGGAGCGATGAACGCAGGAAGCACGTGATCGGCCCCATGTCCGGGGCTGCCATGCCGATGTCGCCAGCGGCGATCGTCCCTTGGCAGGACGGTGTCGATCGCATCCATGAGATCGAGATCGCTCCCTGCGCCGGTCTCCATCACCGCGAGTCCTGCGGTCGCGTGTTCAGCGAAGACCGATAGCAAACCATCTCCTCTTCCGGCGACGAATGAGGTCGCCTCTGCCGTCATGTCATAGACGCCCCTGCCGATGATGACTCTGAGAATCTTGGTGTCCATGGACCGAGCCTAGGTCGCCCATCAGCGACAACGCTGGAGCGAGAGAAGGCCACATGGCGCGCTTCCCACCCATAACCCAGAACTGACAACTCACGACCGGATGAGCGAAGCGAGCTAGAGGTTTTCACCGAGAAAGATCTCCGACACACTCTCATCGGAGAAGATTGCTCTCAGAGCACGAGCAAACAGCGGTGCAACGGAGAGCACCTTCAGCCTCGAAAAGCCGTTCACGGATTCGGGAACGGGGAGTGTGTTGGCGATCAGGACTTCCTTGATATCGGAGTCGTCGAGGCGCTCGATGGCCGGAGGCGAGAGGACGCCATGTGTTGCGACGAGTCGAACCGACGCCGCGCCCCGCTCCACCAGTAGCCGCGCAGCACTGGTTGCCGTGCCTGCCGTGTCGACGATGTCGTCGACGATGATGGCGTGTCGCCCGCGTACCTTGCCGATCATGGCAAGTGCCTCGGAGACGTTCCGCTTGTCGGCCTCCCGTCGCTTGTGAACGAATCCCACGTATGCGTTGAGGTGCCTCGCGTACCGCTCTGCCCGTTTGACGCCTCCGGCATCGGGCGAAACGATCGTTGTAGGGCCGTCGAGGGTCTTTTCGAGGTAGTCGACGAAGATCGGCAGAGCCGTCAAGTGGTCGAACGGCTTCGAGGTGAATCCCTGGATCTGTCCACTGTGAAGATCGATCGACACGAGGCGGTCGGCACCGGCTGCGGCGAACATGTCGACCATCAGACGTGCGGAAATGGCTTCCCTCGGGAGTCCCTTTTTGTCTTGACGCGAGTAGCCGAAGAACGGCATGACCGCCGTGATCCGCTTGGCGGATGCCCGACGAAGTGCATCGATGATCAGCAGTTGCTCCATGATATGGAAGTTAACGGGGTTGCTGTGACTCTGGATGACGAAGCAGTCGGCGCCGCGAACACTCTCAGTCGGTCGAACGTAGATCTCACCGTTGGCGAAGACGGAACGCTCCAGTCCGCCCTGTTTGATGCTCATGAGATCGGCAATCTCCGCGGCGAACCCCTGATTCGAACTACCGGAGAAGAGCATGAGTCGCTTCTGAGCAGAAATCTCCATTCAGGGCTCTTTCCTCCGCCGCTTGGCAGCGTAGTCGGGGATCTCCTTCTGCACCGAACGCTCTACCGCCAATGCGCCTGGCGACACGTCTTTCGTGATCGTCGAGCCCGCCCCTGTCACCGCATCATCACCGATGGTGACCGGCGCAACGAGCATGGTGTCGGAACCGATGAATGCGCGGTCGCCGATGACCGTTTCGTGCTTCTCGATCCCGTCGTAGTTGCACGTGATCGTTCCCGCACCGATGTTGGCGTTCTGTCCTATCTGCGCGTCCCCGATGTAGCTGAGGTGAGGAACCTTCGAGCCTTCACCCACGGTCGACTTCTTCATCTCGACGAAAGTGCCGGCTTTGCTTCCCTTACGGAGCACCGTTCCGGGACGCAGCGAAGCGTACGGACCGACCTCGACGCCTTCGCCGACGTCGGCTCCTCTCAGCACCGAGTACCAGACGTGGGAACAAGGACCAATGCTCGAGTCCTCCGCGGTGACGTTGGGTCCCACTCTTGCCCCCGCCGCCACTTTCGTGTCGCCACGGAGGTGCACATCGGGGAGGAGGGTGGCGCCGGCTTCGACTTCGACCCCTGCCTCGAGATACACACGGTCGGGATCAGGCATGGACACTCCGTCGGCCATAAGTGCCTCGTTGAGCCGGGAGCGCATGAATGCCTCTGCTCTGGCGAGTTGGCTGAGGCTGTTCACTCCTGCGATCTCGGAGGGCACGGTCTTCAGGGCATGGAGCGGATGCCCGGATGCGCCGAGGATCTCGATGACATCTGTCAGGTAGTACTCGCCCAGAACGTTGTTGGGTTCAACCTTGGGGAGCGCCTCGGCAAGCAACTCCGAGCTGAATACGTAGACGCCCCCATTGATCTCATTGATTCGGCGTTGCGACGCGCCCGCGTCCACGTGCTCAACGATGCCCACGACCTTGTCCCAGCCGTCGCGCATGATCCGTCCATACCCGAACGGATCTTCGACCTCCGCGGTCAACACCGAAACAGCAGAGCCGGTGCGCCGGTGAAGGCTGATCAGTTCGCTCATGGTGGACGGAACGAGCAGCGGCACGTCGCCGGGCGCCACCAGGATGGCATCGCCATCCACCTCAGGAATGGCGCTGAGCGCGATCCCCGTCGCATGTCCAGTGCCGAGTCGTTTCTCCTGCACGACGACGTCGACATCGTCTCCCAGAAATGGCCGCACCTGCTGCCCGTTGGGACCGACCACGACCACGATCTGATCGGGTTCCATCGCCCGAATCGCCGACAGCACCCATGAGATCATGGGACGGCCCGCGACGGTGTGCAACACCTTCGGGAGGTTTGACTTCATGCGGGTTCCTGCGCCCGCTGCGAGTATCACTGCTCTCACGGCCATTCGGCCCTCCTTGGTCGCTGGGGGGAAGGGACTCGAACCCCTACTGACGGGACCAAAACCCGTAGTGCTGCCATTACACCACCCCCCAAAGGGGTCTCGGGCGGCGTTGAGTCTACTGCCGTGACTCCATGCGTACTCCAACATCGATGGGTTGGGCAGCAAAGGTCGCCCTACCCGGCGCGGACGCGACGGCCGATCGTGCCTCGTCCAGGTCGACGAAGAACGCGAACAGCGTCGGGCCACTCCCTGTGAGCAGCACGGGTCTTTCCCAGAGTTCCTCGAGATCGGCGATCCAGTCACCCAGATCGGGCGCAAGAGATCGCGATGCCGGTTCGAGATCGTTGATGAATGGCGCGTACTCCCTGAGCGACGGCGGCACGGCAGCGGCCCGGACCGCGCGGACCTTGGCATTGCCGACGTGATCCCAGGCTCTGAAAACATCGGCCGTCGAGAGGTGGAAAGTCGGCGTCACCACGCCTACCGCGTAGTCGACCGTGAGCGGGAGCCGGGAGAGACGCTCACCCCTCCCCTCCATCATCGCGAGCCCGCCCCGTAAGAAAAACGGCACGTCGGCACCGAGCGACCCTGCGAGGTCATCCACGGTATCCATGTTCAGCATCCCGCCAACGAGTAGCAGGGTCGCTGCGGCGTCCGCGCTGCCTCCACCGAGTCCGGCCGCCACCGGAATGCGTTTGCTCAACGAAAGATGCAACGGCGTCCTGTTGCCGGAGCGGGCTCGCAGTGACTCGACGGCTCTCCAGACGAGGTTCTCGCCGGGGATCGGTCCGCCATCGACATCGAGCCGATCGTCGTCCGATGTCTCGGCCTCGAGTGTGTCGCAGCAGTCGATCGCCTGGGCGAGCGAACGGAGCCGGTGATACCCATCTCGCTGCATTCCCAGGATGCGAAGATCCAGATTCAGTTTGGCCGGAGCGATCGCGCGCTCAGCCATGAGATGCCTCCCAAATGTCGACGAACTGCTCCGGAGACAGATCCTCCGGGCGGGAGTGCGGGTCGATGCCGGCTCGTTGGAGGATGCCGGGTTCGATGGTGAATCGCAACATCTTCCTCCTGTGCCCGAACGCCCCCGCTGCGAGATCGAGTATGTCGGCCAGGTGTTCGGGTGCAGGATGCCTACGGGCAACCACAACGGCCGAAGACACTCTGGGGGGTGGAACGAATACTTGTGGAGGGACAGTGAACGCTCGGCGTGCATCTGCGGTGAGGCCGACTACCACCGAAGGCAGTCCGTACGCGGGCGAACCTTGTCTGGCTACGAGCCTGTCGGCCACCTCCTGCTGCACCATCACGGTGAACTCCTGAACCTGCTCGGCTTCCCTGAGGAGGGAGAGAAGGAGCCTTGTTCCCACGTTGTATGGCAGATTGGCGATCATCTTCCATGGTCCGGAGCCGAGCGCGTGTGGCAAGGCATCCACGGCGTCCTCGAATCGCAGCTCAACATTGGCACGATCGCCGACAACATCCTGCAGGATCGGACGCAGGCCGACATCGACCTCGTACGAGACCACGTGGGCCCCCGTGTCGGCGAGTGCCACCGTGAGTGCGCCTGTGCCCGCCCCCACTTCGAGTACCTGATCATCGGGTCCGATGCCGGCCATCGCGACCATCTTGGCGATGATGTTCGAATCAGCGAGGAAGTGCTGACCGAGCCGTTTGCGAGGCACGACTCCGTGATCTCGAAGCAACCGGATGATCGTTGCCGGGCTCTGCGTCATGGCAAGTAGATGCGAGCAGCGTTGGCCGAGGTGACCCGGGCGACCTCATCGACGGGCATCCCCCAGACCGAGGCAAGGGCCATCCCGACGAGTGCGACACGGGCGGGTTCGTTCGGCTCCTTCCGGAACGGGGGTGGCGACAGATACGGGGTGTCGGTTTCCACGGTCGCACGCTCGGGTGGCACGAGTTCGGCGCCGCGACGAACGGTGTCGCCGGTTTCGAACGCGACCGGGCCCGCGAATGAGAACATCACTCCAAGGTCCAGAAACCGTCTGGTCCACCTCGGACCACCCGTCCAGCAGTGAAGCACGACCCGCCCGGCGGTTCCGGTGTCCTCGACGATCTCGAACACGTCTGCGAACGCATCTCGACAATGCACCACGGCGGGCAGATCGAGTTCGGCGGCGAGTTCCAGCTGGTCACGAAATGCCGTCCGTTGCACATCGCGAGGGGACAGATCGCGATAGTAGTCGAGGCCAATCTCCCCGATCCCAACCCCGCGAGGTGCCAGCTCGCCGATCTGATCACGTACGGCGGCCCAGGTGCGTGCCTCGTGAGGATGCACTCCAACAGTCGCGTGGATACGCCGACCATCGGCGAGATCGAGTGCTTGCCGGCTCGTTGCGAGATCGATGCCGGGAACGACCACCCAGTCGACATCGGGCGCGCGTTCGAGGAGCTCGGTCGGGTCCGGGCCCGCGAGCTGAAGGTGGCAGTGTGGGTCGATCCACGTCATCCCCGGGAATCGTAGAAGAACCGGCGGCGTTCCCCTCGAGAGTCAGGTAAGATGTGGTTCACACCGCCCAGGACCGGTGGGGCACTGTCCGATCTATGGAGGCTGTATGGACACCGGTATTGCTCGGAAGATCGATGACCTCGGGCGGGTGGTCATCCCGGCGGAAACCCGACGAATGTTCAACATTCACGAGGGTGACCAGCTGATCATCGGCGTCGAGGGCGACTCGATCATGATCCGCAAGCTGGAGGCAACGTGTGCGTTCTGTGGATCGACCACAGACGTCACACCGTTCAAGGGCAGGGGTGTCTGCGCCACCTGCCGCAAGGCGATCCGCTAGAGCATCGCCTCGTAGAGAGTTCGTCTCGACACCCCCGAACGTTCGGCAACGATGCGGACGGCGGAAGACATCGGCTCCCCCTCCTCAACGAGGGTCCGAACCGCTTCAACCGCCGCCTGCATGTCGGGCGGTTGGGGGTGCGCTCTCGCGAGCACGATCGTGAACTCACCACGTTGATCCCCGGCAAACCGCTCGGCAGCTTCGCCGAGTGCGCCCCACCAGAGTTCCTCGTGGACTTTCGTCAGCTCTCTCGCGACGAAGATCTCGCGTTCTTCGCCGGCCACGGCCGCGATGTCCCTGAGATCGGCACCGACTCGACGCGGCGAGGCGAAGAACACCACCGTCCGGGATTCGATCGCGATGTCCTGTATCCTCGCTTGCCGATCGCGACCAGATCGGGGCAGAAAACCCTCGAACACGAACCGGTCCGAAGGCAGTCCAGACACCGCGAGTGCCGCCGTGACAGCGCTTGGACCCGGCACCACAGTGATCGGTGCTCCGACGGATCGAGCGATGTCAACTGCGCTCACACCCGGATCGGAGATCGACGGCATGCCGGCGTCGGTAACCAGGCCGACCGTTTCGCCTGACTCGAGCCGCCTGGCCAGTTCGTCGGCCCGCTGTCGTTCGTTGCCGGCGAAGTACGACCGTAGCGGGACGTCCACACCCAGCCGGTCCAGCAGGATCCGAGTGCGTCTGGTGTCCTCGGCGAATACGACATCGCACCCTCCCAGCGTTGCCGCGAGACGTGGCGCGGCATCATCGAGGTTCCCGATCGGGGTTCCGCAGAGAATCAGTGGCATCAGAAGTTGGGGAAGGCGGCCCGGGCCTTCTCCCCTGCTTGCTTGTCCCCCGCGGCGATGAACAGGACACTTGCGCCGTCCCTGGCAACGAACGCGTAGTCGTCGCCGGTGAAACGACCGGACCTGCCGGCAACGAGCCCCATGCCAGTTGTCACATAGTCGGTGAGCGCTGCCTGCATCTCCTCGGCATCCTGTTCGGTGTCTCCAACGTAGTGGAGGACGAACACGGCATCGGTGCCGTCCCACAGGAGCCGGTAGTGGTCGCCACCCCATCCGGTCGCTGCGACATCAGCCGCTCCCTGACCGAGGACCTGGGCGAACATCACGTTGAACAGCAACTCTCCCCACGTGGACTCCTCGACGTTCTCGTACCCATCGATGGGCGTGTCGGGCAGCCCAACCTCGACAGCCGGCTCCCTGGCGACGTACTTGTCCAGGTGCATCACCTGCTCGGTCGTCGTCGGCGGGTTCACGTAGGAATCGTCGATCTTCATGAAGCCGTCCTGCGGTGTCCACAGATCGTTGAGTAGCGTGAGACCCGCGTTGTAGGGAAAGACGAGGAGCTGCTGGACAAACACCGGTGCCGAGTCGAATACCCCGGTGTCCTGGCCGAGCGACTGCGTGATCACCGCCTGCTGCTCCGCCGCGGGCAATCCTGCCACGTAGTGGAGTTCGGTGAGGGTCGCGTCCCCTTCGGTGATCGTCTGCAATGCGGAGAGAGCGTCGTAGCGCTGGTCCCCGTCCAACGCGTCAGACAGGTCCGAGAACGAGTAGTGCTGATCCGTCAATGCGTGCGTGAGCTCGTGGACGAGTGTGACCTTCTGCGCGGCACTCAGCTCGGTCCCAGTGGCCGGTACGACCATCTCTTTTGTCTCACCGTCGTAGAACCCAAGTACCTGTTCCCCGTAGAGGTCCTGGTACAGGGCCAGCATGTCCGTCCCCTCGGGAACGAGACCAAGCAACACCTCGAGCGCTGTATCCCTTGCGATCTGGTCGGGATCGACGTTCTCGGCAATGAGTCCGCGTACGCGGTCCGCCAACTCCGACTTGTCGACGATGGTGACCGTCGGCGGGGTCAGGAAAGTGAGTTCGCGCACGGCCTCGGTCTCGGTGATCAGCTCGTCGACCTGCGCTCGGATGGCATCTTCAGGGGTGGTGGTCGTCGTCGGCCGCGTCGTCGTGGTCGGGATCGTGGTGGGAGTTGTCGTGGGAGCGGTGGTCGTCTCTGCCGTGATCGGGACACAGGACGCGGCGACAACCGCCAGCGTGAGAACCAGGATGCGACGCATTGCCCGAACCCTACACATGGACGAGGAGAAGAAAGGATGGCGTGCGCCACCCCAGGGTCACGCAGCTTGGGAAAAGATCGTTTCTCCGAGCAACAACCGCCCGGCATCGATCAGTCCGAGTCCGATTCGAACCCGAAGCGTCGGAGGTCGCGGTTCGACCAGCCGTCTTCGCTCGAGATCGTGCCTGATCTGCATCTCCCTGGCACGGACATATGGTTCTTGCATGGTGATCATGTGGTCTCCAGATAGATCTTCATGAGGCGAGCAGCCTCTTCCAGTGCGACTCGCCGCAGGCTGTACAGGGTGTGTCCCGACTCTGCGTCGATGGTCACCCTGACGAGCCCGGCTGCTCGCAGGATGCCGATGTGGTGGTGAAGGGTCGACTTGGCAACCCCGAAGTGGGCTGCGAGATCGTGCAGCGACTCCTCACTCGATGAGAGCCGGTGCAAAATGCGCAACCTTCGCTCATCCCCGAGCGCCCTGTGCGCCTTCACCAGCATCTGGGGAGGTGCGTCGGCGTTCTGGTCGAGAAACTCGTCGGCAACCGGGTGACACAGCACGTGGGTGTCGCGATGTCCGATGAGTACCGACCAGGGCCGCAGAACGACGGACGGAGCAAGCACCAGACGATTGACGTGTGCGGGGATGGCGTGATTCACACCGTTGGTCGCTATCTCGATCATGCGATCCACCGATGTCGTCGGAAGCAGTGCCCCTTTCGCCTCGGCGTCTCTGGCAATCGGTCCCCGGTGTTCCTTCTCGATGTCGGCGTATACATCGTCTCGGTAGCGCCGCAACAGTGACGCAATCCGTGCAGCGAACGTGCGGCCTGGTATCGCCATCAGCCGGCGGAGGGACGCGCCTCGATCTGCTGGGAGCGTCTCGCTGGTGAGCACGCGTTCGAGGGCATCGGCATCGCCTTCTGCCGCGGCCCGAATGACGGTTCGATCGAGATCCTTGGACTTCGCGTCGTGCGAGCAGGTCATATCGAGAAAGCATGTGCGAAGATCCACTCCGTCCGAGGCCTCCAGCCAGGCTGCGAATTCGTCCAGATCGCACGGCCCCGGAACCATCGGAAGTAGGTTGACCAAGGCGAGCCACAGACCCTCCGGCAGACTGTCGAACTCGCTACGCAACTCCGCCGGCAGGCGTTCTTCAAGTGCTTGAAACCAGGCGTTGCCCAGTTCGTAGTCGCTGAACGACTCGTCGGATGCCATCAGCCAGAGACTGAGCAGCATGTCATACACGGGGCTCGGATCGATCTCGACCGCCAACGGATGACGGGGTTCGGTCAGATCGCGAATCTTCGTACGAGGTTCCATGTGTTCGATATTATTCGAACGCAAGCCTCGTGTCAAGATGTTTCGAACTGTTCCACATTCGTCGTCCGACTAGATCCGGAACGCCCTCCACTCCTCATCGAAGCGTTTCTTGCCGTCCATGCCGTCGCGACTCGGCATCGCGAGTGCAACATCGGGTCCTCCTTCGGCGAAGAACCGTCCTCCTATCTCGGCACCCTGTTCATCCGAGAACGCGACGAAACAGTGACCGACCCCGTCGTAGGGGCCAGGTGGCTCGACCTCGTCGATCCGGGAGGCGATCACCCCGCCCGCCGTTCTCCCCTCGCCGGCCGCGAACACTCCCGCCTTGGGAAGCGCCGCTGTGCCGATCGGAATGACATTGACGTCTCCCACGGCGAAAACATTCGGAATAGACGTCTCGAGCGTCGTCCGGTCCACCCGTATCCACGGCGCGTCCTCCAGCAGGTTCGCGACAACACCCGGCGGTCGGTGGATCGGCACCGTGATCGGCACGTCTACCTGAAGTTCGGTTCCGTCGGCCAGCACCATCGAACCCGCATCGACCCTCGTCACCGCCGCCCGGGTGTGAAGCACGATGCCCCGGCGCGCCAGCGTGTCTGTCATCATCGCGCTCGGTTCAGGTCCGGCGATGGCCATCGGGGCAGGGCCGGGTATCGCAACGTGCAACTCACAGAGATCCCTGATGCCCCGTTCCCGAAGCCACCAGTCGATCATCAGCATCATCTCGAACGGCGCAGGCGGACACTTGATCGGAGTGCCGGCGACCCCGATCGCGATCGTGCCACCTGTGAAGACCCCCAGCCGATCGTGGAGTCGCTCGGCCTGCTCGAGTTCGTAGAAGCTGTACCCGTCCCGAGCACCGGGCACCGCGTCCCAGTCATAGGAGCTCCCCAACGCGACCACGAGATAGTCGAATTCGAAGGGCCCCTTCGAGGTGCGCACGACATGGTTGGATAGTCCGATGCGTTCGATCTCGGCTTCGACGAACGTGACGGCTTCGAGGTCCCGGAGACGTCGCGCAACCTCGTGCCGTCGTCGGGTTCCCACCACGATGAAAGGGTTGTCGCCGGCCAGGTACCCGGTCTCCTGACGGTCGATGAGCACCACGGAGTGGGGGCCGCGTGTCGCGCGAAGCGCGACGGCGGCCGCCACACCGCCGAACCCGCCTCCCAAGATCACTACCCTCGCCACTCGTTCACTCCTGTTCTCCAAGGAGGCGGCCCCGGAATTCGCCGGCGCTGCGTACGAAGATCACTGTCGGCAATCCGTCGACCAGTTCGTCGAGGCGCCGGGCCGTCTCGAGTTCCTCGCCAGGTTGACTCGCCCGAAGCCCCATCAGCACGACGTCTGCGTTCTCGGACCGTTCCCTGATCAGATCCTGAACACTCTGTCCGCTTCTCCGCACGAGTACCTCGGTTTCCGCAGGGATCCGAGCTGCCCGAATGACCGTATCGAGCATTCTTGCGTTCCGTTCGGCCATCATCTCGCTCGACGCAATGCTCATGATCCGGATGGTGGCATCCCGCCACTCGGGGTTGAGTGAGATCAAGTGGGCGAAGAGCGCGAGCATGTCGCCGTTGTTCTGGAGCCCGCCCCACCAGACATGAATCCTGCGTCTCGCGACTCTCCTCCGCCTGTCGACGGGACGGCAGAT
>Ga0315556_1002311_pt1 | contig 10949 bp, 9 predicted proteins | sample SalMarSW160310MG_FD_202112 | JGI IMG/M metagenome (GOLD analysis project Ga0315556, IMG submission 202112) | Salt marsh sediment microbial communities from the Plum Island Ecosystem LTER, Massachusetts, United States - Salt Marsh Sediment SW1603-10 ...
CGCTCGCCGACCTCCACGCCTTCGTCGATCGCCTCGAGCACGTCACGGGCGGAGGCGAGGGAACGATACAGCTCCATCCACGGCGTGGTGACGAGGCCGTATTCCTCGTCGAGACGGTCCAGGTCGATGTTCCTGGGCTCCGCGCCGACGTCCATCATTCCCCAGTTGCGCCAGGACGACGTGCGCGCGTCGGCCGCCACCACGAGCGGCTGGGCCGGTACCTGGTCGTGGGCGGTCCGCCACCACCCGGCCATGAGGTCGGGGACCATGAGCTCCACGTCGGCCGCCATCGCCTCCCGCACGACGGGGTCGATCTCCGTCGGCGGCGCCGTCGGCGTCTCCGAGCACGCGGTCGTCATCGCGAGCACGGTCAGGATCAGGGTGGGTCCGACGTATCCAGGGGTGTTCATAGCGCCTCCGCCCGTCGAGGGCCGTTTCGGCCGGCGGGTCTCCTCCGACCCGTCTGTTCGCCCCTCAGACGTCCGAGGGCAATCGTTTCTGTCGAGCGGGTGGCAGAATCCGGGAGGCCCGCTCGTTCAAGGAGTGGGTCTCCTTCTCCCGCGAGTGGTCGTCGTGCGCCATCGTTCCAGCCAGCGAAGCCGTTTCCACCTCCACGTCGGGGGATGGGTGGGCGTGGGCCTGGCCCTGCTGTCGATGACGCCCGCCCGCGCGGGCGGGCAGGAGGAGACCGCCCGGGGCGGTATCCGGGGAACGGTCGTGGAGGCCGACTCCGACCGACCCGTCCGGAGCGCGACCGTGCTGCTCGTCCCGGTGCCGACCGGGTCTGGGCAGGCAGCTGGCGACGACGGGACACCGCGCACGTCGTACACCGACGTGCACGGCCGGTACGCCTTCACCCACGTGGCGGCCGGTCGCTACCGGATCGAGATCTCGGGGCTCGGCTACCGCTCGGCGCGGGTCTGGATCACGCTCCCCCGTGATTGGGAGGTGCGGCGGAGCGTGGCCCTGGACGTCGACCCGGTCGTCCTGGAGCCCCTGGAGATCCGCCTCCCGCCCGCCGTCCCCCGGGTGACACCCGACCTCACGCCGCTGGACGGGCCCGGGGTGCGCGTGCCAGGAGCGGCCTTCGCCGCGGGCGGGCCAACCATGATGGGCCTGGACGTGCGTGTGCTCGATCCCCGCCGCCTGCCGGGCGTCGGGCCTCTCGGGGAGCCGGACGTCTTCCGGGCGCTGCAGAGGCTCCCCGGCGTGTCGGCGCGCGGTGACTTCTCCGACAACGTCTGGACACGGGGGGCGCCGTGGGGGATGACGGAGATCCTCCTGGACGGCCTGCCTCTCTTCGACCCGCTCCACCTCGGAGGGATCGCGGCCGGCCTCGCGGCGGACGGCCTGGAGTCCATCGCGCTCATGCCGGGCGTGCGGCCTTCGTCCGCGTCGGAGGGAGCCGCCGGCACGATCGCCCTCACCACGCGGCCCGCCGCGGCGCATCGCAGCGGGTCGGTGGCGGTCTCCTCCATGGCGGTGCGCACCCGGCTCGAGGACCGGTTCCTGGACGGTCGCGTGGGCATGGCGGTGACCGCCCGGCGCTCGTGGTGGGACCTCATCGCGCCGCCGCCGATCTTCACGGCGGAGTCCTCGCGGCACGACGTCGACTACCGGTTCGCCGATCTCGCGGCCCGACTGGACGCGCGGCTGGGCGGGATCGGGGTGCTGGAGGCGGGCGGGCTGTGGGAGCACGATCACCTGGACGGCAGCATCGCGGGCCTCGTGTCCTCGTCCGAGGGCCGCTGGGGGAACCGCCTGGGGTGGGTGAAGCTCGGACACGACATCCGGGGAGTACACGCCGAGGCCAGGATCGGGACCGTGGACTACCGGGTGGCGACGCGACCATGGCCGTGGTCCTCCTTCTTCGGCCCGGACGGCATCCCTTCCCTGGACCATATCGAGACCCACATCGCCCATTCGGCCGCGGACGTCCGCGCTCGCGGGGCCCTCGTCCCCGACCGCGTCGGGTGGGGAGCGGGCGTCTCGTTCGTCCGCGAGCGACTCGAGCAGCTCGGCCCGGACGCCAGCGATCGCGGGCTCCCTGGCGTGGACGACCCGGCCGTCCTGGGGCGCGCCCGCGCCTGGGCCGAGACGACGCTGGACCTCGGTCCGGTGGACGTGGCCGGCGGCTTCGCCCTCGACCACGTCCCGGCCGGCTCGCCTCGCCCACCTGTCCTTCCCAGCCTGCAGGTCCGCTGGGAGCCGTCGACCTGGCTGACGCTCGAAGTGGCCGACGGGGGCGCCGTTCAGTTCATCTACCCCCTGGCGCCGGCGGGGACCTCCCTCGGACCCTCGCTGGGGACCGGGTACACCTGGATCATCGCCGTCGGCGGCACGCCGCCCCTGGTGTCGCACACGTCCACGGCGAGCGCGCTCCTCACTCTTCCGCACGGCGTATCCGCAACCGTCACCGCATGGCGGCGACACGTCGCCGATCTGTGGCTGCCTGGCGTGTCGGCGATCGACGCGGAAGCGAGACGGCGCCCGGTGAGCGACGGATGGGGCCACGAGCGGGGTCGGGGCATGGAGCTGCGCGTGGGATGGCGAAACGAGCGGGCCTCGGCCGACGCATCCTACTCGCTGGAGCGGTCGCGCTACGCCGATGCCGAGGGGCTGACGTGGCCTTCCCCCGCGGAGCGGCGCCACTCCCTGGACCTGCACGCGATGGTCCACGCGAGCGACGCCCTGTCCATCGGGGCGGACTATACGGCGGAGAGCGGCTGGCCGCTGCTGACGGGTCCGGCCATCAACTGCGGGGACGGCGAGCTGGGGTGTGTGGACCTGCCCCAGGGGGGGCAGCAGCCCACCGAGTACACATTCAGCCAAGCGCCGCGCTTCGCCTCCCTCGATCTCAAGGTCGAGTGGCGGCACGCGTGGAAGCGCGTCGCCCTGGGGGTCACAGGATCGCTGCGCAACGTCCTGGGACGCGAGAACGCCGCGGCCTACCGGGCGGGAACGTGCGACGGAGCCGAGCTGGTCTCGGCGGTGTGCGAGCAGGCGCGGGGATTGGCACGGTTCTCCGCCGGCCTCACGCATCCGACGCCGTCCCTGGCCGTGAAGCTGCGATTCTGACCGACGCATGGATGTCGAACATGTCTTCCGAGCCCATCACCGAGCGCTCTTCCGCTACCTGGCCCGCGAGTGCGGCGATCCCCACCTCGCCAAGGACGCGGTCCAGGAGACGTTCCTGCGCCTGCAGACCAGGCCTCCTAGGAACTCCGGCTCGGTGCGCGCGTGGCTCTTCACCACCGGGCTCAACGTGATCCGTGACGCGCGCCGGACCGCGGCGGCTCGGACCCGCATCCTCGAGGGCGCCCCGGGGCGGGTGCCCACGCCCCACCCCGAGGAGACGCCGGAGGAGCGGCTCGAGCGGCTCGAGGACGGCGCGCTGCTGCGCCGGGCCCTGGAGGGCCTGCGACCGCGGGAGCGCACGGCATTGCTGATGCGGGAAGAGGGCTTCAAGCACCGGGAGATCGCGCAGGCCCTGGACACCACCACGGCCTCGATCGGGACGTTGCTGGCCCGGGCCCTCGACAAGATGGCGGCGGCCATGGAGCCCCGCGGGGAGGAATCGTGAGCCACAGGCCCCATGCCCGACCCTCTCGACCCTGCCCCGACGACGGGACGCTCGTGGTATACCTGGACGGCGGCCTCGAGCCGGGAGCGCGGGCGGACGTCGCCGCCCACGTGCACGACTGCGTCCGCTGCGCCGATCGGCTCGCGGAGCTCGAAGCGCGTTCCAGGGGCGTCGGAGCCTGGCTCGCCCGGCACGAACCGACGCCGCCGCCCCGGGAGGCCTATGACCTGGCGGCGCGCCCGCGCACCGCCTCGGCCCCTCGCCGGTGGGCGATCGCGGCCGGGATCGTGCTGGCCGTCGGCGTGGTGGCGGGCCCGGCCAGGGGTTGGCTCCTCGGACGGATCGGCCTTGCGCCGGACGGGCCGGCGGCCTCGCCGCCCGTCGCGACCGGTGAGACGTCGACGACCTCGTTCGTCCCCGCCGGAGACGAGGTCACGGTCTCCTTCGATGCCGGCGCCACCGGTCGTCGCCTCGTCGTGGCGCTCGGCACGGATCCACTGGTCACGCTGCGGGCGCCGGCTCCTGACGTCGAGCTCCTCGTGCGGCCGGACCGCGTCGAGGTCCACGACGCGCACCAGCCGCCACGGGACTACCGCCTCACGGTTCCGGACGGCGTTCGGCGGATCCGTGTGCGGGTGCCGGGTGCGCGGGACGTGGTGCTCGCTCCCGGACCCGTGGGCGAGACCCGAATCGTCGACGTGCCACCGGGAAGCGGGTGACGACGCATGGACGTGAGCGAGGCGAGGTGGTACGCTGGCCGCGTGTCGTCGTGCCACTCCAACCGCGAGGAGCGCCCATGTCCGCGTCCAGACGGCTCATCCGACACCCCCTCCCCCGACGTGCCCCCACCCGCGGTCTCGCGTCCCTCGGCGCGCTCTCCCTGCTCCTGCTTCTGGTGGGGTGCGGGGGTGGTGACGGCGCCGGCAGCGACGCCGGCTCCGGCGACCAGGCCGCCCCCGGCGCCCTCGCCCGCATCGACGCGTGCGCCCTCCTCTCGACGGACGACGTCGGGCAGGTGCTGGGCACGACGGTGACCGGCCCGTCGAAGCGTGAGGCCGGCGACGAATCCGCGCTGGCCACCATCTGCATCTACGACGGCGGGTGGCCGAACTCGGTCAACCTCACGGTGCGCCAGAGCACGAACCCGGGACAGGCGACCACGTCTGCGACCCTCGCGGCGGACCTGAACGAGGACATCGAGGACATGGCCGAGAGCGAGACGATGGCCGACCTCGTCGAAGGGGGACGGTGGCAGCCCCTGGAGATGGAAGGCCATGCGGCCGCCGTGAGGGACGCGGGAGAGGCCGGCTGGACGACCGTCGTGCGGGAGGAAGGTCACGCCGCGGTGGAGGTCCTGATCAACGCGCCGAACCGCGAGGCGGGGGTGACGCTGGCCCGCATGGTGATGGACCGCTTGCGCTGAGGTGCGTGCGGGGGTCGGCGGAACGAGGGCGAAACCAAGCCCCCCGTCGGGGAGGACCGACGGGGGGCCGTGAGGGGACGATCCGGTGTCGGGTCAGCCCACCCGAACGTTGGCGATCCGGGTCTGTCCCGTGGTGTCCATCACCTTCAGGCTCAACACGGAGCCGGAAGCGGCGTCGGCCAGCACGCCCGTGAGGTCCTCCACCCGCTCCACGGGCTTGCCGTTCACGGAGGTCACCACGTCGCCAGGGCGGATTCCCGCGCGGGCGGCAGGACCCATCGGGTCCACGCGCACGACCAGCGCGCCCTCGGTCTCCACGCCCATGGCGCGGGCCGCGTCGGAGCCGGGCTCGGCCAGGGCCACGCCCAGGCGACCGGCGTCGGCGCCCTTGTGGACCGACGCACCCTTCTCCGGATGGAACGGCACCTCACCCAGCTTGACCGTGACGTCCCGCGGCTTGCCGTCGCGGTAGACGGTCAGCGACACGCGCTCGCCCGGCTGATGCTGCGCGACCAGGCTCTGTAGGCTCCCGGGGCTGTGCACCGCCGTACCCTCGAGCGCGACGATCACGTCGCCGGACTTCAGCTCTCCGGAAGCGGGGCTGTCGTCGGTGACGGTCTGCACGAGCACGCCCTTGACGGAAGGCAGCTTGTAGACGTCCGCGTCCTCCGGCGTCACGCCGGTCACGGACACGCCCAGGCGGGCACGGTGCACGCGGCCGTCGGCCTCGAGCTGGCTCGCGACGCTCTTCACCAGGTTGGACGGGATGGCGAAGCCGTATCCCTGGTAGTAGCCGTCGGTGCTTGCGATCGCCGAGTTCATGCCGATCACCTGGCCGCTCAGGTCCACGAGGGGACCACCCGAGTTGCCGGGGTTGATGACGGCGTCGGTCTGGATGTAGTCCTCGATCGCGTAGCCTGCCAACGACTGACCGTAGTCCGGGTTGTTCGCCAGCGACTGGTCGAGGATCCGGAGGGGACGGTCCTTCGCGGACACGATGCCGCTGGTGACCGAGTAGTCCAGGGGCCCCTCGTCACCGATGCCGGGGTTGCCGACCGCCATGACCAGCTCGCCCACCTGGAGTCTGCCGCTGTCGCCGAAGGGGAGCGTGGGCAGGTTCTTCCCGTCCACCTTGATCACCGCCACGTCGGTGGTGGGATCGCGCCCAACGACCTTGGCCGGCATCGACCGACCGTCCTGGAACCAGACGGTGATCTCGTCCGCGTCGCTCACGACGTGGTTGTTCGTCACGATGTAGCCGTCCGGGGTGGTGATGAAACCGGTGCCCCCGGCGTACGCGTACGGCGTCTGGTCCGGTCGGGGCGCCTGGCCCCCGTCCGGAATCCGGAAGAACTGCCGGAAGGGCTCGGGGATGTCCGGCACCTCCGCGCTCCGGTTCGACTCGGTCTTGCGCACCTCGATGCGGACCACGGCCGGGGTGACCCGCTTGGCGAGATCCACGAAGGAATTCGACAGCTCAGGGGCGGCCACCGCGCTGTCCAGCGTGGGAGCCGGAACGCCAGGGGCTTCAGCCGCCGTCGCCGTCGTGGGAGCTTCATGATGGAAAGCGCGGGGTACCACCATCGCACCCGCGCCTACTAGCGTGCTGAGGGCAAGGGGGAGCAGTGCCGCTTTACCCGTCCTGTTCCGTTTCATGTTCAAGTCTCCTGCGGTGAGGGCGGCGGGTCCTGCCGCCTCGGGTGCTTCCGCGGCGAGTGCCGCGTCCGGGGAACGGTAGAGCAATACGGATGCCAAACCATAATTGCATGCTATGAAACGACTTATGGGAATTGCGCCTGTGGCGGAAATCCACCAGGATGGCTCATCTCAGCCACCGGTGCGGTGTTTCGACCACGGGATCGGACGACGCATGCCATGACCACCCCCAACTCCAGGGGCCTGCGCTCGGCCCTCGCGACCCCCGGGCTCGCCCTCGGCGCCGTGCTGCTCCTCAGCCTCGCCATCGCCGCCGGCGCGCCGCTGGCGCTGGCGTCGCGAAACCTCTCCCGGGTCTCCCTCGTGCGGAACGAGCTGATCGCGACGGCCCAGCTCCAGGAGCTCACGCTCCAGCTACAGGAATCCCTCGTCTCCGATCTTTCCGGGAGCCTCGAAGCGAACCTCCTGATGGTGGACGCCCTGAGGGCCGCGCTTGCCGATCTGCAGGCCCTCGATCTGCCGATGGACCGGGAGACCACCGACCAGGTGGTGAGGCTGCGCAGCCTCCTCAGGGGGACCGACATCGCGCCGACCCAGGTGCTCGTGGCCGGTCTCACGCTCGTGCGCGACATCGCCGCCGCGCGCTACGGGTCCCAGGCGGCTCTCCTCCGGGAGATCCAGGTCAACGCGGTGGACGAGCGCACGCTCGCCCTCTGGACCCTCGGCGGCCTGCTCCTGATCGTCGCGCTGGGGGCGTGGTGGATTCCCCGGAGGCTCGTGCGGCCGCTCGGAGAGATGACGGAGCTGCTAGGGCGGGTCGCGGAGGGGCGCACGGAGCCGGTCGCGGACGTGAATCGCCACCCCCTGACCGCTCCCGTATTCCAGAGCTACAACGGGCTGGTGCGCCGGCTGGGTGAGCTCGAGGAGGAGCATCGCGACCGCGAGGCATCGCTGGAGCGCGAGGTCGCACGCGTGCGTCGCGCGCTCCTCGAACAGCACCGCACCCTCGCCGAGGCCGAGCGATTGGCGGTGGTGGGAACGACGGCCGCCGGACTGGCGCACGACCTGCGCAACCCGCTGGCCGGTGTGCTGGCCGGGCTGGGGAACCTGCGGGCGGAAACGTCGGACGAGGACACGGAACGCCGCGTCGACCTCCTGTCGTCGGAGGTGCGACGCGCGGTGGAGCTGCTCAACGGGTACCTGGCCTCCGCCCGCCACACCCCGGAGCCGCAGGGTCCCACGGACGTGGGGGCGCTCGTCTCCGAGCTGGTGGATCTCGTGGGCGGCAGGGCGGAGGGGATCGACATCCGGGTCGACGCCCCCGACGACCTCGTCTGCGAGCTCCCGCGAGACCGCGTGCGGCAGGCGCTCCTGAACCTGATCCTCAACGGCGTGGACGCCACGCGTGGGGTAGGAACGTCGGTGTGGATTCGGGTCGAGCGCGTCGATGACTGGCTCGATCTCACGGTGTCCGACGATGGACCCGGCTTCCCGGCGGACTTCACGGCGGACAGCATCCGGCCGTTCGCCTCCTCCCGGGCGGAAGGGACGGGCTTGGGCCTCGCGATAGTTCGCCGTACCGTGAGGGATCTCGGAGGGAACCTGGAGATCTCGAACCGGGAGTCGGGGGGCGCTCGTGTGCTCGTCCGGATCCCGTGGAGGCAGGCATGAGCGACACGCTGCTCCTCGTGGAGGACGAGGAGCTCCTGCGCAACGAGTTGCAGCGGCACCTCGCCCGGCAGGGATGGGACGTCCTCGCCGCTGTGACGCTCGCGGACGCCGAGCGCATCCTCGGCAACGAGGGAGCCAGCCCCCTCGTGGTGCTGTGCGACATGACCCTCCCGGACGGCAACGCCCTCGACCTCCTGGAGCGGACGCGCGCCCGGTCCCATCTGCGGGCCGAGTGGATCGTCCTCACCGGCTACGGCTCCGTGGCCGACTCGGTCCGGGCGCTCAAGCTGGGCGCCTTCGAGTTCCTGGAGAAACCCTGCCCCACCGAGCGGCTCGAGCTGGTGATCGCGGGGGCCGCTCGTAGCGCACGCGCGCAACGCCGCGTCGCGGAGACGGCCGCGCGGAACCACGAGCGTTTCGGCGCGGACGCGTTCGTCGGGAAGAGCCCGGCGGCGGAGGGCGTCCGGGAGGCGCTCACCCGCCTCGCCGGGGTGCGCGTCGAGGCCCTGCTCGTCGGCGGGGAGACGGGCGTGGGCAAGGGGCTCGTAGCGCGTATCCTGCACTACGTAGGACCGCGTGCGCAGGGACCCTTGGTGGAGGTCAACTGCGCCGCGCTCCCTTCCGAGCTGCTGGAGTCGGAGCTCTTCGGGCACGAGGCCGGCGCGTTCACCGGCGCGAAGGGGCGACACCGCGGCTACCTGGAGCAGGCCCAGGGCGGGACGGTCTTCCTCGACGAGATCGGGGAGCTCCAGTCATCCCTGCAGGCCAAGCTCCTGAAGGCGGTGGAGGATCGCCGCTTCCGCCGTGTCGGGGGAGAGCGTGAGATCGAGGTCGACGTGCAGTTCTTCGCGGCCAGCAATAGCGAGGTCGAGATGCTCGTCGCCGAGGGCAGGCTGCGGGAAGACCTCTTCCACAGGCTCGCCCTCTTCCGCATCGACGTTCCGCCCCTCAGGGAGCGCCTGGAGGACATCGAGCCTCTGGTGCAGCGGTTCGTGGCCGAGTTCAACGCGCGCTCGGGAAAGTCCGTGCGCGTGATCCCCGACATCGTCTGGGAGCGGCTGCGCGCCTATTCCTGGCCCGGCAACGTGCGCGAGCTGCGCAACGTCATCGAGCGCAGCGTGCTGCTGTCCGAAGGCACCGTGCTCCCGGAGCGGTGGCTCCAGCTCCAGGCGGGTACCGGGACCGCGGCAACGGACGCCGGCGGAAGCGGCCAGCGCGCGGTGGTCGGGAACGGGCGCAACGAGGTCGTGTTCGTCCTGGACGGCAGCGAATCGCTGGACGACCTGGAGGAGCGCATCCTACGGCGGGCCCTCGAGCTCTCGGGGGGGAACGTCTCTGCAGCCGCACGCAGCCTGGGCATCACACGCCAGACGCTGCGCTACCGCATCGAGAAGTACGGTCTCGACCCGGGCGAGGGCTGATGCATTCCGGCCGAACTGGCTGAAATCCACCACCACGGATCCGGCCTGCAAGGTGACGGATCCGCGATGAGGCAGGAATTGCAGTGGGTCTCGGGCGTGGCACGGCCCATGCGAGAAAAGTCCGTCAGGTGCTGCTCGACGGCACTCGGAGCGCGACCCGATCGGGAAGCGATCCGACGAGAATCGACGGAGGATCTACCATGAACATTTCGCGCAACTTCACTGGCGGAAGCCGGTACGCGCTTCGCGCCGCCCTGATGGCGGCGGCGCTGGCCATGCTCGCGCCCTCTTCGGTATGGGCACGACCCATTCCCCCATCCTCGGCGCCCGACTCGGTCGCGACCAACCGTCGGATGCCCACGGTCCAGGTGGAGAACAACAACTGGCTGGACGTGCACGTGTACCTGATTCGTGACGGGGAGCCGTTCTCCCTGGGCGTGGTGACCGGTCCCGGCGAGGATCGGCTCTCGCTGCCGATGACGTCGACGTTTCCCGGCAGCGACGTGCACATCCTCGTGCTGACCATCGGAGGCAACGGGGTCTACGAGTCGCCGTCACTTCAGGTGAACCCCGGTGACGTGGTGGACCTGAACGTCGAGAACGATCTCGCGCTGTCTTCGGTGTCCGTGTGGCCGCAGAAGTGAGCGCGGGCGGGGCCCGGTCGACGGTCGAAATCGTCCCGGCCGGGCCCCGCGTTGGATCCGGTCAACGCCTGCGCGCCCTCCGCGCCGTCGCGACGAAGGCCGCGGCCAGCGGCCCCGCAAACCCCATCAGATGGATGAGCCAGACCCGGAAGTCGTCGGGAGAAGCGCGATCGTAGGGGAGCGCCCGGGCGATCGCCAGGTACACGCCGGCCGCGATCAGGATGGCCACGCCCGCGTATCGGTTCACCACGAACCACATGTCCCTCGACGCCATCGCGCGTGGCGTGCGGAAACCGTAGAAACGGTTGGGCGGCACGATTCCGAGCACCAGCGGAATCGAGATCGCCACGAAGATGGCCGCGGGCACGAAGAAGGGTTGCTCGAGCATTACTTCCAAGCTGAGGCCCGCGGACTCAGGGACAAGGCGGGTCCTTTGAACCCGAGGACCCGCTCCGCCGCGAGCGCGACGCCGAGGAGCTCGGCGTCCGCGCCGGCCTTCCCCACCAACTGGAGCCCCACCGGCATACCGGCCCTGTCCAGGCCCACGGGAA
>Ga0315556_1002312_pt1 | contig 10943 bp, 8 predicted proteins | sample SalMarSW160310MG_FD_202112 | JGI IMG/M metagenome (GOLD analysis project Ga0315556, IMG submission 202112) | Salt marsh sediment microbial communities from the Plum Island Ecosystem LTER, Massachusetts, United States - Salt Marsh Sediment SW1603-10 ...
CATTTTGTGAAGAGAAGCCAAGTGCCAAAAATCAAGGAAGGTGGGGCATTTTCAGCATTCGGAGTAAACAGCAGGATCGAGGCTATCAAATTTGGAGCAAAATTAAAACGAATGAAAAATTGGCGGAAGGCCAAGGAATATTTGGAAAATATAAATAAATATGCAGAGGTTCATTGGTTCCCCCAACCTATCGCGACATTAGCCCACACTACTTATAATCCGGTTTGGACCGGATTTTTTTATTGTATTGATAACCTTTTAATATCCGGTCAGCAAAAATATATACATTCAATAAAAATATTTCTTGACTTATTAGATTATAAAAACTAATTTAACATATAACCCGAATATACCGAATAAACTGATTTTTCAGGAAATAAGTGTTTAAAGTGAAAAAACCAATAATAATCAGCCGTTTTTTATGATTAAAATGAATGTTTCCGGTATCTTTTTGGTCCTCTCACTAATGCTCATTTTTAAAATAACCCCGGGGCAGACTATGAAAGAAGATGTTCAAAGAGGTTTTGTTAAGTCCAACGGAATTAAAATTTACTATGAAAAATCGGGAAACGGACCATACCTGGTTTTAATTGAAGGACTGGGTGTAGCAACCTATCTGTGGGAAAAACAAATTCCCGAACTGTCAAAACATTTTACTGTAATCATATATGATAACCGTGGTGTCGGCAAATCCGATAAACCAGCAGGCCCTTATTCTATTAATATGATGGCTAAGGATCTTGCCGGGCTTATGGAAGAATTAAAAATACCCAGAGCGCATATACTTGGCGTATCCATGGGGGGGTTTATTGCTGAGGAGTTTGCTTTATTATATCCAGATAAGGTTGATAAACTTGTACTGGCAGCAACAGGTGCCGGTGGAAAAGACCACATACCCATGAGCCAGGAAACTCTTACTCAGGTGCTCGCAGCTTCGGGCGAATCGCGGGAAATCATCCGAAAGAAATTAGCGCTTGCTTATACTAAGGAGTACCTGTCAGACGAGAAAACACTTGAACATCTTGTTGATCTAAGAATTGATAATCCACAGGTGCCGGAAGCATACCAGGCACAGGCAATGGCCGGCGTTTATTTCGATAGATCGGTAGATGTTAAAAACATTAATAAACCTACTTTTATACTTGGTGCTAAAGAGGACCTTTTAATGCCGGTTCAAAATTGCTACAATCTGAATAAAAAGATTTCCGGAAGTAAATTAAAAATATATGAGAAACTTGGGCACCAGTTCTTTGTGGAAAATGCTGAAGAGTTTAATAAGGATGTAATTGAGTTCTTAGAATAAGATTAACAAAATAATAAAACTATTTGAAGGAAGAGTTATATGGATGATATAAGAAATAAGATTATTGATGACATTGGTGGTGGTTATGCAAAATTTGGACACAGCCAGTTATTAGGTAGAGTTGTGGGGTTACTAATTTGTGAAGCAGATCCAGTGACTGTCGATCAGATGTGCGAGGTACTGGATATAACGAAGAGCCCAGTTAACCAAATTTGTAGACGCCTCGAAGATATAAAACTAATTCGCAAGGTCTGGGTAAAAGGGCAGAGAAAATATCATTATGAAATTGTCCCGGACGTTTACCTACAAGCTGTAGTAAACCAGATGAGCCTGTATGAAGATAATCTTCAGATGATTGATGACAATCTGAAATTACTGCTAAAGCAATATATCTCAGAAAATAAATATGAAAAGGAAAAATTAAGGATAGTGTGCGAAAGACTAATCAGGATGCGCGAATTACACGTAAGATTTACAAAATTATTGTATGATTTTACACAGGAGTGGATGAGTTCAGAAGAAAATTCTTTTTCAGTTAATGATTATATCGAAGAATTTGGTTTGTCTGACGAAATTAAAAAATAGGTCTGAATTTATGTTATTGATGAAACTGGGGGGAGGAGACAGATATGAAGCTAAAAAATAAAACCGCTATTATAACCGGTGGTTCAAATGGACTCGGAAAAGCTACCGCATTTTTATTTTCAATAGAAGGTGCAAATGTAGTAATTGCCGATATGGATGAAAAAGCCGGGCAAAGCGTTGTTAATGAGATTAAAGCAAATGGGAATAATGCGTTATTTGTTAAGGTGGATGTCAGTAATCCGGATAGCGTTGCAAACCTTATTGAATCGGCGTTAAAAGAATTTGGTAAAATTCATATTCTGATCAATAATGCGGGCATTGTCTCGGACGCCCGGTTGGTAAAAATGGATATTGACCAGTGGCAAAAGGTAATTGATGTAAATCTTAAAGGTGTTTTTATCTGCGCTCAGGCAGTTTCAAAGGTCCTGATTGATCAGGGAGAAGGGGGCTCAATATTAAATACATCTTCTGTTGTAGGGCTTTATGGAAATTTCGGGCAGTCAAATTACGTCGCATCCAAAGCAGGTGTTATCGGGATGACAAAAACATGGGCAAAAGAACTTGGGAAATATAACATTAGAGTAAACGCGGTTGCACCGGGTTTTATGGAAACTGAGATTATTAAATCAATGCCCGAAAAAGTTATCAATTTGATGAAAGAAAAAACTCTTTTACAAAGATTGGGTAAACCGGATGACATCGCAAATGCATTCCTTTACCTCGCTTCCGATGAAGGAAGTTATGTAACCGGTACCGTGCTTTCAGTAGACGGCGGAATTATAATCTAAATCTGAAACAATTTATGACAACTGATCTTGCTGGTGAATTTTTCGAAATTAGCGGGATAAAAATTTATTCTGAATTTATAGGCGAAGGAGAACCAATTCTTATGATTCCTGGATTGGGCGCCGGAAACTGGCTGTGGAAAAAGACATATAAAAGCCTGTCAAGGAATTACAGGCTGATTATGCCGGAATTGCGCGGAAGTGGCCGCTCTGATAAACCAGATGAATTTTATTCAATTAAATTATTTGCAGATGATCTTAATCATTTGTTAGAAAAACTTTCCATTAATCGAGTACACGTTATAGGGGCATCTATGGGCGGATTTGTCGCACAATATTTTGCATCACATTGGCCTGAAAAAGTTGCTTCTTTGACCCTTACCTGCACAACTCTTGGCGGACAGGAACAAATCGGTCCCACAGGAGACGCATTCCAAAGCTTAGTGAAACCACAAGGGAAAACCAGACAAGAAAGATTAGAGAATACTTACTTGTTTAGCTTTTCTCGAAATTATGTAGAAAATCATCGCGATGAATTAGACTATATAACAAACTGGAGACTGAAATACCCGCAACCTGAATATGCATACTACAGGCAATTTTTTGCCGGCAATGCATATGCAGGAAAAAAATACGCAAAAAAGATAACCGCCCCGACTTTAATATGTCAAGGGAGGGAAGACCAGTTAGTAGAGATTGAAAATGCATACGAACTGGGAAAAAATATAGATCAGGCCAGGATAGAAATATTTGAAGGAAAACATTTATTCTTTTTCGAGCACTACAACAAATTCAATAAAACAGTTTTGGATTTTATTGAAAGCTATTCAATTAAATAGAGAATTTGTTTCAAATATTTACTGGCAGAATTACTAATCAAAATAAAAGCAATAATATGAGCAAAGTAAGTATACTCGGGGCTTATAATACAAAATTTGGTGCCTTTGTAAAAAAAGACAGGGATACCGGTACAGTAACTGATTTAAAATCAATTTACGAATTGATTATTGAGGCCGGGAAAGGCGCTATCAGCGATTCAGGATTAACAGCCGGGGATATAGACGCAGTTTGGATAGGTTCCTGTTCGCCTTCGTTGTTTACAAACCAGGAACACCTTGCACCGCTGGCAGTCGAGATTGATCCGGAAGGTTTAAGATATAAACCAATGACCCGGGTTGAAGGCGCCTGTGCTTCATCATCACTTGCAGTCTATGACGCAATATATGCAATTGAGTCCGGAAGGTTTAAAAATGTACTGGTGCTTGGCGTGGAAAAAATGAATCTGCTTGATACAAAAGGTACAACACATGCTCTCTCATGTTCATCTTACTGGCCTGAAGAGGGAGCCCTGGAGATGACATTTCCAGGATTGTTTGCTGAGTATGCAAAAGGATACCAGTCGCATTATAATATTGCCGATGATCAGCTGCGGTTAATGTTTGCAACAGTTGCCGCCCAATGTTACAGGAATGGAAATGAAAACCCGCTTGCACATTTTGGTCCCGGAAGCTTGCCTGAAAGATTGGGGCTGTTTTCAGCTGAAGCAATTCTCAATCTTCCTGATGAGGGAAAGGGTGCCAACTTTATGGTTGCACCTCCGTTAAGGCTGCACGATTGTTCATTGATTTCAGATGGTGCTGCAGCGCTGGTTTTAACAAACACAGAAAATGCAAAATCCTTAAAAGATAAAGTTGTTGAAATTTCCGGGATCGGTCATGCCGAGGAAAGAATACCCTTATCCGGGAAACCAAATATGCACGCACTGGTTGGTGCAAAGCACGCAGTTAATAAAGCTTATAAAGAAGCCGGCATTAGCGTTGGGGACATAGATGTAGCAGAAGTTCACGACTGTTTTACAATTAATCAATTGCTGTGTACCGAAGCTCTCGGTTTATCAGAAGATGGAAAATCAGGCTACGATTATATTGAAGGAAGGTTTGATAAAGATCAAAAATGCTCAGTTAATTTATCCGGCGGATTAAAAGCAAAGGGACATCCCGTTGGAGCTACCGGTGCTTCAATGCACGTACTTTTATATAAACAATTATTAGGTGAACCAATCGGAACCGCTCCTTCAAAACTGCCCGAAGTAGGGGCATTGCTTAATGTCGGAGGTTCGGCTGCAACTAATTGTGCATCTGTTTTAAGACGAATTAAATAAGAGTTATAAATGTATATAGGTGATTATCTGGCCCGTCGTTGTGTCTATTCCGCGGATAAGACGGCCTTAATTGATGTCTCAAATGACTCACCGGTAATGTATACATACTCAGAACTTAATTTGCGGGCTAATAAATTAGCAAACTGGTTAAAAGAAAATGGAATTCAAAAAGGAGATCGTGTCTCATTTTTAGCTTATGACTCCATTTATCATTATGATCTCTTTTTTGCCGCCGGAAAAATCGGTGCGGTATTTGTCCCTTTAAACTGGCGGCTTCATAAAAAAGAAATTGAAAATCAAATCCGGTTAACCTCTCCTAAAATTCATTTTAATTCAAATGAAGATCATTTCAAAGAAATTGAAGAATACCTGAATAAATGCACACAGATGCCTAAGATCTTTCCAATTGAAGACGGTCAAAAAAACTCACTAAAAAAAATTATTGAAACATCGAGCGATAACCCTCTGACCTGTGAATTATTAACGGAAAATGATACAGCCTGCCTGTTATTTACCGGGGGAACAACCGGGACGCCTAAAGCGGCGCAGATCAGTCACAAGCAAATTGTCTGGAATACAATAAACTCAAATTTTGGAGATGTTTTAGGCTCAGACACATTTCTGAATATTTTCCCTCTTTTTCATGCCGGCGGATTATTTGCTTTTTCATTACCGATTTTAATACAGGGAGGTAAAGTAATTCAAACTAAAAAATTTGATGCTGAGCAGTTATTAAATGTAATTGAAATGGAAAAGCCCACAATATTTGGTGGCGTGCCATCCATTTTTCAGTTGCTAACCTCGGCAAAGAATTGGGATAAATCAAATCTTTCGTCATTAAGATATTGTATGAGCGGTGGGGCACCAATGCCTGTTTCCCTGATTAGAAAATATCGTAATGAAAAGAATGTTGTTTTCAGGCAGGGATTTGGAATGACGGAATTTGGTCCTGGAGTATTTTCACTCCCCAGCGAAGACGCAGAAAGAAAAGCCGGCTCAATTGGAAAGCCAAACTATTTCGTTGACGCAAGAATAGTTGATATAAAGACTAATACACCGGTTGAAGCAAATCAAACCGGTGAACTTGTGCTGAGAGGACCGAGCGCATCCACAGGCTATTTCAACAATCCGGAAGAAACAAAAAAAATATTTGATGAAGAAAATTATCTTCACACGGGTGATTTGGCATACGTAGATGATGAAGGATATTTTTTTATAGTCGACAGACTGAAGGACATGTACATAAGCGGAGGCGAAAATATTTATCCTGCCGAAATCGAAGAATTATTGTACAGACATAAATCAGTAGCAATGTGTGCCGTTATAGGTGTGGAAGATGAAAAATGGGGACAGGCAGGAAAAGCTTTTATTGTATTAAAGGATAAAGAAGAAATTTCGGAGAATGAAATATTGGATTATTTGAAATCAAATTTAACGAAATACAAAGTGCCGAAGTTTATAGTATTCAGGGACTATTTGCCAATCTCCGGTGCCGGGAAAATATTGAAAAAGGAATTATATAAATCAGAAAAATAAAGAGGTCTCTTTGGTCAATTAGGGGAAAGTATAAATAAATGAATGTACTGTTTCTTTCGAAAAATAATTAACTAATTATCACTAATAACAGGAGATCGTCCATGATTAAAAATCTGTTTTACTGCTTTATCGCTGTTCTGATTAGTTCTTCGTATTTATTTGCTTCTGGTGGGGGCATTAAAGGAACTATTACCGATTCAGGAACAGGAGAAGCTTTGGTTGGTGCTAATGTCTTGCTGCAGGGAACAAATATAGGCGCTGCAACAGACGATAGGGGGGTGTACTCAATTAGTAATATACCGGCAGGAGAGTATGTTTTAACCGTGTCTTATATAGGTTATTCCGGTCATTCAGAATCTGTAAATATCAGGGAAAATTCTGTGTTGACTGTTGATGTCCAGTTGAAACATACAGAAATTCTCGGTGATCAGGTAATCGTTAGTGCCTCGCGCAAACCTGAAAAAATAACTGATGCCCCTGCGTCAATCGGGCTGATTTCTTCCAAAGATCTGGAAGAATATGCTGGTAATTCAGGTGAATTATTCGGACGTCTGAAAGGTGTTGATTATATAAGAACAGGCGTATCGCAGACAGGATTAAACGTTCGCGGTTTCAATAGTGCTTTTAATCCGAAAATTCTGGAACTCTCTGATAACAAACTTGCAACTTTAATTGCAACCGGCCTTGCTTTTGGTCCGATGAACCCGCCGATTAAGGAGGATATTGACAGGGTGGAAGTTATTCTTGGTCCTTCCGCGGCTTTATACGGCCCGAATGCTCATAATGGATTAATAAATGTTATTACAAAAGATCCCAGGTCTTCACAAGGCACTATTGTAGCACTTGGCGGCGGCAGTCAGAGCGTAATGGACGGAAGAGTTAGACATGCAGAGGTATTGAGCGATAAATTTGCTTATAAGGTATCTGCTGAATATACAAAAGGGATCGACTATAATTTCACTGATAGTGTCTACATAGGTGGAAAAGGTTTTGATGAGGTCGGCAAGGATAGAAATTTCAATTATCTCCATGGCACTGCCGAGGTAGTGTATACACCGGTAAAAGATAATGATATTATATTTTCTTATGGCGGTAGCAGAAGTAATTTCCTATCTGTAACAAACGCCGGAAGAAACATGATTAAAGACTGGACATTACATATAGGACAGGTGAGATATGTTTCACCCAGAATATTTGCCCAGGCATACTATACTATTAGTACTACGGAAAATACATTTGCAATCAATCAGCGTACACAAAACTACTGGAGTTTTAAAAATGCCGGTTTCAGCGAAGAAGAAGCCTTGAGAAGATCATTTACCCAGCAATGGGCTGGAGCATCTCCTTCCAACGGGGTAGCCTTAAATCGCGGTGCTGTTTTTAAAGATGATTCAAGAAGGCTGAATTCAGAAATTCAGTATAATAACAACTGGGGCGGTTTTAATGTTATCGTTGGCGGACAGTATCAATTGGATATGGCCGGGAGTAAGGGTACATATCTTATAGATAATGGCGGCAGAATTGATATAAGGCAATATGGCTTTTATGGCCAGATAGAAAAAGAACTGGGTTCCGGTTTTAAAGCGATTGTTGCAGCGCGTGCAGATGATCATGAACTTTATGGATTTAACTTTATTCCCAAAGCCGGATTGTTATATACCACAGATGCAGGAACATTTCGTGTTACATACGGAAAAGGTATAGCCGCACCTACAATTCTTAACCTTGACATGAACCTATTTGGCGGTCTTGTACTGGGTAATGGTGTAGGGTTCACACTCAGCGACGGTTCAAAAATTGCCCCGTTAAAAGTTGAGACAATAAATACAATTGAAGCGGGTTACAAAGGGGTAATTGATAAAAAATTATTTGTTGATGTAAATGGATATTATAATATATCCGAAAACTTTATAAGCCCTTTAACTAATATAGCGCCTAAAGCTTTTGCAGGCGGTCCGTTAGTAACGAAGCGTGGTGACGAACCAATAAGTAAATATCAACCTGGGCTTGGTGTAGGACCCGGAGATTATGTTTTAACTTATCTGAACTTTGGAAAAGTTAATACCTATGGAATTGATGTTGGTCTTAATTATTATTTTGACAACCATATTAGTCTAATGGTAAACTATTCCTTCTTTGATTTTTCAATGGATACAAATGATCCAAAGAATGATGGAAATAAAGATGGTAAAGTTGACGTAAATGATTTGCCGTTAAATACTCCGAAACACAAGATAGGAGTTGGATTAAACTATTCGGGTGAAAAATTCTTTGGATCTGTTTTCGGACGCTGGGCACAAAAATATAATTTCTTCTCGGGTATAAATGTCAGGTCGGAAACTATTCCAGGGCTAACCTATGGCGGTGATCCTGTTGTCCAGGGCCAGCGTGTTGGTAGAGACTGGAATTACGGACCCCTGGGTGGATTTTTTAACGTTGATCTATCTGCCGGATACAGAGTTTCTGATGTAGTTACAATTTCCGGAAGCGTTGCTAACCTGTTTGATGTTAATGCAATGGAATTTGTTGCTTCTCCTCCAATTGGCAGGTTGTTTAATGCGGAAGTTAAGTTCTCCTTCTAGTTAGTGATTAAATATCTGTTGGTCCCCTGCAATAATCATTGCAGGGGACCTGGTGCTGATTTTCTGAAAATTTAAGGCATAATTATGAGTGTAAGAAATGATGCTGTTGGTATTGCAGGTGTAGGAATGTACCTGCCTGATAATTATTTAACCGCGGAAGATATTGCAAAGCAAAGCGGTTTGCCTGTTGATGTTGTGAGAAACAAACTGGGCATTGAAAAGAAATATATATCAGGGCCCGATGATCATCCTAATGAGATGGCGTTAAAAGCTGTACACGACTGCTTTTCCCGTACAGATATAAAACCTGATGAGGTTGACGTTGTTTTATGCACTACTGAAGAGTGGCGCGAATATTTATTGTGGACTTCGGGAATTCATTTAGCGTATGAAATTGGCGCTACAAAAGCCTGGGCTATGGATATTCATATGAGATGCAGTACATCCATAGCAGCCGTAAAACTTGCAAAAGATTTAATGAATTCTGATCCGGACATAAATACTGTTTTAATAGCCGGCGGTTATGCTATTGATAAATTTATTAATTTCAAAAATCATAACACTACATTCCTTTTTAATATAGGCGCGGGCGCGGGAGCAATGCTTTTAAGGCGCGGACTGGATAGAAATCATGTTCTCGGCAGCCAGTTGCTTTCTGACGGTTCAATGAGCAAAGATGTAATTGTGCCGGCAAGCGGTACAATGCAGCATCCAACAGACAAAGCCGTAAAAGAAGGCAAATTTTATTTTGATCTTGTTAATCCGGAGAGTATGAAAAAAAGATTGAATGAAGTATCAATGGATAACTGGGTCTGGTGCTGTGAACAGGCATTGAAAAAAAGTGGCAGCAAACCTGATGGTACTCCATACACAAAAGAAGACCTGGATTTTCTAAATATGGTATTAGTCAAACCATCTGCTCATAAATTACTGCTTGACAGGTTAGGTCTCGGTCATGATAAATCAATTTACACAGGCAACATCGGGCATATAGGAGAGCAGGATACAATTATTTCAATTATAGAAGGAATAAAGCAAGGCAAATTGAAAGACGGCGACTTAATGATGATGGTCGGGGCGGGAATCGGGTATGTCTGGGGAGCAGCCTGTGTAAAATGGGGTCCATGCTGATATTACTTCGTAATTAGTTTTTAATTAAGAGAATAAATCGTGGAACGACAAAAATCTTTTTATGTAACTGATTATTTGGACAAACGTTCAAAGCACACACCTGATAAAATTGGTCTGCAGGATTTCAATTCCGGGAAGGAACTAACATTTAATGAATGGAACAATTCCGCAAATAAAGTAGCTAATTATTTGTACAGTCTGGGGGTCAGTAAAGGGGACCGGGTATCAATCTATTCCACCAACTGCATTGAATATTTGCACATAATTTTTGCCTGCGGAAAGATCGGGGCAATTCTGCACAATGTTAACTGGAGATTAACCGTTAATGAATTAAAGGGAATTATTAAAGATGCAGAACCCAAAATCTTTATCTATTCAAAAGAATGGAAAGAACAGGTAAACGAGCTAAGAATTACTTTCCCCGAAAATTGCAAAGTTATTGCGCTAACCGAAAAGGCAAAGCCTGATGATCTGGATTTTGCCGATAGCAGAAGATCTTCTGAAATACTTGACTATAGGCCCGACCTTGAACCGGATGATCCTTGGGGAATTTACTATACAGGAGGTACTACAGGTCTGCCAAAAGGTGCGATTATGACTCACGGAAATATCTTCTGGAATAACGTAAATACAATTACAACCTGGGGTGTTTGTGAAACCGATATTGCACCTCTTCAATTACCTTTGTTTCATATCGGCGGTTCGAACATATTTATGTTTCCACTTGTGCACGTCGGGGGTAAAACTATCCTTTGCCGTGATTTCGATATTGACCAAAGTTTTGATTTAATTGAAAAGGGAGGCATTACGCATTATGTGGCCGTACCCACAATGTATGTAATGATGCAGCAGCATCCGAG
>Ga0315556_1002313_pt1 | contig 10941 bp, 10 predicted proteins | sample SalMarSW160310MG_FD_202112 | JGI IMG/M metagenome (GOLD analysis project Ga0315556, IMG submission 202112) | Salt marsh sediment microbial communities from the Plum Island Ecosystem LTER, Massachusetts, United States - Salt Marsh Sediment SW1603-10 ...
TACAGCGTGCATTCCGCCAGATCCACCTGGGTCAACCCATGTCGATGGGCCGAAGCGACCAGGTTGCGCTCAGCATGGGCAGTCGGATCGCGGTCGGAAACAACACTGTTTCCAGCTTCCAAAAAGAACCGACGCTGCCGATCGGCGAGTATCGCGCCGAAGGGGTGATTTCCCGACTGTCGGGCCCGCTCGGCGACACGGAAGCTTTCCCGCAAATGACTGAGGTCTTCACGGCTGAGCGTCATCGTCTGGCCCCACTTTCTGTCGCAGCTACTCGAACCTGGTGTCGGTGGCGGTGGGTTGTGAACGGGTGAGGACCCACAGGGTGATGTCGTCGCCCTGGCGCACCCCTGCCGTGAAACGCTGTAGGTCACCAATGATCTGCCTCAGGGCCGCTTCCGCTCCCTTACCTCCGGTCAGTTGGGCTGCTCTGGCAGGCAGGTCGAAGACCTCGCCGCCGGGGTTGAGAGCATCCGACAGGCCGTCCGTGTACACCAGCAAGGCGTCGTTGGGATCGAGCTTGGCCGATCGGGTGGCGATGTCAACCGACTCCATCACCCCCAAGAGCGGTCCTGTCGGCCACAGTTCTTCCACGCGCCCATCCGACCTGGTCAACAATGGGGGGTTGTGGCCGGCGTTGGCATAGGTGATCTCCCCGGCTTTGTCATCCAGGACAGCGCAGAAGACGGTCACGAACATCCCGGTGGACGCATACCGGAACAACTCGTGGTTGACGTTGGTGAGCAGGGTGCCGGGTTCCGTGGCTGAAGGCGCCAGGGAGCGAAGCAGGCCGCGGACCATGGCCATGTACAGGGCAGCGGGGGCGCCCTTGTCGGTGACATCGCCGATGAGGAACAACCACCGGCCATCCGGGAGTTCAAACCAATCGTAGAAATCGCCGGCCACCCGGAAGGCTGAGTGCCAATCGGCGGCGACTTCGTAGCCATCGATGGTTGGCGGCTGTTGAGGCAGCAGGCTGGCCTGAACGGTGCGGGCCATCTCCAGCTCGCGTTCCAGCCTGCCGCGGCGAGCCTGTGACACGTCAAACATGCGGGCGCGTTCCAGGGCAGCCGACACTTGCACGCCCGCCGCCGACAGGAATGACAGGTCGGCCGCGCTCAAGAACTGCCATTCTTCCGTAGCAACGTTGATGATTCCGAGCAGTCGGTCATTGGCCAAGATGGGCGTTGAGGCGTGGAAGCGCAATCCCAGGTTTTCGCCATCGTGCTCGGCGGAATCCTGAAGTCGGCTGCATTCGACAATGTTGACGGCGCGCACGAGCTGTTCGGCTTGGAGCAGGCTCTGGCAGTGGCAGTCCGGTGATCTGCGCAAGAAATGGTTGTCCTGACGCGCCAAGCCGGGTGGCAGGCCGCGACAGGCGGCCAGGATAAAGCCATGATCGACATCGCCCGAGGTTGAGGCTGGCATCAGTCCGCTGTCTTTGGTGACGAATGCCCACGCGGACTCCAAATGGATCGTCTCGGCCAGAGTCTCCAGCGCCCGTGCAAACACCGTGTGGACGTCTGGCGCTCGATTCAGAGCCGCAGCCAGCTGATACAAGCCGCGCAGGTGGGCGATTTCGGTGGTAACTTCGTCGTCTTCGCCCAGGACGCTCTGTCGCCGCCTGATCTGGTCGCGGCTTAGATAGGGGCGGTGGAAATCGTACTCGTCGAAGGGGCTGCTGTGGATGCGACCGCTGTCTCGAGCCCAGGCGTAGTATGCCTCGATGGCTTCGGTGTGGGCGCGCAAACTTTCGGCATCCCAGCCTTGCGTGCGGAGCCGCATGAGGTACGTGCGCAGGTCGACGTCGTCTGCATCGGTCGGCTCTTCGGGACGGCCATGCGCCGTTCGCCAATTCAAATAGCGGCGCACGGATTCGGCTGAGGCATCATCTTCGTCGATCGACTTCACATATGCCTGGAAGGCGCCCATGAGACTATGCTCTCCGGATCTCTCTGGAGCTCACCGCTAACTTGGCTTGGGGAGGCGTCTGTCTGGCGAACACTCAAGAAGGGTACCAGAATGCCCGGCGTTTAGGTCGGAGATGGGGCCGGTTGGATTGGTGGCTTGAGGATCATCCAGAAGGGATCAGGGGATGCAGAATCTGGTCGACTTTGGCCGAAGCGGATCATTCTTCACAGGGCAATTCGTGAAAAATGTTACAAATTGAAATCAGGCCGCGGCTTTCGACCGCCAGGCCTGCCCTTGGCCAAGCGGCATGCATTACCCTTTTTGTTTGTCGGCCGCCAGCGCGTATGCGTGGCGTCAGGCAAAGACGAAATCGCGGATGACCTGGTAGAACTTCTGCCGCTCTTCGATCAGCGGGAAGTGACCGGAGTCTTCAAACACAGCCAACTGCGAGTTGGGGAGATGCCGATCGATCTCTTCGGCCATGGCGACATTGGTGATGAAATCATGTCGACCGACGATGATCAGGGTTGGAACCTCCACCCTGCCCAACGACGGGCGCAGATCCAAGGTCTGAGCTTCATTCTCGTTGAAGGTCTTGAGCGGTGTGATCCGGACGGGCAGGTCCTTGGTCCGTTCGTGGTAGGCGCGGGCTCGCTCGTCAAACTGGGCGAAATAGAACTTCACCTCCTCTGCCCACAAGGCGGCCATGTCTTCATCGGTTTCATACTCCCCAGCCCATTCCTTCTTAAGAGCCTCCAGAGACGCGGCGTACCATGGCTCGTCCCGAAAAGCAGCCACCGCCGATTCCACATCATCTGAGAACTCGCCGAAATAGGCTGAAGTTTCGATCAAGATCAAGTGGGACAAGTCGTCCGGATAGCTTATGGCAACCTGCTGAGCGACGATGCCACCATGCGACCAACCGGCAATGATTGGGCGATGGAGGCCGAGATGTCTCCGCAGGGCGTCGACGTCTGCTGCGTAGTCGGACAAGCCATACGCCTCGTCAGGCGAATCTCCGGAGAGGCCCGAGCCGCGCGGATGGATGGCGATGACCGTCACGAAATCGTCGATCCCTCCAAAATCATCCCAGCCACGGGCGTCCATGCCCGGACCGCCGGAGATGGCGATCAGAGGCGGGCCGCTGCCGAGGATCGTGTAGTGGATGCGGATGCCGTTGAGGATGGTTTCGTGTTCGCCCGCCCGGAGTTCATTGCCCATTTTCCACCTCCATGGCCGGGCGATGGACGCCCGGCTGTTCCTGGCTTGCCGGATCCTCTGGCAAGGACCACCCTTTGATCAGGGTGCCGTCCATCCCATCAGAAACAAGGTCCGCTTGGCCTGATCCTGAAGATTGAGCTGGGCCGGCTGCCATGTGTCGGAGGGCGCAATCCACACCTCTTGATTGCCGTCAGCCCCTGTCCGAAGGAGGGCCAGCTGGGAGCCGTCAGGGCTCCAGATCGGGTTGAGCCCCTCGCCGACATAGGTTTCCCCGCTGCCGTCAGGATGAATGACCCAAAGCTTGGGGGCTCGGCCGGATACCGGTGGTTCGCCAAAAGTGGGAAAGGCAATCCACGTTCCGTCGGGACTCCAGGCCACCGCTTGCGGGGCGCTGCCGCCGCCTGCAGGTTGGAACGAATGGAAGAGCTGGCCGGTGCGGGTCTGTAGATCGAAGACGGCCAGGCCGACGAAGCTGCCGCTGCCGTCAGACGCGGTGTTGGCGGCCATCCAGGCAAGCTTCGAGCCATCAGGGGAGAAGCCCGGCGCCAGGAGCTTGTTGACATCGACGCCGTAGTCGGACGGGTTGAAGACCTCGACTCCCGTACCCCAACGGTAGATCGCTCCAGGGGCATCATAGCCGCCGTAGGCGATGGCCGAACCGTCGGGGGAGAGTGCCTGCGGCCCGCCTTGTTCATTGTCAAGAACCTGATAGCCGCTCCCGTCCGTCAGGACCACGGTCGGATAGCCGTGGTTTCCCATGCCTGAGACAGTGTCGGATCCAAATTCCAGTGTGCCAGGTCGCCCCAGCCACCACATGGGAGTCTCTTCGAAGCGATCGGGTGTGTTGGTCAGGTTGGTACGCTCGCCGGTAGCCACATTCAGCAGCCACACATCATCGGCGCCCGTGTCAGGGTCCGCCTGCAGGAAGGCGACCATCTGACTGTCCGGTGAGAGCCTGGCGGAACTGGAGTCGACAATGAGATCTAGGCTGCCGTCATCACCCACCTGCCACAGCCCGTCTGCCGTGCTTAGCGACAGGCCGGCGCCGGTCCTATAAGCAGCCGGGTCCACTGTGGGGGCAGCCGTCGGCGCGACGGTTGGCTCGGCGGTCGGCACAGCCGGCGAAGAGATGGGCGTGTCCGCCGTATCCGTCGCCGTTCCCGATGTCCCGGGGGCGCCACAGGCGCTGAGCACGAACGCAAAGCAGAGCGGCAGGGCAGCCGTTCGCAGGATCTGCATGTCCGATGTTCCTCCTGAGGAAGTCTGATGGCGAAATCTACCATACAAGCGGCATCCCGTGGAAGAAGGGACAGAGTGAGTTTCGCCAGCAAGAGGAGCTGCTTACGGCTGGAAGGACAGCGATTGGATCGCGTGGTCGAAGGCCGCCGGCTCGAGGAAAGACAGGCCCCGCGGTTCGCACATGGCCCCTGCCGTGAAGGTCGCCACGTAGTCGTAGCCCTGATGTTCAAAGGCTAGGATCTCGCCGAAGCGGGCCAAGCCGCCGAAGCGAAAGGTAGCTCTCAGCCCGGGGACGCCATCGGCCGAGAACGCCGTCGTCTCCACGTCGCTGGCGTCCTGGCCGACCCGTGCCGCGATCAGTTCGGTGGGGGATTCACCCTGGCTGGGAAAAGCGTTGAGTACGGAGCGGGAACCCCAATGGACGACGACGCCGTCTCCATCGGCTTCTTCCCACAGCCCGCATTGAGTCTTGTTCTCTGGGAGGTCGTACGCCACTGGGTACTCAAATGAGAACCCGAAGGTCTGATTGCGGTAGGTCTGCCATTCGACGGATTCTGTTGGCTTAGTATTTCTCTGGCTCGCTGTAGCCGATGCCGTGGGCGCGGCGGCCGTTGATACGGGCTGTGAAGGCATCCGGGTCTGAGTGGGAGGCGGCGGTTTGATGAGTGGGTTTGAACAAGCGGACACCGTGAGAACGATCAGCGCAGCGATCAGAGACCCAACCTGCGCCGCGGTTGCATTGGGGCCTTGGGCTGAACTCGTCATCTGCGACCTACACGGATCCGGACGAAGCCACTGGGTAGCGCTGCGGAAAGCACAATCCGCGGAAGTTGCACTTAGAGCAGATACGCTCGTCGTCGATCAATGGGAACTCCGATTTGTCCAATGGGATGTTGCGTTCGATATCGCGGCAGTACTCATACATTTCGTCAGTCTCGGCGCGCACTTGGACGGCGAAGTTTTCAAGATCAAACTGGTTGAATGTCTCCTCGACCTCACGGTACTCGGGGAAGAGATAGGCGAGGGTCGGGGTGACCTTGTCTGGGGTGGTTTCGAAATGGTATGCGGCCCAAGCAGAATACCCAATGAGCTGTTTGCGATGCTTGTCGGGGAGGACCTTCCCGGTCTTCCAGTCAATGATCTGGTAGCCATCATCTGCCGGGCACAGGAAGTCGACCTTGCAGTAGATCTTGAGGTCGCCAAGGCGTGTCTCGCCATAGCCTGGTGGGTCGACAATCCACCCTGAGCGAGTCGACTCCGGACGCTCCTGGAGCCAGGTCATACGCGGGCTTTCGAGCAAGCTGCGCAGGCTCTCCGTGATCCAAGGATAAACATCCTCGAGCTCAATGGATGGCCGATCGCCGTAGAAAACCTCTTCGAAGGCCTGGGTTCTGAGACGGTGTTCCGTGCCACGCTTGGCGTAGTCGTAGAATTTGTCCAGATCGATGTCTTCGGTGGTGACCTTGAGGCGATTGAGAAGCGTCTCGATAACGACGTGAACGATGCTTCCGATCTCAAGCGCAACGGTGACCAAGTTCTTCATCGCCTGAATCTTGCGTATGGGGAAATCCTGGTCGTACTTGCCGTAGTAGTGGTAGAAGTAGCGCCGCCGGCACAGGGAGAACATGTCGTAGCGAGTCGACGACCAACCCAAGATCGGCGTGAATGGAAACTGCTTGATTTCCGCCATGGTCACCTTTCTGGGGATGGAGCCCAGCGCAACGACGATTTTCCCCACCTGCCCGTGAACTACTTGTTGCGGCTGGGGTCACCCATTGCGGCGTTGAGCTGGACCGCCTGTTTCACATAGGCGGCAAAAGCCTTCTCTTCGATCTGCGACAATTCTTCGATCTTGACGTGGCGCATCTTCTGGCCGGATCCCTCCAACCGCCCGTCGGGGTCGTCCAGGTCAACGCCTCGCCAGAAGCCGAAGTTAACCGAAGACTTGAAGGCTTTGATGTAGCAGAACGGCCCGCCGCTTTCGTACACCGGCTGGGCCCATTTGAAGGATTCCGTTGCCTCGGGCGCGGCTTTGAGAATGACCTTCCTCAGCGCCGATACGATCTTCGCCTGCTCAGTCGGGAGACTTTCGATGTATGCATCGACGGTCGTAATGGCCATGCGATACTCCTGTGGGCTCCGTCATGGATCGGCGAGGTTGAAAAGGCCGCAAGTCTATTCTTGCGGAGATTACGCAGGATGGCAACTTGCCAACTCAGCGGATGACCCCAGCCGGCTTGTGACAAGGGGCACAAAGGGACGCGGCGGCATGGGAAGGCAAGTCCGTTTCAAGATTGCCCAAGCCTGTGGCGACCCCGTTCTGGGAGGAATGTTCTGGCAGATGCAGGCGGTTCAGGTTGTGTCCAACGCCACGGCGTGCGAGTAGGGATTGTAGCGCACCGCAACCTTGGCGCCGGGCTGAACCTGTGGCACCTGGAGCCGTCCGATCACCTGTTCGGTTTCGGCTTCGAAGCTGGGCTGATTCCCGGGCTCAACCTTGAGCTTCAGGTGAACAAGCGGGTTCTGGTTGATGGTGGTTCCCGTGTCGCGAACTTCGAGGACGGTGGCCTGAGCCTTCATGCCATCGGTTTGCAGATCCAGATTGTTGAGCGAACTCAGGACCACCGAGCCGGCCAGCAATATCATGGCCAGGGCGCCAAGTACCGCCGTGCCGATAATGCCGATGCGAGTGATGCTTGGCAGGTCGACCCAATCGTAGCTCCCGGGTGGCATCCTGAACATGCCGACGAAGATCAGGATGAACGGGATCCACAACAATCTGAAAACAATCCACCCGATTCGCCGCATTCTCGTTGGCAACATTGCCTGCTCCTCCTCTCCCAAATGAAAGTGCACCTGACCAGACGCTGTGAATGTTTGCAGGAGGTGGCAAGTTTACAGTCAAGGCCGGCCCCGGGGCAAGCCGGCGAAGCGTGGTGATGGTGGCATACGAGCTACACCGCCGGGCGCCAATCCATGATCCGCCATGTGAAGCACCCATCGGAAATTCACGATTGGGCGCCAGGATCGTCTCCAATTGATGACCCACCTTGCGAGGATGCGCGGTGAATCCCACGCTGTGGGGCCGTGTGATCCTGTCCTTCGCTATTGCGTCTGAGCTTGTCGGATTGGGCCGGGCGGTTCTCCGCCGCCTGGCCGGGGCGCACGGGCCTAGCGAGAGGCGCGGAGCAAACATGAGCGTGAGGACGACGGTGCATGTGATGTTCCCGCTGTGACTGGGTAGACTCAGCCCCGATGGCTTGTGAAAATCGGCACAAATAAACCCAAATCGCCCTGGCACGAATTGGCCGATACTGTTCGATCTTGAGGGCGTGGGCTTTCTCGTTTGCGCAAGCAGGGAGAGCGTGTTACATTGCGGCCCGTTTGCTGAGGGGTCTCGCCGTATCTTTCACCATCCTCACGATCCCAAGGCTTTCCTGTCCCGGCTTGACGCCGGGAGTATCCAACGCACGTTCCCATTGGGAGGCACGCATGAAACATCTCAAGCCCTGGTATTCACGCGCCTGGCGACTGGCAGTTGTCCTGCCCCTGTTGATGGGGGGGCTGCTCCGCGGCAGCCCGGCCGGCGCGCAGGATGCTCCGGATACGCCGCAGCTTGAGTACGGACCCTGGTCGGGATCTGGGCAAGCATCGGGAGTGGCCAGGGCAAGCCAGGCTGGTATGGATATGGCCTGGGATGGTTCAGTAACCGTCGATTTGGACCTCAACGTGAGCTCCGACGGCCCCGTTGTCGGATCCTGGTCTCACCAGGGATCGGCAACCATGACTATGGATGGGTCCATCGCGGGTCACAAGGCCCACGCCGATGCCGACACGACGTTCTCCGGGCCAGGCACGGTTGGCGGCGACAACCAAGTGCTCTCTCTTGCTGGATCGAGTCACACGACCGGGACCATCAGGGTGGAGTCTGGGGGGAAAGCGTCCTCCTTCCCGATCGACACGACAGATGCCATTCCGACGATGAAGGTCACAATCTTGTTCGCCGAGTGCGACGAGGCCTACGGGGACTTCCAGTGGGCGGTTGAGCAAGCCTACCAGGGTGTCGGCCTGTCGTCCGACCTCGATGGATCCATGATGCTGGTGCGCAACACGAGTGAGATTCAGGACCAACTCAAACAACTTCAAACCCTCTTCACCGGTGGCAATCCCGACCCGAGCCAATCACCACTCTTCAACGCCATCACACAGTACGTGCATGATGTCAACCAAATGGTGGAAGCCTTTCCCAACTGGAGCATGGACCAGGTGATGGATGATTTGGCAAAGGCGGAGCAGTTCCTCAACACTTTGAGAAATCTGCGCAAGTGCGAAAAACGCTTCTTCGGACAGGACAATGTCGAATACTTCGCCCAGGCGCTCACCTGGCAGATTCAGCAGTTGATCATCGGAGGTGCGGGGCTTGAAGGCCTGACCGGGGATGCCGCATTCAAACTGCTGCAGGCCGGCACGCGCGTGGGTGCGTTCGGGCCCGGGGCCCCTAATCCGGCGCAAGCGGTGAAGGCTGAGGATGCCCTGCGACAGGGCTGCCAACACATTTTGGAGCAGAACGAGGATCCCAACGGCGATATCTTTGTCAACGAAGACACGCAAAAAGCGATGCTTGTGGGAGCGATCATGGATTGGACCTACAATGTCGCCGGTACAGAATACCCGGCGCGAGCGACCTATGAGGGCAATGGCTACAACTGGAAAGAGGACGGCAGCACTGTCGAGGCGCCACAATGAAGATCCGCGAACCTGTTGCCATAACGCTTGCCCTGCTCGCGTCGAGCCTGGCATGTTCGACTCTGTTTGGGGCATCGTCCACGTCGACCTCCGAACCTTCGCTTGCGCCGAGCGCGGTTCCCGCAGCCTCCCCGACGCAGCCTCAGGAATCAGGCCCGGTTGGCTTCCTCGACTTCCTGCCTTCGATGACGCTCACCACGCCGACCTCTGGCGGCGGCATCCGGCCGGTGTTGGCCTGGGATCCAGTCGACGGGGCGGCCTGGTATGGCGTCTACCTGTACGCACCCAACCAGGAGCTGTATTGGAGCTGGCAGGGACGGGAGACCTCCGTGCCGGTCGGCGGCCGTCCGAAGCTCAACGATGATTCACTCGGCCCGAGTGTGGTCGAAGGCATGACCTGGAATGTCATCGCCTACGACGCCAATAATCTGCCCGTCGCTTCGGGCGGGCCGCGGCCAATCGCACCTTGAGTCTCGCCTAGGGGAATGGGCTGGGAAACGGCCCTCGGGCCGTGCCTCGCCCTTGCATATTCCGTGGTCTGCTGTGTCCGGCACCATCAAGTGGACAACACGGGGCGTACCGTTTGGCAGGACCCGGGCCGCATTGCCCCGGAGATCGAAGCAGATTAAGAGTGGGGGAGTCAGGATAGATGCGGGAATCAATTGGGCCCCCGACGACGGCTTTTCGGGGGCCCATTGGATGATGGACCCATGTTCTGGGCGCCGTCCTGGGTTCACCGTAGCACAGGATCCGTGCCGCCCAGTTTTCGGTTGCCTTACAGAAACGGTAAGCGATTTCTTCCGTGAACCAAGGGAGGGGCTCCGCGCTGCAGGCGGCGCCGGCTGACCTAGCTGGTGTCGCCGTCCGTCTGCTGGTGCGGGGCCATGGTACGCCCCATGAATGCCACGACCAACGGCGCCAAGAGCCAGAACCAGGTGGCCACGCGTGGATGCCAAAGGGCGATGGGGATGGAGAGCAAGAACACGGCAGTGGTTGCAAGGGGGCGAAGCCGAAAGAGTCTGATCGTGGTCCGGTCAAGATCCGGGTCCACCAGGCGAGAGCCGGCGCTGGCGTACCACCAGATGGCCGCCATCGCCAGACCAAGCGCAGCCACGTCGGCAGCGTAGGGAACGACCCCGATCGCCATCTCAGGGTAATGCCCGAGCAGACTGGAGACGAACGGCATGGACGCCACAAAAAAGAGGAAAGCGAGGTTGAGTCCGATCAGCCGGCCGTCGTGACGTTCGATCAAGGTGAAATAGCGGTGATGGGCCGCCCAGTAAATCCCAATCACAGTGAAGCTGATCACGAAGCTCGTGATCTGGGGCGACAGGTTCGAGAGCTGGGCGCCCAACGCTTTCCCCGCCAGGTCAGACGGGAGGTCGGGCACGCGAACGTCGACCGCCAACAAGGTGATCGCAATGGCCATCACGGCGTCGCTGAAGAAGACCAGCCGTTCAAGCCCCAAGACTTCTTTTGGGTTTGAATGGGTCATGTTTTGATCCGACACTTCATCGTCTCATCGCAAGCAACCAACCGGGCGCCGAAGATCCCAGGCCCCCAGTGACCGTGCGCCAAGCAGGTGGGATTATACGATCAGGTTGAAGAGGAAACCCGTCAGGACGATGGCGGCGGCTACGACGGCGACAAAGATGGCCAGCAGCGGCGGTTTGATCACTCTGCGCAAGATGATCACCTCCGGCAGGCTCAGCCCGACCACCGACATCATGAACGCCAGGCCGGTTCCGGCGGAGGCGCCCTTCTCCATCAACGCCATCACCAACGGGATCATTCCCGCCGCGTTGGAGTACAAGGGCACGCCCA
>Ga0315556_1002314_pt1 | contig 10932 bp, 9 predicted proteins | sample SalMarSW160310MG_FD_202112 | JGI IMG/M metagenome (GOLD analysis project Ga0315556, IMG submission 202112) | Salt marsh sediment microbial communities from the Plum Island Ecosystem LTER, Massachusetts, United States - Salt Marsh Sediment SW1603-10 ...
TCTGGGTCACGGCCATGGCCATGCCGGCCGTGCCGTCAGCCGCCAGTTCGGAACCCGCGTTGAACCCGAACCAGCCGACCCACAGCATCGACGCACCCATCACGGTGTAGCCGAGGTTGTGCGGCGGCATGGCGGTGCCCGGGAAGCCCTTGCGCTTGCCCATGACCAGGGCCGCCATCAGGCCTGCGATACCGGCGTTGATGTGCACCACGGTGCCGCCCGCGAAATCGAGCACGCCCATGCTACCCAGCCAGCCGCCACCCCAGACCCAGTGACAGATCGGGGCGTAGACCACGAGCAGCCACAGGCCCATGAACCAGAGCATCGCCGAGAACTTCATGCGCTCGGCAAAGGCACCCACGACCAGTGCCGGGGTGATGATGGCGAAGGTCATCTGGAAGGTCATGAACACCGTCTCGGGAATCGACCCGGACAGGGTGTCTACGCCGACCCCGGACAGGAAGGCCTTGCTGAAGCCGCCCATGTAGGCGTTCATGCCACCGCCATCGGTAAAGGCGATGCTGTAAGCGACGATGGCCCACAGCACGCTGACCAGCGCGGTGATGGCGAAACACTGCATCATGACGGACAGCACGTTCTTGGAACGCACCATGCCGGCATAGAACAGCGCCAGGCCCGGGATGGTCATGAGCAGCACCAGGGCGGTGGATGTCAGCATCCAGGCCGTGTCGCCGGAGTTCAGTGTCGGTGCGTCCTCGGCGAATGCCAGGGCTGGCAGCAAGCCGAGCAATCCCACCATCAGGGCGACCGAACGCCCTTTGATCTGCTTGTACATAATGCTCTCCTCTGTATCTGGATGGGTTGAGATCACAAGGCGTCCGGACCGGTCTCGCCGGTGCGGATACGGATGGTCTGTTCCACGTTGGAAACGAAAATCTTGCCGTCACCGATCTTGCCGGTGTTGGCGGCCCTGGTAATCGCCTCGATGACCTTGTCGGTCATGTCGGCCTTGACCACGGCCTCGACTTTTACCTTGGGCAGGAAATCCACGACGTACTCGGCGCCGCGGTAGAGTTCCGTGTGGCCCTTCTGACGTCCGAAGCCTTTCACCTCGGTCACCGTGATGCCCTGCACACCGATCTCCGACAGGGCCTCACGGACATCATCCAGCTTGAACGGCTTGATGATTGCAGTTACCAGTTTCATGTTTGTCTACTCCTTTTGGTAAAGACCCGCCCCCCGGGGGAGGCGGGTCATGCCGCTGTCGGTTAAAGTGACTTGGACACGCTGAAGACGACCTTCGCATCGCAGATATTGATGTTGCAATCTGCATTGTCGATGTTGTTGTCCACGTACGTGAGCCCGAGATCAACCCCCATCAGCGACTTCGACAGGCCGACGCTCCAGTCGGTGTAGCTGTTCGAAAGTCCATACTTCGCCGGAGTGTTGACCGACACATCGAACGCATCGCCGAAGCTGTAGCCGACATGCACCGACAGCCCGATATCAGCCACCGGGAGCGTCATGTCGTAACCTGCTGCCAGGTACCAGGCACTTTCGGACGACGGCAGGAAGTCCAGTTCGTCCGAGTAGTTGAGGGACGCAGATAAGTTGTCATAGTTGCCCTTCACGTAGATCTCGTTCGTGTTGGCGTCATCGAAACCGGGATACTGGTAGCGGATGTAACCGACGTCGTAGCCGATGTTGTCGTTTACCTTGCCCTTATAGCCACCATACAGATCGAGTTCGATCTGGGGATCGTTGCCGGTTCCGTTAAAGAAATCCGAGCTGACGTTGGAAGCCCAGGTACCGACGTAGAGCCCGCTGGGATGCTCGTAGTCCAGGCCACCCTGGATGGCCATCTGGTTATCCGTCTGGGAAATACCGCGGAACACGTAATCCGAGGTCATCCCGACGTTGCCGCTGATGTCGGCCAGGGCAGTCGTGGAGATTGCGGCCATCAGTGCAGTTGCAATCAAGGTTTTCTTCATCATTTCAAGTCTCCTGAAGGTGAATGGTTGAACACTGTGCAATGACAACCACGCAACTCTGGTTTTCGGTGAATACACCCGGAGGAGAGCAGATTCCGTGCCAAAATTTATTTTATTTTTATAAACAGCTGGTTATATGGATTTCGCGGCAGGAATATAAGCACTTTGGCAAGTATTAGAGCACCACTATGGTGCGTATGCTCACAATTGGTGCACCAGGCAGCCGCAAGGGCCAGGATGCCGGCCCGCGCCGGCGGGAAAGATGCAGCGGTGCCCTGCGAGTGACCGGTCCGCGGCGCGTCCGGCCGTCCAGGGTGCGGGAGGGAATGACTGGACGCTGCCGGGCGGATTCCACTAAGGTAGCGACATGCTCAACACCCGGTTCATCGACGATCTGGCCCGCCAGATCACCAACAATCTCCCGGCCGGCGTGAAAGCGATGCAGCAGGACGTGGAGAAAAACATCCGCACCCTGCTGCAGAGTGCCTTCGCCCGCCTCGACCTGGTCACCCGCGAGGAATTCGACGTGCAGGCCCGCGTGCTGGCGCGCACGCGCGCCAAACTGGAAACGCTGGAACAGCAGGTCGCCGAGCTGGAACAAAAGCGGTAGGAGCGCATCTCATGCGCGACCGCATCCGGCTCGCCAGCCTCTGTAGGAGCGCATCTCAGGCGCAACCGGAACCATCCGTCTCCATCAGAGATATACGGCATCCCATAACGGGTAATCTCCCACCCGCTTCGCCAGCCCCGCGCGCAACGGATTGGTGATGACGTAACGCGATACCGCGACCAACGATTCCTCGTTCCGCAGTCCGTGGTCATGGAAGCCGCGCTGCCAGACGCGAAGACCGGCATCGCAGCGGTTGTTCCTGATTTCCCTGGATGAATGTCGTTTGACGTTCCCCACGATATCAGCCAGTGATACATTTCCCGTCAACACGAACAACCAGTGCAAATGATCCGGCATGACGACGTAAGCCAGCGTCGTCGTCCAATTCGCGGATTCGGCGCGCATCAACTGTCACACCACGATACGCCCGCAATAGAGGCTGGAGAAAAGCCCGGCTCTCTGGTGTGCCACGCAGGTCACCAGGTATACCTGGCCGGGACCAGAGTAGCGGCCCTTGCGCAGATTGCGGCCATGGGGTTCCCTTTCCATGGTGCCATACTGCAGCAGGTCGCGCATGAGATGCGCTCCTACACCTCACTCGTTGCCCGTAGGAAATAACAGCCATTGCAAGGGACCGGTCGATTTCCTCCTACGCGGCACCCGGCTCGCCAGCCGTTGTAGGAGCGCATCTCATGCGCGACAGTGCGGATTCCTGCAACCCCTGACGGCACCGGCCGCTGCCGTAGCTTCGTTAAGACTGCCAGGATGGCCGGACCCGACACCAGGATTCGTGCATGTCTCTCGCCGTCGTCTACAGCCGCGCGCGGCTCGGCATGGAAGCGCCGCTGGTCACGGTCGAGGTACACCTGTCCAGCGGCCTGCCATCGTTTTCCATCGTCGGTCTGCCGGAAGCCGCGGTCAAGGAAAGCAGGGACCGTGTACGCGGCGCGCTGCTGAACTGCAACTTCGAGTTCCCGCTGCGGCGCATCACGGTCAATCTCGCGCCGGCCGACCTGCCCAAGGAAGGCGGACGCTTCGACCTGCCGATCGCGCTTGGCATCCTCGCCGCCACCCGCCAGATCCCGGGCAATGAGCTGCACCGCTATGAATTCGCCGGTGAACTGGCGCTGTCCGGCGAACTGCGCCCGGTACAGGGCATCCTGCCGATGGCACTGCACACCACGCGCGCGCAACGTGCCCTGCTGGTTCCGTGCGACAACATGACCGAGGCCGCGCTGGTGCGCGACGCCTGCGTATATACCGGCCAGAACCTGCTCGCGGTCACCGCGCATCTGGCCGGCAGCCGGCCACTGGAGCCGGCACCGGCACAGGACTGCCTTGCGCAACGCGCCGATACAGCGGACCTCACCGACGTGCGCGGGCAGCCGCTGGCCCGTCGCGCCCTGGAGATCGCCGCCAGCGGCGGACACTCGCTGCTGCTGCTGGGTCCCCCGGGAACCGGCAAATCACTGCTGGCCTCCCGTCTGCCCGGCATCCTGCCTTCGATGAGCGAGGCCGAGGCACTGGAAAGCGCCGTGATCCGCTCCGTGGCCGGACTCCCGGTGGAGCCGGCGCGCTGGCGGCAACGCCCGTTCCGCGCACCGCACCACACCGCCTCGGCCGTGGCGCTGGTCGGCGGTGGCACCAGCCCGCGACCGGGCGAGATCTCGCTGGCACACCACGGTGTGTTGTTTCTGGACGAGCTGCCGGAATTCGACCGGCGCGTACTGGAAGTGCTGCGCGAACCCCTGGAATCCGGGCACATCATGATTTCCCGCGCCGCACACCAGGCGCAATTCCCGGCCCGGTTTCAACTGGTTGCGGCGATGAATCCCTGCCACTGCGGCTGGCTGGGCGACCCGTCCGGACGCTGTCATTGCACCAGTGAACAGATCCAGAAATACCGTAATCGCATATCCGGACCGTTACTCGACCGTATCGATATGCACGTGGAAGTGCCACGGTTATCGTTTGAAGAAATGAACGGGCCGCGTGGTGAATGTAGTGCAGCCGTCAGTGAACGTGTGATGGCAACACGCGAGATTCAATTACAACGCAACCACACGTTGAACAGTCAACTCACGCATCAACTGATCGATGACACGTGTGCGCTGAATCAATCCGATAAATTGCTGTTGCAACGTGCAATGGAAAAGCTGCAACTCTCCGCACGCGCATACCACCGCATCCTGAAACTTGCGCGCACGATTGCGGACATGGAGGCATCACAGCAGATCACTGCGAGACATTTGTCGGAGGCCATCAACTACCGATGCCTGGACAGGCAGAGCTAAAACGGTGTCAGAGCACATTTTTTCCTAATATTCCACACCTTCCTGATCATTGCGCGGCCGTCCTTTCGGCTGTTCTGACGTCTGGCGTCCCAGCATCCGTTCGATCTGCCGCTTGAATGGACCGGATCCCAGCACCAACTCCTGGTTAACCGTGTGACGTATTTCAGCAAGCTGCTCCGGCTCAATACAGCTTGTGAACAGACTACGGTAGGCCGCACAGCGTGACAGCGGGTTGGCAGCCAGTTGCCGATATATCGGGTGCGGTGTGACAACGGGGTCTGCCATGCTCTGCGCATTGTGTCGATAGCTTGACCAGGCAAATTCGGCCGGATGAGAGACCATGCCGGCACGAACCGGGTTCAACTCAATATAACGCATGCAGGTCAGCAAATAGTTATCCGTCTCCACCAGCCCCGCCTTGTAACGCCCTTCCCAGAGCGTGCCACTGCGCCGATAACGCCGGTTAACCGAACGGACATAGCGCTGTGCGAGCCGTTGCATCAGGAATGACACACCGGATGCCTGCTGCTGCGTCACCAGCAAGTGCACATGGTTGGTCATCAGTGTGTAGGCGTGTACATGGCATGCGTACTTTTCCGCCGCCTCATGCAGCAACTCCAGGTATCCCAGACAATCTTCCGCAGTGAAAAAACAGGCCTGTCTGTCCAGACCGCGCTGTATAACATGCTGCGTATAACCGGGCAGGACAATCCGTGGCTTCCTGGCCATGTAAACTCCTGGTAACATTGCTCAGGAGTCAAAACTAACCCGCCATCAAATCGCCCAACAGAGGAAAATGCTGAATCTATATTAGGAAAAAATGTGCTCTGACACCATTTATCCATACTATTTACTCGGAAAGGGCCTGCCCGGGACAGCAGACCGGATTACAAGGCAAGTTCCTCTACCCTGATACCGTACTGACCATCTGCGAGCGTCTTCATGACAGCAACCGGCCTGCTGGTGTTGCCGAACGTATAATCGGCCAGACTGACAACCGGGTAGGCATCGTAGGGATGCTTGTCCGGATCGAGGAGTAACACCACATTGGGCCGCAGGCGCAGGCCTGGATTCTGGGATATGACGATGCCGACTTCGCCGCTGCTCAGTTCGACAAGCGAACCTGTCGGATAGGTGCTGATGGCCTGCATGAAACACCCTGCCAGCGACTCGGAAAACAGGCGCCCCTGCTGCTGATACAGCATGTAACTGGCTTCGGTCGATGACATGGCCTGCGCGTAAGGCCGCGCCGTGGTCACCGAGACATAGAAATCAACGAGACCGGCGATTTGTCCCAGCAGCGGAATATCATCGCCCTTGAGGACTGCCGGGTAACCGCTGCCATCCAGGCGTTCATGGTGAGTCCGCACGATATCGAGTACATCGGCAGGCACATCTTCGGCCTCCGCGAGAAAGTGCAGACCGCGCTCAACGTGAGATTTCATTAACGTCCACTCATCGTCCGACAAGCGGTCTTTCTTGTTCAGCAACGTCTCCGGCAGCGCCATCTTGCCGATATCCATAACCATCGCGCCCGTCGCCAGCACATTCAGCTTGTCACGATCAAGCCCCATTTCGCGTCCCACGGCGGTCGCCCACACCGATGCACTGAGTGCATCCCGGCAGATATATGAATCGAATTTCCTGATGCGCGTCAGCCAGATGTAGGCATCCGGGTTGCGCTCAATACTTTCCACCATGGTAGCGATCGATTTCTTCATCATCGACAGTTTCAGCACCTTGTCTTTCCGCAGGATGTTGTTCATCTCTGCCAGCAGACCAACGGTGTCGGCATGCGATCCATGTACCGCCAGCACTTCATCCCGGGCGGGGACCCCGACCTCGTAATGCTTGTGCGACACTTTTGGGTGCGAAGACGGCTGCGCCTGCGGCACGGCATGCGTGGTACCGGGCACGGCCTCCTTATCCGGAACCACGATATAGACATCACGACACAATGCGTTCAGCTGATCGATCTCGGCTTTCCCACTGATCGGAAATCCCTGAAACTGAAAAGGGGTCTCCCGCCAGGGGCGGTCCAGGCTGGAAACGAACATTCCGACTTCGACTTCTGAGACGGGGATTTTTTTTACTGCCATATTCTTTCCTTTCGACGGGGATCGAATCGCGCAGCATTCCGCAAGGATCTTGCGGCGACTCCGTGCGCCCGCCCCTGCAATACGCTCAGGAAATTACCGCCATAGCCTGGTTACCGTGCAATGCCGGACGGCAATATCGAAACAGGCGTACCTCGCCCTCCGGTTCGGCAAGGCCTTAGGAGCTTCACCCATGCCAGCATCTCGTGGGAATGTGTCTGTTGCTGCAACCGGCTGTTATACAGCCCGGGAAATCCGGCCCGGGCCGGTTTAAGTGCCTGTCTGGACGAGTTCCAGGAGGTTGCCATCCGGGTCCTCGAAAGGCGCGAATCTGCCGTCAGCGGTCCCCTGAATTTCAGAGAGAAATTCAACGCCACGCCCGGACATTTCCGAATATGCAGCATCGATATCGGACGTCTTCAGACAGAGCACGGTAGCGCGCTCGACACCGTAGGGTTTATTGCGCGGCTTACGCGCGGCGCCCGGAATAACGGTAAAGTCAGCGCCGGTCAGGTCAAAGACCAGGAAGCCGGGTGACTCCAGCCGGAGCGGTAAGCCGAGGACATCATGGTAGAAATACCTGGCTTGCTGCAGATCCGAGACAAACGTCTGCACTTCACTGAATTCCAGCTCCATGGCAACATTCTTACGCGCCACCCCACGCAAGGTCGTGCTACTTCCCCTGCGTACCAGCGTCAACATTGCCGGTTCGTGATTATCGCTATATACCGCCAGCATCGGTACGCCCCTACCTCATCCTGAACAGGTTCCTGAACATGTCTGTGCACACCACAACCAGGCCAACTATACATACAAGCATCCTTTACACAATAAGACGAATGTACTAGCTCGCATGATGGGAGGCTGGTTCATTTCCTTTCTGAACGGGACACAGTAACAACGGGGCGGTAGCGCGTACCCTGATGAGCTGATTCCTGTGAGCCGGCTAACGTGGTACAGGTAGCGTATGAAAATCGTGACCGGCACATGCAGGCCTGGATGCGAGATTCCCTGGTCATCGCCAGCACGACGGCGGCTGCCGTGACAATCCATTCCGCAAGGAGAGTTCAGCCTCCTTCATTCCTTTCCGGCGCGTTTCAGAACCTCGACTGGTACGCCAGGCTTACGAAATAGGAGCCGCGGCTGTCGACCGTCTCCGCCTCGATGCCCCTGGCCCACGCACCGCCGGCCTTGATCTGCAAGCCGGAATGCCTGTTGGGTCGATAGTCCATCTTCAGGACGGGAGAGATCACCCAGCTCGACGGGTTGTCCGGCCCGGCACTGCGATGGTCGCAACGCAGTACGGGCGTAACATTCCAGTGTGGGGCCATCTTATATTGGGCGTCGAAGGCGACGCTGGAAACCCGGCCCGCCGGGGACAGGTTGTAACGTACGTCGAGGTTGTTGTGATCACCGGGTAACAGCAGACTATTTCCGCTCAGCCTGGAATGATAGAGATATTCCCTTGCCTGGACCGTTTTCACTGCCTCGGCGTGTATGCCGCCCCCGGCTTCCAGTACGGCCAGATCACCACTCAGCTGGATGCGCCGTGATAACGCCTGCGACACGCCGACGGCCAGGGTGCTGACTTCACCGTTGCCGTCACGGGTGTATGCCGCCACCTGGTCTACGGGCAGTGCCAGGTCCCACCCTTTCAGCACGGACCGGGATTGTTGCAGATAGGTCAGTTGCCGGTCGGGAATCGGCTGAGTGCGGCGGTCGAGCGTCGCACTGAGCGTGGTGCCGGAGGGAATCTTCCAGGCGCCGGACGCGGTAGTCGCGCCCCATGAATTTTCGGCCGCGTCGTAATCCAGATAGACCAGCCATGACCATTCCGGCTGCGTATAGCGTACGATCCCGCCCATGGATCGATTTTCCGTGTTGCCGTCATTCTGCTGTTCCAGCAGGAAACCATTCACGTCCCAGGGCCGTGCAAGCCGTTTTGTGGCGGCGCTGATACCAAACACCTTGCGTGCAGGATCGAAGGTCTCCCCGCTCGTGGAAACCGGAAATCCGGCGATACCATGCAGTTTCAGGCCGCCACGCATACTGTAGTCAACCCGAATGCCGTCCAGTTCGCCGAGGATGTCGCGGTCGCTGCCGATATGCCGGCCCAGCCGGACCGAGAAACATTGCCGCGTATCGAAGGGATCGATACACAGCTCACTGCTGCCGGCGGCCGCGCCACGGTCCATCACTTCAGGAGCATCCCGGCAGATATCGTTTCCCGGGACGGGGTTGCCGGTGCCGTCGATGCAGGTCCGTACCGGGGCCACGCTGGCTGCATGCTGGGCATCCGGTATGGCGTACGCCACTCCTCCGGACAGCAATACGCCCAGCAGACCTGCTACCCAGTAAGCCAACATCAGGACATTGATTTGCTTCATGGCAACGTGGCCACCGCCGGTGTCCGCACGACAGCTTGCCGGGATGGTACAACACCGAAGCTGTCCGATTCACCCCTCTCCAGATCTGTCGGTTGCCCGGCCGGTAATCTTGAGGGAAAAGCAGGGGACAGATTCCGGCCGGCCGCATACCACGGACCAGGACCCGCCCGCGCTCGTGGTACATCGATGTCCTGCCGTCTCGTCCGCGCCACACCCGCCGTTGCGTCAGCACCACGATCCGGCCCTGCGCACCCGGGGACAGGCGCCGCGCTGAGCCGGATCTTCGGTATTTCGCGAGATTCCGGCCTTTCAGGAATAATTCAGTTCCGGCAACTACCATGTCCACCCGGCATGGTCGGAACGCAAGGTGAACAGGCATGCACAGCAGGCAAACAGGAAGCATCGGAATCATCGGGCTCGTGCTGGTGTGCACGCTGGCGCGGGCCGAGGCGCCCCCGGCAGCCGGCGTCGCCAGCACGTCCGCGCTCGATGTCCCGGTTGCGCCCCAACTCAGCCTGGCCGACGTCGTCGAGCAGACCTGGCGGCGCAATCCCGGCCTGCAGGTATTCCAGGCGCGGCTGGAGGAAGCGGATGCACGGCGCACGCAGGCCGACAGCGTGTTCGCCGCCGATCCCGCCCTGTCCGTGCGCCATAACAACTCCGGTCTCGGCAGCCGGAACGGACTGAGCGAATGGGAGTGGGGGCTGGAGATGCCGATCTGGCTGCCCGGCCAGAAGGCAGCGCGCCGGCAGGTGGCCGAACGTGAGCGGCAGGGCGTGGCGGTCTCGGAGCAGGCGCTGCGGCTGTCCATTGCCGGCACCGTCCGCGAGGCGCTGTGGCAGATCGCCCTGCTGCGCAACCGCACCAACCTGGCGCACCGGGAATGGCAGACCGCCCGGCAACTGGAGCAGGACGTGGCCAGGCGCGTGCGGCTGGGAGACCTGCCTGACAGCGACCTGATCCTGGCACAACAGGAGACACTGACGCGCCAGGACGACTATCGCGGCGCGGCGGCGGACCTGCGGCAACAGTTCGACCGCTACCGGATCCTCACGGGACTCGAGAGCATCCCGGCGGAGTACCGGGAAAACCGTTCGGAGCAGGAGCGCGTCAGTGACCGGCACCCCGCGCTGGCGGAGACCATGGCGCAGGTCGACGTCCTGCAGGCGCGCCTGGACCAGGCACGACACGAGCGCCGGGGCAACCCGACATTGCTGCTCGGCACCCGCCACGAGCGGGCCCTGAGCGGAGAGGACTACGAGAACAGCGTCGGCGTCATCGTCCGGGTGCCACTGGGGCTCAAGTCCCAGTCCGCGCCCGGGCTGGCCACGGCCCGGCTCGAACTGGCTCGGGCCCGGCAACAACGCGACGAACTGAAACGGCAGCTCGGTATCGGGCTGCAGCAGGCCACGCAAACGCTGCAGACCACACAGCAGGCATTGCAGCTGGCACAGCAACAGGACCGTCTCGCCGCCAGAAACCTGGAACTGGCGCGTAAGTCCTTCGCGCTCGGCGAGAGCGACCTGTTCACGCTGCTGCGGGTACAGACACAGGCCTTCAACGCCGAGCAGAACCTGCAGCGGCGCCGGATCG
>Ga0315556_1002315_pt1 | contig 10931 bp, 6 predicted proteins | sample SalMarSW160310MG_FD_202112 | JGI IMG/M metagenome (GOLD analysis project Ga0315556, IMG submission 202112) | Salt marsh sediment microbial communities from the Plum Island Ecosystem LTER, Massachusetts, United States - Salt Marsh Sediment SW1603-10 ...
TTCAAGGAGCACCTTGTCGTCGAATTGGATGCCGCTCCGGAAAAGATTGTCCAGGCGCACCATCGCTATTATGCACGCAAGGCCTTGCGCGACTACGGGGTGGCACTTTGCGATGACCCTTTGCAACTGCTCGAACGCTGGAACCAGCTGTATAGTCTGCTGATCCAGCGTCATGCCATTCGAGGCATTGCCGCGTTTTCGCCTGAAAGTTTTCAGCGTCAGTTACAAATACCCGGCGTCAGAGTCTTTTTTGCGGAAAAGGATGGCGTCATTGAGGGCATGCAGGTGTGGTTTAGCCAGGGCCGCGTCGCGTATCATCATCTGGGCGCTTACAGCGAGGTCGGCTATCGTTCTAGTGTGTCGTATGCGCTGATGTGGACTGCGTTGCAGTGGTTTGCGGAAGCTGGAACGCGGCGGCTGGATCTGGGCGGCGGGGCCGGCCTCGGAGAGAAAGAAGACGGGCTGACCCGGTTCAAACGTGGCTGGAGCAACGCCAGCAGGAAGGTCTACCTGTGCGGTAGAATCCTGGATGAAACACGTTACGCGCAGCTGGCCCAAGGTACCGGTACATCGCAAACGGCGTATTTCCCCCTGTACCGCAGAGCGACGGAGCGGGTCGCCGTATGATTGAAGTTAGTGCGAGCTCAGGGCTTCTGTGTTACGCAACATGCTGCAGCAATGCATGTTGGGTGCGCCCTGGCTTATTCTGGTTTCTCTTGCAGGGAATCAGTGGCGATGTATGAGATCGGCGGCTTTTTCGGTCTTGAACTGGCGCAGAGGCAGCCCCTGCATCCGGGCGCACTGGCACTGAACAGTGGCAGAAATGCATTGCGCCTGCTGCTCAGGGCCAGTGGCGTCAGGCGTATTCGTATTCCGGTATACAGCTGTCCGGCGCTGGTCCCTGCGATACAGGCCGAGGGTGTGACTGTTGAATTTTACCCGATAACACTTGACTTGGAACCGGTCGACTTCGCCCCGGCGGCGGATGAAGCGGCTCTGCTGGTTAACTATTTCGGTCTAAAGGGCCCAATGGTGCAACGCTATGCAGCGGCATACAACAATATCATTGTCGATCAGTGCCAGGCGTTGTTTTCCAAACCGGCGCAGGGGCTCGGCTCATTTTATTCGCCACGCAAGTTTGTTGGCGTTGCCGATGGCGGTTTTCTCTATTCGGCGCCGGAAGTATCGAGAAAACTGCCGGTTGATGAATCCAGTCACCGTTACCAGCATTGTATGCAACGCATCGACGCAGGTGCGCCTGCAGCATTTCGCGGGTACCAGCGAGCCGAATTGCAGCTGTCGGAAGCACAACCCGCGTTGATGTCTCGACTGAGCCAGGCTGTGTTGGCATCAATTGATTACGACGCCATTTCACAGCGCCGGCGTGACAACTTCGCCATACTGCACGCCAACTTGTCCGGCCTGAACAGGCTGTCAGTGAACCTCGATGAGACATCTGTGCCCATGGTCTATCCGCTCGTGACAGACACGCCCGGCCTGCGCGAACATCTCATCGAGCGGGGCGTTTATATTGCCCGCTACTGGGCCGATCCGGGCGGATTCTTGCCCCGGGATCCGGTCAGCGAAATGCTGTCGAGCCGGTTGGTTCCGCTGCCGATTGACCAGCGCTATGGTGCGCGGGAGATGCAATTGATCGTTGAACTTGTGACCGCATACCTGTCGTCGGCGGGGCCACGTACGCAATCAATCACGGCGGGTATATGATGGAGACGGGCAGGCGACCGGAACATGCGCGCAAACCGAAACTGGAAGCACTATTGCAGGAATTGAATGATCTGCTGGCCGAAAGCGAAGGCAAAGTCATGGAGCGCTTCAAACAGCCAGATCACCCGGTGGTGTTTATTATGGGTTGCGCACGAAGTGGCACTACGCTGTTGCTGCAGTACCTGGCCGCAACCGGTGCATTCAGTTACCCTAGCAACCTGATCGCCAGGTTTTACAATGCGCCATATATCGGTGCCCGTATCCAGCAGATGTTGACCGACTCCGAATACGATTTTGGCGGTGAACTGACGGGTGGAAATACGTACGTGTCAGGCGACTTCTCATCGTGTCTGGGTAAAACCAAAGGTCTGCTATCGCCTAGCGAATTCTGGTATTTCTGGCGGCGATTTGTCCCGCCGCAAGAGATTCAGTCCTACGCGGAAGACGCGTTGGGAACGCTCGATATGCGCAGTTTCGTCGCGGAAATCGCCGCACTGGAATCAGTGCGCGGTCTGCCGGTACTGATGAAGGGGCTTTATTTAAACTGGAACATCGAATTCCTTTCACAGTTGTTCGACAAAGCGGTGTTCATACATATACACCGACATCCCCTCTATAACATGCACTCATTGTTGCGCGCGCGAGCCCAATTTTTCGGTCGGGAAGACGCCTGGTACTCCTTCAAGCCACCGGAGTATGCCAATCTATGCCGGCTTTCGGTGGACGAGCAACTGGCGGGGCAGGTTTATTACACCAACCGTGCCATACAGGAAGGCATGGCCGGGCTGGCGCCGGAGCGCCGTCTGGTCATTGACTATGAGTCGCTGTGTGCGGAGCCGGAACAGGTGTTTGCGGCACTTGCTGAAAAACTCGCCGCGCAAGGCTATAGCGCGAATGCGCCATCCGCGGCGTCGGCAGACTTGCATTCAAGCTGCGGACTCGAAGTGCCGGCAAAACGTGTTGATATGTTGGTCGAGGCGTACCGCCAGCTGTCGGGGGAAACACTGGAATTATTGTGACGGCACTACGTCGCAACCGAACGCAGCCGGCGCGATTTGCCAGCAAAGCGCCAATATACCGCCTCTTCTGGAAAAGTGACCATTTAACTTGCTAATTATACAGGCAATAATAGCGGGCATGTGAATTGCATATTTAATAGTCAATCTTTCTGCCATTGAAGGGGCACCCCGTTGAACAAGCGATCCATCGAGCAGTTGGCGGTATTCGGCGGTACACCGCTTTTCGCCGCACCGCTTCATGTGGGCAGCCCGAACATTGGCGATAAAAAGCGCATTCTTGCGCGTATCGAGGATGTCCTCGACAGGCGGGTGCTGACCAACCGCGGGCCGCTTGTGCGGGAGCTGGAAACACGCATTGCCGACCTGGTAGGCGTGAAGCACTGTATAGCAATGAGTAACGGCACGGTGGCGCTGGAGATCGTCACTCGGGCACTCGGGATGAAAGACGAGGTTATTACGCCGTCGATGACCTTTGTCGCCACCGCGCACGCGTTGCAGTGGCAGCAGATCACACCAGTCTTTTGTGATGTGCGTCCGGGCTCCCATCATATGGATCCGTCGCAGATCAGGAAGCTTATTACCCCAAGGACTACGGGACTGCTTCCGGTTAACCTGTGGGGGAGGTCCTGCGACATCGATGCCATACAATCGGTTGCCAACTGCCGTGGCCTGACTGTTGTCTACGATTCCTCGCACGCCTTCGGCTGTTCCTATCAGGGCAAGATGATCGGCGGCTTCGGTGATGCGGAGGTGTTCAGTTTTCACGCCACCAAGTTCATCAACACCTTCGAGGGCGGCGCGGTGGTCACAAACGACGACGAACTTGCCGAGAAGGTTCGCTTGATGCAGAACTTCGGCTTCGAAGGGCGGGACCATGTCTCCCATGTAGGCATTAACGGGAAAATGACCGAGGTCGAAGCAGCCATGGGGCTCGTATCTCTGGATGATATGGCGTCTTTTGTCGACGCCAATCGTGCCAACTATCAGGCTTACTGTGAAGGCTTGCAGTCTACGCCAGGCGTGCAACTGGTCGAGTACGATGAGCGCGAGCGCTGCAATTATCAGTACATTGTCGTCGAGATCGACGAACATATAGCGGGTATCTCCCGCGATGAACTGCTGCAGGTGATAGCTGCGGAGAATGTGGATGCACGGCGCTATTTCTACCCCGGTTGCCACCGCATGGAGCCGTACAGATCCTATTTTCCCAATGCACATATGCTACTAGGAAACACCGAGCAGGCACTTGATCGAACACTGGCGTTGCCGACGGGAACCTCGGTACGTCCCGACGATATTCGAAAAATCACGCGCCTGATGAACGACGTGCTGGAGATGAGTGCAGCCGTGGCGGCACGTTTGAGGTACTCGGCAACAAGCCAAGCGAAGGAATTAAGACCATGTGCGACCGCCCTCTAGTTAGCGTTGTTATCTCAACCTACCGCCACGAGAAATATCTAGCCAAGACGCTATCCAGCGTGCTCAGCCAGGGTGTGGATGCGCTTGAAGTGATCGTTCTTGATGACTGTTCGCCCGACCGAACCGGCGATGTTGTCGAGCCTTTTCTCGACGATCCGCGTGTCAGTTATATCCGTCATGAAACAAATCTGGGAAGCAAGGCCAATAATACGCTGGCCCTTCAGTCCGGAAAGGGGAAGTATCTTTGTTGGTTGAACGGTGACGACTATTTTCTGCCCGGCCACCTGCGCGCCTATCTGGATGTGATGGAGGCGCATCCCGAGTGCGCGCTGATTTACAGCCCCTGTTACTGGGTGGATGAAACCGGTCGTATCATCAAGCTGGCGCGGCACCCGGGTCACGTCGACTTCGACTACGCCGGCGGCCGCAACGAAGCCGCAGAACTGCTGGCGTGGGACAATTATATTACGCCGTCGGCGGCGATGTTCCGGCGTTCCGAGCTGGAGCAGGTTGGAAGTCTGGATCCGGTTATTCGCGCAGCCGACTGGGATCTGTTTCTACGCGTGGCGCTGCACAACAGCAACTTCGCTTTTCTCGCCCGCCCCTCCACGGCCTACCGGATACACTCCGGACAGTATTCGCACGAGTTCTACGCTTCGATAGAGCCGTTAAGGGCCCACCTGCACGTCTTCGACAAGGCATTCCAGGCGCTCGGGCGCCGTGGGCTGTCCGGCTACAAGACAGAAATTGCCAACTTGCTCGAGCAGCGGGTGAAAGCCTATTCGCCGGAACAGTTACAGACACTGGCGGCCGAGTTTGAACGCAGTTGTGAGCAACTGACCGCGCTGTCCAGCGGTGGCGAGCCGGAACCCCTGCAGTCCGAACCACTGGTCAGCATCATCGTGCCAACCAAGGACCGGCCGGAACTGCTGCAGGATACGCTGGCGTCGGTGAATGCACAGTGTTACACCAACTGGGAGCTGGTGGTGGTCAATGACGGTGGCGCTGATGTTGGTGAACTGGTGCGTGAACTGGACGTGCACAGCCGTTTCCGATACCTGCGCCACCCGGTATCGCGTGGCCTGCCGGCGGCGCGCAACACGGGTATACGCTTCAGTCGGGGTGACATTCTTTGCTACCTGGATGATGACGACACCTTCCGACCCGAACACCTGCAAACCGTGGTTTCCGCGCTTTGTGAAAACCAGGCCGAATTTGTCTATGCCGAGGCCGAATACATCCACGAAGAAGTGATCGACGGCGAGCGGCGGGAAGTCAGTCGCAGCACGCCTTATTCAGGCATCGAGTATTCGCGCGAGCAGCTGCATGTTGCCAACTTTATTCCGGTCAACACCTGGGCGCACCGGCGCGAGCTGCTGGAACGTGCCGGTCTGTTCGACTGCGAGCTGAATGCTTTCGAAGACTGGGATCTGTTGCTGCGTTTCGCGCAGTTGGTCGATTTTGTCCACGTCCCCCGCCTGACGGTTGAGGTACACATACGCCCGGGGATGCCAGGCGAACACATGACCCAGCGCGAACGCAAGGATTTTGGGGAGCTGTACCGCAAGCTGTACGAGCGCTACCCGGTCAGCAGTACGAACGCCGAGGCCGCGCGTGAGCGCCAATTGGACGCGCTGGACAAGGAACAGCGTCAATCCGGACAGGAGATTGACGGATATCAGAAGTGGCTTTCGGAGCACAGCGTTTCCGACCGCGACTTGCAGCACTATGCGCAGCAAATGATGAGAAACTGGACTCTGCAACCATCGTTTCACATTGTAATGACTCACGTCCCGGGCCAGGAAGCGGCACTGGCGGATACACTCGATTCTCTTGGCAGGCAATTGTACGGGGGATGGGGCCTGAGCATTGTTTCCAGTGCGCCCTGCCCAGACCCGATGTTCGAGGAGATGGAGATGCTGGAATGGCACCAGGTGCAAGGCGACGTGATGGAGGGTGTAAATGCCATTGTTCAGTCGTCTGGTGCCGACTGGCTGGGCTTGCTGCAAGCCGGCGCTATGCTGGAGCCACACATGCTGTATCAGCATGTGGAGCATGTCCATCAGCACCCGGAATGGCGCCTTGTCTATATGGACGAAGACCGGGTCAATGGCGACGGTGAACGTTACGATCCTCTTTTCAAGCCGGAAGTGAACCTGGAATTGCTGCGCGCGATGCCTTATATGGGGAAATTCGTCCTGATGGAGCGGGAGGCGCTGGTGGCCGCGGGCGGCTATGGGCGGCGAGCCGGCGCGGAGACCTATGATGCGGTCTTTCGCGTCATTGAGCAATTCGGTGAACAGGCGGTCGGTCACATCCCGGACGTATTGATACACCACCAGGATCGTTTCGAGCTGGCGCTGGACCAAGAGCTCGTTGCGGCCAATCGCCGTGCCAGCGTCACCGCACACCTCGAGCGCTGTGATATTGACGGTGAAGCAAAACCGGGCATCGTATTCGGCAGCTCCTTTGTCGATTACGCGGTTGACGACAAACCACCTGTGGAGATCATCGTTCCTGTAACCGGCGGACCGGAGACGCTGGAACTGTTCCTGGATAGCCTGTTTTCACAGACGGAATACCCGGATTTCCGGGTTCGGCTGCTGGCCACGGATACCGTCGATATTCCCGCAGCCGTGCGATGCAGGGACAACGTTGATGTCCTCACCTACCGGCAATCCGGGGGCCAGCGCCAGGCGCTGCTTGATCTGGCGCGCGCCTCTGATACCGAATACCTGATGCTGATGAGCCCGGGTACCATCGCGATTCAATCGAACTGGCTGGAACGGCTGGTGGCGCATTTCCAGAAACCGGATGTCGCGGTGGTTGCGCCGCGCCTTATTTCGTCCGACAAGACCGTGGTAGGCGGCGGCATTATCACCGGGGCCGGTTCCTATTCCGTTGGCATGGGTGCGTTCGGTGGTCTGGCCCTCGAGGATTCGGGGTATATGGGGCGGGCCCAGGTGGCGCAGGAACTCTCGGCCGTTTCGGCCAGCTGTATGCTGGTTCGCAAGTCGGTATTCGAATCCGTCGGGGGGATATCGACTTCGCTCAAACTGGCGTTCTACCAGGCGGTCGATTTTTGCCTGCGGGTGCGTGAATCGGGCGGCAGGATTGTCTGGACACCGCATTCCACATTAATGTTCATCGGTGAAGACCAGTCCGAACTGGATGGCGTTGACCTGGATGATCTGGTCGTAGCCGAGTCGGAAGCGATATGCCGGAACTCACTGGCCCGGCTCGCCGGCGATCCTGCCTATAGTCCGAATCTCAAGCTGACAGGTGAACGATTTGCCATTGACGACAGCTTTACGCCGCCATGGACGCCAGCCGATAAGACCCTGAGTCGAATTATCGGCTTCGGTGCTGGCTCTGTCGGTTCGTGGAAGTTCCGTGTTGCACAGCCCCTGAATGTCATGCACCGGGAACAGGTCGCGAACACGCTGGTGCTGCCCTTCGACAAGGGCCTGGTACAATGGCCAAGCATGGCGGAGTTGGAGCGTATTCAGCCCCGGACCCTGCTCATGCACAACACCATGCACGACGTCTACATGGACACGATGGAGACCTACAAGAAAGTCAACGGTACTTTTATGGTGTTTGGTCAGGATGACCTGATGTTTGCTCTCCCGCCCAAGAACCCGTTTTCGAAGACCGGCTACAAAGACGCCAAGAAGCGCCTGCGCAGGTGTCTGGGCATCGCTGACCGGGTGATTGTTACAACCGAACCCCTGGCGGAGGAGTTGCGTTCCATGGCGGAGGATATCCGGGTGGTGCCCAACTACCTGGATCAGGCCATATGGGGCGGTCTGTCCTCAGAAAGAGGGACATCGCTGAAACCCCGGGTCGGCTGGGCCGGCGCGCAGCAGCACCTGGGCGACCTGGAATTGCTGGAGGAGGTAGTACGGGAAACTGCCAATGAGGTGGACTGGATTTTCTTTGGTATGTGCCCGGTCTTTTTGCAGCCGTATGTCAAGGAAATACACAACCCCGTGCCTTTCGCAAAGTACCCGGAGAAACTGGCGACACTCAATCTTGATCTTGCGGTTGCGCCTCTGGAATACAACCGCTTCAACAACTCGAAAAGCAACCTGCGTATTCTGGAGTACGGTGCGCTCGGCTGGCCGGTGGTCGCGAGCGATATCGCTCCCTACCGAGAAGGACCTGTATGCCATGTACCCAACCAGCCACGTGCCTGGATAAAGGCGATCCGTGAGCGTATTCACGATCTGGACGCTACACGGCAGGAAGGCGACGTACTGCGCGCCTGGGTACGGGAAAACTGGTTGTTGCAGCAACATATGAATGACTGGCTGGCAGTGCTCGATCCGACGGGTAATACCGGTGTTCGGCGGCGCGGGCAGAACCGCGCTGCCGGACTGTAAACGAGGATGGTCCGCGGACCGGAGCCGCCTTCGATTCGAGCAATTTCAACCGCCCGGGCGTCGGGCCAGGAGCAAAATGTCCTGCGGCTCGCAACTGTTTCGTTGTTTGCCCCGGTGGCTCATCAAGCGATCCATGTCTCACTAAGCAGCAGAAATATAAAGATAAATTGGTGTCAAAAAAACGTTTCCTGCCTCTAAAGTTTCTTTCCCCACGAACGCTAACCTTGTCGGAAGCGGTGAATACCAGATCACTGGTATATCCGCTAGTCATAACAGGCGTCGAGCCCGGGTGATCTACCCGGGAATCCGCCTAAAAAGTTAGGAGTGTTTACCATGGCTTTGACCATTAACACCAATATTTCTGCTCTAAACGCACAGCGTAATCTGAGTTCCTCCCAGGGAGCTCTGGAGACTTCCCTGCGCCGTCTGTCTTCCGGTCTGCGCGTTACCTCCGCAAAGGACGATGCGGCCGGCCTGTTCAGTATCCAGAAGATGACGGCCGATATCCGCGGCCTCAATCAGGCCGTGCGCAATGCCCAGGATGGCATCTCGCTGGCCCAGACAGGTGAAGGCGCCATGGACCAGATCCAGAACGCCCAGCAGCGTATTCGCGAAATTGCCGTACAGTCGGCTAACGCCACTGTCGAGGACCGCACCGGTCTGCAGGCCGAGGTCGATCAGCTGACCCAGGAAATTTCACGTATCGTTACGACCACTGCCTTCAATGGCACGAACCTGCTGAACTCCAGTGCCTCCACCCTGAACTTCCAGATTGGACAGGACTCCGGTGCCGCAAACCGCATCGCGGTGACTGGCCTGGATCTGACCGGAATCACGGGTTACAACGCCACCCTGACGGCTACCGGTGTTGTTGATGTCAGCAGCTCGGGTGCTGCCTCGGCGACGATCGCAAATCTGGATTCTTCCGCAACCGGCATCGATTTCGTGTCCAGTTCGCGCGCCACCTTCGGTGCGGTTCAGAACCGTTTCGAGTCCGTTGTGGTTAACCTGACCACTTACTCTGAAAACCTTACCGCTGCCCGAAGCCGTATCCAGGATACCGACTTCGCTATGGAAACGGCCAATCTGACACGCGCGCAGATACTGCAGCAGGCCGGTACGGCAATGTTGGCGCAGGCCAATACGGTGCCGCAGACGGCACTGACGTTGCTACGGTAAGCGTAACGCTTTAGCCGGACCAGGGAAGGGTGGCGGCAAGGATGCTCCACCCTTCCGGTTTTAAAGGGTAGGTGAAAGATGTCATCTGATTCCACTTCATCAGTACAGAACTCAGCGGCCGCACGTCTGCAGGGAACGCAGCAGGTGTCTCCGGTCCCGGTTGCGCAGAAGCCGGACCAGGTACAGCGGAATGAATCCGCCGCCCGCGGACAAGACCTGCCGCCGAAGCAGGCGGGAGCGGCGGCAAATGCCGATCAGGTCGAGGCGGCTGTAAGTCAGATCAGCGATTTTGTACAGAATTTCCAGCGCGATCTTTTGTTCACTATCGATAAGGACAGCGACAGGCTTGTGGTCAAAGTTGTTGATTCTGAAACACAAGAAGTTATCCGGCAGATTCCTTCGGAAGAAATGCTGCGCATTGCCAGGAATCTGGGATCACCGGAAAGCCTGATTCTCAGAGAACAGGCATAAGTTTGGCACTGCTTTTGCTTCGTAACGATGAGGCAATGAATTCAAACGAGGTTGGCAAATGATCAGCTCACCCGGCGTCGGCTCCGGACTGGATGTAAATTCCATCGTCGACCAGTTGATGGCGATCGAGAACCGCCCGCTGGATCGCCTGCAAAGCAGCAAGCAGGACTTGCAAGTCAAGCTGAGCGCATACGGTACGCTGAAAAGCTCACTCGCCAGTTTCCAGTCCGCGCTCGGTGATCTTAAGACGCTGAGTGCGTTCGAGGTCTACAAGGCCGATTCCGCCGATGAGACAGCGTTCACCGCGACAGCGGACAGCACCGCTGCAACCGGTTTTAGCGATATTCAGGTCGTAAGTCTGGCCGAAGCTCACAAGATGGGTTCGGCTGCCATTGCCGATACCGGTACCACCACACTCGGCGGTGCCGGTGATCAGGTTACCTTTACTGTCAACGGCAATGCATTTACCGTCAACGGGGGCGGACTTACTCTCTCCCAGTTACGCGATGCGATCAATGATGCGCCGGACAATACCGGCGTGTCGGCGACAATCATCAACGAAAACAGCACCAGCCACCGGCTGGTTCTCACCTCCAAAGAGACCGGTAACGCCAACGCCATCAACCTGTCCTTTACCGGGACGCTGGGTACCGACCTGGGGCTTAGTGATATCAACAATCCCGCCCAGCTCGACTCCGAGTTGCTGGTCGACGGCCTGTATAGCATCACCCGC
>Ga0315556_1002317_pt1 | contig 10927 bp, 11 predicted proteins | sample SalMarSW160310MG_FD_202112 | JGI IMG/M metagenome (GOLD analysis project Ga0315556, IMG submission 202112) | Salt marsh sediment microbial communities from the Plum Island Ecosystem LTER, Massachusetts, United States - Salt Marsh Sediment SW1603-10 ...
CGCCTGCTGGGCGTAGCGGTGCTGCTGGGCCTGTATTACGGCATGGCGTGGCTGCAGTGGGGCGGGCGCCAAGCGGTGCTGTTCGACCTGCCCCACCGCAAATTTCACATCCTGGCCTGGACCTTCTGGCCCCAGGATTTCTTCTACCTTGCCCTGCTGCTCATCATCGCCGCGCTCTCCCTGTTCTTTTTCACGGCGCTGGCCGGCCGGCTGTGGTGCGGCTACGCCTGTCCGCAGACTGTCTGGACCGAAGTCTTCATGTGGTTCGATCGGAAGATCGAAGGCGACCGCCCGGCGCAGATAAAACTGGACCAGTCGCCCTGGACCGCGCACAAGCTGCGCATCAAGGCCACCAAGCACACGGTCTGGCTCCTGTTCGCGGCCTGGACCGGCTTTACCTTCGTGGGCTACTTCACGCCCATCCGCGAGCTGTGGCATTCGCTGTGGAGCGCCAGCCTGGGGCCGTGGGAGACCTTCTGGATCGTCTTCTACAGCTTCGCCACCTGGGGCAACGCCGGTTTCCTGCGCGAACAGGTGTGCATCTATATGTGCCCCTACGCCCGCTTCCAGAGCGCCATGTTCGACCGGGATACGCTCATCATCTCCTATGATGAGAACCGCGGCGAGCCGCGCGGCTCGCGCAAGAAGAACGTCGACCATCACGCCCGCGGCCTGGGCGACTGCATCGACTGCACCCTGTGCGTGCAGGTCTGCCCCACGGGCATCGACATCCGCAACGGCCTGCAGTACCAGTGCATCGGCTGCGCCGCCTGCGTCGACGTGTGCGATCAGGTGATGGACAAGATGGGCTACCCCAAGGGCCTGGTCCGCTACACGACGGAAAACGCCATGGAGGGCCGCCCGGCCCACGTCCTGCGACCAAGGGTGGTGGTCTACGCCGTTATTCTCGCCTCCATCATGGCCGCGCTCGGTTGGGCGCTGGCTCACCGCGTGCCCATGGAACTGGACATCATTCGTGACCGCAACGCATTGTACCGGGAGACGCCGCAAGGTCTGGTGGAGAACGTCTATACCCTGAAGGTGGTCAACATGCAGGACAGGCCGGAACGCTATCGCCTCAGCGTCAGTGGGCTACCCGGGCTGAAGTTGATCAACAGCCTGGGCATCATCACCGTCCCGGCCGGGGAAGTGCTGCCGGTGGGCGTACAGGTGCAGATCGATCCGGTGGAACTCAAGCGGCCCAGCAACGACATCTTTTTCACCCTGGAGACCCTGGACGGTACGCCACTCAAAATCACCGAGCCTTCCCGCTTCATCGGCCCGGTGATCCACTGATACCCACGGGGGAAGGAACAGCCATGCACGCGCAAGACGCACCACCGCCCTGGTACCGCCAATTCTGGCCCTGGTTCCTGATTTTCCTGCCCGCCAGCGCGGTGGTGGCTGGCATCGCCACATTGGTCATCGCCATCGAAAATCCCGACGGCCTGGTGGTGGACGACTACTACAAGGAAGGACTGGCCATTAACCGCGACCTGGGACGCGACCAGGTGGCCAAGGAACTCGAACTCAGCGCCGATGTGAACATCGATCCGAGCCACGGCACGGTGGCGGTGACCATGCACGGCGCCGGCACCGAACGCCTGCCAGCGGTACGCCTGCGCCTGCTGCACCCGACCCGCGCCCGTCATGACGAGGATCTCATGCTGACCGCCGGCGCCGACGGGCGCTTCCAAGGAAAGCTCGGCGAACTCCCGCCCGGCAACTGGCACGTCCAGATCGAGCCACCGGGCGATCGCTGGCGCCTGCACGGGCGGCTGCTGCTGCCCGCACACCATCACGTCACCCTCGACCCCGCCTCCTGAACCAAGCCTCGCCGCAGCGGTGGATTTGCGCCACTGCGGCATTTCCTCCTGCGGCATTCTTGACGGATGAGCAGCGCCGGGACTAGCTTCGTGCTGTCCACCGGCGTGTGTGGCATCCCGCCCCGCCGTTAACGGAGGAGAATGCCATGAATAATAAGTTCATAAAGGCTCTGTTTGGATCACTTGTCGTGCTTGCCGCCGCAGCCCTGCACACCACCGCCGCCAGCGCCGACGACTTCGCCGGCACCAAATCGGTCAAGGCAGTCTGGAACATCACCACCGGTGATGAAAAGGTCTTCATCGACCGCATGGAACTCATCAAGCAGACCGCCGACAGCCTGGAGAAGCGCGGCATCAAGGCCGACTTCGTGCTGGTGATCCACGGCAAGGCGGCCCAGTTCGTCACCAAGACGCTCAAGGGCACCAAGTTCGCCAAGCATAAGGTGGAACACATGGCCAAGGCCCAGTCGGCCCTGGAAAGCCTGCAGAAGGCCGGGTCGCAGGTGGAGGTGTGCGCCATCGCCATGAAACGGGCGAAAATCCAGCACAGCAACGTGCAACCCTTCGCCACCATTCAGGACAACGTATTCGAAAACCTGATCGTGCTACAGAACAAGGGCTATGCCTACATGCCCGTGAACTGACGCTGTCCCAAGGCCGCTCAGCGTGGGTGCTGAGCGGCCTGTTCCAGCGGCGCCATCAGAGCGGCGAAGTCCCGCGGCGCCATGTACTGCAGCACCGCCTTGCCCCGCCCCCCCAATGCCACGTCGAGCCCGCGGTCCGGGTACAGAAAGTGTTCGCCGGAGCCCGGCGCCTTCAGGCGCCGCGCCGGCGTCCCGAAACGCTTGAGAATGATTTCCTCGTCGAAACGCACGAACGGCAGGAAGGTGACCGTGCGCAACGGCAGCTCAAACGACGCGTCGTAGTCCTTCCGGTTGAGAATGAATTTCCTCGCGCCGCTTTCCATGGCTTCCACATCGACCGCGTGCTCGCGCAACTGCTTGAGCCGCTTTTCGCTGACCACCAGGCCCAACACCACCTTGCCCGTAAAGGGGCCGGAGGAAACATCCGGGTAGTAAGCCTCCAGGGAACCGAGTTCTCCGATTCGGGCGATGAGCGCCAGTTCGGGGTCAGGACCGAATCGGCGGCGGGCATCATCGAGCGTGCTGCGGCCCAGGTGCAGGCCGAAAACCTCGGACGTCCCGTCGGGCAATACCTTGATCTGCCAGGGGAGACCACTGAGGACGGGCAGGGACTTGGGGCGTCCGCCCAGGAAAAACTGCGCCGCCACCGCCAGCACCAGGACCACGACGAGCAAGAACACTACCTGACGGGCTTTCACTGTTGATTCCCCTGCATGATCAGTTCTGCGAAGCCGGCGCCTGCAACCAGAAGGTCACGGGGCCGTCGTTGGTGAGACTCACCTGCATGTCGGCCCCAAACCGCCCGGCGGCCACCAGCACATGTGCCTGGCCAGCACGATCGAGCAGATAGGCAAACAGCCGCTCGCCATCGGCAGGCGCGGCGGCCGGCGTGAAACTGGGCCGCATGCCCTTGGCGGTATCGGCCGCCAAAGTAAACTGGGGCACCAGCAGCAAACCGCCACCGATGTCCTTCAAGCTGAGATTCATACGCCCCTGTTGATCCGGAAAGATGCGGTATCCCAGCAGCCGCTCCAACAGGCGCCCGGCCTGGGCTTCGCCATCGCCGCGCTCGACGCCGATCAGCGCCAGCACGCCGCGGCCGATCTCTCCCACCACTTCCCCGCCCACCTCCACCTGTGCGCGGCTCACCCGCTGCAACAGTGCGATCACCGCAGGCGCTCGCCGAAGGCGATGGTGGCACGAATGAGCGCATCGACATTGCCGGGTTCGGTGGCGGCATGGCCGGCGTCGGCGACGACATTCAGCTCGGCCTGGGGCCAGGCGCGATGCAGCGCCCAAGCCTGATCCAGCGGACAGACCATATCGTAGCGGCCGTGCACGATAACCCCGGGAATATCCTTGATCCGATGGATATCGCGGAGAATCTGGTCCGGCTCCAGGAAGCTGTGATTGACGAAGTAGTGGGCCTCGATGCGCGCCAGACTCATGGCCAGGAACGGGGCGGCGAAATGATCGGCGACGCTGCGGTCGCCCGCCAGTGTGGCGCAACGGCCCTCCCACACCGACCAAGACTTGGCGGCCGCCATGCGGCCCACTTCGTCGTCGCCGGTGAGACGCCGATGGTAGGCGTGCAGCAGATCGCCGCGCTCCGCCTCCGGGATCGGCTCCACAAAATCCGCCCAGTGGTCCGGGAACACCCGGCTGGCACCGTCCTGATAGAACCAGTGAACATCCTGGTCGCGGCACAGAAAGATGCCCCGCAGCACCAGGCCCAGAACGCGTTGCGGTTGGGTCTCGGCGTACACGAGCGCCAGCGTGGATCCCCAGGAACCACCAAAGACCAGCCAGCTTTCGATACCCAGATGCGCGCGGATGGTCTCGATGTCCTCCACCAGCAGCGCCGTGGTATTGGCTTCCAGTTCCGCGTGGGGCGTCGAACGCCCGCAGCCGCGCTGGTCGAACAGCACGATGCGATAGACCTCGGGATCGAAAAACTGCCGATGCACCGGCGAAGTGCCGGCCCCGGGGCCACCGTGGAGAAACACCACGGGCACGCCTTCGGGGTTGCCGCACTCCTCCACGTGCAGGGTGTGCAGCGCGTCGACCTTGAGGCTATGGGTCACATAGGGCTGGATGGCTGGATACAGCGTATACATGGCATCGTCTTTCATGGCTGGACAACATGCGGGCCCGGCGCACGCGACGCAGAGCCCGCTGTGGACAGCTTAACGGATCAGGACGTCAGTCGCGCACCGGTTCACCGCGGAACCAGACCGCCGCGGCCAGGCCCAGCAACACGAAGCCCAGCAACACCAGCACGGGACCGGCACCGGTATTGAGCACCTTGCCGGCCCAGGCCACATCGAAGGCCCTCAGATAGAGCATGCCCGAGTGCAGCAGCGCGCCCAGGATGAACACCCAGCTGATCAGCTGCTTGACCAGGGCCGGGCCGGCCATCAGGCACAGCACCAGACCGGCGGCGATGTTGAGCAGCGACTCCAGATTACCGTGGGCGTGGGGCCCGCCCTTCATATCGTCGATGGGCGCCTCGGCATTGGAGAGCTGGTTCAGCGCCAGAATGCCCTTGGTATTGGCCTTGGACAGGGCGTCGGGTCCCACCGGTTCCAGGTCCTTCTCGAAATTGTCCTGCGCCAACTGCTGCAGGGGCGCCAGCGCGGCCTGCTTGGCCTGCTCGGCCTGGCCCACGTCCGGGAACATGGTCTTGATCATGTACGGACCCAGGGCCGCGGTGAATACCAGGTACAGGAATCCGAAGACGATATTCTTCTTTCCGATCATTCTTGCCTCCTCGGTTGCGTGATAGCCGCTCTACGGACAATCCTGCCCACTTTAGCAGCTGCGGGCACCGGCACGTAATGAGCAAGCGGCAACAGAGGGATCCGGGGCCGGTGCTGCACCACCACCCGGAACGCGTGTAGGAAAATCCCTACACGACCTGACCGCCTATGCTGACAGCCAATGGCCACGCCCAATGGCATGATTAGAACCGTGGACATGCCGCCGGGACGCGGCATTAGCGCAAGGACGGCAAGGACACCCGGTTCGCCGGGGCTTCCACGGACACTGGAAGCGCTGAACCTGCACGGATGCAGGCCCAGCGCGATTGATCGCCTAAAGCCAATATGGCAAAACCCCGGCTCTGCCGGGGTTTTTTTTGGCCGACGGAACGTCGCGGCGGTTACACCACCGCGCTACGGGCCGCCCGTTTGCGGTCCTGCTCGGCCAGCATCTTCTTGCGCAGGCGGATCGCCTTGGGGGTCACCTCCACCAGCTCGTCATCGTCGATGAACTCCAACGCCTGCTCCAGGCTCATGCGGATGGGCGGCGTCAGCAGCAGGTTTTCGTCGGTACCGGCGGCACGAATGTTGGTGAGCTGCTTGGCCTTGAGCGGGTTGACCACCAGGTCGTTGTCGCGGGAATGGATGCCGATGATCATGCCCTCGTAGACGTCCTCACCGTGTCCAATCACCAGGCGACCGCGGTCCTGCAGGGTGAACAGGGCATAGGCCAGCGCCTTGCCGGCACCGTTGGCAATCATGACGCCGTTGATGCGGTTGCCGAACTCGCCCTTCTTCACCGGACCGTAGTGATCGAACACGTTGTAGAGCAGGCCCGTGCCCTGGGTGGCGGTGAGGAATTCGGTGCGGAAGCCGATGAGGCCACGCGACGGAATGGAGTAGTCCAGGCGCACCCGGCCCTTGCCGTCCGGGACCATATTCTGCAGGTCACCGCCGCGCTGGCCCAGCTTCTCCATCACCGTGCCCTGATGAACCTCCTCTACGTCGACGGTGAGCTGCTCGTAGGGCTCACTCATGACACCGTCGATCTCCTTGATGATCACCTCGGGCCGGGACACCCCCAGCTCATAACCTTCGCGGCGCATGTTCTCGATCAACACCGACAGGTGTAGTTCGCCGCGACCGGACACGCGGAACTTGTCCGGATCGGCCGTGTTCTCCACCCGCAACGCCACGTTGTGCACCAGCTCGCGCTCGAGGCGCTCACGGATCTGACGCGAAGTGACGTACTTGCCGTCGCGCCCGGAGAAGGGTGAATTGTTCACCTGGAAGGTCATGCTCACCGTCGGCTCATCCACCGTCAGCGGCGGCAACGCCTCCACACCCTTCGGATCACACAGCGTGTCGGAGATATTGAGCTCATCGATGCCGGTGAAGGCGATGATGTCGCCCGCCTGGGCCTCGGGCACTTCGACCCGCTCCAGACCCAGGAAGCCCAGCACCTGCAGGATGCGGCCGTTGCGGCGCCCGCCGTTGCGGTCGACGATAACCACCGGCGTGTTGGTGCGCACGCGGCCGCGCTTGATGCGGCCGATGCCGATGACGCCCACGTAGCTGTTGTAGTCCAGCTGACTGACCTGCATCTGAAACGGTCCGTCCTGGTCCACGTCCGGCGACGACACGTGCTTGACGATGGCCTCGAACAGCGGCGTCATGTCGCCGGAGCGCACGTCCGGCTCGAGCCCGGCATAGCCCTGCAGGGCCGAGGCGTACACCACCGGGAAGTCCAGCTGCTCCTCGGTGGCACCGAGGCGGTCGAACAGGTCGAAGGTCTGATCCAGCACCCAGTCCGGACGCGCGCCCGGCCGGTCGATCTTGTTGATGACCACGATGGGCCGCAGACCCAGGGCGAAGGCCTTCTGGGTCACGAAGCGGGTCTGGGGCATCGGGCCGTCCACCGCATCCACCAGCAGCAGCACCGAATCCACCATGGACAGCACGCGCTCCACCTCGCCGCCGAAATCGGCGTGGCCCGGGGTGTCGACGATGTTGATGCGGTAGTCGTTCCACTTGATGGCCGTGTTCTTGGCCAGAATGGTGATGCCGCGCTCGCGCTCCAGGTCGTTGGAGTCCATGACGCGTTCGCCCATCTGGGCGCGCTCGTCGAAGGTGCCCGACTGCTGCAGGAGCTTGTCGACGAGCGTGGTCTTGCCGTGGTCGACGTGGGCGATGATGGCGATGTTGCGGAGATTCTCAATCACAGGTGCTGTACCGACAGGGGAAACTTGGGGCACGCATTGTACCCCAAAGCGGGCGAAAAGTGCTTGAAATTATTGGAGTGAGGGGCGAGGGGCTGTCGGGACCGGCAGGAGGCTCACGGGCCGCCTGAGGCACCCACAAGCGCGGGCGGGAAGAAGGTGCGGTGAGGGGGTGAGGGGAAAGGGGCTGTCGCGCCCGGACGCCGGCTCAGGGCCCGCCCGACGTGCCAAGCCGGCGGGGTGGAGAAATGCAGTGCCAGGCGGGAGCTTGCCAAACCCACCACAATTTGTGTCTGGGAATACGGATGACTGCCCTGCCGTCGTTCCGCTTCACACCTCACATCTCACAAGACCTCACAGGCCTCCTCGAACTCCAGCCGGGGGTGCCGGGGGAACAGCTGCTCCGGGTCCCCGTGACCCACGGCACAGATGAAATTCACCTGCACCTTGCCGTCGGGAAAGAACTCCGCGTTGACCTTGTCGGCATCGAACCCCGACATGGGGCCGGCATCCAGGCCGATGCTGCGAGCAGCCAGGATGAAATAGGCGCCCTGGAGGGTACTGTTGCGGAACGCCGAGTCCATGATCTTGTCCGGCTTGCCCACGTACCAGGAACGGGCGTCGGTGTGGGGAAACAGCTTGCCCAGATGTTCGTAGAACTCCAGATCCATGCCGATGATGGCCACCACCGGCGCGCTCATGGACTTGTCCACGTTGCCGGGCGCCAGGCAGGGCTTGAGCCGCGCCTTGGCCTCGGCGGATTTGACGAACACGATGCGCGCCGGGCAGCTGTTGGCGGCGGTGGGCCCCATCTTCGTCAGGTCATAAATCTGATGCAGCTCGGCGTCGCTCACCGGACGGTCCTGCCAACCGTTGTGGCTGCGCGCAGCACGAAACAGGGTATCCAGGGCCTCGTCGGCCAGGGGTTGGTTCGCCATGATTTCTCCTAACGGTGATTCGGGCCGGCGCCGCCGGGGCGCGCCAACCGAGATGGGCAATTCAGCGCTCTAGGGTAAGCAACAACGGCGGCAAAGAAAATTCCCGATCCGTAGGGCTATTCGTCCCGGTCTCATGACGCCCGGCGCCCCCGGGTGATGAGCACCGGCACGTTCAGCCACAGGCCATCGGCGCCGGCCAGCGCCTCCACCTCCTCCAGGTGCGCCTGGCGGAAACCCTCCAACTGCACCGGCGAGAGTTTTTCGAGAAAGGCGCGGAAACCGCTATTCCACAGCACGGCCCACCAGTCCTCCACCGAGGCCACGTGATAGCCCAGCTGCGCGCGCTCCACTTCCACGTCCACGGCACCGGCCGCCTCCAGCAGGGTCCGGCACTGATCCGGATCCGAAAGCTTGAGCCAGGCCGGTTCGCCATCGATGCCTTCGACGCCGAGGGCGACCATGCGCGCACGGAAGTGCTCGGTGAGGGGATGAAACAGGTCAGGGCCGAAGCTGGAAAACATAACCGTGCCGCCGGGACGGAGCACCCGCAGCCAGTCACGCAACGCCGCGTCCATATCCGGCAGGAAGAACAGTCCGAACGAACACAGCACGTGGTCGAAGTACTCGCCGCGAAACTCCAACGACTGGGCATTCATCACGTGCAGGTCCACGTTGGACAAGGCCATCTTCTGCACATGGGCGAAGGCCCGGTCCAGCATGGCCTCGGACAGATCGATGGCCTGCACGCGGCCCTGGGGCCCGATCAGTTGGCCGGCGGCCACGGCCACCGCCCCGGTGCCGCTGGCCACATCCAGGACCTTGCAGCCCGGGCGCGGTCGCAGACGCCCGAGCATGTAGTCAGCGCAGAAGGGGAAGAAACGCAGGGCCGGGTGATCGTAACCCTCAGCCACCAGATCGAACACGCCGGTGACGCGGCGGAAATGCTCCTCGGGGGCCAGACTCATACGCCGCCTCCCTCCACCAGTTGCCCCAACGCGGCCGCCATGTGCGCCTCCTCGACGGGAAAAGCCAGCGCCGCATGGATGGGCCAGCGGCTGCGCAGGCGCTGTTCGAAGGGCTGCTCGTTTTCGCGATCGTAGAGCACGACCACCTTAGTGTCCGGATGGCGGCTCTGCAGCGTGGCCAGCAGCGACTCGAGGCTGCTGGTGCGATCCCGAAAATCCGATTGGAAATTGAACTCCGCCACCACCACGGCCGGGGAGTCCTGTTTCAGCACCGCCAGGGCCTTGCGCACCGACACGACCTTCTCCACCCGGTAGCCCGCCTGCGCGTAGACGGCGGTGAAATCCGGGTAGCCTCCCAGTTCGATGATGGACAGCAACAGGGGTGCGGTGCTCACAATCTCAGCCCCAAGGCTGGTCCGGCCCCAAGGGGACCACGGACATTAATTGAAATCATATAGTTACGATAAATCTGGCGCCATCCCCGCGTCACGGGGCCGCTTGGATTGATTGCGCCGGGGAATTGATATTATCATACGCTAATATTTTGCGGCCCCAGGCTGCATGATTGCTGAACTTTGGAGGCTCGGACGGCGCTTGGCGTCTCGGGGCCGATGTGTCCGGGTAGGGCCGGATCCCAGGGCCTGAGACGGCGCGGCAAATCGACGCGCGGCTCTTCCCCGGGCCGCTCTAGAGAAACGACGTTCTTTTTGGAGGCGATGACAATGAGCGAAAAGCAAGACATGATCAAGCGCATGCTGGAGCTGCAGGCCAAGTTCTGCGAACTGGATGCCGACAAGGGCGTTGACCCGTTCGACTATTACACCCCGGCCTCCGGCTCCTTCCTTGCCGAGTACCGCAAGGAGTACCAGGAACTGGCCTCCAAGGTGATCGACCTGGCGCACGCCGAGGCTGGCTCGCACCGCTAAACGGTCGCTTCAAGAGCAAGCCAGTAGAAAGGCCGCGGTGAAAACCGCGGCCTTTTTTCTTTTCTCAGGCCAACGCGGCCAGCGCCGCGGGCAATTCACCCAGGTGGGCCACCTCCCAGCGCACGCGGCGACGCCGGGCCGCCAGCCGGTCGGGCGCCATCTTGTCCAGGAACCGGCGCATCAGCACCGGATGCATTCCCACCGCAGCGGCGCCCGCATGCTCGTCGGACCCACCGTCCCCCACGAACAAGGCCTGTTCCGGCGTCACGCCGAGGCCATCGCAGGCCAGCCGGTAGATCTCCGGCTGCGGCTTGGCAAAACCACACTCGCAGCTGAACACAGTCGTATCGAACTGCGCCGCCAGAGGCGAATCGGCCCAGGCCGCCACTTCCGCCGTGGACGCGTTGGACACCAGCGCCAGGCGCAGACCCCGACCGCGCAGGTCCTCCAGACCGGCGAGGGTCTCCGTCTCCACCTCCCGCAGGGCATGATCGAAGCGCCGCTGCCGCTCTTCCACCGCTTGCTCGATGCGCTGCGCGGGAATATTCGGATCGATGCTGTGGGCCAGCGCCCGAATCACATCGCGGTGCCGCGTCGGCCGACGGATCTCATGATCGGCGCTGAAGCAGCGGTCGTTCCACACCTGCCGG
>Ga0315556_1002318_pt1 | contig 10924 bp, 9 predicted proteins | sample SalMarSW160310MG_FD_202112 | JGI IMG/M metagenome (GOLD analysis project Ga0315556, IMG submission 202112) | Salt marsh sediment microbial communities from the Plum Island Ecosystem LTER, Massachusetts, United States - Salt Marsh Sediment SW1603-10 ...
ATCTGACCCAGATAGCGCTCGATGCTTTCGTCGATTTGCTGAAGTCGTCGTTTCAACTTTGCCTTAGTGAAATTCTTGTCCCTATTGTTCACCGCCTTGAACTTGCTGCCGTCAATGGCGACAAAGGCTTCCGTGAAAAGCTTCAGCTTGCGGCACAGCATCACGAATTCGCGGCACACTAAGCGAATGGCATTACCGTTGTTCTTGCGGAAGTCGGCGATCGTCTTGAAGTCCGGTGCCAGCCTGCCCGTTAGCCACATCAGCTCGACGTTGCGTTGCGCCTCCCGCTCCAAGCGGCGCGAAGACTGCACGCGATTGAGGTAGCCATAGATGAATAGCTTGAGCAGCGTCGCCGGATGGTAGCCAGGCCGTCCAGTGGGTTCCGGCGTGCTCTTGAAGCCCAAGCCGGACAGATCAAGGTCATCGACGAATACATCGATGACGCGTACCGAGCTGTCTTCCGTTATATAGTCGTCCAGCCGTTCGGGAAGCAGCGTGGCCTGGCTGCGATTCTCGCCCTCGATAAATCCACTCATTGGACACCCTCATCTCGGAAAACCTAAGTCTAGCAACGCTCAGGGTTTTCACACAGCCTGGGTCGATAGCGGCCTTATTCACTGCTCGTTTCATTCTTGAGTACAGTTATTGACAGAACTCCGAGAAATCCGCAGCCAAAGCATCATTAATAATCAGATAATTAAACATTTTTAACCTATTTTAGATGTTGTTTTATGATAGGTTATATAAATGGGAGGATTGGTAAATAATCGCGCAGGAGGCCATTTTATAGAGATATGTATAAATCATGGCTTTACTAAAAAGAGTAAAAACTTTTGGCGCATGGTTAATAAGACTTGTCTTAATTGGCAAGCCGTATTTGACAGTCACAAAAAATCACATGCGATTTTTCACCTTTCCCCAGCGCGTACATTGCCTAAACACTGCAAGCCTGTTCCTGCTGGTACTACTTTACGGGCTGTGCGCGAGCCACGAAGCATTCGCAGTCGACTTTAACGCCACCAGAATTATTGATACCGGGTTAGGCCCTCGGTCAGTCACCAGCGCCGATTTCAATGGCGACGCCCACCCCGACTTCGCCGTTGCCAACGGAACTTCTAATTCCGTTTCGGTCCTGATCAATAACGGTGACGGGAGTTATGCGGCGAAGGTTGATTATGATGTGGGGTCAAGCCCCTATTCAGTCGCCAGCTCCGATTTCGATGGCGATACGCACCCCGACCTGGTCGTGGCCAACTACAATTCAAATACCGTCTCGGTCTTGATCAGCAATGGGGACGGCACCTTCGCTGCCAAGGTCGATTATGGCACCGGGTCAGGCCCCGTTTCAGTCATCAGTAGCGATTTCAACGGCGATACGCACCCCGACCTGGTCGTGGCCAACTACATTTCAAATACCGTCTCGGTCTTGATCAGCAATGGGGACGGTAGCTTTGCCGATAAGGTCGATTATCATGTTGGGACAAGCCCCTATTCGGTCACCACCGGGGATTTCAACGGCGACACCCACCTCGACTTGGCCGTTGCCAACATGGTTTCCAATACCGTTTCGGTCTTGATCAACAATGGGGACGGCACTTTCGCTGCCAAGGTCGATTATGGCACTGGGCCAGGCCCTTTTTCGATCACCAGCGATGATTTCAACGGCGACGCCCACCCCGATCTGGCCGTCGCCAACGGCCCCGCGTCCGTTTCGGTCCTGATCAACAACGGCGACGGCAGTTTTGCGACCAAGGTCGATTATGGCGCCGGGGCTAGCCCCAGCTCAGTCACCAGCGGCGATTTCAACGGCGACAATCACCCCGACCTGGCCGTCGCCGACTCTGGTTCTGGGACTGTCTCGGTCTTGATCAACAACGGGGACGGTACTTATGCCACCAAGGTAGATTACAGCGCCGGATCAACCCCCCAGTCGGTCATCGGTGGTGATTTCAACGGCGATAACCACCCCGACCTGGCTGTCGTCAACTACTTAACCGATACTATCTCGGTCTTGCTCAACAACGGGGACGGTAGCTATGCCGATCGGGTTGATTATGATACTGGAACAAGCTCCAATCCCTATTCGGTCGCCAACTGCGATTTCAACGGTGATAACCACCTTGACCTGGTCGTCGCCAACAACCTAACCAATACCGTCTCGGTCTTGCTCAACAACGGGGACGGTAGCTATGCTGCCAAGATCGATTACCCTACCGGGGCAGGCCCTCGCTCAGTCATCTGTGGCGATATCAACGGTGATAACCACCCCGACCTAGCCGTCGCCAACAACGGTGCCTGGACCGTCTCGGTCTTGATTAACAAGGGCGATGGTACATTTGCCACTAAAATCGACTATAGCACCGGGGGCAACCCTTTTTCGATCACCAGGGGTGATTTCAACGGTGATAACCATCCCGATTTGGCAACCGCCAACTATTCTTCCCACACCGTCTCGGTCTTGATCAATAATGGGGACGGCAGTTTTTTAGCCAAGGTTGATTATGGCACTGGCGGGTTCAATCCTTATTCGATCACCAGCGGTGATTTCAACGGTGATAATCACCCCGACCTAGCCGTCGCCAATGAAGGCTCGGGTTCACCAAGCGTCTCTATCTTGATCAACAACGGTGACGGCACCTATGGCGCCCAGATTAACTATGGCAGCGCTGGAACAATGCCTGAGTCGGTCACTAGCGGTTATTTCAACGGCGATAACAACCTCGACCTGGCCGTCGCCAACTATGGTTCCAATACCGTCTCGGTCTTAATCAATAATGGAGACGGTACCTATGCGGCTCAGGTAGTTTACAGCGTCGGGGTGCACCCCGATTCTGTTACGAGCGGCGATTTCAATGGTGACAACTATCCAGATTTGGCAGTCGCTAACTACGACTCCAATTCCGTCTCAGTCTTGATCAACAATGGTGATGGTACATTTGCGGCCCATATTGATTATGGTGTTGGCTCATGGCCCACGTCAGTCATCAGCGGCGATTTCGACGGAGATGGTAACGCTGACTTAGCGGTCACCAACGAAACCTCCCATTCTGTCTCGGTCTTGATCAATGCGACCGATCGGACCCCGGATGTGTTCAGTTTTGTTGATCAAACTGATGTACCTGTAAACACAGTACTTATCTCTAATCCGGTGACCCTAACAGGGCTTGTTGGCAGTGCGGCCATCACAGTCAGCGGGGGTGAGTACAGTATCAACGGGGGCGCGTATACAGCGTCAGCGGGAATAGTAAGTAATGGAGATACTCTTACCGTGCGCCAGACCAGCTCGGCGAGCCATGTTACGACGACCAATGCTGTGCTAACCGTCGGCGGGGTGAGCGATACCTTCAGCGTCACGACGCTCGCGGATACCGTGCCTGATCCCTTCAGCTTCACCGACCAGACCGGTGTTGCCCTGAGAACAATTATATTATCAAACACGCTCACCATCAGCGGTCTCGGTGCTTCGGCGCCGGTCACGGTGAGCGGCGGTGAGTACAGCATTAATGGCGGCGACTTTATGTCGAGTCCGAGCCTTATCAATGACAACGATACCGTGGTTATGCGTCAAATCAGTTCTGCGAGTTATGCCGCGACGACGGATGCCGTGCTGACCGTCGGCGGGATGAGCGATGCTTTCAGCGTCACGACGCTCGCGGATACCGTGCCTGATCCCTTCAGCTTTACCGACCAGGCAGGTGTGGCCCTGAGCACAAAAATCACGTCAAACACGCTCACCATCAGCGGTCTCGGTGCTTCGGCGCCGGTAACGGTGAGTGGCGGTGAGTACAGCATTAATGGCGGTAACTTTATGTCGAGTCCGAGCCTTATCAATGACAACGATACCGTGGTTATGCGTCAAACCAGTTCTGCGAGTTATGCCGCGACGACGGATGCCGTGCTGACCATCAGTGGGGTGAGCGATACCTTCAGCGTCACAACGCTCGCGGATACCGTGCCAGATCCTTTCAGCTTCACCGACCAGACCAATGTCGCCCTGAATACACTGACCACGTCAAATACGCTCACCATTAGCGGCCTAGGCGCCTCGACGCCGATCACGGTCAGTGGCGGTGAGTACAGTATCAATGGTGGTGCCTTTACATCGAATGCCGGTCTTATCAATAACAACGATACCGTGGCCGTGCGTCAGGCCAGTTCGGCGAGCAACTTCACTACCACTAAAACCGTGCTGACTGTCGGCGGGGTAAGCGAGGCCTTCAGCGTCACGACGATTCCAAGTGCCTCCGATGGTCGCGTCAGTGGCGGCGGAGGTGGAGGTGGATCAATTGGTATTTGGATGCTTGCTGTTCTTGTCCTCTTGGCAATGAGGAAGTTTATGTATTCAACAATGCCTTTGCGATTGGGGCAGGGAAAACAGTTCTAGAATTTCCCAGCCCAGGGCTAGAATTTTCTGGTCGCCCTTCGTAATAACGCCATCCGTGCAGATAGGGAAGCATGCCTATAGTCCCGGGGTAGGGCAGGACCTGGGGCTGGCTCCGGGACCGAATTCCGGGCTGGAACACGCCCCGGCCCCGGGGGTGGCCCTCGGGCTGGGAAATCCTGGCCCGGGGCATGCCCACCTCACCCGTTACGGGTGACCCATCATGATGATTGGTAAAAACGCGCCCCGACATCACAGAGCCCGCCCGGGATCGCTGGTGGAGTGCCGGAGTTGCCGCTCAAGAAATGAATCTAAATCGGAGAGACGATAACGCACGGCCCGTGTCCCAACCTTGATAAAAGGGATGCGCGCCCCGGCCCAGCGGTCACGCTCCAAAAAGGCCTTACTCACGCCAAGATAGTTTGCGGCTTCCGTTGTGTTTAACAGCTGTTGCATATTTCGCTCCTTGAAAATGAATGATTCCACATCACTAACATGCAACAGCTTTGAAGAAATAATAAGACGGAGCCGGAACAGTTCCGGCCCCTTTTTGAAATTCGTCGAGAGGAGTAGTGGTGGGATGCGGTTAAAAATGGGGCCGACTAATGGCGTGGTCTATCGGGAGCGGCGTGTTGCAAGCTCGATAATCGATGCTGTGGGGGTGGCCGATTTCTCAAGGAGGTATTTCGCGATCCTTTCCATCGGGTCCCGCAGCCGCTCCGCATCGGAGATGATGTAACCGGCGGTGACGTCGCGGCTCATCTTGTGATTGACCAGGCGCTTGACGGCATACGCGGAGATGTCGAGGCTTTCGGCTACGGTGATGAAAGTGCGGCGCAGATCGTGAAGCTTGAAGGTGACGCCGGACTGCTGAATAACCCATTGCACACCCGCGCGCGGTTCGACCAACGGACCGGGGTGCCCCTCGCCAGGGAAGACATAGGGGCCGGACGCCGTGTGTTGGCGCGCGGCAAACAACTCGACCAAATGTTCGGGGAGCGGCAGGGTTAGAGGCTCCCCGTTTTTTGTTTGCGGAATGGTGAGCGTGCGCGCCACCAGATCCACATCCTGCCAACGTATCCGCGCCGCCTCGCTGCGCCGCAGTCCGGTAAACAGCATCAATTCAAAATAATCCGCCAAGGTTGTGGCGAGAGGAATGGGTTTTTCATCGCGCAGTCGGCGCACGGCTTTGAACCAGGCCGGAAGCTGGTTGACGCGAATGAGGGTTTGACGGCGTTTAGATGGGTACCAGGCCCGGGTGCGGGTGAGCCTCAGTACCGGGTTGTCCCGCAGGATCGGATTGCCCTCACTGTCCTCATATTGATTCATAGCGAAATTGAGCACGGAGCGCAGGCAGCGCATGGTCAGGGTGGCGTAGGCCGGTCCCCTCTCTTTGCCGAGTTTGTGGTAGCGCGTGACCACCATGTCTTTGGTGATTTCGCGCAGAGTCTTAGCCTGCCAGTCTGATAAGGCGACTTCCATAACACGGTGATAGTCATACAGCGTCTTGGGGGAGAGGTTAGTACGGGCCTGCCGGAAGGCTTTGAAGGCCTCGTGGAGGGTGATGCCCTTGAGTCGCATTTCCTCGCGCTCTTTGACGGGGTCATAGCCTGTAACGATTTTGCCCAGTAAGGCTTGTGCTTCGTTACGGGCTTGCTCGACGGTCAAGGCCGGATAGGGGCCCACGGTAATGCGCTGCGGTTTGCCGTTGATGCGCCGTTCAACGACAAACGCAATGGCCCCCTTGGCAGTGATCCGCACGCCGAATCCTTTCAGGACGGAATCGCGCAAGAACGTTTGGCCGCTCGCAGGCGCCACTAAAGCATCGACCACCCGTTTGGTGAGTTTGCAATGGCGTGGGGGCGCCTTTTTCCGACCTACTGATTGGTTCACGATGTAGACTCCATGTAGACGCTAGGCTTCAAGTTCATACAATGAGCCTACGACAGCCTCCAACAGGAGTCAATATAACATTATGATAATTATTGCAATTTAAAACTTCTTAAAATATTTTCAAACTCTAATGTTGTCCGTTCGTAATCAGTAGGTCCGCCGTTCGATTCGGCGCACCGGCACCATAAAATCAATATGTTAAATAAATAATCCCAACGGAAGCTCCTGATATGGGGCATTCCTGGGGCACTCTGCGGCAACAAATCACAATAAAATGCCCCTGGCTTCTGCCATTCCTCGAATCAATCCTTGACAACTATAGCTGCCTTTTTGGGCAGTAAAGGCGACGTGATATTTCAGGGCTTAAATGCCCGGTTTCGGCTGCGAGTTCAATGGGTCGTTGCAACACAAGCATTAAATCTATCAGCGGGTTTTTCATATGCCAACGTTTTCCTGGGTCGTTCAATTAATCGCCTGGCAATGGCATTTAGCTTAGCTTGCGAATAAATCGATAGATCAGTTCCCTTCGGTAAATACGGACTTAATAGTCCGTTCGTGTTCTCGTTAGAACCACGCTGCCAAGGATTCTGAGGGTCACAGAAGTAAACCTTTATGTCGGTCGCCAGTGAGAATCGTTTGTGATCAGCCATTTCTTTACCGCGATCCCACGTTAACGATTTGTAGAGTTCCTGCGGTAATTTATGAGCGTGGTTGATCAGCGCGTTGACGACCGTCTCAGTATCTTTGCTATCGACTTTGATCAGCATTACATAGCGTGTATGACGTTCTACGAGTGTCGCAATCTGACTATTGTTGCTTCCAAAGAGCAGGTCATCTTCCCAGTGACCCGGTACGGCCCGATCTTCCACCGAGGCCGGACGTTCACTAATTGATATAGTGTCGGTGATTCCGCCGTGATTCGCCGTTTTCCGTGTATGGTGACGAGACCGACGCATGCCTCGTATACGCCTTAGATGTTGCAACAGCTCCTTTTTTAAGGCACCACGGGCCTGAATGAAGAGGCTGCGATAAATCGTTTCGTGCGACACGTGGTAGGTCTCGTCGTCTGGATAAGCGCGCTCGAGGCACCCAGCAATTTGCTCCGGTGACCACTCTAACTGGAGCTTGCTTGACGATGCGCGCCAACGTTCGGTTCTCCACCAGTTTACAGCTCTTGGGACGATGCGCACGATCCCAGGCAGTTTGGTCAGCCCGATTCGCCCGGTAGCACGACAGTCCGCCGTTACGTCTGATTTCGCGGCTGATGGTAGACGGTGCGCGCCCGAGTGATGTAGCAATCGAGCGAATCGAGTGGCCCGCGACTACAGCTCGCGATCTCTCTTTTCGTTCCGCCAAGCTCAGCGCTAATCGCGAGCGTTTGCGGGCGGCGGGACGAATTCCACCGGTTTCCGCCAGGATGCGTTGTATCGATGAATGGTTCCGATCAAATAACTGGGCAATCTGATGGAGGGAGTCTCCCTGCTGCCAGCGGTCCCACATGAGTGCTTTTTGCTCTTCGGTGTAATAGATCCTCGTTCGGTATTTCATCGACAACATCCTCCTCTACAATCAAGAGAATAGAATGTTGCGTTGACCGATTGAGCTCGCAGCCGAGAGCGGGTGTTCCTAGGACACGGTAAATCTTACAACATCCATCAGGTCAAATGTCGACATAAGTTTTCTTTAAGGACCTAGCAATGTCAAATGTAGCAATATGTTCATTGCTACATCCGCGATATACATCTCAAATACATTTACGACCAACCTCGTAATTTCGTACTCAAATCACAGTGGAGGTGGATATATGAAGTCTAGAATTACCTTTATCGCCGTACTTGTAACAATCATGTTTGCCACGCAAGCAGCTGCAAATATGGGCAACTTACCATCAAGTCAATCAACGGAAAACCTTTCCACATCGAACCAGAAGGTAGGAGTTCTAATCGTCGCCGATGCCGCCGCTGCAAGAGCCGCCGCTGCCGCTAAAAGAGATGCCGCCCAGGCTGCTGCCGCCGCGAAACGACAGGCGGCCCAGGCTGCTGCCGCCGCGAAACGACAGGCGGCCCAGGCTGCTGCTGCTGCGAAACGACAGGCGGCCCAGGCTGCTGCTGCTGCAGCAAGAGCCGCCGCCCGCGCTGGCGCCGCCCCTTAAACTATTTTTAAGGCACCACGGGCCTGAATGAAGAGGCTGCGATAAATCGTTCGTGCGACACGTGGTAGGTCTCGTCGTCTGGATAAGCGCGCTTGAGCCACCCGGAATTTGCTCCGGCGACCTTCTAACTGGAGTTTGCTAGTCACGATGCGCGCCAACGTTCGGTTTTCCACCAGTTTACAGCTCTTGGGGCGATGGGCGATGCGCACGATCCCAGGCAGTTTGGTCAGCCCGATTCGCCCGGTAGCACGACAGTCCGCCATTACGTCTGATTTCGCGGCTAATGGTAGACGGTGCGCGCCCGAGTGATGTAGCAATCGAGCGAATCGAGTGGCCCGCGATTACAGCTCGCGATCTCTCTTTTCGTTCCGCCAAGCTCAGCACTAATCGCGAGCGTTTGCGGGCGGCGGGACGTATTCCACCGGTTTCCGCCAGGATGCGTTGTATCGATGGATGGTTCCGATCAAATAACTGGGCAATCTGATGGAGGGAGTCTCCCTGCTGCCAGCGGTCCCACATCAGCACTTTTCGCTCTTCGGTGTAATAGATTCGTTCGGTATTTCATCGACAACATCCTCCTCTACAATCAAGAGAATAGAATGTTGCGTTGACCGATTGAGATCACAGCCAGAACCGGTCATTAACGTTACGAGTAACCGGCCTGCCAAAGGCGGGCCCGGTTGACCCGCTGGTTAGGTTTCACATTATCCATAAATACTTCGAAACATAAGTTTGACAACACGCTTCGCGTCTTGCTCCAAGGCATGGTGGGTCTGTGAAATATCATGTCCGTCAACTTTCCACAGCTTCGACTGAGAACCCGGCTCACCAGCGTGCATAATTTCATTTCGAATTTCACGCAACCATCGAAGTTCAGGATCACTGCCGAATAGCAAGCTGACCTTTGTTTCGTAGTTTTGCTTCTCGATCTGTCTAATGTTCGCTTCAATTGCTGCTGTCGCCAGTACTATCGTGGATAACCAAGCACCCGCACAGAAAGCCTTTTGAACGTCGACCTCAAGTAGTAGTGCATGCGAGCTATGCAGCGCCTTGAAGCGCTTGGATTTGACTAGCTCGAACGCCTGAACGTACCAGAGCCATCGTTGGTGTTGGCTGTTGTCTTCTGGACGTTCCGACGATTGCATTTGTGGTTTGTGAAACCTAACAGTTATATGAACGGGACCCCGTGTCCCGTTATACATTTACAGATAGACCTCGTTATATCACCATAAATAATATTCAATCAAATTGTTAAGCCCAGCCGATGCCGTTTTAGGTTTCCATGAAAAGCGTGACACCGGCAAACAGGCTATAAGAGTTCTGTTTCTGCCTCTTTCAAGGGGCAGCTTTGGGTCGATAGCGCCAGTTCGCAATGTGCTGGACATACTTCCGCAACGGTGTGTTCCTCTCATTTCCATGTGGATATAGTTACTTCTATCAACTTGGATCCGAAAGTGCCGGGCAGGCCAGAATCTTAGTGACATTTGCTGATCTCTAATGCGCACATCACTGCGACAATATGTCGCATTTAAATTAATCAGCAAATGGCCGACAGTTGGATAAGTTGAAGGAGCATTTTATGAAAATTGTTGCACTGTTTTCTTTGCTGATATGTGCATCTCTGTCTTGGGCAGCCTTCGCGGACGAGCAACATCCCGCAAGCACTAAATCCTCCTCCATGGAGGAGAAGTGCAAGAACATGGGCGAACGGCATGGATTGAGCGGAGCCAAGATGGCTGCCTGGATCGAGAGGTGTATGACTATGACCAAACTACCCAAGGATGACATAGATAGCAAGGGCAAGAATACGGATGCCATGGGCGGCATGGATAGATTGAACCTTTTGGCTGGTGACATAGATACGGCTAGAGCAGCCTTTAATAATAAGGAATACACGAAATCATTTAAACTTTTCTATCCCTTAGCTCTTTCAGATAACCGTGAAGCACAAGATATGGCAGGCATGATGCTTATTCTTGGAGTCGGGACAGAGATTGATTTCGCAAAGGGCACATTATTGTTGTCGCTGGCAGAAAGTAATGGCGTTGAAGGTTCCGGTGAAATGCGAAAGGATCTTACAAAGAAATGGAAAAAGCAGATACTGGAAAGTCTATCAAAACATCCATAGATATGGCGTTTATCCTATCTTACGGAGCCTGCCCGATAAAATGATCCAAGTAGATTGACAGAACTGGGTCTATCGTAAAGCGGACATTCAACTCCGCATGTAGGAATGTCTGCTCGGGGTTGCGACCTCAACTGATCGACGCAACCCATTGTCCAAATCGTTCTGCCGGTGTTTCATAGTCTAGCGTCTTTCTGGGGCGTTCGTTCAACTGTCGAGCTACCGCGTCGAGCTTGGCCTGGGAGTGGACCGCGAGATCGGTTCCCTTCGGGAAGTACTGCCGGAGTAAGCGATTGGTATTTTCGTTCGATCCTCGCTGCCAAGGGCTTTGGGGATCACAGAAGTACACCTTGATGTCCGTCGCCAATGTGAA
>Ga0315556_1002321_pt1 | contig 10913 bp, 6 predicted proteins | sample SalMarSW160310MG_FD_202112 | JGI IMG/M metagenome (GOLD analysis project Ga0315556, IMG submission 202112) | Salt marsh sediment microbial communities from the Plum Island Ecosystem LTER, Massachusetts, United States - Salt Marsh Sediment SW1603-10 ...
ATCACGCAGGTGGGGCCGATCACGCAGGCGGCGCTCGCCGGACCCGCGGTGTTCAATGGCGGCGCGGGTGTCATCACCTTGAGCGATGCGGCGAACGACTTCACCGGGGCGGTATCGCTGAATAACAGTGGCGCCAACGATGCCACGGTAACCGACAGCAACGCCATCGATCTGGGAACATCGACGGTAGGCGGCAATTTGTTGGTGACGGCGCACGGCAATATTACCGAATCCGGTGTGCTGACTGTGGCCGGTACCTCAACCTTTGTCATCGACACCGCGACCCTGGCCGATGTCCTGCTCGGCACCCAACTCAATGACCTGGCCGGCGCGGTGACGATCGCGACAGCCAACGGCGGTACTGTCTACGACATCAATTTGCGTAACGTGAATGCAGGCGCGACGATAGCCGGTCTGCCGGCCACCGCTCACGATTTGACAATCACCCACGATAACGCACCGGTGACTTTGTTGGGCATCACCTTGTCAGGGAATATGGTGATCACCGCGGGCGGTATTACTGCTGGGGGCGCCGCCATCGACGAAACCGGCGTATTGAACGTGGCGGGCACGTCCATCTTCACCGTCGATACCGTCCAGCAGGCCGATGTCCTGCTCGATACCCAGCCAAATGACCTGGCTGGTGCGGTGACAATTACGACAAGCAACGGTGGTACGATCCGGGATGTCGGATTGCGCAATGTCAATGCGAGCGCGAACCTGGCCGGTGTGCCCACGATTCTGCGCAATCTGACGATCATCTTCGACAATGCGCCGGTGGTGCTGCCCTTGACTACCCTGACCGGCAACCTGATCGTGATCGCCGGCGGCGCCATCAGCCAGTTGGATGTGGTGACCGTTGCGGGCACCAGCAGTCTGGATGCCGGCGCCCATGGCATCACCCTGGATAATCCCAACAACGACTTCACCGGCGCGGTATCGCTCATCAATACCGGACTCAATGACATTCTCATCACCGATGTCAATGCCATCGTCATCGGGTCCTCGACCATAGGTTCCGGCTTGCTGACAATTAATGCGGCGGGAGTCACCCAAACCGGGCCGATCGTTCAAGAGGCCGCGGCTACAGGGGCAATCTTTAATAGCGGCGCAGGCGCCATCGACCTGACCGATGCGGCGAATGACTTTACCGGTCCGGTGTCGCTCAATACCAGCGCCGATGCCAGTATCGTTGACAGTAACGCCATCATCCTCGGCGCCTCCACCGTGGGCGGCAACCTGTCCGTGACCTCACACGGCGATATCACACAAACCGGCGTGTTGCTGGTGGGCGGCACGTCGACATTTACCGTGGATACCGTGGATCCCCTGGTATATCCGGCGGGGGCGGATGTACTGCTGCATACCCAGCCCAACGATTTGGCCGGTGCGGTGACCATTACCACCATCAATGGCGGCAGTATCCGCGATATCGGGTTGCGCAATATCAACACCTCCGCGAACCTGGCGGGCGTGCCGACCATAGCGCGCAACTTGACGGTCATCTTCAATAACGCGCCGGTGGTGCTGCCGACAAGTAATTTGACCGGATACATGTTGATCATTGCGGGCGGGGATATTACCCAAACGGGCGTATTGACCGTGGCGGGCACGGCAACCTTCACCATCGATACAGTTCAGCAGAAGGATATCTTGCTTGAGACTCTGCCCAATGACATTGCCGGGCTGGTGACGTTTAACACCATTAACGGCGGAACCATCCGCGATATCGGTCTGCGCAATATCAACGTCGCGGCGAATCTCCTGGGTATGCCAAATACGGCGCGCAACTTTACTATCATCTTCGATAATGCGCCGGTAATACTGCCTATGCTCACCCTGACCGGTTATATAGATATCACTGCGGGCGGCGTGACGCCCACGGCCACGAGCGGCACGCTTGCCCCGGATATCGCTATCACTCAAACCGGCGTGCTGACTGTCGCCGGCACGTCAATCTTCACCGTTGAGACGGTACAGCAGGCCGATGTGCTGCTTGCGGATTATCCGAATGATCTGGCTGGAGCCGTGACCATCACTACCGCAAACGGCGGTACCATCCGTGACGTTGCCCTGCGCAATATCAACCCGAGCGCGAACCTGCTGGGCGTGCCGACGATCCTGCGTAACTTGACGATCATTTTCGACAACGCGCCGGTGGTACTTCCCTTGACTACCTTGACCGGCAACCTGATCGTTATCGCCGGCGGTGACATCAGCCAGGTCGATGTGGTGACCGTAGCGGGGACCAGCAGCCTCAACGCCGGCCCTCATGCCATCACTTTGGACAACCCCAACAACGATTTCGGTGGCGCGGTGTCGATGATAAACACCGGTCCCAACAACATCATCATCACCGATGTCAATAACATCATCTTCGGCACTTCGACCATAGGTTCCGGCACCTTGACAGTCAATGCAATCGGGATCACCCAGGTCGGACCGATCACCCAGGAGGCCGGGGCCGGCGACGCGACCTTCAACAGTGGCTCGGGCGCCATCGTTTTGACCGATCCTGGCAACGACTTCACCGGGCCGGTGATACTCAACACCACCGTGAGCGCCGACGCCAGCGTGGTCGACAGCAACGCCATCATCCTTGGTGCCTCTACCGTTGCGGGAAACCTGAACGTGACCGCGCACGGCGATATCACCGAAGTAGGCGCGTTGCTGGTGAGCGGCGACGCAACGTTTACGATCGGTGATCTGGATTGGACGGCATATCCGAATGGTGCGAGTGTCCGACTGGAGACCCAGCCCAACGACATCGCCGGCTTGGTAACGATTCAGCCGCTGCGGGATCCCGCCGATCCTACTGGTGCGACGCCGCTCCTTTTAGGGCCGAACAATTTACCCCCAATCTACGATATTGGTTTGCGCAACATTAACCCTGCGGCGAATCTATTAGGGTTGAGTCCTACGCCTTCGGATCCGACTACTATGCCGTATCCAACCATTTTTGCGCACGACTTTACCGTTATCTTCAATAATGCGCCGGTCATCCTGCCGACGACCACCTTGACGGGTAATTTGAATGTTATTGCTGGTGGTGTGACCAGCACGGATACCGCCATTACCGAGGTCGGTATATTGACAGTGGCGGGTACCTCGACCTTTACCGTAGATACGGTGCAACAGGCCGATGTCTTGCTCGATATCGAACCGAACGATCTCGCGGGGGACGTGATAATTACTACTACCAACGGCGGTACGATCAGGGACGTCGGACTCCGCAATATCAATCCGGGCGCCAACCTGTTATATGTGCCCACGATTCTGCGCAATTTGACGATCATTTTCGATAATGCCGCCGTCAATCTGCCCTTGACCACGTTGACGGGCAATCTGGCGGTCTATGCCGGTGGCGGCCCCATTACGCAGAGCGATGTGTTGACTGTAGCGGGGACCAGTTACCTTGCGGCTAATGCCAACAGCATTACGCTGACTAATCCCGCCAATAGTTTCGGCGGCTCGATATCGATGTTTACCCTGGCTTTCGTGACGCCCACTACCGATCCCACAACGGTGATAACCGGCCTGCATCCCGCTTCGATTACCGCCGTCGGCAATATCGACCTGGGGCCGGCTGTGATACCCGCCACCATCCCCTTGCCGGCCAATCCCTTCACCGATGGATCATACAGCGTGGACGGTTTCGATCATGCGGATGTGAGCGTGGACGGTCACCTGAGTCTCGTCGCCTCGGGCGGTAACATTACCGACAGTGGTCTGGTTCTTTACTATAGAGCTGGAGGAACATTCCAGGTGGACGGCGGCTATTCCGTGATCATTGACAACAATCCCTTGTTCCGCATTTACATTGCCGGTTCGGGTGGAACGACGATTTCGGTGCCGGAGAATTCGGTCACTCTGGTTACCGGACGTGTCCAGAATATTGCGCAGAGCGTCCAGGTTTTGTTCGTGGATCCCACTTACTTCTTCAATAATCTGGATTTGTACACCCTGCCGGGTGATACCATAATCCAGAAGCCACCCGCTGAAATTATATTGCGCCGTATTTTCAGATAAATTATCGTCGCCAGGCAGTTCGAGTGCGCAGTCCTAGCTTTGGGCGTCGAAAATCGTTTATGTTTATAAGGGTATGGGTTGGCGCCGTGTCTGGCGAGCTTATTTTAGGAAGGTGTATCGCATGGATATGGCGGATACCCTGAAGGACGTTAAGTTACTTGATGTCATGCCCATCCTGGGTCGGCATTGGAGAATTATCGTGAGTATTCTTGGGGTAATGCGCAACCGATGAGTGTAATCCATAGGCGCCCCGATCCATTTCCAGCTTTATCCGTAGCAGTCAGGCGAGCCGTCATAATATTAATGATATGGCCTTTGCCTGGACTGGCCCAGGACGCTCAATCTATCTTCCCGGATGGAACGAGTTATTTCGATTGGCTAGACAAGCCCCGCGATTATCTTTCGGAAAGATTCGTTTCCCTGTCCACCAGGGTGGACAGGTTTTTCGCCGATGAGCGCGTCTTCCAGGAGTCCCGTACCAGTTACTTGCGGTTTTACGGAGATCTAGTGCTGAAAAAATCCGGATCGAGCGACTTCAACCCCCAGTTGCAGGCCAAGGTGGTGTTGCCAGCGCTGGAAAAGCGCCTGCATATCCTGCTGGAAAGCAATAGCGACGTTACCGGCGCCGTACCGACCGCGTCCGTGCCTACGCAAAGCGGTGCGCCGAAAGTCAATGTGCCAAACGATTTTCGAGCCGCGGTGCAGGTGCAGGTAACCGATACGCCGCACTGGAATATCAATACCGACGCTGGCCTCAGATTTCATGGCCTTTCCTTGCCGCCCTTTGCCCGGGTGCGCGCCTCTCGTGTTCAAACCGTGCATCAATGGCAATTTCGTTTTACCCAAGCGCTTTACTGGTATGAACAAAGCGGAATTGGGGCCAGTATGCAGTATGATGCCGATTACAAATACAGCGATCATTACTTAGGCCGTTCGCGGACCCAGGCGATCTGGAGCGATCATGATCAGCGCTTCGATTTTGAACAGAGTTTCTTCCTGTTCAATCCTATCGATGAGAGTCACGCCTTGTCCTATCAAGCAAGCGTATACGGCCAGAGCCAGCCTAATTCTCATGTGACAGACTACGCGGTCAGCACGACATGGCGAACGCGTATTCATCGCGAATGGCTATTTTTCGACATTCAGCCGGGACTCTCCTGGCCGGAAACAGCTTCCTTCCATATCACTCCCACCATATTGCTACGGGTTGAGGCCGTGTTCGGCGATCTGGCTTGCGGCTGTTACGGGATGTGATGAGTATCCTTTTCAGGCGCGCACGTTGGTCGTTGCCGGATTATTTCGGCAGCAAGGTTTGCAAGACGGGCCAGACGTTATCCAGCATGACACCTTGGGCCGCGGCAATCGGGTGGATGCCGTCGGACTGGAATAAGTCGCGTTGGTCTGCCAACCCCGCCAGCAGGAACGGTATCCAGGCGATATGGTATTTGTCCGCGAGGCGTTGATAGACATTTTGGAAGTTACGGGTATAGGCTGGGCCGTAATTGGGCGGCAGGCGCATGCCGAGCAATACTACCTTGATATCGCGGTGCAGCGCCGCGGTGATGATATGATCGAGGTTACCGTACATCTCCGTGAGCGGCAGTCCGCGCAGGCCGTCATTACCGCCCAGTTCCACGATGAGGATATCCGGGTGATGACGTTCCAGGAGTGGGAGTATGCGGCTGCGTCCTCCGGCGGAGGTTTCACCGCTGATGCTGGCATTAATCATGCGGCAGGTGGGGCACTGCCGTTGCATGCGTTCTTCGAGTAAGCTCACCCATCCCTGTTTCTGATCGATGCCATAAGCGGCACTTAAACTGTCGCCTAATACCAGGAGGGTGGTGGCGGAAAAGCCGGGAAGGGGAAGCCACAGCAGTAGAAATAGCAGGAGTCGTTTCGGCATGTCGGATTCGCAGTCACTAGCGGTCATCGTTACCGAGAAGGTGGGCAAACGGGTCATGCTACCCGAAGGCGAACTCACCTTGCTCGGAGACATCAATCTTAGCATCTTCCCCGGTGAGGCGGTGGCAGTGGTGGGCGCCTCGGGGGCGGGCAAGTCCACCTTGCTGAGCCTGTTGGCGGGCATGGATACGCCCAGCAGCGGCCGTGTCTATTTGGATGGCGTGGAACTCTCCGCCCTGGATGAAGACGGGCGGGCGCGTTTGCGCGCGGCGCGGGTGGGTTTTGTGTTTCAGGCCTTTCACCTCTTGCCCAATCTGACCGCCTTGGAGAATGTAATGCTGCCTCTGGAACTGGCCGGTCACGGCGATGCCGCTGGTGCGGCGCACGAGGCCTTGGAGCGGGTGGGCTTGGCTCAGCGCCTGGTGCATTATCCCAAGCAGTTGTCCGGCGGCGAACAGCAGCGGGTGGCCTTGGCCCGTGCCTTCGCCCCTCAACCCAAGGTGCTGTTCGCCGACGAGCCCACCGGCAATCTGGACAGCGTTACCGGTCAACGCATCATCGACTTGCTGTTCGCCATGAATCAGGAACATGCCACGACCCTGGTGCTGGTGACTCACGACGAGCAACTGGCGCAACGCTGCAGCCGACGTCTGGAGCTGGAAGCGGGCCGACTCAAGGGGATGCAATGAATCGCCTGGCCTTGGCTATGCGCCTGCTCGGCCGGGATTTGCGCTCCGGCGAAGTGCGGGTGCTGGCCCTGGCAGTGGTGATCGCGGTGGCCAGCGTCACCTCCGTGGGTTTTTTTACCGACCGTATTCAGCAGTTATTGGAACAACAGGCCAATGTGTTGATGGGGGCGGATCTGGTGATCTCGGCCGATCATGCGCTAGGCGCCGATTTTTCTCGCGCCGCGCGGCAACGCGGCTTGCGCACGGCGCAGACCGTGAGTTTCCTGAGCATGGTGCAAGCCGGCGGCCGCAATCAGCTCACGGCGGTGAAGGCAGTGAGCGCCGCTTACCCGCTGCGCGGCGAGCTGCGTATCGCCCCGCAACGCTTCGTCCCGGATCATGTGGCGCAGACCATTCCCGCACGCGGTACGGTTTGGGCCGACGAACGTTTATTGGGTGAGTTGGGTATACAGGTGGGCGATCACATCACCGTGGGCAATACGGTGCTCAGCCTGGCGGCGGTGATCAGCCACGAACCGGATCGCGGCGGTTCGCTGTTCAGTATCGCGCCGCGTCTGTTGATGAACCAAGACGATGTGGCGGCGACGGGGTTGATTCAGCCCGGCAGCCGCGTGCACTACCGCTTGCTGGTGGCGGGAGATGCCGCTGCCCTGAAGAATTATCGCAAGGCGATAGCACCCAAGCTGGCGCGCGGCGAACGTCTCGAGACGGTGGAAGACGCCCGTCCGGAGATGCGTACCGCCTTGGAACGGGCGCGACAGTTTCTGGGACTGGCGAGCATGGTGAGCGTCATGCTGGCCGGGGTGGCGATGGCCATGGCCGCGCGCCGCTTCGTCGCCCGCCATTTGGATAATGTGGCGATCCTGCGCACCTTCGGCGCTACGCAAAGAGATATTGCTGAGTTGTATGGCTGGCAATTATTGGTATTGGGTCTGGCGGCCAGCGTGCTGGGTTGTCTCACCGGCTACATCGCCCAGGGTTTGCTGAGTGACCTCCTGGGTACCCTGGCGGCATCGGTCTTGCCGGTGCCCTCCTGGTTTCCGGTGCTTATCGGGATGTTGGTTGGCTTGATCACCCTGGCCGTGTTCACCGTGCCGCCGCTGATGCATTTACGGCGCGTACCCACCTTGCGTGTATTACGCCGTGACATGGGTGCGCTGCCCGGACCGAGTAGGGCGGCGTATCTTGTGGGCGTGGCGGCGCTGGCGGTGATTACGGTGTGGCAGGCCGACAATCCGCGTCTCGGCTTGATGGTGCTGGGAGGCAGCGCGGCGACTATACTGCTGTTAGCGCTCGCCGCTGCCGCGGTCATGGCCTTATTGAAGCGCCTAGGTGCCCGGAGCAGCGGGGTGTGGCGCTTTGGCATGGCCAATCTGACGCGGCGTTCCCAAGGCAGCGTGGTGCAGGTGGTGGCCTTCGGGGTGGGGATGCTGGCGCTGTTATTGCTGGGTGTGGTACGTGTGGATCTGCTCGCGGATTGGCAGGCCAGCCTGCCGCCCCAGGCGCCGAACCGTTTCGTCATCAATATTCAGCCCGAGCAGGTCAAAGCGCTCACGGCTTTCTTCAAGGCCAATAATTTTACCGGTACGGACTTGTTCCCCATGGTGCGCGGCCGTCTGACCGACATCAACGCCAAGCCGGTCTCGCCGGAAAACTATCAGGATCAGCGTGCCAAGCGGCTGGTGGAGCGGGAATTCAATCTGTCGTGGGCCAAGGCGCTGCAATCGGACAATAGCATCGTCGCCGGCCGCTGGTGGACAAGCGCCGACGCCGCGCAACCCTTATTATCGGTGGAAGAGGGCATTGCCAAGACCTTGGGGATAGCCGTGGGTGATACCCTCAGCTATCAAATCGGCGGCGAGGCGTTCACGGCGCGGGTCGTGAACCTGCGCAAAGTCGCCTGGGACAGTTTTCACGTGAATTTTTTTGTGATTGCCTCGCCCGGTTCCCTGGATCGCTTTCCCACCAGCTATATCACCAGTTTCTATTTGCCGGAGGGTAAGGAGGCGTTCCTGGGGCGCATGGTGCAGCGCTTTCCCAATGTCACGGTCATTGATGTGGCGGCGATCATGGACCAGGTGCGCCAGGTGATCGAACGGGTGACCCTGGCCTTGGAGTATGTGTTCGGCTTTACGGTGTTGGCCGGTTTGATGGTGCTGTATGCCGCGATTCAATCATCCCTGGACGAGCGCCTGCTGGAGGGGGCGGTATTGCGCACCCTGGGGGCCGGTCGCCGCCAATTGCTGGGCGGCATGGCGGTGGAATTCGCCGGGATCGGCCTGGTCGCCGGCCTGATCGCCGCCTCCGGGGCTGCCGCCGCCGGTTATATCCTGGCCGAGCACCTGTTCCACTTCAGCTATCACGTGAATATTGCCTTGTGGTGGTGGGGCGGTGCGGGCGGGGCGCTCAGCGTGGCCGCCGCCGGGCTATGGGGCACCCGCTTCATCCTGCGCCGTCCGCCCTGGCAGACCCTGCGTGAATTGCAAGGGGCATGATCCTTAATGGATTGTTCTACGGCGGCGTGACGTGGTATTTTCCTTAATCACCATTTTGGGAGAGGGGACAGCATGCTGCGTTGCTTGATTTGCGCGCTGAGCCTGGTTTCGGCCACGGCATATGGCCAAGCGGGGACCCAAACCCCGCAACCCGCTGGTAAGACGACGGTCTTGACCACCGCCTACGGTACCCAGTTCGATGCCTATGTCACCGGCCCCGAGGATGCTTCGCGGGCGGTGTTGCTGCTGCACGACCGTTATGGCTTCGATAAACAGGTGCGGGATTGGGCGGACCGTTTTGCCGGCCTGGGTTACCGCGCCCTGGCCATCGATCTCTATGATGGGCGTCATGCCAAGAGCTGGGAACATGCCACCTCCGTCATGAATTCCATCGATCAGGTATGGGCGGATTCGGACATCGCGGCGGCCATGCATTATCTCAAGGAGAATAAGCCGCGGCGCAAGGTGGTGATTTTGGGCTGGGATTACGGCGGAACCGAAGCCTTGCTCGCAACCCTGAACGATCCCGCTGCGGTGGCGGCGACCATTTCCTATTACCCCACGCACCTGAATACCACCCCTTCGTCGGCTGAAACTGTCGACAGCCCCATGATGCTGATATTGGCGAAACGCGATCCGGAATTGAAGATCAGGCCGAGTCAGCCCGCGAAAGGCAGCTTGGGTAAAGCCGGCGCAAATTTCATCGTCCTGGGCCTGGATGCCCTGGCAAACATGCGTGAAATCGCTGCCGTCTTGAGGACGAGAATGGATATCGATGTGATGGGCCTGGATGCCGACCGAGGATTCAGCGACCCGCTCAGTAAACATTATGATGCGGCCGCAACGGCCTCGGCGTGGCAAGTAACCCAGGAATTTCTGTCTCGCCATGTGACGCCCTGATGGAATGCGCTCCCGGGGGGGCGCCATTCCCGGGGTGGTCTTAAGGTCACGACAATAATCTGATCGTTCTCTCTTGACCTATCACCGTGTTATCATTACTGTTCTTTGGTTCTTTTGAGGCCGTAGTCGAGAATCTGCCCGTTTTAGCGGGTTTTTTTGTCTTATACAGGAAAATTTTGTGGAATTGACCGGAGCCGAGATTGTCGTTCAAAGCCTGAAGGATGAAGGCGTCGAGTATGTGTTCGGTTACCCCGGCGGGGCGGTGCTGCACATCTATGATGCCTTATTCAGGCAAGAGGACGTCAAGCATATCCTGGTGCGCCACGAGCAAGGGGCGACCCATGCTGCGGACGGTTATGCTCGCGCCACCGGCCGGCCCGGTGTGGTGCTGGTGACCTCGGGGCCAGGCGCCACCAATGCGGTTACCGGTATCGCCACGGCCTACATGGATTCCATACCCATGGTGATCCTCACCGGGCAGGTTCCCACCGCCTTGATCGGCAACGATGCCTTCCAGGAAGTGGACAATGTCGGTATCACCCGACCCTGCGTCAAGCACAACTTCCTGGTGAAGGATGTCCAGGATTTGGCCGTGACCATTAAGAAGGCTTTCTATATAGCCAGCACCGGGCGGCCGGGCCCGGTGCTGGTGGATATCCCCAAAGATATCACCGCCAACAAGGCCGAATATGCCTATCCCGATTCGGTAGCGGTGCGCTCTTATAATCCCGTGACCAAAGGCCACCCCGGGCAGATCAAAAAGGCGGTGGACCTGATGCTGTCCGCCAAGCGTCCCATGCTCTATACCGGCGGCGGCGTTATCCTGGCGAACGCCGCCGGCGCCCTCACCGAACTGACCCGTACGCTGGGTTTTCCCATCACCAATACCCTGATGGGC
>Ga0315556_1002322_pt1 | contig 10911 bp, 7 predicted proteins | sample SalMarSW160310MG_FD_202112 | JGI IMG/M metagenome (GOLD analysis project Ga0315556, IMG submission 202112) | Salt marsh sediment microbial communities from the Plum Island Ecosystem LTER, Massachusetts, United States - Salt Marsh Sediment SW1603-10 ...
TTCGCGCGCGCGTTCGATGCGCCCCGAGCGCACGCGCTCGAGCCCTTCATTCAGCGCGTGATGCCGCGCATCGACGCCCAGGCCGACGACGTGCACCGTCATGCCCCGCCAACTGACCGATATTTCGACGCCGTCGACGAAACCGATGCCCGCCTCGTGCGCCGCCTCGCGCGCTTCCTCGAGCCCACTCAGCTGGTCATGGTCGGTCAGGGCAAGCAGTTCGACCCCTCCTGCCGCGGCTCGTCGCACCACTTCCCGCGGCGACAGCGCGCCGTCGGAAGCGGTCGAATGGCAGTGCAGATCGACGTTCACGCGCGAATCGCGAGAAAGTCCTCGATCAGGCGCGCGAGGGCCTCAGGCTGATCGTGGTGAAGCATGTGCCCCGCCTCGGCCACCGTGACGTAGCGGATGTTCGCGATGGCGGAGCGGCGCTCGGCGTACTGTTCGCTGCCGATGCCGATCCGCTTCAGGGTCTCCGACTCGCTGGCGTCGACCCACAACACGGGCGCGGCGATTTCCTGCCAGATCGCGCGCGCTTCTTCGTAGCGGTAGAGGATCGGATTGACGATTTTGTGCGCCGGATCTCCGCGCAGCTCGACGCTGCCGTCCACCTCGCGGCCCCAGTGCCGGGCGAGGAATTCCGCCCGTTCGCGCGTCAAGCGCGGGTTGTTCTTCTGCAGCCGGTCGGCGAGCGCCGAAAAGTCCCTGTAATCGCGCAGGCGCGGCGGGCCGCGCAGCTCTTCCAGCCAGCGGGCATACCGGCCCGGCGCTTGCTCGGGGCGCGTCGCCGACATGCCGAAGCCCTCGAGATTGACCAGCCGCGCCACCCGCGCGGGACGAACGCCGGCGTACAGCATCGCGACGTTGCCGCCCAGGCTGTGGCCGACGAGATTGACCGCCCCGTCGGCCTGGATTCGCTCGAGCAGCGCATCGAGGTCGCCGAGATAGTCGGGAAACCAGTAGCAATCCGACCTGCCCCAGTCGGTCAGGCCGTATCCGCGCCAGTCCGGCGCGTAGACATCCCAATCCGGGGACATGGCGTCGACGAGGAATTGGAACGAAGCCGACACGTCCATCCAGCCGTGAAGCAGGACGATGCGGCGCGCAGGATCGCCCGGCCAATGGCGCACGTGATAGCGCAATCGGCGGACTTCGAAGAACAGGGACTCGCTCTGACGCATGGCATTCGCGAAAAGCCGCGATGTTACTGGAACTTGAATCCGACCTCCGGACGGCGCCCTGAGACGAGGTCGGCCAGCGCGCGCCCGGAGCCGCAGGCAAGCGTCCAGCCGAGCGTCCCGTGCCCGGTATTGAGATACAGGTTGCGCAGCCGCGTGCGACCGATGAGCGGAACGTTGTCGGGTGTGGCGGGGCGCAATCCGGCCCAGAGTTCCGGCGGCGCCGTCGGCTCGAGGCGCGGAAAGAGGTTCCGCAGTCGTTCGATGATGGCGCCGCAGCGCACCGGATCGATGCTCGTGTCGTAACCGTCGAGCTCGGCGGTTCCGGCGGCGCGCAGCCGGTTGCCGAGGCGCGATACCACGATCTTGGCCGCTTCGTCGGTCAGGCTCACTGCGGGGGCGGCCGGGATCTGTTCCGCGTCGAGCGGAATCGTGACCGAGTAGCCTTTGAGCGGATAGACGGGAATGCGAATGCCGAGCGGCGCGAGAAGCATCGGGCTGTAGGCGCCCAGCGATACAACGTAGGCGTCCGCCTCTATCGCCTGTGCGCCGTGGAGGCGCACCCGGACGGCACGGTCCCCTTCGGCTTCGATTGCCTCGATGCCCGCGCCCAGGCGGAATTGCACGCCCCGTCCACGGGCCAGCTCGGCGAGCTTCTGCGTGAACACGTGCGCGTCGCCGGACTCGTCCTTGGGCGAGTAAACGCCTCCCACGATCGGCGTGCGCGCCTCTCTCAACGCGGGCTCGAGGGCCACGCACTCGGCCGCGGACTTGGTTTCTCGGACGACACCGACCCGGCGCATCGACTCGGCGTGCCGCGCAAGCGCCTCGAAATCGCGCTCGTCGGTGCAGAAATGCAGGATCCCCCTGCCCGATCGCTCGTACTCGATGCCTGTGTGCTCGCGCAGCTCGTTCAGGCAATCCCGACTGTAGAGCGCGATCGCCGCCAGCTCGTGCGCATGGCGCTCGAAGCGTCCCGGAAAGCATTCCATCAGGAACCGAAGCCCCCACCGCCATTGAGCCCAGCTCAGACGCGGACGGAACAGCATGGGCGCGTCGCGGCGCCCAAGCCAGTACAGCATCTTGGGCAGCACCGACGGTTTCGCCCAGGGTTCGGCGTGCCCCGCCGAGATCTGCCCGCCGTTGGCGAACGAGGTCTCCATGCCCGGCTGCGCTTGGCGATCGACGACGGTGACCTCGTGCCCCGACTCGGCGAGATACCACGCTGACGTCACGCCGACGACGCCGGCACCCAGCACGACCACTCTCAAGCGATCTCTCCGCACTCCGCGCACGCTATGATAGCCGCTGACATCCACCTAGAGACGAACGACACGATGCCCATCTTCTCGATCGGTGACCGCAGTCCGGTCTTTCGCGGCGCGCGGCACTTCATTGCCCCCGACGCGACGCTGGTCGGCTCCATCTCCCTCGACAACGACGCAAGCGTCTGGTTCAACGTGGTCATCCGCGCCGAAAACGACCACGTTCACATCGGCGAAGGCTGCAACGTGCAGGACGGCTCCGTGCTTCACGTCGATCCAGGGTTCCCGCTGACGCTGGAAAGGATGGTAACCATCGGCCACAAAGTGATGCTGCACGGCTGCACCGTGGGGGAAGGCTCGCTGGTCGGCATCAATAGCGTCGTGATGAACGGCGCGCGAATCGGCAAGGGCTCACTGGTCGGCGCCAATACGCTGATCCCGGAGGGCAAGGAAATTCCCGACGGCGTGCTGGTGCTGGGCTCGCCGGGAAAGATCGTGCGCGAGCTCAAGCAGGAGGAGCGGGACAATTTGATAGAGATCGCGCACGGTTACATCGAGCGCGGCAAGCGGTACAGCAAGGAGCTGCGCGCTCTCCCGCCGCCGCCGTCCGCCGCCTAGATCCTCATTTCGGCGCCATGCGGATCGCGCCATCGAGCCGGATCACCTCGCCGTTGAGCATCTCGTTCTCCACAATGCTCTTCACCAGCTGGGCGTATTCCGCCGGACGCCCGAGGCGCGGAGGAAAGGGGACCATCTTGCCGAGGGAGTCCTGCGCCTCCTTGGGCAGCCCCATCAGCATCGGCGTCTCGAAGATACCGGGCGCGATCGTGCACACGCGGATACCGTTGCGCGCGAGGTCGCGCGCGATCGGCAGAGTCATGCCGACCACGCCGCCTTTCGAGGCCGAATAGGCCGCCTGTCCGATCTGGCCGTCGAACGCGGCCACGGACGCCGTGTTCACGATCACCCCGCGCTCGCCCGATGCATTCGGGCCCGCCTTCGCCATTGCGTACGCGGCGACGCGGATCATGTTGAAGGTGCCGATAAGGTTCACCCCGACCACGCGTGCGAAGCTGTCGAGCCGGTGCGGCCCCTCCTTGCCGATGGTCTTCTCCGCGATCGCGATCCCGGCGCAGTTGACCAGAACGTGCAGGCCCTCGAAGGCACTCAGGGCGAGCCCGACCGCGGCCTTGGCGTCGGCCTCCGACGCGACGTCGGTGCGCACGAAGCGCGCGGCTGCGCCGAGCGACTTCGCGAGCGCCTCGCCCGCCTCGGCCTGCATGTCGGCCAGCACGACCTTGCCGCCGGCCTCGACCGCCATCCGGGCGGTGGCCGCCCCCAGTCCCGATGCGCCGCCGGTGACGAGAAAAACGCTGTTCTTAATTTGCATAGGGCTTCCTTGTGAGAGGCTAGGACAGTGACCGGCTTCAAGCATATTACGGAATGTTCTTGAGGCAACGGCGCCAATCGTGGACAATTCACTCTTTTTTGAACAGCCGTTCAAATTTTGTGAGCGCGATTTCCAAGGACCCTTCCCCGCTGAGCCTCGGCTTCGGCCAGACGCTTGCCGGCCTCTACGACCCTGAGTCGCTGCGCGCCCTGGACGCCGCCTTTCTGACCTTCCTCGGCGAGGCGGATGCCGCCCTTCGAGGCCGGCTCGCGGCGGCACGCGAGGCGCCCGAGCGCCTCGCCGCGAAGGAGGAGTCCGAGCTGCTCATCGCGCTGGCGCCGCACCTGGAGGACTTTCTCGCGCGCCTGTTCGGCATCGAAACCGAAGCGCAGGCTCTCGCCGGACGCCACCACGAGCTGGCGCCTCTGTACGCGGTCAAGCGGCTGTTCGTGCAGCGCCGCGCCCTGCACAAGGTCAAGCCCGATGAAGCGCAAGGCGTCGACGGCCCTGCCGCGGAGCGGGAGCTCAGCGCCAAGTTCGGCGAACCGTTCAGCGAGCTCGCCTTCGCGCGCCACGTCACCGCGTGGCAGAAGGACGAGGCGGCGAACGCGGAGGCGCTGGAGCTCGCCGCCCGCTACGCAGCCTGGGCCGTCCTGACCCCGCAGGGAAAGGAGAGACATCGCACCGGCGTCCTGTTCAAGGCGCCGAGGAAGCTCGACTTCATGCGCCTGGTGCCGGTCCACACCGACTCTTCGCGGGGCTTCCCGCGCCACACTCTGCCGCCCGAGGACCTGCGCCGCCGGGAAGGCTTCGCGCTCACCGACCGCGGCACGGACCTGGTCGGCGCCCTCGACCAGGCCAACTATTGCATCTGGTGCCATGAGCAGGGCAAGGATTCCTGCTCCAAGGGTTTGAAGGAGAAGGCGCCGGCGCAGGGCTTCAAGAAGACGGTGTTCGGCGTCACGCTCGCGGGCTGTCCGCTCGAGGAGAAGATCTCCGAATTCCATCTGGTGAAGACGCGCGGCCAGGTGCTGGCGGCGCTGGCCATGATCACGGTCGACAACGCGATGGTCGCGGGCACCGGCCACAGAATCTGCAACGACTGCATGAAGTCGTGCATCTACCAGAAGCAGGATCCGGTCGACATTCCGCAGGCTGAGACACGGACCCTCAAGGACGTGCTCGAGCTGCCCTGGGGATTCGAAATCTATTCCCTGCTGACGCGCTGGAACCCGCTGAACCTGCGCCGCCCGTATCCCAGGCCCGCGAGCGGCAAGCGGGTGCTGGTGGTCGGTCTCGGGCCGGCGGGCTTCACGGTCGCGCACCACCTGATGAACGACGGCCACACCGTGGTCGGCATCGACGGCTTGAAGATCGAGCCGCTCGAGGCGTCGCTCTCCGGCGTCGACGCCTTCGGCACGCGCACGACCTTTCGGCCGGTGCGCGCACTGGCCGAGCTGCAAGAGCCGCTCGACGAGCGTCAGATGGCGGGGTTCGGCGGCGTGGCCGAATACGGCATCACAGTGCGCTGGGACAAGAACTTCCTCAAGATTATCCGCCTGCTCCTCGAGCGGCGGCGCGAATTCGCCATGTTCGGCGGCGTGCGCTTCGGCGGCACCTTGAGCGCCGAGGATGCGTTCGCGCTTGGGTTCGATCACATCGTGCTCGCTGCGGGAGCGGGACGCCCGACCCTGCTCGACGTTCCCAACGGCCTCGCGCGCGGAGTCCGGGCCGCGTCGGATTTCCTGATGGCCCTGCAGCTCACCGGCGCCGCGCGGCGCGACTCGATCGCCAATCTGCAGATACGCCTGCCCGTCGTGGTCATCGGCGGCGGCCTGACCGCGATCGACACCGCGACCGAGTCGCTTGCCTACTACGCCGTGCAGGTGGAGAAATTCCTCGCCCGCTACGAGCGTCTCTGCGCCGAGCGCGGGGAGCCTGCTGTTCGCGCCGCCTGGAACCCGGAGGAAGCCGGCATCGCCGACGAGTTCGTGGCTCATGCCCGCGCGCTCCGAGCCGAGCGCGACGCCGCAAAGGCGCAAGGACGCGAACCCAGGCTGCTCGAGCTGCTTCAGTCCTGGGGCGGAGTGACGATCGCCTATCGCAGGCGGCTGGTCGACTCGCCCTCCTACACCTTGAACCACGAAGAGATCGAAAAGGCTCTCGAGGAAGGCATCAGCTTTGCGGAAGGCCTGTCGCCGTCTCGCATCGAAGTCGACGAATTCGGCCATGCCCGCGCCGTGCGCTTTGCGCAACAGGGCGGCAGCGAGGTCGAGCTGCCCGCGCGCGCGGTGCTCGTCGCGGCCGGAACGCAGCCGAACACCGTGCTCGGCCGGGAGGATCCGTCGCATTTCAAGCTCGACGGCAAGTACTTCGAGTCATGCGACCCCGAGGGCAATCCGGTCAAGCCCGAGCGTGCCATCTCGAAGCCGCAACAGCCGAACGTCCTCATGTGGCGCACGCGCGACGGCCGCTTTGTGAGCTACTTCGGCGACTTGCACCCCTCGTACTTCGGCAACGTGGTCAAGGCCATGGGCGGCGCCAAGCAGGGTTACCCGACCATCAGTGCGATGCTCGCGCGCGTGCCTCCGGCCTCCGCACTCGACGACAGCGCGTTCCTCGCGCAGCTGAACCGCGACCTGCGCCCGGTCGTGCACGAGGTCAGGCGTCTGACGCCGACCATCGTCGAGGTCGTGGTCCGTGCGCCGATTGCGGCGCGGCGCTTCCGTCCCGGCCAGTTCTACCGCTTGCAGAATTTCGAGGCCCTCGCGCCGCGGACGGGCGACACGACGCTCGCGATGGAGGGGCTTGCGCTCACCGGCGCCTGGGTGGACAAGTCGCAGGGACTCCTCTCGACCATCATCCTCGAGATGGGCGGATCGTCCGACCTGTGCGCCGAACTCGCACCGAACGAGCCGGTCGTCCTGATGGGCCCCACCGGCACGCCCACGGAGATTCCCTCGGACGAGACGGTGATCCTGGCAGGCGGCGGCCTTGGCAACGCAGTGCTGTTTTCGATCGGTCAGGCCTTGCGCGAGGCGGGGTCGAAGGTGCTCTACTTCGCCGGTTACAAGCATGCTGGCGATCGCTACAAGATCGACGAGATCGAGAAGGCCGCCGACGCCGTGGTCTGGTGCTGCGACGAGGCGCCGGGGTTCGAGGCGAATAGGCCTCAGGACCGCAGCTTCGTCGGCAATATCGTCGAGGCCATGGTCGCCTATGCGCACGGCGAGTTGGGCGAGCAGGCGATCTCCTTCCACGATTGCGACCGGCTGATCGCCATCGGCTCGGACCGCATGATGGCGGCCGTTGCGCGTGCCCGGCACGGCGTCCTCAAAGACCACCTCAAGGCCTCCCACCTCGGCATAGGCTCGATCAATTCCCCCATGCAATGCATGATGAAGGAAGTGTGCGCGCAATGCCTGCAACCCCACGTCGACCCGGTCACCGGCGACCGGAGCTACGTCTTCTCCTGCTTCAATCAGGACCAGCCGCTCGATCTGGTCGATTTCCGGACGCTCGACCAGCGGCTGCGCCAGAACGGGGTCCAGGAGAAGTTGACCGCACAATGGATCGATCGCTGCCTGCGCCAGCTGCAGCGCCGGCCCCGACATGACCGTGTATTGCGCTAAGATTTCCTTTTGGCAGCGCAATTCGGAGAAGAGTATGAAGATCAAGCGCGCGTTGCTCGCGCTTTCGCTCGCGGCTGCGGTCGGCGGCAACGCCGTTGCCCAGCCCATCAAGGTCGGCGAGCTGAACAGCTACAAGCGGTTTCCCGCATTCCTCGAGCCGTACAAGAAGGGCTGGCAGCTTGCCCTGGAAGAAATCAATACCGCCGGCGGCGTTGACGGACGCAAGCTGGAGGTGGTCTCGCGCGACGACGGAGGCAACCCCGGGGACGCGGTGCGCGTCGCGGATGAGCTCATCGCGCGCGACAAGGTCAGCATGCTGATGGGCGAGTTCGCCTCGAATATCGGGCTCGCGGTGTCCAGCCTCGCCAAGCAGCGCAAGATCGTGTTCGTCGCGGCCGAGCCTCTGACCGACAAGCTGGTCTGGGGCGACGGCAACCGCTATACCTTCCGCCTGCGCCCGTCCACCTATATGCAGGTCGCGATGCTGGTGCCCGAAGCCGTCAAGCTGAAGAAGATGCGCTGGGCGCTCGTCTATCCGAACTACGAATACGGCCAGTCGGCCGCCGCCTCGTTCAAGAAGCTGATGACGGCGGCACAGCCGGGAATCCGCATCGTCGCCGAGCAGGCGCCGCCGCTGGGCAAAATCGACGCCGGCGCGGTGGTCCAGGCGCTTCAGGACGCGAAGCCCGATGCGATTTTCAGCGCGTTGTTCGCCGCAGACCTGCAGAAATTCGTGAGAGAGGGCAGCCTGCGCGGCCTGTTCAAGGGGCGCCCGGTGTTCAATCTGCTGGGAGGAGAGCCCGAGTACCTCGATCCACTGAAGGACGAGACGCCAGAGGGCTGGTGGGTCACGGGCTACCCCTGGCGACAGATCGAGACGCCGGCGCACAAGAAGTTTCTCGCCGCCTACGAAAAGCGCTGGCACGACTACCCTCGCATGGGCTCCGTGGTCGGCTATGCGACGATGTACAGCGTCGCCGACGCGCTGAAGAAGGCCCGCTCCACCGACAGCGACGCACTGATCGCGGCGCTCGAAGGGCTCGAGGTGCAGACCCCGTTCGGCCCCATTGTCTACCGGGCGGTGGACCACCAGTCGACGATGGGCGCCTACGTCGGTCAGCTTGCAAAGAAGAACGGCAAAGGGGTGATGGTCAACTGGCATTACGCCGACGGAAATTCCTTCCTGCCGCCACCGGCCGAAGCCAGGGCGCTGCGCGGGCAGTAATGCCTGCGAACCGTCGGATGAGACTCGCCGGGCATGTCCCGGCGATTTTGTTTTCATGACCGGATCCGCGATTCTCATCCAGTTCATGAACGGGCTGGCGGGCGCCAGCTCGCTGTTTCTGGTTGCGGCGGGCCTATCCCTCATTTTCGGCGTCACTCGGATCGTCAATTTCGCCCACGGATCCTTTTACATGCTGGGGCTGTATCTGGCGTACAGCCTGATCGAGCGGTTCGGCCACGGTGCTGCCGGTTTCTGGGCCGCCATCCTGGTCGCGGCGGTCGCCGTCGCATTCCTGGGCCTGTTGGTCGAGGTGTTTGTGCTGCGCCGCCTCTACGCCTCCCCCGAATTGCTGCAGCTGCTCGCCACCTTCGCGCTCGTGCTCGTCATCCAGGACTTCACGCTCTGGGTCTGGGGCCCCGAGGACCTGCTCGGCCCTCGCGTCCCCGGCCTCGACGCGGCGGTGACGATCGTCGGGCACCGATTCCCTCAGTACGACCTGCTTCTGATCGTGCTCGGCCCTCTTATTCTCGTCGCCCTCCACCTCCTTCTGACGCGCACACGCTGGGGAACGCTGGTGCGCGCCGCGACCGAGGACCGGGAGATGGCGGGTGCGCTCGGCGTCAATCAGAAATGGCTGTTCACCGCAGTGTTCGCCCTTGGCGCTCTGCTCGCCGGCGGAGGCGGCGCGCTGCAGATACCGCGCGAGCCGGCGAACCTGTTTCTAGACCTGTCCGTCATCGCGGACGCCTTTGTCGTCGTCGTGGTCGGTGGCCTCGGGTCGGTTCCCGGCGCCTTCCTGGCCGCCCTGCTGATCGCCGAGATCAAGGCGTTCTGCATCGGCATCGGCAGCCTCGCGATCGCGGGGCACGTCATCTCGCTGTCGAAGCTCACTCTGGTGGTGGAATTCCTCGTCATGGCCGTGGTGCTGGTGCTGCGGCCCTGGGGCCTGCTTGGACGCCTTCGTGCGCAGCCCCGCGGCGGCGGCGGGGTCGAGCGGCCTCTCGTGCTGCCATCGCGTCCGGCGCTCTACGGGCTCGGCGCCATGGCCATGCTTCTCGCCGTGCTGCCGGCGCTGACGGCCGGCTATCCGCTCATCCTCCTCACCGACATCTTCGTTTTCGCGCTGTTCGCGGTCAGTCTGCATTTCATCATGGGGCCGGGGGGAATGCCCTCCTTCGGCCATGCCGCCTACTTCGGCCTGGGTGCCTACGGCGCCGGCCTGCTCCTGCTCCGCGGGGGCATGCCGATGGAGTCCGCGCTCGCCCTCGGGCCGTTGCTCGGTGGTTTCGCGGCGCTGCTGTTCGGCTGGTTCTGCGTGCGCCTGTCCGGCGTGTACATGGCGATGCTGACGCTGGCATTCGCCCAGATAAGCTGGTCGATCGCCTTCCAATGGGATTCCGTGACCGGGGGCTCGAATGGCCTGATCGGCATCTGGCCCGCAGCCTGGCTCGCGTCGAGGACCGCGTATTACTACCTCACGCTTGCTGTGAGCGCAGGCTGCATCGTGATGCTGTGGCGCATGCTCCATTCGCCTTTCGGCTACGCCCTGAGGGCCGGGCGCGATTCGCCGCTGCGTGCCGATGCGATCGGCATCGACGTGCGCCGCCAGCAATGGGCCGCATTCGTCGTTGCGGGGATTTTCGCGGCTGTCGCCGGCGCCCTTTACGTGTTTTCCAAGGGCTCCATTTCCCCGGATGCGCTCGCGGTGCCGCGCTCGGTGGACGGCCTGGTCATGGTCCTGCTGGGGGGGATCCAAACTCTCACCGGGCCGGTATGGGGTGCTGCCCTGTTCACGTGGCTGCAGGATACGGCGTCGCGCAACGTCGAGTACTGGCGAGCCGTCATCGGACTCGTCATCCTCGCGCTGGTGCTCGCGTTCCCACAGGGACTCGCCGGCTTCCTGCGCCAACGCCTTTCCCCGGGCGCAGACGAGCCATGAGCCCTCCCGTCCTCAAGGTCGACCACGTTTCGAAGTCCTACGGCAACGTGCGCGCGGTGTCCGATGTCAGTTTCGAGATCGCTACGGGCGAAAGGCTGGCGTTGATCGGTCCAAACGGCGCCGGCAAGACGACCTGCTTCAACATGCTCAACGGCCAGCTCGCTCCCGACGCCGGAGCCATCGAGCTCGAAGGACGCAACCTCGCCGGCATGAAGCCGCGACAGGTCTGGCGGCTCGGGATCGGCCGCACGTTCCAGATCACCGAGACCTTTGGCTCGATGA
>Ga0315556_1002324_pt1 | contig 10909 bp, 8 predicted proteins | sample SalMarSW160310MG_FD_202112 | JGI IMG/M metagenome (GOLD analysis project Ga0315556, IMG submission 202112) | Salt marsh sediment microbial communities from the Plum Island Ecosystem LTER, Massachusetts, United States - Salt Marsh Sediment SW1603-10 ...
TTTCCTCCTCGGGGAAATCGATGGCCGCCTCGACAAACATGCGCAGTTCCACCAGCGCTTCCACCAGGTGCTGGACCTGCGTGGAAAACGCGCCCTCCAGCGAACGGATCGCGGCCCGGGCCGCCTGCGCCGTGGCACTTTCGATGAGGTCCGCGATGGCCTCTGCCTGGGCAAGATCGATCTTGTCATTGAGGAATGCACGCTCGGAAAACTCGCCGGGACGGGCCTGTCGCGCGCCCAGTGACAGGACGCGGGACAGCAGCAGCTGCAGGACGACGCTGCCGCCGTGGCCGTGCAGTTCCAGCACCGGCTCACCGGTGAAGGAGGCGGGCGCGGCGAAGTACAGGGCCAGGCCGGTATCGATCGCTGCACCGCTCGCGTCGCGGAACACATGCAGCGCCGCGCAGCGCGGGCGCGGCAGCGCGCCGAGCAGGGTAACGGCGATATCCGGCGCCTGTGGACCGGAGACGCGCACGATGCCGATGCCGCCGCGGCCGGGCGCGGTGGCAATGGCGGCAATGGTATCCGTGGTCATGCCGGTCACCGGAATGACGGTGCAGGTGGAACCGCTACTTGCCGCCGCGTTCGATCCGGCGGGTGATCACCGACTGCTGCGTGATGGACAGGGTATTGTTGACCACCCAGTAGAGGACCAGGCCGGACGGGAAGAAGGCGAAAAACACCGTGAACACGACCGGCAGCACCATCATCACCTTGGCCTGGATCGGATCCATCGGTGCCGGGTTGAGCTTTTGCTGGATCAGCATGGTCACACCCATCAACAGCGGCAGGATGTAAAACGGGTCCGGTGCCGACAGGTCGTGGATCCACAGGATAAACGGCGCCTGGCGCAGTTCGACGCTGTCCAGCAGCACCCAGTAGAGCGCGATGAATACGGGTATCTGCACCACGATCGGCAGGCAGCCGCCCAGCGGGTTGATCTTTTCTTTCTTGTACAGCTCCATCATCGCCTGGTTGAGTTTCTGGCGATCGTCTCCGTAGCGCTCCTTGAGCGATTTCAGCCGGGGAGCCAGTTTGCGCATGTTTGCCATTGACCGGTAACTGGTCTCGGACAGCTTGTAGAAGGCGAGCTTGATCAGCATGGTGACGAGGATGATGGCCCACCCCCAGTTTCCGATCAGGCCATGTATCGTCTTCAGCAACCAGAACACCGGTTCTGCGAGTACCGTGAGCTTGCCGTAGTCCACGGTCAGTTCCAGTCCCGGGGCAACCCGTTTCATGACGTCCTGCAGTTTCGGTCCCAGGTACAGGCGGATCCGGAAGACCGTGCTGGCACCGGGAGCCACGGTGCGGTCCGGCGCGATCATCCCGATGACAAAGCGCGAGTCATCGAGCGCCTTGGTGTAGTAACGGTCGGCCTTGCTGCGTTCCGGGATCAACGCGCCCACGAAATAGTGCTGGACCATGGCCGCCCACCCGTCGGTAATGGTTCGATCCAGGGCCTGCTTCTGCATGTCCTTGAACTTGATCTTTTCGTATTTTTCCTCGGGGCTGTATACCACGCCGCCCGTATAGGTATGCACGAACTTGTTCTGTATCACCGACGTTGCCTCGGTACGCTGCAGCTGATCGTACTGGCGCCCGGTCCAGGCCTGGGTACCGTGATTATTCACCAGGTGCTCGATATCGATGACGTAGCTGCCACGGTGAAAGGTGTAGCGCTTGACCACCTCGACCCCCTGCGGACTGCGCCACAACAGGGGCACGACCAGGGTGTCCTCGTTAGCCCCCATGCGGTAGCTGTCCTGTTCCACCTGGTAGACGACATGGTGGGTCGGCTCCACGCCGGAGTCGGTGCGCAGCCCGGACTGAACCACGAACAGGTCCGGTAGTTTGCCGTTCAGCAGGCGGAAGGGCGGCGAATCCTTTGCACCGGTGGCGGGATAGCGCAGCAGTTCCGCCTGCCTGAGATCCCCGCCGTGCGCATCGATCACGATCCGGTACAGATCGGTCTGCACGGTAATCTGCTTGCCGGTTTGCAACACCTGGACAGCCTGGCCGGATGCGGTGGCGGATGCCGGTTTCCTGGTGCCGGGCAAGTCCTCGGCGGCGGGTGCAGCGGGTGGTTGCGCGCCGGTTGGCGTGGCCGGCGTGGCGGTTTCCTGCTGCGCCGACGTGGCGGCCTCCTGTCCCGGGGCATGGCCGTAATCGTGTTGCCACGCCTGCCACAACAGCATCATGACGAATGCCAGCGCGATGAACAGAAGCAGGCGTGGATTATCCATGGCTGTGTCCGGGGTTGTGCTCGTGTTCCGGTACCGGGTCCAGGCCGCCGGGACTCCAGGGGTGACAACGCAGCAGGCGCATCAGCGCCAGCCAGCAGCCACGCAGGATGCCGAAGCGCTCGAGTGCGGTGATGGCATACTCGGAACAGGTGGGGTGGAACCGGCAATGGTTACCCAGCCAGGGACTGAGGAGCAAGCGATAGCCACGGATCAGTTGGATGATGAGCCAGCGCATGTCGAAACCAGTTGTGTCCAGATCCTGTCCATTGCGCTGCCCAGCGTCCTGGAAGACTGGCCGGCAACGCCGCTACGTCCGAGCACCACCACATCCAGTGCAGCCAGCTCGGACTGCCGGTGCCGGAAGCTTTCCCGGCACACCCGCTTGATGCGGTTACGGGCAACGGCGGTCCGTGCCACCTTGCGCGAGATCGCCAGCCCCAGCCGCGGGTGTCCCTTGTCGTTGGGTGCCGCCAGCAGGGTGACCCAGCGGTTACCGACGCGGTACTCGCAGTGGTTGAATACGCGCTGGAACTCAGCCGGCCGGGTCAGTCGCGCGCGGACGGGAAAGCACTGCGCTGCGGGACACAAGTCAATCGGGTTATACGGACAGACGTGCACGACCCTTGGCGCGACGGGCATTGATCACGCGACGGCCATTCTTGGTGCTCATGCGCGCGCGAAAACCGTGTGTCCGTTTGCGCTTCAGGTTGCTGGGTTGAAAAGTTCTTTTCATGTCACGTCACGCATTCATCCGGGGTTGCAATCCCACGCCCACTGGCGTGAAAGGGCGCAAAGGGTACTGTTACACGGGCTGAAATGTCAACTGACTGCCATCTCAATGGGTTATCTGCGGGTGTGGATAACTGTACAGGAGCGGTATAGACTCCCCGACCTGCGCTGGTTCGGTCATCGGGGAAACAAGGGGGAATCGTGGAAGCCACTCTCTGGCAGAAATGCCTGGTTCGGCTGGAACATGAGCTGCCGGAACAACAGTTCAACACCTGGATCCGACCCCTGCATGCCATCGAGAGCGGCGATCACCTGCGCCTGCTGGCCCCCAACCAGTTCGTGCTCGACTGGGTACGCAAACACCATTTCAAAACGATTTCACAGGCGCTGCACGAGATCGGCCCGCACGGCGATACCCAGCTGCAGCTCGATATCGGCAGTAAAAAACCCCCGGCCGCGGACAACCCGGCGCTGACCCAGCCCGCTAGCGAACCACACAGCGCACCCGCAGCACCGGTACCGCACAAGTCCAATCTCAACCCGGACTTCACCTTCGATTCGTTCGTCAGCGGAAAATCCAACCAGCTCGCGCGTGCCGCATCCATGCAGGTCGGAGAAAATCCCGGGGGCGCCTACAATCCCTTGTTTATCTATGGCGGGGTAGGCCTTGGCAAGACCCATCTCATGCATGCGGTCGGCAACATGATCCTGCACAGCCGTCCCGGAGCCCGTGTCGTCTACCTGCATTCGGAACGCTTCGTCGCGGACATGGTGCGCGCCCTCCAGCACAATGCCATCAACGAATTCAAGCGCTACTACCGGACCGTGGACGCCCTGCTGATTGACGATATCCAGTTTTTCGCGAAAAAGGAACGTTCACAGGAAGAATTTTTTCATACATTCAATGCGTTGCTGGAAGGCCAACAACAGGTCATTCTGACCTGCGACCGCTACCCCAAGGAGGTCGAAGGGCTGGAGGACCGCCTGAAGTCCCGATTCGGCTGGGGCCTGACCGCGGCCATCGAGCCCGCAGAACTGGAAACCCGCGTGGCGATCCTGCTGAGCAAGGCATCCCAGAGTTCGATCGAACTGCCCTCGGACGTCGCCTTTTTCATCGCCAAACGCATACAGTCCAACATTCGTGAGCTCGAAGGCGCACTGCGCCGGGTGATCGCCAGTGCCCGTTTCTCCGGCAGCCCGATCACGCTTGACCTCACCCGCGAGGCACTGCGGGACGTCCTCGCGCTGCAGGACAAGCTGGTCACCATCAGCAACATCCAGAAGGTGGTTGTGGAATACTACAAGATCCGACTGTCCGACCTGTCTTCCGCGCGCCGCAGCCGGACCATCACCCGGCCGCGACAGATTGCCATGGCCCTGGCCAAGGAACTGACATCGCACAGCCTGCCGGAAATCGGCGAGGCCTTCGGCGGCCGCGATCACACGACCGTGCTGCACGCCTGTCGCAAGGTCAAGGAGTTATGCGAGACAGACTTCCGGATCCAGGAAGATTACAACAACCTGTTGAGAACCCTGACCGCATAATCTGGACAAGCTGTGGATAACAGAATGCCCTGCGGGTTATCCCCGGTTATCCACAATGACTCCACAGTGTTTCAGGGGCGTCGGGCATGTGGTTATCCTTCCGACAACTGCCTGTAATTGCTTTGCAATAGCCGGTTATCCACAATAGGTCGCCGGGCTTGTAGTAACAGCAGGAATATTAAACATTAAAGATATTTACTTATGAAATTCACCATTCAGAGAGAAGCTTTCCTCAAGCCACTGCAACAGGTCATCGGTGTCGTGGAACGACGCCAGACCCTGCCGGTACTGGGTAATGTCCTGGTCAACGCCGGGAAGAAACAGGTGAAACTGACGACCACCGACCTCGAGGTGGAATTACAGGCACAGGTCAACGTCGTGGTAACCGAGGCCGGTGACATTACGCTGCCGGCACGCAAGCTCCTCGACATCTGTCGTGCGCTCCCGGAAGCAGCGGAGCTGGATATTTCCGTCAGGAACGACCGTGCCCTGGTAAAATCCGGGAAAAGCCGCTTCACCCTGGCAACCCTGCCGGCCAGTGAATTTCCGGTCATCGACAAGATCAAGAGTGCGCACCGGATCGCCTTGCCGCAAAGCGACCTGCTGCAGCTGATCGAGAAGACCAGTTTCGCCATGGCACAACAGGACGTCCGCTATTACCTCAATGGCCTGATGCTGGAACCGGCTCCCGGTGTACTGCGCGCCGTTGCCACGGACGGACATCGCCTCGCGCTTTGTCAGATCACGGCGGAAACCGGTGCAGCGGAGGAACTGCAGGTCATCGTCCCGCGCAAGGGTGTCCAGGAACTGCAACGCCTGCTGGAGGAATCCGACAATCCGCTGCAGGTCGAAATCGGCTCCAACCACATCCGCATCACCACGGACGAGTTGCGGTTTACCTCAAAGCTCATCGACGGACGTTTCCCGGACTACCAGCGGGTCGTCCCGAAATCGGCAGACAAAAAACTGCTGGTGGACCGGGAGCTGTTACGCCAGGCGCTGACCCGGACATCCATCCTGTCCAACGAGAAATACCGTGGCATACGTCTGGATATTTCTAAAAATATTATTAAAATACAAGCACATAACCCGGAGCAAGAGGAGGCTGTGGAAGAAGTCGATGCCCGTTACGAGGATGAAAACCTGGTCGTCGGCTTCAACGTCACCTACCTGCTGGATGTCCTGAATGTCCTTGGCCACCCCGAGGTGGAGGTAATGCTGAGTGACGCCAACAGCAGTGCCCTGATCCAGCAGCCTGGCAACGACGCCTGCCGCTACGTGGTAATGCCGATGCGACTCTAGCCTCGCTGTTGCGCCAGCCGGCCAAGGGCTTGCATGTATCCAGCTGAACCCACGTTGTCACCTCCCACGGTATCGAACCTTCCGGAGCAACCCGTGGACATCCTCCTCTGGCCGGTCCTGCACCAGGCGCGCGGCTCGCGAAAACGGATCACCGGGCAATTCCCCGTGCCTCATTCGGCAGGGCAGCTTTCCAGGGCCCTCCCCCGCACCGATCCCCCGGCGCTGGACTGGATCGCTTGAAATCCCCTCCGTGTCAGCCAACGGCGGCAGCAGGGCGCACCCAACCTTCCGGGCGCGGTCTGCATTCTCTGACCGTGACCGACTTTCGAAATATTGCCGCAGCCTCGCTTGAGTTCAGCCGGGGGCTCAACCTGATTCATGGCGCCAACGGCTCCGGCAAGACCAGCCTGCTGGAAGCCATCTTCTGTCTGGGCCGGGTGCGATCCTTTCGCAGCCATCAACCGGAACAACCGATTCGTTACGGCCAGCCCGCCTACCAGCTGGTGGGCCGCATCTACGGCCAGGGCGACCAGTTGCTCCCGTTGGGAATCGAGCGCTCCCGGTCGGGTCTGACGGTCCATTTCAAGGGTGACAGTGTCCGCCGGCTCTCGGACCTGGCCGGCAACTTCCCCGTACAGATCCTCAGCGGGGATACCGCCACGATTTTCAGCGGCGGTCCGCGTTTTCGCCGGCAAACGCTCGACTGGGCCCTGTTTCACGTGGAACCTGCCTACCGTGACCTGTGGCAACGCTATTCCCGCGCGTTACGGCAGCGTAACGCCGCCTTGCGCGCCCAGGCGATCAACCGGCTGGTCCGGGTCTGGGATGAAGAACTGGTGGAAACCGCAACGGCCGTAGATCGCTTGCGGCGTACCTATCTCGACGAGCTGACGGTGTTCCTGGCTCGCGAACTGAGTGTGCTGCTTCCGGGATCGGACGCGAGTCTTCGCTACCAGCCCGGCTGGCCGGTCGCGGCCTCGCTGGCGGAGGCATTGGCCGCTGGACTGGAGCGGGATCGCCTGTACGGAACCACCCAGCACGGGGTGCACCGCGCGGACTACCGCCTGTCGATCGATGGCCATGATATCGAGGGGCATTGTTCCCGGGGGCAGCAAAAGGCCCTGCTGGTGGCATTTCTGCTCGCCCAGCTCCGCTTGCAGCAGGCGCGTGGTCACGCACCCGGGGCGTTTTTGCTGGATGATTTGCCCAGCGAGCTGGATGCGGCGACCCAGGCGCTCGCTTTTCAGGCATTACGGGATTTGCATGTCCAGGTGTTTGTCAGCCAGATCTCCAGCCCGGCGGTGTGCGGCAGCGGCTGGCCGGAAATTCGGGAGTTTCACGTGGAACACGGTGTTATCCATGAAGTGATATAATGCCCCGTTCACCGGAAGGAGCCCCGATGGCTACGAAAGACACCTACGATTCATCCAATATCAAGGTATTAAAGGGGCTGGATGCCGTACGCAAACGCCCCGGAATGTATATCGGGGATACCGATGACGGGACCGGTCTGCACCACATGGTGTTCGAAGTGGTGGATAACTCGATCGACGAGGCCCTGGCCGGGCACTGTAGTGAGATCAACGTAATCCTGCATACCGATGATTCGGTCACGGTCACTGATAATGGCCGGGGGATTCCCGTCGACCTGCACACCGAGGAAGGCGTTTCCGCGGCGGAAGTGATCATGACCGTGCTGCATGCCGGTGGAAAATTCGACGACAATTCCTACAAGGTTTCCGGCGGTCTGCACGGAGTCGGGGTGTCTGTGGTGAATGCATTGTCCGAAACCCTGCGGCTGCTCATCTATCGCAATGGCCGGATTCACTTCCAGGAATACCGGATGGGTGTGCCGCAGGCTCCCCTGGCTGAAACCGGTGAAACCGACCGGACCGGCACCGAAATCCGCTTCAAGCCCAGCCGGCAGATCTTCACCGCGACGGAATTCCATTACGATATCCTTGCCAAGCGATTGAGAGAACTTTCCTTTTTGAATTCCGGGGTGCGGATTCGCCTGGTGGATGAGCGCAGTGACAAGGAAGATGTTTTTGAATACCAGGGCGGGATTCGCGCCTTTGTGGAGCACCTCAATCGCAAGAAAACCCCCGTACACCCGTCGGTGTTCTATTTCTCCGGCGAACGGGATGGCGTCGGGGTGGAACTCGCGATGCAGTGGAATGATTCCTACCAGGAAAATATCTTTTGTTTTACCAACAACATCCCGCAACGCGATGGGGGAACGCACCTGGCCGGCTATCGTGGCGCTCTGACCCGCACCCTGAACCAGTACATGGAAAAGGAAGGGATGGTGCGCAAGGCCAAGGTGTCCACCACCGGGGACGATGCCCGCGAAGGCCTGACCGCGGTGTTGTCGGTCAAGATGCCGGATCCGAAGTTTTCCTCGCAGACCAAGGACAAGCTGGTCTCCTCCGAGATCAAGGGGATCGTGGAGTCCACGGTTAGCGAGAAATTTCAGGGTTTCCTGCTGGAAAGTCCGGCCGAGGCAAAGGCTATCACGACCAAGATCATCGATGCCGCCCGTGCCCGGGAGGCGGCGCGCAAGGCACGTGAGATGACCCGCCGCAAAGGGGCACTCGATATTGCGGGCTTGCCCGGCAAACTGGCCGATTGCCAGGAGCGCGATCCGGCCCTTTCGGAATTGTTTCTGGTGGAGGGTGACTCGGCGGGGGGTTCCGCAAAGCAGGGACGCGACCGGCGCACCCAGGCGATCCTCCCGTTGAAGGGAAAGATCCTCAACGTGGAAAAGGCGCGGTTCGACAAGATGCTGTCCTCGGCGGAAGTGGGTACCCTCATCACCGCATTGGGTTGCGGGATCGGCCGGGAAGAATTCAACGTCGAGAAGCTGCGTTATCACCGCATCATCATCATGACGGATGCCGACGTGGATGGATCTCATATCCGGACCCTGTTACTGACCTTCTTCTACCGCCAGATGCCCGAACTGATCGAGCGCGGTCATATCTACATCGCTCAGCCACCCTTGTATAAGGTAAAAAAAGGCAAGCAAGAACAATATGTTAAGGATGATTCCGCGCTGGATGCGATGCTGCTCACCACGGCGATCACGGATGCGCGTCTGCATGTAAACCCGGAAGCTCCGCCCCTGGCCGGCCCGGCCCTGGAAGGACTGGCTCACGACTACATGGCCGTGATGTCCACACTGCGGCGTCTGTCGCGCCGCTACGATCCGGTATTGCTGGAAAAGATGATCTACCTGCCGCGCATCGAAACGGCGGCGCTCGATTCCCGGGCACTGAACGAATGGTTTGCGGAACTGATCAGCCGTATCAACGCCGAGCTGGGCAGCGGTCAGCGCTACCAGTATGAAATACTCGGCGAGCACAGTGTGCTGGTGGGCAAGTGGACCCACGGGATCGTCGCCAAGGAACAGGTCATCGGGCAGGACTTTTTCGTCAGTACCGAATACCAGCAGCTGGCCGCCCTCGGTCAGCAGCTCGACGGGCTGTTGGGACCCGATGCGTACGTGGAGCGCGGAGAGCGCAAGGAGCCGGTCAACTCCTTCAAACAGGCTCTGGGCTGGTTGATGGACGAGGCCAAGCGTGGCCAGCACATCCAGCGCTACAAGGGCCTCGGTGAAATGAATCCCGAACAGTTATGGGAAACCACGCTGGATCCGGAAACCCGCCGCCTGCTACAGGTACAGATCGAGGACGCCGTCGGCTCGGATGATATCTTCACCACCCTGATGGGGGACCAGGTGGAACCTCGTCGCGATTTTATCGAACAGAATGCCTTGTCCGTCGCCAACCTGGATATCTGAATCCGCTCGCTGACCCGATCCAGGACGATAGTGATGCAAGCCATACGCGCGAAAAATTATAACTATTTGTTTTTAAATAATTTAATTATTGGTTATGCACTAATAATAGTGTTTATCTGAATAATACACAACAATGTTTTTCTGTTTCTATCGCTAGTTTCTTTGAGCACACCGCCAGATGAAGGCCCTCTGCCTTACGCGGCGGGACGGGGCAGGGTGGTGATTTCCGCCATCTGCGCTTCGATCCACGTCGACGCCTCGTCGAGGATGTCCTGGGCCGACCGTCCCGTGCTGGCAATGGGGGCCCCGATCCGGACCTGGATGATCCCCGGTTTCTTGAGGAAGCTGCGGCGCGGCCAGTACTCACCGGCGTTGTGGGCTACCGGGATCACCGGGTAGCCGCTGCGTTCCGCCAGGATCGCTCCCCCGAGCCGGTACTGGCCGGCCTGTCCCGGGGCCACCCGGGTGCCTTCCGGAAAGATCACGATCCAGAGTCCTTCCTGCAGCCGCCGTTTCCCCACGGACACGAGTTGCCGGATCGCGGCGCGCCCCGATCCGCGGTTGATCGCGATGCATTTCATCAGCACCAGCCCCCAGCCAAAAAACGGGATCCACAGGAGCTCGCGCTTGGCGACCCACACCTGCGGGGGGAAGATCAGCTGCAGGGCAATGGTCTCCCAGGTGGACTGGTGCTTGGAGAACACGATGCCCGCGCCTGCGGGAATGAATTCGCGGCCACGGATTTCATGGGTCAGCCGGCAGGTGACTTTCAGCCACCAGAGCATCATCCGCGCCCAGCTCTGCACCAGGGACCAGCGCAGGCGAAAGGGGACGGGAAAGGAAATCATCAACACGGTGGCGTAGACGATGATGGAAAGAAAGAACACCAGCCAGAACGCCAGCGAGCGCAGCCACAACACCGGGCCGGCCGGGTGCATCAGCCGGCCTCGTCCAGCAAGGATTCCACGGCACCGTACAGGTCATCGAACACCGGGATGCCCGGGTCGAAGCCGGGCATGCCGACGGTGCCGAATCCCTTGCCGGTCTTGACCAGGATCGGTCTGGCGCCGGCTGCCCGGGCCGCCTGCATGTCGTTCAGGGTATCGCCGATAAAGGGCACCTGTGACAGCCGCACCCGGAACCGGGTCGAGATGTCATAGAGCAGCCCCGGCTGCGGCTTGCGACAGCGGCAATGCACCTCGGGTGCGTGCGGGCAGAAGAAGACCCCCTCGATCATGCCACCGCTTTCACGCACCTTGCGTTGCATGAGGCGGTTGATACGAAT
>Ga0315556_1002325_pt1 | contig 10909 bp, 6 predicted proteins | sample SalMarSW160310MG_FD_202112 | JGI IMG/M metagenome (GOLD analysis project Ga0315556, IMG submission 202112) | Salt marsh sediment microbial communities from the Plum Island Ecosystem LTER, Massachusetts, United States - Salt Marsh Sediment SW1603-10 ...
TGTGCGCGCGTGCTGCCGGTGTGCCGGAAGTGGTTCTCCACCAGCCGTTTAAGTATGATTTCATCGGCCTGCCCCATATGCCACAGGGCGCGCGCGAGCTTGCCCTCCTGCTCCGCCTCGGCGAGCATCGGCTCGAGCTGGACCATGGTGGCGTTGCAGCGCTGGGCGAAAGTCCCGTCCTCGTCCAATACGTAGGCGATGCCGCCGGACATGCCGGCGGCGAAGTTGCGCCCGGTCGTCCCGAGCACCACCACCGTGCCGCCGGTCATGTATTCGCAGCCGTGGTCGCCGGTGCCCTCGACCACAGCGCTCGCACCGGAGTTGCGCACCGCAAAACGCTCTCCGGCGACGCCGCGGAAATAAGCCTCGCCCGCGATCGCGCCGTAGAGCACGGTGTTGCCGACGATGATGTTCTGCGCCGGGTCGCCGCGGAACTTGGCCGAGGGCTGCACCGTGATGCGTCCGCCCGAGAGCCCCTTGCCGCAGTAATCGTTGGTGTCGCCGATCAGATCGAGCGTGATGCCCTTCGCCAGAAATGCGCCGAAGCTCTGCCCTGCGCTGCCCGCGAATTTGATGTGGATAGCGTCATCGGCAAGGCCTGCATGACCATAGCGCCGCGCGACTTCCCACGACAGCATGGTGCCGACGGTACGGTTGATGTTGCGTATCGGCATGTCGATCGCGACCTTCTGGCCGCGCTCCAGCGCGGGCTTGGCAAGTTCGATCAGGCGGTGATCGAGCGCGCCGGCGAGGCCATGGTCCTGCTCCTCGCACTTGTAGCGCGCCGCCTCAGCGTCGATCTGCGGTTGCTGGAATATCCGCGAAAAATCCAGCCCGCTTGCCTTCCAATGCGCTATGCCCTTCTTCGTTTCGAGCAGGTCGGCGCGGCCGATCAGTTCGTTTATGCTGCGCACGCCGAGCTGCGCCATGATTTGGCGCGCCTCTTCGGCGACGAAGAAGAAGTAGTTCACCACCTGCTCGGGTTTGCCCTGGAATTTGCGGCGCAGCACCGGATCCTGCGTGGCCACGCCGACCGGGCAGGTATTGAGGTGGCACTTGCGCATCATGATGCAGCCTTCGACCACCAGCGGCGCAGTGGCGAAGCCGAATTCGTCGGCGCCCAGCATGGCGCCGACGACCACGTCGCGCCCGGTCTTGATCTGACCGTCGACCTGCACCGCGATGCGGCCGCGCAGCCCGTTCAGGACCAGCGTCTGCTGCGTTTCGGCAAGACCCAGCTCCCACGGCGTGCCGGCGTGCTTGATCGAGGACCAGGGCGAAGCGCCGGTTCCGCCGTCGTGGCCGGAGATGGTGACATGGTCGGCCTTGGCCTTGGACACACCCGCTGCCACCGTGCCGACACCGACCTCGGACACGAGCTTGACGCTGATCGAGGCATTTGGATTCGCGTTCTTAAGGTCGTGAATCAGTTGCGCCAGATCCTCGATCGAATAGATGTCGTGGTGCGGCGGCGGTGAAATCAGGCCCACGCCTGGCACCGAGTAGCGAGTTTGCGCGATGTATTCGGACACCTTGTGGCCAGGCAGCTGTCCGCCCTCGCCGGGCTTGGCGCCCTGCGCCATCTTGATCTGGATCTGGTCGGCGCTTGCCAGGTACTCAGCGGTGACACCGAAGCGGCCCGAGGCGACCTGTTTGATCTTGGAGCGCAGCGAATCGCCCTCCTTCAGTTCGAGGTCGCGCTCGACGTTGTGACGTCCGAGGCGCTTGGCGAGCGTCTCACCCGCCTTCGCCAACGCAAAGCGGTTCGGATCCTCGCCGCCCTCGCCGGTATTGGACTTGCCGCCGATGCGGTTCATCGCCAGCGCGAGCGTGGTATGCGCCTCGGTCGAGATCGAGCCAAGGGACATGGCTCCGGTGGCGAAGCGCTTGACGATCTCCTTCGCCGGCTCGACTTCGTCCAGCGGAATCGGCTGCGTGGCGTCGAACCTGAATTCGAACAGGCCGCGCAAGGTCATGTGGCGCCTGGACTGGTCGTTGATGATGCGCGCATATTCCTTGTAGGTTTCGAAGCTCGACTGCCTGGTCGCGTGCTGCAGCTTGGCGATCGCCTCCGGCGTCCACATGTGCTCTTCGCCGCGGATGCGGAATGCGTATTCGCCGCCCGCGTCCAGCGCATTGGCCAGCACCGGGTCTGCGCCGAACGCCTGCCGGTGCAGCCGGATCTTCTCCTCGGCGACATCGAACACGTCGATGCCTTCTACGTTCGAAGCGGTGCCGGTGAAGTACTTGTCGACCAGTTCGCGCGACAGGCCCACCGCCTCGAATATCTGCGCGCCGGTGTAGGACATGTAGGTCGAAATGCCCATCTTGGACATGACTTTCAGCAGTCCTTTGCCGATCGCTTTGACGAAATTCCTGATCGCCTTGCCGCCATCTACGCCAGGCGGCAACAGGTCCTGCATGTTGAGCAGCGACTCGAGCGCGAGATAGGGATGGATCGCTTCCGCGCCATACCCCGCCAGCAGCGCGAAATGGTGTACTTCGCGCGCCGAGCCGGTTTCCACGACCAGGCCTGCGCTGGTGCGCAGGCCCTTGGTCACCAGGTGCTGATGCACGGCCGAGAGCGCCAGCAGCGCCGGGATCGAGACGTTGTCGCGGTCGATGCGGCGGTCGGAAATGATGATGACGCTGTAGCCGGCGCGGACCGCGTCCTCTGCCTGGGCGCAAAGACTCGCCAAGCGCGCCTCGACCGCCTCGCAACCCCAGGCCACCGGATAGGTGATATCGAGTTCGAAGGACTTGAACTTGCCCTCGGTGTTGCGGTCGATGTGCCGGATTTTCTCCATTTCGTAGAAATCCAGCACCGGCTGCCGCACCTCGAGCCGGATCGGCGGATTGATCTCGTCGATGCCGAGCAGGTTCGGCTTCGGCCCGATGAAACTCACCAGGCTCATCACCAGGTCCTCGCGGATCGGATCAATCGGTGGGTTGGTCACCTGGGCGAATAATTGCTTGAAGTAGTGGTACAGGGTCTTGTTCTTGCCCGACAGTACCGCCAGCGGCGAGTCGTTACCCATGGAGCCGATGGGCTCTTCCCCAGCCACGCCCATCGGCAGCATCAGGAACTTGAGCTCTTCCTGCGTATAGCCGAAGGCCTGCTGGCGATCGAGCAGCGACACCTCCGAACGCTCAGGCTGCTGCTTGTCGGTTTCCACGTCGTCCAGCCGGATGCGGATGCGCTCTATCCACTCGCGGTAGGGCTTCGCCGCGGCCAGCGTGTCCTTCAGCTCCTTGTCGTCGATGATGCGCCCGCGTTCGACGTCGATGAGGAACATTTTGCCCGGTTGCAGGCGCCATTTTTTGACGATTTTTTCTTCCGGGATCGGCAACACGCCCGCTTCGGAGGCCATGATTACGAGGTCGTCGTCGGTGACGACGTAGCGCGCCGGCCGCAGCCCGTTGCGGTCCAGCGTGGCGCCGATCTGGCGCCCGTCGCTGAAGGCGACCGCCGCGGGACCGTCCCAGGGTTCCATCATCGCCGCGTGATATTCGTAGAAGGCGCGCCGGTTGTCGTCCATGGTGTTGTGCTTTTCCCAGGCCTCCGGGATCAGCATCATCATCGCGTGCGCGAGCGAATATCCCGACATCACCAGCAGTTCGAGCGCGTTGTCGAACGAGGCCGAGTCGGACTGGCCGTCATAGATCAGCGGCCAGACCTTGTTCAGGTCGGCCTCGAGTATCGGACTGGAAATGGCCTGCTGCCGCGCCCGTATCCAGTTGACGTTGCCGCGCAGGGTGTTGATCTCGCCATTATGGGCGATCAGGCGGAACGGGTGCGCCAAGTCCCAGGTCGGGAAGGTATTGGTGGAAAAGCGCTGGTGCACCAGCGCCAGCGCTGACACCAGACGCGGATCCTGCAGGTCCTTGTAGTACCTGCCCACCTGGTCGGCAAGCAGCAGACCCTTGTAGACCAACGTGCGCGCGGACATCGACGCCACGTAAAACTCCTTGCCGTGCTTGAGGTTCAGCGACTGGATGGCGTGGCCGGAAGCCTTGCGGATGATGTAGAGCTTGCGCTCCAGCGCGTCCGTCACTGTCACGTCGCCGCCGCGGCCGATGAACACCTGGCGCACCACCGGTTCTATCCTTTTTCCGGACTCTCCCAGCCCCGAACTGTCGCGCGGCACTTCGCGCCAGCCGAGCACCACCTGCCCCTCGTCCTTGATGGCACGCTCGATCTCGTATTCGCAGGCGAAACGCGATGCCGGCTCCTGCGGCAGGAACACCATGCCCACGCCGTACTGGCCCACAGGCGGGAGGCGCACCCCTTGCGCCGCCATTTCCTCGCGCAGAAACCGGTCCGGTATCTGAATCAGGATGCCGGCGCCGTCGCTCGCCAAGGGATCGGCCCCGACCGCGCCGCGGTGAGCGAGGTTCTTGAGGATCAGCAGCCCCTGGTCGATGATGGTGTGGCTCTTGGCGCCTTTGATATTGGCGACAAAGCCTACGCCGCAAGCGTCATGCTCGTTGGCGGGGTCGTACAACCCTTGGGGGGACAGGGCCCGGGCCGCGGGACGATTAAGGGGTAGGGCCGGATGAGTCACGCGCGCACCTTTCGCTGCAAATCGGCTCCGGAAAAGTCGCGCGCAAGCCTGCGACCGGTTCCGGCGGGACCGGTAATTTTACCTGTGGACCTATGTCACTTCAAGCGCTTAGGCATCCAGCTGACGCCCCATTGCGGTGCAGCGCGGCCGGCTCAGCGGGCGCCGGGGCTGGCCAGGGTCTGTTGCAACAGGCCAGCGGGAACGTCGTCACGGACCGATGCCGCGCCGATGCAGTCCAGCAGGATGAAGCGCAGCTTGCCGGCCTCGTTCTTCTTGTCCACCGCCATCGACTCCAGCATGCGCCCGGGCGCGATGCCCGGCTGGGCGACAGGCAGATTTGCGCGCCTGAGCAAGGCAATGACGCGATCCACGTCGGCCTGCTCGATAAAACCCATGCGGCGCGACAGGTCCGCAGCCATCACCATGCCCGCGGCCACCGCCTCGCCATGCAGCCATTTGCCGTAACCCAGGCCGGATTCGATGGCGTGGCCGAAAGTATGACCGAAATTGAGCAGGGCGCGCACGCCGGCCTCGCGCTCGTCCTCGGCCACCACGGCGGCCTTGATCTCGCAGCAGCGGCGCACGGCGTGCGCCAGGGCCTGCGGGTCGCAGGCCAGCAATTTCTCCACGTTCTGTTCCAGCCAGGCGACGAAGCCCGCGTCGCACACGAGGCCGTGCTTGATCACCTCCGCCAGACCAGCCGAAAGTTCCCGCTGCGGCAGCGATCTAAGTACCGTCGTATCGGACAGCACCAGACGCGGTTGGTAGAACGCGCCTATCATGTTCTTGCCCAGCGGGTGATTGATCCCGGTCTTGCCGCCTACGGAAGAGTCCACCTGGGCGAGCAGTGTCGTCGGAATCTGGATGAAGGGCATGCCGCGCATGTAGGTCGCCGCGGCAAAACCGGCGAGATCCCCGATAACGCCGCCGCCCAGGGCGATGAGCGTGGTTTTCCGCTCGCAGCGTCGCTCGAGCAATACGTCGTAGATACGATTCAGGGTAACCCAGTCCTTGTAGCGCTCGCCGTCCTCGAGCACGATGCTGATCACCTCGACCCCCAGCGCGCGCAAGGCTTCGCTAAATTGCCGCAGATACAGGGGCGCAACCGTGGTGTTGGTGACGATAGCGACCTTGGGCAGGTCCAGGTGCGGCGCGACCAGCGCCGCGTCGGTGAGCAAATGCTCGCCGATGTGGATTGGGTAGGCGCGCGCGCCCAGCTCTACGCGGAGAGTCTGCATCGTTCGCGCAATTGGGGCAGCAATTGGTTAAGCAGCGCGCGCGCGCTTTGCCGGCCGGTATCGATCACGATATCGGCGATCTCGCGGTACAGTGGATCGCGCTGCTGATACAGACTTTGCAGTTTTTGCTGCGGATCGCCGTCTTGCAGCAAGGGCCGCGACTTGTCGTGGCGCGTGCGGTGCCACAGGTCCTTCGGCTGGCCATGCAGATACACCACCACGCCGCGCTCGGCGAGGCGCCGGCGGTTGTCGGCATCGAGCACCGCGCCGCCGCCCGTGGCCAGCACCACGTTGCTGAGCTGCGTCAACTCGTCGACCACTTGCTTCTCGCGCGTGCGAAAGCCGGCCTCGCCCTCTATTTCGAATATAAGCGAGATTCTTACCCCGGTGCGGCGCTCGATCTCGTGGTCGGTATCGTGGAAGACCTTTGCAAGCCCGGCGGCGAGCTGCCTTCCCGCCGTGGTTTTTCCCGCTCCCATGAGTCCGACGAGAAATATGTTATCCGAGGTTTTCACGCGGCTATTCTAGCAGCACGCACCCTGCCATCGCGCTCGCGTCGGAGCGGCCGGCGCAGGCCGAAAAGTCAAGCGGTCTGTGCCGAGGCCAAACAAGAGCAGGTGCTCGGCTCGTTTCGCGCGCCGAAGTTTCTTTTCTTGTAGGCCATTTCAGAATTACCGAAATGGCCTCCGATATAGAGGGAGCATGAGGGGACTCGTCCCCTCATTTTGAAATGAACGCTCAGCGTACGGTGAGACGATCGTCCACGATGCGCGGCGTGATGAATATCAGCAGTTCGCTCTTGTCATCGGTGTTGGCGGTGTTTTTGAACAGATTTCCCACTACCGGCAGGTCGCCGAGCAGCGGTACCTTGGTGGTCGTTTTGTTCAGGGTCTGTATGTAGATGCCGCCAATCACCACCGTCCCGCCGTTTTCGACCAGCACCTCGGTCTTGACGTGCTTGGTGTTGATGGCGATGCCCGCCGCAGTCGCCGTACCTACCGAATCGTTGTTGATTTCCAGGTTCATGATGATATTGCCGTCTGGCGTAATCTGCGGCTTAACCTTCAGGCTCAGGTTCGCCTTGACGAAAGATACGGCGGTTGCCCCGCTCGAAGTCGCCATTTGATAGGGAATTTGCGTGCCCTGCTCGATCAAGGCCTCGACCTTGTCTCCGGTCAGCACCCTCGGACTGGAGATGATCTTGCCTTTGCCGTCCGCTTCCAGCGCGCTCAATTCCAGGCTGATAAAGCGGGTGAAATTCCGGTTGTACAGAACCGCGGCAATCGAGCCGGCGTTGAAGCCGTTCAATCCGGAAGCCGGCAGGTTCACGTTCTGGCCACCCGCGAACGTAGCCGCGGCGCCAGCGAGCGTCGACGTCGCCGTCGCCGTATCCGTGGCGTTTGAGGTGTTGGCCACGGTGTTGCCCAGCGTCGGGCCGAGATTCGTGCGCAACGCCGGACCGCCCAGGTAGTCGCCGCCTGGCACTGCCTGGTTGTACCCAAGCCTCGCGCCGAGATTCTTGCTCCAGGTGTCGTTTGCCTCGACGATGCGCGCCTCGATCATCACCTGGCGCACCGGCACGTCGACCTGTGCGATCAGCTTGCGCACTTCCTCCAGACGCGTAGGCACGTCCTGCACGAACAGGGTGTTGGTGCGCTCGTCGACCACCGCGCTGCCGCGCTTGGATAGTACTCTTTGATTGGGGGAGGTAAGCAGTGTCTGTAGGTCCTTTGCCTTCTCGTAATTGAGCACGAAAGTCTCGGTGCGCACCGGTTCCAACTCTCCGATCTGCTTCTTCGCTTCAAGCTCCAGTTTTTCCTTGGTCGCCAACTCGTCGCGCGGCGCAATCCAAATCACGTTGCCGTTCTTGCGCATGTCCAGGCCGCGTGCGTCGAGGATGATATGCAACGCTTGGTCCCACGGCACGTCCTTCAAACGCAAGGTCAGGTTGCCGCGAACCGAGTCGCTGGTGATGATGTTGAGGTTGGTGAAATCGGCAATTACGTTGAGCACGCTGCGCACTTCGACGTTCTGGAAATTGAGCGACAATTTCTCGCCGCTAAAGCCGGTTTTCGTCAGCTGGTTGGGATTGGGAACGATCTTTTTCACATCGATCACGAACCGGTTGTCGGTCTGATAGGCGCTGTTCTCCCACTGGCCCGTGGGCGAAATCACCATGCGGACGTTGTTGCCCTGGGTAAACGTGTTAATCCACTGTACCGGCGTGCCGAAGTCGGTCACATCCAGGCGCCGGCGCAGCTTGTCCGGCAGCGACGTCTTGAAAAAATCTACAACCAGGTTTTGTCCCTGCGTGCGAATGTCTATGCCGGTCGAATTGTCGGAGAGATCGACCACGATACGGCCATCACCTGATTTTCCGCGATGGAAATCAATGTCGCGCACCGCATGCGTATCGGCCCGCTTGGCTTCGACGAAGTGGGTCACCGTCGCCCCGCCGCTACCGCTCGTGACCGGCGCGCCGGCGAGGATGACCATCAGGTTCTTGCCGTCGATTTGGGTGTCGTAGCCGACCAACTGGGTCAGATTCAGCACCATGCGTGTGCGATGCCCCGCCTGTACCATGCGCATGCTCACGAGTTGACCTTCGCCGATGCTCTGGCTGTTGCGTCCGAGACCGTTCACGGTGTTGGGCAAGTCGATCGCGATACGCGCCGGGTTGGCTATGGTAAAGCTCCCCGGCTGCGACTTGAGCGGCTCCTTCAGTGTCAGCTTGACGATGACCTTGCCGCTTTGTTGCGAGACGCTGAAGGCATCGACGCTGTTTGGCGGCGTCTGCGCCAGCGCCACAACGGCCCATAGGGACGCGGTTAACAAGCCGATTACGCCGAAAATTTTAGCCATATGGATCCTCACCTTCCTTTTGCCACGCCCGCTTCGAGCAACTGCAGCGAAACCTTGCGCTCTGTCCAGTCGCCAGACGCATCCTGCACCAGCTCTTTGAGATTAATCTTATCGTCGGTGATGCCGGTAATTACACCGAAATTCTGCCCCAGGTAATTGCCCACCTTTACCCTATACAAGTTGTTGTCCGCGCGCACCAATGCGTAATGGACGCCCTTCTGCGACAGGGTGCCGACCATTTTCAGCGATTCGAGCGGAAAGGCCTCCAGCGGTTCTCTCGGCCGCCTGGTGTCGGGTGCATTGGCTCCGCCTTTGCCCTTCGCCGACGATCCGACCGTTAGTTGGATCTTGGTCGGCCCGAACGGGTCGGGCAGATCGTACGCCGTGTACGGCACAGGTTCGTAGGGCTTCACCACCGGCAGCGGAGGGATGTGGCCGCGTAAATCCTTGGTCATGTTTTTCAGCTGCGCCTTGAGGTCCTGATGCTGGTCAGCACCGCAGGCGGCGAGAAACAGCACGGCTGTGATGATCAATAGTTTTCTCATCTTCTGCGGTGCGCCGCTTTTCGGGCGGCCGCCCTCTGTTTCGCCAGTTCTTCCTCGCTCAGGTAACGGAACGTCTTCGCGACCGTGTCCATTACGAGCACGCTGCTATCCTTACCGGAGATGGGGGCGATGGAAATGTCGTTGAGCGTGACGATGCGCGACAGCTGCGCAATGTCGCTCGCGAACTTTCCCATGTCGTGGTAGCTGCCCGTGACCCGGATACTGATCGGGAGCTCGGCGTAGAAATCCTTCATCGTTTCATGCTGTGCCGGCTTGAATAATTCGAACTGCAGGCCCCGGCCCAAACCCGCCTGGTTGATGTCCACCAGCAACGCGTCCATCTGCGACTTGTTGGGCAACTGCTTTAGCAGTGCGCCGAAAGAGGTGTTGATTTCACGCAACTGCTGGCGGTACAGGTCGAGATTGACCGCCAGTCCCATTTTGCTCTTGTATTCGTCCTTGAGTTTCGTTTCCTGCGCGGCACCGGCCGTGAGTTCGTCCATCTGACCCTGCCAGTCGGCGGCATAGCCGGCAGCAACCAGCGCCGCCAGGACCGCAAGCAGGGCGAGCAGCTTGGGCAAGGCCGGCCATAGCCCCGGATCTTTCGGGTTGAGATGTCTGAATTGCTCGATCAGATTATTCATCAGCCGTTCCTACCTTCTCGCGCGGCCGCGCGACTTGGCCTCCTTGGCGGCGTCATCCTCGGCTTGCTCCCGCTTGAGAGTGACGTTCATGGTGAATTCGGACAGTCGTCTATTGCCGACCGTGGCCACTTTGATCTCGACCAGGTCCGGTTTCGCCAGATAAGGCGAAGCTTCGATGTTGCGCATCAGAGTCGATACCCGTGCATTGGATTGTGCATAGCCGATCAATTTGACCTTGGGCCCGGTCTGTTTGATCGACTTCAGGTATACGCCGTCCGGCGTCTGGCGCACCAGCTGTTCGAGCAAATACACTGTCTGGGCTCGGTCGCCCTGCAGGGTTTCGATCACCTGCTTGCGCGATAACAGCGCCTGAATCTCCTCCTTCAGTTTCTTGATTTCCCCGATTTGCTTGTCAAGCTTGGTGTTCTCTTGCGTGAGAAAGTGGTTGCGTTCCGCCTGTGTCGATATACGCGCGGCGTAATATCCGTGCACCAACAGGACGATAGACGCGGCCAAGCCGGCGACCATCCCGACCAAAACGAAAAACTGCAAATTCAGGGCCTTGCGCCGCGCTTCGCGCCAAGGCAGCAGGTTGATGCGAATCACTGGTCAAACCTCCGCATTGCCAAACCGCATGCGACCATCATCGACGGCGCATCGATGAGCAGTTTCTTCGGCTGGATGCGCGGCGATACCTGCATGCTCGCAAACGGGTTGGCCACCCGGGTATTGACTTGAGAGCGGGAACCCACGATATCCTCCAACCCGGGGATCACGGCCGTACCGCCGGTGAGCAGGATATGCTCGACGCTAGTGTATTGGGTCGAGGTGAAGAAGAACTGCATGGCGCGTTGCACTTCGAGCGCGAGATTTTCCAGGAACGGGCGCAGGATTTCGACTTCGTAAGAATCAGGCAGGCCGCCGGAACGCTTGGCGTTCTCGGCCTCCTCCTGGCTCATGCCGTACTGGCGCATGATGTCCTGGGTGAGCTGATTGCCGCCGAAGGCTTGCTCGCGCGTGTACACGGTCTGGTCATTGCGAAGCACGGTGACGTT
>Ga0315556_1002330_pt1 | contig 10904 bp, 8 predicted proteins | sample SalMarSW160310MG_FD_202112 | JGI IMG/M metagenome (GOLD analysis project Ga0315556, IMG submission 202112) | Salt marsh sediment microbial communities from the Plum Island Ecosystem LTER, Massachusetts, United States - Salt Marsh Sediment SW1603-10 ...
GACGGACGGGTAAACCTCGATTTGTTTAAGGAGGCCGACAGTCTTTCGTTTGTATTCACCGGCTATCAGAAAATTACTTTGACGATGAGTCAAATTAAGTCGATGAATTATAAGGTTGGACTTACCAAGAAAGCATATACGCTTGGGGATGTTTTGGTACTGGGAAGAAATCCAAACAGGACAATGCCAAGCACAATTGGTAAGGTGGATATGTTAGGATTCATGGATTTCAAAAGAAACAATGATATGTTTCTTGATAAAGCTCTTAATCTTGTACCAGGAGTGAAAATGGAGGTAAGAAGTTCAACATCTCAATCGCATATTCTTATCCGCGGAATTGGTGGAAAATCAAGATTCGGAATTCGTGATATTAAAGTTTATTATGACGGAATTCCGATCTCAGACGCGGACGGAACTACCGCTCTTAACGACATAGACTTTACAAGCCTCGGGAAAACCGAAGTTATAAAAGGTTCATCAGCCGGGCTCTATGGCTCTAGCATCGGCGGAGTAATAAATCTTTTTTCGAAAAGAGCACGATACCAGGAAAAGGATTTGAACCAGTATGTAACCGTTGGTTCTTTTGGTTTGCTGACTACAACAACAAATTTCCGCGCCGGTACGGATAAAGTTAATTTTTATGCTAATTACAGTTACCAGAACCTGGACGGCTTCAGAGTTCACTCACACTCAAAAAAAGAATTTGTAACATTCGGAGGAGATTTTTTTGTAAGCGACGTGCAGACTATTTCCCTGCTCGTGAATTATGCGCATATAAACGATCAATTTCCGGGTGAAATTGACAGTGTTGATTTTGCAAATAACCCAACATCAGCCAACCCCGCATATCCCCTCAAAAATATCGGGATAAATTCTAAAAGCTTTTTGATGGGAGTGTCACAGATTTACAGAATTTCTTCAGTTTTTGAAAATACATCGAGCATATTCATGGGACAGGGTTCTTCGGAAAACCCTATTGAGCCTTTTTTTAACAGGCGAAGCACATCAAAAGTCGGAGCCCGTTCAGTCTTTTCGCTTAATACGTTTCTTGGAAGCGCAAAAACAAGCCTGGATTTTGGCGGTGAAATTATCCGGAATTATAATGTTGAAAAACATTACGGGTTTGTTCCATTTTTTTCAAACAATATCGGTCAGATTAATTCTGATAAAGAGTACGACTTAAAACAGTTTAATCTTTTTGCCCAGGCAACTATAAAGTTTACTGAAGCTACAACATTAACCCTGAGCTCCGGTGCAAGCTGGTCAAATTATTATGTACAAGATAATTTAAAGTCCAGCGGAGTTGACCAGACAAACAACATGGGACTGGGGACATATTACACACCGGGAATATCTTTAACACACGCAATCGGCAATGATGTTTCCGTTTATGCACAGGTTAGCACAGGATTTTCACCCCCCACAGTTTCCGAATTATCTTTATCAAACGGAAGTATTAACAGTAACCTTAAACCGGAAAGAAGTATTAATTATGAAATTGGTTCAAACGGTGATCTCGCCAAAGAACGTTTTCATTATGAGGTTAGTCTGTTCTATTTGAAAATTATGGATTCATTTATCGCACAACCTGTTGGTGGGTTCACTCAATTTGTGAACGCCGGCTCGTCGGATAATAAAGGCCTGGAGGCGCTGTTGTCCTATAAAATTATAGACGGCCATGATATGTTTGTAAATTTGGTCCGTTCCTTTATAACGTATTCGTATAATAATTTCAAATTTGTAGATTATAAAACATCCATAAATGATTACTCCGGGAATAATTTTACAGGAGTTGCGCCTAATTTATTTAACGCCGGACTTGATATAACAACAACTCCTGGTTTCTATTTTTACGCAACCTATAATATTGTTGATAAAAGGCCGCTGCTTGATGATAACACAAAGTACGATGGTTCTTACGGTGTTATTGATATGAAGCTTGGTTTCAGAAGTAGAATAGAAAAAGAATTTACATTGCAGTTTTATGTTGGAGTAAATAACTTAACTGACGAAAGATATTCACCGACTATTGCGGTAAACCAGAGAGACAAATCCTCAAGAGGATTACCGGTTTACTATAACCCCGCACCGGGGAAAAACTATTACGCGGCGGCTAACTTTGAATATCACTTTTAATTGACAAATATTTTTGCAATGTTTTAAAGGCGGTCTTTTGATCGCCTTTATTATTATTATTAGAAAAAGGATAAGTGTTCTATGAAGGCAGTAATATTTGATACACCTGGCGGACCGGAAGTATTAAAAATCGGAGAATATGAAAAGCCGGCCCCTTCCGGGAAGGATGTTTTAGTAAAAGTAAAAGCAACCGCAATTAACAGGGCGGATACTCTGCAAAGAATGGGCAAATATCCACCGCCTAAAGGAGGCAGCCCGGTACTCGGACTTGAACTAGCTGGGGAGGTAGTTGAAACAGGAACCGAAGTAAAAAAATGGAAAAACGAAGATAAGATCTTTGGACTAATACCCGGAGGCGGTTACGCAGAATATGCAATAATAAATGAAGATATGGCGATAAAAATTCCGGACAATATTACTTTTACAGAAGCAGCAGCAATTCCGGAAGTGTTTTTAACAGCTTTTCAGGCTCTGGCCTGGTACGGAAAAATAGAAAAAGGAAATTCTGTTTTGATTCACGCAGGAGGCAGTGGGGTTGGTACCGCGGGAATACAAATAGCGAGAGAGTTCGGCGCGGAAATTTTTATCACAGCGTCTTCTTCAAAACATCAAGTCTGCCTTGGACTTGGTGCTAAAAAAGCAATCGATTATAAAACACAAAAGTTTGATGAAGAAATTTTGAAATATACTGACGGCAAAGGAGTTGATATAATTGTTGATTTTATTTCCGGTCCGTACTTTAAGATGAATATTGAAAGTCTGAAAACCGAAGGAAGATTAATTATACTTGCCTCTCTTGGGGGAGGAAAGGTTGATGAATTTGATTTAAGAAAAATTCTTGTTAAAAGATTGTCTGTAATAGGGTCTACACTAAGATCTCGATCTTTAGATTATCAGGTAAAGCTTACAAAGGAGTTTTCTGATTTTGCATTTACTAAATTTGCAGAAGGGAAAATAAAACCCGTTATTGATTCTGTGTTTGACTGGAAAGATGTTTCCGAAGCCCACAAATATATGGAAGCAAATAAAAACACGGGTAAGATTGTGCTGGAGATTTCATAGGGAGCTCTTTCTTATTATGTATAATAATAACATGGAAAAAAATGAAAATATTAAGGAAAAAAAAGGTTTTAATCACCGGTGGGGCATCAGGTCTCGGCAAAATAATGGGGCGGCTGGTGCTGGAACGTGGCTCGGAACTAATCATATGGGACATTAATTCTGCGGGAATTGAAGAAACAAAAAAAGAATTTTCTTCATTAGGAAAAGTTCACGGATATACCGTTGATGTTTCACAGCCAGAAGAAATTAAGAGGACCGCAAGCATTGTTAAAAAGGAAATTGGTCTTGTTGATGTTTTAATTAATAATGCTGGAATAGTAGTAGGAAAATACTTTAGCGATCACACCCCAAAGGAAATATTAAATACGATGAATATAAACGCCAACGCTCCAATGCTGACTACGTCGGAATTCCTGCCCGGTATGGTTCAGCAAAACTCAGGTTACATCTGCAATATAGCCTCTTCTGCAGGTCTAATTTCTAATCCCAAAATGTCTGTTTATGTTGGTAGTAAATGGGCAGTAACCGGTTGGTCTGACAGCTTGCGTATTGAAATGAAAAAATCAGGAAAAAAGATATGGGTTACAACAGTTACTCCATATTATATAAATACGGGAATGTTTGAAGGCGTTAAATCATTAATTCCGATGTTAAAACCAGAAAAAGTTGCCCGGAAGATAATTCGTGGAATTGAACGTAACCGCATTTATGTAAGCATGCCATGGAATGTAAATATAGTAAGATTTTTTCAGGGAATATTTCCTATCAGATTTTTTGATTGGTTTGTCGGCGGCGTGCTTGGTATCTATAAAGGAATGGATCAATTTAAAGGTCACAGCAAATAAATTTTGAATAAAAACAAAAGAATTTCAATGGAAGAAACATCCAAAGACACAATAGAAAAAATACTTAAGGAACTACGAGATTTTTTTTCTTCCCACAAAACCGGGTCTTTAAATTTCAGAATCGAAAACCTGAAGAAATTTAAATCAGCAATACTTAAGTACGAACAGAAAATTAGTGAGGCGCTCTGGAAGGATTTACACAAGTCCTATGAGGAAGCTTATATTACAGAGATAAGTATAGTTCTTCAGGAAATTGATAATCATTTAAAGTATATAAAACGATGGGCAAAACCAAAGCGTGTATCAACGCCACTACCTCTTTTGCCATCGTCCAGCAAAATTATTTTTGAGCCTCTTGGAGTTGCACTTATTACCGCTCCGTGGAACTATCCTTTTCAGCTTTTAATGAATTCACTCGTTGGGGCTATTTCAGCGGGATGTTGTGCAATTCTCAAACCATCACCGGACGCCCCTGCGGTTGCCAGAGTGATGGAAGAATTATTAAGGGAAATATTTGAAACAAATTATATTGCAGTCGTACAGGGCGGAAAAAAAACAAACGAAATACTGTTGAAACAGCGCTTTGATATTATCTTTTTCACTGGCAGCCCGGCCGTTGGAAAAGTTTTTATGAAAGCAGCTTCTGAATATCTCACGCCGGTTGTTTTGGAACTGGGAGGAAAAAGTCCCTGCATAGTTGATGCTGATGCCAACATAGATATCGCAGCTAAAAGAATTGCGTGGGGCAAAACAATAAACGCAGGCCAGACCTGCATAGCACCGGATTATTTGTTTGCTCACCGATCTATAAAAGATGAATTATTAACAAAAATTGCTGCTCATATTAATAAGATGCATGGTGCTGATCCGAAATTAAGCCAACATTTTCCACGGATAGTAAACCAGCGTGCATTCGAACGCCTGGAGAAGCTTATGAACCACGGGGAAATTAAATTCGGCGGTCAGACGGAAGCCTCAGAGAAATACATCGCTCCTACAATTATTGATGATGTAAAAGCTGATTTTCCGATAATGCAGGAGGAAATATTCGGTCCCATTTTGCCAGTACTCACATTTGATAAGATAGAAGAAGCAATTGATTATGTGAATGCAAATGAAAAGCCGCTCGCATTTTATTATTTTGGAATAAATAGCCGGGCAAAAGAAATTTTATCGAAAACAACCTCCGGCGGCGGGTGCATAAACGATACACTTTTACATATAGCAAATCACAAATTGCCTTTTGGCGGGGTCGGTTCAAGCGGTACCGGAAAATACCACGGGCATAAAAGTTTTTTGGCTTTCAGCAATACCAGATCGATTGTGAATACACCAACCTGGATAGATATACCATTAAAGTATGCTCCGTTTAAAAACTTTAAGTGGTTGAAGAAGATTCTTTAACATATCAAGAAACAGTAATTAAAAAGCAAACTCCTGATCACTCACCGGTTCCGATGTTGGGGTTTTAATAACGTTAAATTCAAAGTGTACTGCTTTGTGGCAGGCATTACAGGTTTTTGTTAGCATTTTATAACTCTTCGTGAACATTCTCAGATTATTGTTATTTATTGAAGCCTGTAGACTGTCCAGTGCAGGGAAGATCATGGGGATGTCTTTTGTTTCTTTTCTTTCGGGCAAAAACTTAATTGCATTGTCAAGCGTTTCTTTTATCTCGCCCACTTCAAAATCCGCAAGGGGCCAGTTATCATTTATACCGGCAAACCAGAGTTTCGAATGATGTGTTTGTACCGTGAGCATAAACTCACCTAGGCCCGGTTTGTAACAGTTAGTAATCTTTGTTTTTAGACTGTCGATTTCCTTCTGCAAATTTTCAGTTTTGCTGTTATTACAGGAAGCAAAAAATAAAACTGAAACAATAAGTATTAGCAAGAGAGCAAGTTTTCTTTTCATGATCATATTCCTTTATCCACAGTTAGTTTTATTTCAAACCACAGTCCTGTGTCTGTCGATCCAGTAAGCCCACAGCACAAACAACCATTGCCCCATTCCGCTTATTGCCATAGTTTTTACATCCGGCGGAGTTGAAATCAGGTTTGAAAAGTAAATTATCAAAGAAAGCGCTATAAAACCCCACAATGCAATCGAACCAATTTTATTTTTAGCTTTTGTGATCTGTATGTATAAATAAATTCCGATGGCATACAGCGAAAGCTCAACGAGTAATGTTGCGGTAACAGAATACCATAATCCAAGGCCTAAAAAATAATTAACTCCGGGTGCCAACGGGAGATCGGGACGGTGTGAAATAAAATCGAGTATCCAGTGGCTGAAAACGCAAATCCCAAGAACAACAGAGACTCTCCCGTTCTTTTTTATCAAATAATAAAATCCACAGAAAACCAGAGACCACACAATTGCCATTAATAAACTGTGTGAAAGCGGGTAGTCATAAAAGTCCAGTGGGGCCATAGGAGTATTGCCTGGATCAATTTTAACATGTTCCAGCCCAAGCAGGAGAAAAACCGGCCAGAGAAGATCTAAAAAAACCGCAGCCATAAAGTAAGTCCCTAATGAAACTTTAGGCTCTGCTTTTTTAGATCCAAAGCCGACAGCATAATGTCCTAAAAACATATTGCACCATTTTTTAATGAATTTAAAAATTAATAAAAGCTTACTTCGTGATTTAAATATTTCCCGTCTTCGTAGTTAAATTTTGCACTGAAAAATTTATCATTAAAAAGCCACTCAAGAAATATTTTATCTCCATCCCAAAGATTCAAAGATGTAAGCTCATCATTTGGAATCCATTCCAGATTTCCTTCCGGCGAATCAATTAATTTTCCTTCGAATTCTTCTGCAGAAAAAATAAACACATACCAGTCATCAACTTTATCAAAGAGCGGGAAAGTTATAAATCCGTGCATTTTAGGGGCTTTTATTGTTAATCCGGCCTCTTCTTTAATTTCTCTGATCACACAATCTTCCGGGCTTTCGCCTTGTTCAAGTTTTCCACCAAGCCCGTTCCACTTACCTTCGTGATAATCGTTTTCTTTTTTAACCCGGTGAATCATAAGTGTTTTGTTTTGTCCTTTATCTATCACGTAACATAGCGTTGCTAATTTCATAATATTAATTTTTAAAAATGATGAGTATTTGTATTGACATTACATTTATTGCAGACTAATTTTTTAAGTGAAGATAAATTCACTGCGGCAAATAATCCCGTTATCTGACCAAAAGAAAAATAATATATTTGCATTGCACTTTACAGTGTTTTTAAAATTTTTATACAGAAAAAACCATTTTGTTGGTGTTAATATTTAATTATCTTTTAGCAACCAACAAAACAAAACATCTTTTTATAGGAGGCTCACGTAAATGACCGGGTTAGAAAAAGAAACTGGAAATGATGGCATTTTGACATGTGAAGAATTAAGAGAGGAGATTCTGAAAAGCAGTAGTCCGGAAACGCGATGGGAAGATGAAGAGACTTCTGATGTGTTCTTTGGTTCTGCTAATGAGGACGAAGGTTTTGAAGAAGACGACGATTTTGAAGATGAATTTGATGAGGAGATTGATGACAAAGAAATACTAGATGAAGATTTTGACTTTGAAGAGGATGAAGATGATCTTTTCGATGACGACGAGGATCCCCAGTATAACTGAGTTTGGCTGGGAATTACATCCCTAAATATTTATCAGGAACAAGATAGTTTTTTACATAGTCGGTTACGCCTTCTTCAAGAGAAGAAATTTGATTGGTGTAACCGGCTTTTTTTATTTTATCCAGTTTTGCTTCTGTAAAGTACTGGTATTTATCAGCGAGATGATCCGGGAGATCAATGTATTCTATATTAACCGGTTTACCAACGGCATTAAACAAAGCAGTAACAAGATCATTCCAGGTTCTGGCTTTCCCCGAGCCAACATTATACAACCCGTTTTTATCTTTATTATCCATAAAAAATAAAGTCATATCAACAGCATCTTTTATGTAAACAAAATCTCTTTTTTGTTCACCGTCTTTGTAATCTTTATGTCGTGATTTGAAAAGTCGGACTTTTGCGGTATCTCTTATTTGTTCAAATGCTTTATGAACAACGCTTCGCATATCACCCTTGTGATATTCGTTTGGTCCAAACACGTTGAAATATTTTATCCCAACTATTTTATCGAACATATTTTTCTTTAATGCCCATATATCAAAAAGATTTTTCGAATAACCATACATATTCAACGGGCGTAAAGTTTTGCTGATTTCGTCCTTGTCATCAAAACCAAGATTACCATCACCGTAAGTTGCTGCAGACGATGCGTAAATAAATCTTATGTCTTTATTTATTGCATAGAGTGCCAGTTTTTTTGTATACTCAAAATTGTTTTCCATTAGATGGTCAGCATCTTTTTCGGTTGTTGAAGAGTTTGCCCCCATATGAATGATAGTATCTACTTTAAAATCCAGGCCGGTTTTAATTTTTTCAAAAAAAACATCTTTGTTAATAAAATCATCATAATCCAGGCTTGTAAGGTTTTTCCATTTTTCATCTTTACCGAGTTCATCCACAATAATAATGTTATTTTTGCCGAGCTGATTTAATCTCCAAACCAGCGCGCTTCCGATGAATCCAGCAGCACCCGTTATTACTATCATTTAATTGCCTTTGTGACTTAAAGTGTCATTTTATAATGCTCGTAATTTAATTATATTTGATTTCCTTTCAAAAGGAAAGCATGGCTGGAAATCATTCTGGTAAATAACCGGGCCTAATAAAACAGATAATTGACAAATCAGCCAAAATTCATATATTTGAACAAGAGTTTATGGTTCTTTTAAATATTAGTTCTTATCAAGAACGGCTAAGGGAACAGGCCCGTAGACGCCGTAGCAACCGCCCCGAATTAACGGGGGCCTTAGGTGCTAAATCCTGCCTCCAGTAATTGGGGGAAAAGATGAGATGAAGAAAGATTTTTATGACCTCTTCATTTCTCGTTTGAAGAGGTTTTTCATTTTTAAATAAGAATAATTTATGAATTCAACGACAGACACATTAACAAAGATACTTAAGGAACGAATTCTTGTTCTCGACGGAGCTATGGGAACTATGATTCAGCGGCATAAGCTGGAAGAAAAAGATTTCCGTGGTGAACTATTGAAAGATCACACATGTGATTTAAAAGGGAACAATGACCTTTTAAGTATTACTCAACCCGAAATAATTAAAAATATTTATCGTGAATACCTTGAGGCCGGTGCTGATATTATAGAAACCAACACTTTCAGTGGTACGTCAATTGCCCAGTCAGATTACAAGACAGAAGAGTTTGTTTATGAAATAAATTACCAGGCAGCAAAACTTGCGAAAGAAGCTGCACAAGAGTTCACTAAAAAGAATCTTGATAAGCCCAGGTTTGTAGCGGGCGCTCTCGGGCCAACAAATAAAACCCTCTCTCTTTCACCAAATGTAAACGACCCCGGATTCCGTGCAACAACGTTCGAGAAAATGTCTGAAGCATATTATGAGCAGACAAAAGGTCTTGTTGAGGGAGGTGCGGATGTTCTGCTTATCGAAACGATTTTCGATACACTAAATGCAAAATCTGCAATCTTTGCGGTAGAAGAATATATGAATGATACAGGAAAGGAAATTCCTGTTATGTTATCCGGAACCATAGTTGACCAGAGCGGGAGAACATTATCGGGTCAGACAACCGAAGCATTCTGGATCTCAATTTCACACACAAAAAATTTATTAAGTGTCGGCCTGAATTGCTCGCTCGGGGCAAAACAAATGCGTCCGTTTATTGAAGAGCTTTCAAACATTGCTGATTGTTTTGTAAGTATTTATCCAAATGCCGGTCTTCCGAACGAGATGGGCGAATATGACGAAACACCGGGGACGATGTCTTCACTGTTAAAAGAATATGCAGAAGCGAATTTCTTTAATATAGTCGGCGGATGCTGCGGAACAACACCGGATCATATTTCAGCGATCGCAAAAATGGTTTCTAATTTTAAACCAAGGGAAATTCCTGAAGTAAAAAAATATTTGAGATTAAGCGGACTTGAACCGCTGGTTGTCCGTCCAGATTCAAATTTTGTGAATGTGGGTGAAAGAACAAATGTAACCGGCTCAAAGAAATTTGAAAAATTAATTCTTGCCGGAGATTATGAAGCTGCTCTTGCAGTTGCCCGTAACCAGGTTGAGGGCGGTGCGCAGGTTCTCGACGTAAATATGGACGAGGGACTTCTTGATTCAGAAGAAGCTATGAAAAAATTCCTGAACCTTGTACAGGCAGAACCCGATATTGCAAAACTTCCAATAATGATAGATTCCTCGAAATGGACTGTCCTGGAATCTGGCCTAAGGTGTGTCCAGGGAAAATGCATTGTCAACTCTATTAGTCTGAAAGAAGGCGAAAAAGTTTTTAAAGAACGCGCAAGAAAAGTACTTCAATACGGAGCCGCTGTTATTGTAATGGCATTTGATGAAAACGGCCAGGCTGATTCACTGCAAAGAAGAATAGATGTTTGCAAAAGGACATATAAAATTTTAACTGAAGAGATCGGATTCCCTCCGCAGGATATAATTTTTGATCCGAATATATTAACTGTAGCAACTGGAATTGAGGAGCATAACAATTACGCTGTTGATTACCTTGAAGCAACTCGATGGATTAAACAAAACCTTCCGTTGGTAAAAGTAAGCGGAGGTGTTAGCAACATTTCGTTTTCTTTCCGTGGGAATAATTTAGTACGAGAAGCGATGCATTCGGCATTTCTTTTCCACGCAATTAAAGCTGGAATGGATATGGGAATAGTTAATGCAGGCCAGCTGGAGGTTTACGAGGAAATTCCGAAAGATCTTTTAGAACTGGTTGAAGATGTTCTTTTGAACA
>Ga0315556_1002331_pt1 | contig 10903 bp, 4 predicted proteins | sample SalMarSW160310MG_FD_202112 | JGI IMG/M metagenome (GOLD analysis project Ga0315556, IMG submission 202112) | Salt marsh sediment microbial communities from the Plum Island Ecosystem LTER, Massachusetts, United States - Salt Marsh Sediment SW1603-10 ...
CCTTCTCCTCGGGGGCCTTGTCGATCGAGTCGAACGGCGTGAAATCCGCCAGACCCTTCGCGTGCAGCGTCTTGGTGATCGCTGCCGTCAGGGTGGTCTTGCCGTGGTCAACATGCCCGATGGTACCGATGTTGACGTGCGGCTTGGTCCGCTCGAACTTCGCCTTGGCCATCTCCGCCTCCCTCTTGCTTAGGCCGTCACACCCCTGGCGCGGGCCACAATCTGCTCAGCCAGCTGCCGAGGCACCTCGTCGTAGTGGTCGAACTGCATGGTGTAGGTCGCCCGACCCTGCGTCACGGACCGCAGGTCGGTCGCGTAGCCGAACATCTCGGCCAGAGGAACGTGAACCGTCACAACCTGGAAGCCGGCGCGCGGCTCCATCGAGATCACCCGTCCGCGGCGCCGGTTGAGGTCGCCGATGACGTCGCCCATGTACTCCTCGGGGGTGACCGCCTCGATCTCCATGACCGGCTCGAGCAGCACCGGCTTGGCGCGCTTGGCCGCATCCTGGAAGGCGAGCGATCCAGCCACCTTGAACGCGATCTCGGACGAGTCGACCTCGTGGAAGGAGCCGTCGAAGAGCGCCACGCCGACGCCCAGCAGGGGGTAGCCGGCGAGCACTCCACGCTCCATCGCCTCACGAATGCCGATCTCGGTCGGGCGGATGAACTCGCGCGGGATGATGCCCTGAGTGATCTCATTCAAGAACTCGAAGTCGGACCCGTCGGTCAACGGCCAGACCCGGATCTTGGCGTGGCCGTACTGGCCGCGGCCGCCGCTCTGGCGGACGAAGCGACCCTCGCCGCGGGCCTCCGCGGTCAAGGTCTCGCGGTAGGCGACCTGCGGCCGGCCGACGTTGGCGCCGATCTTGAACTCGCGCATCAGGCGGTCGACGATGATCTCGAGGTGCAGCTCGCCCATCCCGGAGATGATCGTCTGGCCGGTCTCCTCGTCTGTCGCGACCCGGAAGGTGGGGTCCTCCTGGACGAGCTTACCCAGCGCAGCGCCGAGCTTGTCCTGGTCCGCCTTCGTCTTGGGCTCGATCGCCACCGAGATGACGGGTTCCGGAAAGTGCATCGCCTCGAGCACGATCGGCCGATCCGGATCGCAGATCGTCTCGCCGGTGGCAACGTTGCGCAAGCCGACGGCCGCACAGATGTCGCCCGCATAGACCTCTGAGATCTCCTCGCGCTTGTTGGCGTGCATTTTGAGCAGGCGACCGATGCGCTCGCGCTTGCCGCTGATGCTGTTGAGCACGCTCATTCCGCTGGCGAGGTGACCGGAGTACAGGCGCACGAATGCGAGCTGACCCACGAAGGGGTCGGTCATGATCTTGAATGCAAGTGCTGCCAGAGGCTGGTCGTCGTCTGCCCTGCGAACGTCGAACTCGGCGCTGTCCGGGACATGCCCCTCGATCGGCGGCACGTCGAGCGGCGAGGGCAGGTAGTCGACCACCGCGTCGAGCAGCTGCTGCACGCCTTTGTTCTTGAACGCCGAGCCGCAGAGAACCGGGACCATCGAGCCCGCGAGAGTGCCGATCCGCAGACCAAGCCGGACCTGGGCCTCGTCGAGCGTGCCCTCGCCGAGATAGCGGTCGAGGAGCTCCTCGGAGGTCTCGGCGACCGCCTCGAGCAGGCGTTCCCGGTACTCCTCGACCTCCGCCTGGTAGGCGTCCGGTATCTCCTCCTCGTCGAAGGTCGAGCCGAGAGTTTCGTCGCGGTAGCGGTAGGCCTTCAACCTCACGAGGTCGATGACACCGGCGAAGCTCTCCTCGCTGCCGAGAGGAACCTGGACCGGAACCGGGTTCGCCCGGAGCTTGCCCCGGATCTGGTCGACCACGCCGGCAAAGTTGGAGCCGACGCGGTCCATCTTGTTGACGAAGGCAACCCGCGGAACGCGATAGCGGTCCGCCTGTCGCCACACGGTCTCGGACTGAGGCTCGACGCCGCCGACCGCGCAGAATATGGCAACCGCGCCGTCGAGGACGCGCAGGCTGCGCTCGACCTCCGCCGTGAAGTCGACGTGGCCGGGAGTGTCGATGATATTGATGCGGCAGTCGCGCCAGAAGCAGGTGGTCGCAGCCGAGGTGATGGTAATGCCCCGCTCCTGCTCCTGCGGCATCCAGTCCATCGTCGCGGTCCCGTCATGGACCTCGCCGAGCTTGTAATTGATGCCGGTGTAGTAGAGCACCCGCTCGGTAGTCGTCGTCTTACCGGCATCAATGTGGGCCATGATGCCGATATTGCGGACCTTCTCGAGTGGGACGACGCGGGGCATGTTGTCAAAGAACTCCAGTCTCGGGTGCGCTTGCGGGCTACCAGCGATAGTGTGCGAAGGCCTTATTGGCCTCCGCCATGCGATGCGTGTCATCCCTCTTCTTGATCGCCGAACCGCGGTTGCCGGCGGCGTCGAGGAACTCGGCCGCCAGCTTCTGCATCATCGTCTTCTCATTGCGCGCGGTGGCGTACTGGATCAGCCAACGGATCGCCAGCGACTGCTGGCGGTCGGAGCTGACCTCGACAGGCACCTGATAGGTCGAGCCGCCGACACGCCGCGACTTGACCTCGACCTGGGGCTTGACATTGTCCATCGCCCGCTTGAAGACCTTGAGCGGATCGTCGCCGGTGCGCTCCTCGATGAGCTTCAGGGCGCCGTAGAAGATGCGCTCGGACACGGTCTTCTTGCCCCTGCCCATGACCGAGTTGATGAACTTGGTCACGAGCTGGGAGTTGTACACGGGATCCGGCAGGATCTCACGCTTGACGATCGTCGCACGCCGCGCCATGACGCTCTCCCCTCACTTCACTTCTTGGGCCGCTTGGCGCCGTACTTGGAGCGCTGCTGGCGGCGTCCGTCGACACCCTGACAGTCCATGGTGCCGCGGATGATGTGGTAGCGCACGCCCGGAAGGTCCTTGACACGACCGCCGCGGATCATCACCTGCGAGTGCTCCTGCAGGTTGTGCCCCTCACCCGGGATGTAGGCGGTGACCTCGATCCCATTGGTGAGGCGGACACGGGTGACCTTGCGCAAGGCCGAGTTCGGCTTCTTGGGCGTGGTGGTGAACACTCGCGTGCACACCCCGCGCCGTTGCGGGCACGCCTGGAGCGCAGGGCTCTTCGTCTTCTCGACGATCTGCCGACGGCCCTGACGGACCAGCTGCGAGATGGTGGGCATGAATCACTCCCCTGTGGTGCAGAAAGGCCAAGGGACATGTCCGCTTGGCCGAGTTCCGGCTCGTGGACCCGCGACGCGGGCCAAAGCCGCGGAAGAATACTGGAGAAACCGCTGGGTGTCAACTCTCCTGGAGCGGGCGCTCGCGGTGCATGTCGATGAAGGCCGAGGCCGCCTCGGTCATCTCCTGGTAGAGGTTATCGGGCTCCGGCTCGATCTCGATCTCGTCCTCCGGAACTGGGTCGATGACCGTCCTGCGGTAGCGCGATGCACCGGTCCCGGCCGGGATCAGGCGGCCGACGATGACGTTCTCCTTGAGACCGTGCAGGCTGTCCACCTTGCCCGAGACCGCCGCCTCCGTGAGCACCCGCGTCGTCTCCTGGAACGACGCGGCCGAAATGAACGACTCGGTCGCCAGGGAGGCCTTAGTGATGCCGAGCAGCAGCGACTTGGCCGTCGCAGGCTCGCCACCGGCGGTCACCACCCGCTCGTTCTCGCGCCGGAACACGTAATGCGGTACCTGCTGGTCGAGCAGAAAGTCGGTGTCGCCAGGGTCGACGACCTTCACGAACCGCATCATCTGACGAACGATGACCTCAATGTGCTTGTCGTTGATCGCGACACCCTGGGAGCGGTAGACCTCCTGGATCTTGTCCACCAGGTGTCGCTGCATCTCCTTTTCGCCCAGGATCGAGAGGATGTCGTGGGGGTTGATGGCGCCCTCGGTGAGCGGATCGCCCGCCTGAATGAACTCACCCTCCTGCACCGAGACGTGGGCGTAGCGTGGGATCGAGTACTCCCGGTGCTCGCCGCCTTCACCCTCGGTCACGATCCTCCGCTGTCCGCGAACCGGCTCGGTGATCCGCACGGTGCCGTCGATCTCGGATACCACCGTCGGGTCCTTCGGACGCCGCGCCTCGAAGAGCTCGACGACGCGGGGCAGACCGCCCGTGATGTCTTTGGTCTTGGACATTTCACGCGGGATCTTGGCGACGACATCGCCCGAGGACACGGCGTCGGCTTCACCGACGAGCAGGTGGGATCCGATCGGCAGCTGGTAGCGACGCTCCTGTCCCGCGTCCTCGTCGGAGATGACGAGGGTTGGGATCCTCTTGCCCGAGCCGAGCGGCTCGATGACGATCTTGTGCGCGTGGCCGGTCAGCTTGTCGATCTCCTCGCGGACGTTCTCGCCCTCGACCAGGTCGACGAACTTCACCCGACCGGAGATTGCGGTGAGAATGGACGAGGTGAAGGGGTCCCACTCGACCATTGGCGTGCCCGGATCGACGTCCTCGCCGTCCTCGACCAGGAGGTTCGAGCCGTACACGACCGAGTAGCGCTCCTTCTCACGCTGGCGTTCGTCCAGAATGACGAGCTTGCCGGCGCGGGAGATCGCGACCTGTGCGCCCTGCTTGTTCGTCACGGTGGTGACGTTCAGGTACTTGACCTTCCCTGCATGGGTCGCGACGTGGCGTGACTGCTCACCGCCCCGGGTTGCGGTGCCACCGTAGTGGAAGGTCCGCATGGTGAGCTGGGTGCCGGGCTCGCCGATCGACTGCGCGGCGATGATCCCAACCGCCTCGCCCATCTCGACCATGCGTCCGGTCGCGAGCATGCGACCGTAGCACTGCTGGCAGACCCCGCGATCGGTCTCGCAGGTGAGCGCCGAGCGGATCCGGACGCGCTCGATGCCGGCCTCCTGGATCAGGTTGGAAAGCGTCTCGGTGATCTCGACGTTGACCGGGCAGATCAGCGTCCCCTCGATGGGATCGTAGACGTCCTCGGCGGAAACCCGACCGACGATGCGGTCGCGCAGTTGCTCGAGGATCTCGCCGCCCTCGGCGATCGCCGTCACCTCGATGCCGTTTTCGGTACCGCAGTCGTGCTCGACGACGATCACGTCCTGGGCGACGTCGACCAGGCGACGGGTGAGGTAGCCGGAGTCCGCCGTCTTGAGGGCGGTGTCGGCGAGGCCCTTGCGGGCGCCGTGGGTGGAGATGAAGTACTGGAGGACGCTCAGACCCTCGCGGAAGTTCGCGGTGATCGGCGTCTCCATGATCTCGCCCGAAGGTTTGGCCATCAGGCCGCGCATCCCGGCAAGCTGACGGACCTGCTCCCTCGAGCCGCGCGCACCCGAGTCCGCCATCATGAAGATCGGGTTGAAGTGCCCGCTCTCGTAATCGATGGTGGACATCTGGCTGAACATCTCCTTGGCCACCTCCTCGGTGACTCGGTGCCAGATGTCGACGATCTTGTTGTGCCGCTCGCCGGCGGTGATCAGACCCGCGGAGCGCTGGCGTTCGACCTCATCGACCTCGGCGTAGGCCTGGTCGAGCAGAACCGCCTTACCGTCGGGAATCACCATGTCGCTGGAGGACAACGACAGACCCGACCGGGTGGCGAAGGTGAAGCCGACCTCCTTGAGCACGTCGAGCAGCTTGACTGTCTCGATGTGGCCCCGGTGCATGAACGAGAAGGCGACCAGGTTCTGGAGGCCCTTCTTCTTGAGCTGGCCGTTGATGAACGGCATCTCGCCGGGGAGCTGCATGTTGAACAGGACCCGGCCGACCGTGGTTTCGAGGAGCATGTCCTTGACGTCGATGATGTCGGCGTGGAGCAGGTCCTGCGAGCCACCCTGGGCGACGAGGTCGATCAGACTGCCGGAAAAGCGCAGTTGGATCGGGGCCTGGGTGGCGACCACCCCGGCGGAGTACGCGAGGAACACGTCCTCGGGTGCGGCGAAGATCTTGCCCGAACCGCGGGCGAGGGGGTTCTCGGTGGTCAGGTAGTAGACCCCGATGACCATGTCCTGGGACGGCACCGCAAGAGGCTTGCCACTCGCGGGCGACAGGATGTTGCGCGCCGACATCATCAGGAGGTGGGCCTCGAGCTGGGCCTTTGGGCTCAGCGGGACGTGGACCGCCATCTGGTCGCCGTCGAAGTCCGCGTTGTACGCGGCGCACACGAGCGGGTGGATCTTGATCGCCTTGCCCTCGACCAGGACCGGCTCGAAGGCCTGGATGCCGAGACGGTGAAGCGTCGGTGCGCGGTTGAGCAGCACCGGATGCTCCTGGATGACGGTTTCGAGCGCGTCCCAGACCTCCCCGGTCTGCTGCTCGACGAGCTCCTTCGCCATCTTGATCGTGGTCGCGAGGCCGCGCTTCTCGAGCTCGTGGTAGACGAATGGCTTGAACAGCTCGAGCGCCATCTTCTTCGGCAGCCCGCACTGGTTGAGCTTGAGCTCCGGACCGACCACGATCACCGAACGGCCCGAGTAGTCGACCCGCTTGCCGAGCAGGTTCTGACGGAACCGACCCTGCTTACCCTTGAGGTTGTCCGACAGGGACTTGAGCGGCCGGTTGTTGGAGCCCTTGATGACCCGGCCGCGGCGACCGTTGTCGAACAGCGCGTCCACCGCCTCCTGCAGCATCCGCTTCTCGTTGCGGACGATGACCTCCGGCGCGCGCAGGTCGAGCAGCTTCTTGAGCCGGTTGTTGCGGTTGATCACCCTGCGGTAGAGGTCGTTGAGATCGGAGGTCGCGAAACGGCCGCCGTCGAGCGGCACAAGCGGGCGCAGCTCCGGCGGCAGCACCGGAATCACCTCGAGGATCATCCATTCCGGACGGTTGCCGGAGCGGCGCAGCGCCTCGATCAGCTTGAGCCGCTTGGCGGCCTTCTGGCGGCGCATCACGGAGGTCTCGGTGCGCATGATCATGCGCAGCTCGGCGGCCATGTCGTCGAGGTCGAGACGCTCGAGCAGCTCGCGGATGGACTCGGCGCCCATTTTGGCGACGAACGCCTCGCCAACCTCGTCCTTGGCCTGGCGATACTCCTCCTCGGTCAGCACCTGCTTCTCCTCGAGCGCCGAGTCGCCGGGATCGACGACGACGTAGGCCTCGAAGTACAGCACCCGCTCGAGCTGGCGCATGGTCATGTCGAGCAGCAGACCGATCCGCGACGGCAGGCCCTTGAAGAACCAGACGTGCGACACCGGCGCGGCGAGCTCGATGTGGCCCATCCGCTCGCGACGGACCTTGGACTTGGTCACCTCGACGCCGCACTTGTCGCACACGACGCCGCGATACTTCATGCGCTTGTACTTGCCGCACAGGCACTCCCAGTCGGTCACCGGGCCGAAGATCTTGGCGCAGAACAGGCCGTCGCGCTCGGGCTTGAACGTCCGGTAGTTGATCGTCTCCGGCTTCGTCACCTCACCGTGCGACCATGAACGGATTTTCTCGGGGCTTGCCAAGCCCAGACGGATCGCATTGAAGTCGTTGAGGGGCTTCGGCTTCTCGAGGAAACTGCGGACCTCTGAAAGGGTCGATCGCTCCATGCTTGGTGCCCCCTTCACTCGTCATCTTGCTGCAGGAGCTCGACGTCAAGCGCCAGAGCCTGCAGCTCACGAACCAGCACGTTGAACGACTCCGGAAGGCCCGGCTCCTCGGGAACCTGGCCCTTGACGATGGACTCGTACACCTTGGCGCGACCCTCGACGTCGTCCGACTTCACGGTCAGAAGCTCCTGCAGCGTGTTGGCGGCGCCGTAGGCCTCGAGGGCCCAGACCTCCATCTCACCGAGCCGCTGGCCGCCGAACTGCGCCTTGCCGCCCAGCGGCTGCTGGGTGATCAGCGAGTACGGTCCGATCGAGCGGGCGTGGATCTTGTCATCGACCAGGTGGCTGAGCTTCAGCATGTAGATGTAGCCCGCCGTGACCCTCTGCTCGAAGGCCTCCCCGGTCATGCCGTCGAACAGCAGTGTTTTGCCGTCCTCAGGAAGTCCCGAGTCCTCGAGCATCTGACGGATCTCCTCCTCGGTCGCGCCCTCGAACACCGGGGTCGCGTACTTCAGGCCGAGCTCGCGGCCCGCCCAGCCGAGATGGGTCTCGAGAATCTGGCCGACGTTCATGCGCGACGGCACGCCGAGCGGGTTGAGGACGATCTCAACCGGCGTACCGTCGGGGAGGAACGGCAGGTCCTGGTCGGGCAGGATCTGCGAAATCACACCCTTATTGCCGTGCCGGCCGGCCATCTTGTCTCCGACCTGAAGCTTGCGCTTCATGGCAATGAACACCTTGACCTGCTTGATCACTCCCGGCGGCAGCTCGTCGCCCTGCCGGAGCAGCTCGATGCGCTCCTGGTTGATCTGCTCCAGAACCTCGATCTGCGACTCGGCCTGACGAACAATCAGACGGACCTTGTCGACCAGCACGGGGTCTGGCACCGGAAGGGACAGGTACTCGGCGCGCGTGAGGTGCCGCAACACGTCCGGCGTCAGCTTCTGGCCCGCTTTCAGCAGTAGCTCGCCGCCGGTCGAGACGATGTCGGCGGTGACCGGGACATTGGTGAGCAGTCGCTGGATCTTGGACTCGCGGACCTCGAGGATGATGCGCTTCTCATCGTCAGAGTTCTTGCGGATCCGCGAGATCTCCTGGGCCTCGATCGCGAGCTGGCGCGAGTCCTTCTCGACGCCCTTGCGGGCGAAGATCTGGATCCCGACCACGACACCCTCGATGCCCGGCGGGCAGCGCAACGAGGCATCGCGCACGTCGCCCGCCTTCTCGCCGAAGATGGCCCGGAGCAGCTTCTCCTCGGGGGTCAGCTGGGTCTCACCCTTGGGCGTGACCTTGCCGACCAGGATCGAACCCTGGCGAACTTGGGCGCCGACGTGGATGATCCCGGCCTCGTCGAGCTGGGCCAGTGCCGATTCCGACACGTTGGGGATATCGCGGGTGATCTCCTCGGGCCCGAGCTTGGTGTCACGGGCGGAGGTCTCGAACTCCTCGATGTGAATGGAGGTGTAGTAGTCCTCCCTGACCAGCTTTTCCGAGACGACGATCGCGTCCTCGTAGTTGTACCCGCGCCACGGCATGAACGCGACCAGCACGTTGCGCCCGAGGGCAAGCTCACCGGCCTCGGTGTTGGGCCCGTCAGCAAGCACCTGGCCCTTGGCCACGCGCTGACCTTCCTGGACCACAGGCTTCTGGTTGATCGAGGTGTTCTGGTTCGAGCGCCGGAACTTGGTCATCTGGTAGATATCGGCGCCGAACTCGCCTTCGCCCTCACCCTCGACTCGGACGATGATGCGCTGCGCATCGACCTTGTCGACGATTCCGGCGCGCCGGCACACCACCACCGCTCCGGAGTCTTGGGCGACCATCCCCTCCATCCCGGTGCCGACGATCGGCGCCTCGGGCTGGACCAGGGGCACCGCCTGACGCTGCATGTTCGAACCCATGAGGGCGCGGTTGGCGTCGTCGTGCTCGAGGAAAGGGATCAGCGACGCGGCCACCGAGACAACCTGCCGAGGTGACACGTCGATGTAGTCGACCTGATCGCGGTCGATGAGCAGGAACTCGCCGCCGGAGCGCGCGATCACCTTTTCGTCGACCAGGCTGCCTTTCTCGTCAACCCTCGCGTTGGCCTGCGCGATGTTGAGGTTTTCCTCCTCCCATGCCGGGAGGTAGAAGGCATGGGTCTCCGCCCACGTCTGCATTTTCTTGGCCTTGCGAAGCTTGGTGTTCGCACCCTCAAAATTCTTCTTGAGTACGACCTGGCCGAGGCCGAACTGGGAGTCGCCGACCTGGGCGATGCGCACGTGCTCGAGGACCGAGCCCTTCTCGACCTTCTTGTACGGCGACTCGATATACCCCATCGGGTTGAGCCTCGCGTAGCATGACAACGACGAGATGAGCCCGATGTTCGGACCCTCGGGGGTCTCGATAGGGCAGATGCGGCCGTAGTGGGTCGAGTGAACGTCGCGGACCTCGAACCCGGCCCGCTCGCGCGACAGTCCGCCGGGACCGAGCGCCGACAGTCGCCGCTTGTGCGTGACCTCGGACAGCGGATTGGTCTGATCCATGAACTGGGACAGCTGTGAGGAGCCGAAAAACTCGTCCACCGCTGCCATCACCGGCTTGGAGTTGACCAGGTCGCGCGGCATCGCGGAGTCGATGTCGGGGTGGATCGACATCTTCTCCTTGATCGCCCTCTCCATTCGGACGAGGCCAATCCGGAACTGGTTCTCCATCAGCTCACCGACCGTGCGAACGCGACGGTTGGCGAGGGAATCGATGTCATCGACACGACCCATGTCGCGGTGTAGACGCAGCAAGTAGCCGACCAGGGTCAGGAAGTCCCCGACGTCCAGGATGCGGCGGTCGAGAGGCTTGTCGAGCCCGAGCTTGGCGTTGAACTTGAAGCGTCCGACGGCCGACAGGTCGTACTTGCGGTCGTCAAAGAAGAGACCGTTGAACAGGGTCGTCGCGGACTCCTCGGTTGGCGGATCGCCGGGACGCTGGCGCCGGTAGATCTCCATCCGAGCGTCCATCTGGGAGGTGCTCGAGTCCTTCTCGAGAGTCTGGTGAAGGATCTCGCCGACCGGATCCCAGTCGGGGAAGGCCAGCTGGAGGGTGTCGATCCCGGCCTCCTCGGCCTGGTTGAGCAGCTCCTCCGTGACGCGGCTGTTGGCGGGCGCAAGCACCTCACCGGTCTCCGGGTCGACGAGGTCGTCGACCACGATCGCTCCGACCAGGTCGCTGCGCTGCACCGACGCCTGGGTCGGCTTCTCGACATCGGCGCCGGCGAGCCGCTCGCGCATGGCTTCGTCGAGCAGGAGACCGGCGAATAGGGTCGGGTTCGCTACCTTGCGGAAACGCAGCGCCTTCTGACGCTCCTGCTCGATCTCGAGGATGCGACGATCGAGGTGCAGGGTCGCACCCTCCTCACCC
>Ga0315556_1002333_pt1 | contig 10901 bp, 6 predicted proteins | sample SalMarSW160310MG_FD_202112 | JGI IMG/M metagenome (GOLD analysis project Ga0315556, IMG submission 202112) | Salt marsh sediment microbial communities from the Plum Island Ecosystem LTER, Massachusetts, United States - Salt Marsh Sediment SW1603-10 ...
CGAAGCGCACCACCTTGTCCTCGATGGAAGGACAGTAACGCGGCCCTACGCCCTCGATGATGCCGGTGTACATCGGGGAGCGCGACAGACCGCCGCGGATGATCTCGTGGGTCAGCGGATTGGTCCGCGTGATGTGGCAGCAGACCTGGCGCGGGTGCTCCTCGCGGCCGCCCAGAAAAGAGAACACGGGCACCGGATCGTCGCCCGGCTGGGTCTCAAGCTGCGAATAATCGATGGAGCGCCCGTCAATCCGCGGCGGTGTGCCGGTCTTGAGTCGTTCCACCCGGAAGGGTAGCTGGCGCAGCCGTCGGGCAAGCGCATTGGCGGGGGGATCCCCGGCCCGTCCACCCTCGTAGTTGGCCAAGCCCACATGGATACGCCCGGCGAGAAAGGTCCCCACCGTGAGCACGACCGCGCGGGCCCGGAACCTGAGGCCCGCCTGGGTGACCAGGCCGCAGACCCGATCGCCCTCGACCAGCAGATCATCGACCGCCTGCTGGAACAGCTCGAGATTGGGCTGATTCTCGAGGGCACGACGCACTGCGGCCTTGTAGAGCACCCGGTCCGCCTGGGCCCGGGTGGCCCGCACCGCCGGCCCCTTACTCGCGTTCAGGATGCGGAAGTGGATGCCGGCAAGATCCGCGGCCCGCGCCATGAGCCCCCCGAGCGCATCGATCTCCTTGACCAGATGCCCTTTGGCGATGCCGCCGATGGCCGGATTGCAGCTCATCTGGCCGAGGGTCTCGATGTTGTGGGTCAGCAGCAGGGTGCGCACGCCCATGCGCGCGGCGGCGAGTGCCGCCTCGGTCCCGGCGTGGCCGCCGCCAACCACGATTACGTCATAGCTGTCCGGATGAAGCATCGAGCAGGCGTCCGAGGATGAAAGCGGGGTATTTTAGTCAAAGACTGTGTCGGCCGGAATTTGGGCTCTGCACAGGTTACGCCGGAAGGCCCCTTGAGGCCCGCACGGCTATTTTCGAAGAAGCGCCGGCGCTGTTCGACATGCGCCTTGAGGCTCGTTCATGGACACTGACATCGAACAACTGGTCGCCCAAGTCGGGCGGGTGATCGTAGGCAAGGAGGAGGCGGTCCGCCTCGCCCTGGTCTGCCTGCTCGCCCGTGGGCACCTGCTCATCGAGGACATGCCCGGCGTGGGCAAGACCACCCTCGCCCATGCCCTGGCGCGCCTGCTCGGGCTTCGCTATCAGCGCATCCAGTTCACGAGCGATCTGCTGCCCTCGGACATTCTGGGGGCATCGGTTTTCGACCGACATACCGGAGGGTTCCGGTTTCACCCGGGGCCGATTTTCGCCGAGCTGGTGCTGGCCGACGAGATCAACCGCGCCACGCCCAAGGCCCAGAGCGCGCTGCTCGAGGCAATGGAGGAGCGCCAAGTCACGGTCGAAGGCGAAACCCACGCGCTGCCCGAGCCGTTCTTCGTCATCGCGACCCAGAACCCGTCGTTCCAGGTGGGCACCTTTGCGCTGCCCGAATCCCAGCTCGACCGGTTTCTCATGCGTCTGAGCCTCGGCTACCCCGGACGGGCGGCGGAGCGGGAGTTGCTGGCAGGAGAGGATCGCCGCGAGGTGCTGGGGCGTCTGGCGCCGATCCTCGATGGCGCTCGGCTTCAGTCACTGCAGCGGGCAATCCCGGGTATTCACGTCTCCGACGCACTCTTGGATTACTGCCAAGCCCTGCTGCATGAGAGTCGGACCTCGCCGCGCTTCGCCCACGGCCTTTCGCCGCGGGCTGGGCTGGCCCTGCTGCGCGGTGCCCGCGCCTGGGCGTTCATGCAAGGTCGCGACATGGTGGTTCCCGAAGACCTGCAGGCCGTCCTGCCGGCAACCGTCGGTCACCGCATCCTGCCCGCCGACGACATGGAGGCGACGTCTCCGGCGGTGCTTGCCAGCTGCCTGATCGAGGCCGTTCCCATCCCTTGAGCCCATGGCAAGCCTCGCAAGCGAAACGACTCCGGTCAGCGGCCGACCAGATCTGATCGGGCGCGGAGAGCGGCGCGTCTACATCTTGCCTACGCGGTACGGTCTCGTGTATGCCGCACTGGTCGGCGGAATGCTGCTGGGGTCGCTCAACTACAACAACAATCTCGGGTTGCTGCTCAGCTTTCTCCTGGTTGGCCAGGGGCTGGTCGTCATGATCCATACGTGGAGAAACCTACGCGGGCTGCAGATCACGCTGTTGAAGGCACCGCCGGTTTTTGCCGGGCAACCGGCGACGTTCTTCCTGGATATGGCGGCGCTCGGCAGAAGGACGCGCCCGGCGATCGCCGTCGAGGCACCGGGCGCCGATGGGGGATGTCAGGACATCGGGTCGGGAGAGAAGGCGCGCTTCGCCTTGTCGGTGGCGACCTCAGCGCGGGGGGCGCTGGAGCTGGGGTGTTTGCGGGTGTCGACGCGTTTTCCCCTGGGATTGTTCCGCGCCTGGAGCTATGTGGAGCCCCAGGCGGAAGCGCTCGTGTACCCCAGGCCCGCGCGGCGGGCCGGTCGCCGCCTACCGGGAAGAACAGCGGGAGACGGGCGAGGCGAGGCCGGGGAGGGCACCGACGATTTCGTCGGCCAGCGCGGCTATCGCCCGGGCGATTCCCTGCGCCAGATCGACTGGAAGGCCCTGGCCCGGGAGCGGGGCTTGGTGACCAAACAGTTCGTCGGCAACGACTCGGACAGGGTCTGGATCGACTGGGATGCCTGGCCCGGCGTCAACATCGAGGAGCGCCTCAGCCGACTCTGCCGGGAGGTCCTCGACGCTGGCGCGGCGGCGGCGGAATACGGATTGCGGGTCCCCGGGCGAGAGATCCTTCCGGGGAGCGGGGGCACGCACCAGCACCGCTGTCTTGCCGCCCTCGCGCGCTTTCGGGAGGCCCAATGACCCTGCTCGCCCGCCGCCTCCGTCCAGATGAGACCATGGCAGCGGCGTTGCTGGTGGGGGCCGCGGTGGCGCCGCACGCAGCGCATCTCAGCCCCTGGGTCAGCGGCCTGTTTGGCGCGCTGGCGGCAATGCGACTCGCGGTCGGCAAGCACGCCGGACGCATCCAGGGGAGGTTGATTCTACTCGGTCTGACAGCGCTTGGAGTTGCCGCGGTAGCGAGCAGCTCCCCGATCCTTATCGGTCGTGACGGTGGCGTGGCCCTGCTGGTGGTGATGCTTGGCCTGAAGCTCGTGGAAATGCGCACCCGCCGCGACTTGGTTGTGCTGGCGCTGCTCGGCTACTTCGTAGTGATCACGCAGTTCCTATACTCGCGGAGCATGGGGCTGGCGGTCTATTGCGGGCTGGTGGTGTGGGCACTCACTGCGCTGCTGACGGCCAGCCAACGGGCCGGGGCGGCGTACCCGCGGGCTCGGGATCTGGGGTATGCGGGGCTGATTCTGCTGCAGGCGGTACCAGTCATGCTGGTCCTGTTTCTGGTCTTCCCGCGCCTCCAAGGACCGCTCTGGAGCTTCGGAACAGACGACTCGGTGGCGCTGATCGGACTGAGCGATCGGCTTGAGCCGGGGAGCATCAGCAGGCTAGCAACATCTACGGCCGTGGCCATGCGGGTGGAGATCGAGGGCGTGCCGCCCCCGCCCTCCCAGCGCTATTTTCGGGGACCGGTCTTCTGGTCGACGGACGGCAAGAGCTGGTTCGGCACCCCCGAGTCCGCCGCCCAGGGGGAGATCGCCCCGGGCAAGCTGGCAATCCACCAGCGGATTACCCTGGAGCCCACCGGCCAGCGCTGGCTCCTTGCTCTCGACAGACCGCGGATGTCACCGCGGGCCGGGCACCTAACCGCCGACGGGCAGATCCTCGCCGACGCACCGGTCGAGAACGAGCTGACTTACGAGGTGGTCTCAACGGTCGGGCCCACCGACGAGCCGCTCGCGGGAAAGCAGCGGCGGCTCGCCCTGCAGGTGCCGGCGGCTGTTTCGGCTAGGGTCCGCGCACTGGCCGAATCCTGGAGGCGGGCCGCTTCCCGCCCCCGTGAGGTCGTCCAGCGCGCCCTGCGCTATTTCAGAACCGAGCCTTTCGTCTACACCCTGTCGCCGCCCCGGCTCGGGGATCATCCGATAGATGACTTCCTGTTTAAGACCCGGAGAGGGTTCTGTGAGCACTTTGCCACAAGCTTCACGGTCCTCATGCGCCTTGCCGGGGTCCCTGCCCGGGTCGTCGCTGGCTACCAGGGCGGTGAGCTCAATCCCCGCGGGGGCTATCTGGTCGTACGACAATCGGACGCTCACGCCTGGAGCGAGGTTTGGCTGCAGGGCGAAGGGTGGGTCAGGGTCGACCCCACCGCGGCCGTCGCGCCCCAGCGCATAGAGAGTCCCATCGACAGCGCGGCGTCGGCTCGTGCCGGCGCGGTGAAATTCGGCGCGCTGGGAGGCGGAGTCCTGCAAAGTCTGGTGCGACAAGTCGCTTGGGGGCTGGACGCCCTGGAGCTCCATTGGCATTACTGGATAGTTGGCTATTCCCGAGCGCGCCAGAACCAGATGCTGGACATTCTAGGTTTGGGCGCGCTGCGCGGCCAGTGGCAGGCCATTGGGGCGGTGCTCATGGCCCTGGCCGTCATAGGCTTGACGGGACTGGTCTTGCGTGGGCGCGCCGGCGAACCGGCCGACCTCGTACGGGATCTTTACACCCGATTCTGTCGGAAGCTGGCGAACGCTGGGCTGGCGCGAGCACCGTGCGAAGGTCCCCAAGATTTCGGTCGGCGCTCGGCCGCGCTGCGCCCCGACCTCGCCAGTGAGATCAGAGCGATCACCGCGCTCTATGTGGATCTGCGCTACGGACGCGGTGGAGGGGTGCAGTTGCGGCGGCTCAGGCGATGCGTACGGGGGTTTCGCGCTCGCCGCGCAGTCGTAGACTGACACTTGGTCCCTGATTCCCGGTCTGTAGAATAGGGCGTACATGGGAATCGGGGAGCGCCCGCCGCAAGGTAGAGCGGGAGCCCCAGCAGTCAAACATCGATCGGGGAGAAGGGTATGAAAGCCACCATGCGGGTGCTGCTTGCCGCCGCGGCGATTGGTACAGGAGCCGGTCACGCGGCGGAGATGACCGTGTGTGTCGCCGACGCCGGGATCAAGAACAACGTGCTGTACCTCGGCGTCATGGCGACCACTCAGACGCGGCTGATCTGCGAGATCGACAAGCCCAACTACCGGCCAACCCTGCGCGATCTCTATCAGGAAGGTTGGCGGCTCGTTCAGGTCGTTGGGGCGGATTGGGCCCTGGCGCAAGGCCAGAACGCGAGGTCCCCGCTCTATTATCTGGAGCGCACCGGAGCGGCATCTGAAGCCGGAGCGCCTCCGCCGGCCGCTGCTGCACCCCCGGAACCTACGGAGAAGAAGAACAAGCCATTTTCGCTCTTCTGAAAGCCGGCGGCCCGGCACTCCGACGGGGTGCTGGGCAATTCTCGGTCCATTCTCAGGTGGGACTCCCGCTAACGGCGCGGACCGTTCTGTCGAACGGCGTCCCGACAATTGGATGAGAGACTGCCCGCGAGATCGTAGCCATGGTCGAGAGCTGTTAGTGATTAGTGATTAGCCGTTAGCTATTGATTAAATTGCCAAATTGTCGACCTCGGCCGCTCACCCGGCGGGTGAGACCTGCGGCGGACTCCGAGCGAGCTAACTTGCTCATTTGGCTAAGCTAATGGCTAACTGCTTTTTCTAGGATGAAAGGTTCCGTTGGATCCCGGCCGGGTATTGCCGGATCGGCGGCGAAAATGCCGGGCGACGTCGGGGTCATGAAGTGCGAACCTCGTCGGCATATGTCAGCAGCTGGGCCTCCTCAACGGAAGCGTCGGGGGCCATGGGCATGACGTCGACCGCATGTCGACGCTGATGAAATTCTTCCCATTCCCTCCCTGAGCGGCCGTGGCCCTCCAAGGTCCGCACGCAGGGCTCCCTTAGTCGAGCACCTCGCGGCGGTCGCTCCAGTGTCCGTCGCGGATCTCCCGGTGTTTGCGGTACTGCTGCAGCGACCCATCGAGAGCGTGACGCAGCGCCGGCAGAAGGGCCTGGGCGCTATCGACACGCGGCAGATAGACATAGTCGGCGCCCGCTTCATACACGGGCCCGGCCTCACAGAGCTCAATCGCGCTGGCGATGATCGTTGCCCCGGGGTTTATGTGCCGAACCGCCTCGACGATCTTTCGGTTGCTGGTGCCTTTGAGCAGGTCGTCGGGTACGGTGACGATCACGACCTGGGCCTTGGCCACTCCGGCATGGTGCAGCGTCTCCGGATTGCGCAGGTCACCGTAGCGTACGGTCGGACCGAGATGCTCGATTGCGGGATGCAGCTGGACGTTGAAATCCACCACCAGGACCCGCTTCGCGAGCTCGGGTTGAGAACGCAGGATCTCGTGCAGCAGGGATGAGGCCAGGCGATGAAACCCTAGCAGGGCCAAGCTGTACGACTCCTGCTCGAGCGCCGTTTCCGATTCTGGCTCGCGGAAGCCGAGGCGATCGAGCCAGGGACCGAGGCGCTCGTGCACAAGATCGGCCCGCGTGAAAAGGAAGGGCGTTATCAGGGCGGTCAACACGAACGCGAAGATGATCACCGAGTTCAGACCCGGGCTGATGTGTCCGAGGCTCAGGCCGGCATAGGCGATGACCAGCCCGAATTCCGAGACCTGGGCGAGCCGGGTGGAGGAAACCATGGCGTTGCGTCGATCGAGACCCGTCCAATAGAGCAAGGGAAAGAAGACGACGTAGCGGGCGACCACCACGAGCAGAGAAAGCCCGAGCGCCAGCCAGAGTACGGCTGCACTTTGAGGCAGCGGGATACTCATCCCCAATCCAACGAAGAACAACGTGATGAAGAAGTCCTTGACGACCCCGACCTTACCGACTACGTCGGTGCTGTAGGGGAGACTGGCGATTGCTGCGCCGGCGATCAGGGCGCTCATCCCCGGGCCGACGGCCAAGTGCGGCTCGCCGCCGAAGAGAAGCATTGCCAGCGCATCGAGACTCCCTCCCATAAAGACGATCCCGAAGCACCAGCCTATCGCTGCGACCAGCAGGAGCTCGGGCACCTTCGCTATCCATCGAAACGCGATGGGAAGCACGTGTTTCGCCAGCAAGGCGGCCAGCAGGGCCACGATGGCGATCCCGAGAAACGAAACGAGGATCGGGCCGACCTGGGGGTTGTCGAAGTTGGGCTGGACCGCGATGACGACGATCGCCCAGATATCCTGGAAGATCAGCAGACCCAGCGATACCCTCCCCGCCAGGGTGTCCATCTGGAAGGATTCCTGGAACAGCTTGACCACCAGCAAGGTGGAGGAGGATGCGACGATGAAGCCGATGTAGAGGGGCGCGTAGATCCCTCCGCCGCCCGGGCCAAGCATGGACCCGCCGATCCCGAAGTAGATGAGTGGCTGGGCGGCAAGGAAACCAAACGCCACGCAGAGGGGGAACTGCAGGGCGCCGCTCAACATGATGGTGCGCCCACTGGCCATAACCTTGCGAAGGTCCAGCTCCAGACCGATCACGAACAAGAGCAGAACCAGGCCCAGCTGGGCGATGGTGTGGATGTTCTCGGGGGAGGTCACGATGTGGCCCCCAATCGGGCCCGCCACGACCCCGGCCACGAGAAACGCGGCGATCGACGGAATCGCGAAGCGGTTGAATAAGACCGCCAAGAGACCTGCCAGGAGCAGGCTGAAGCCGATGTCGTGCACCAGCGGGGGCATAGCGCCGCCGCTGCCAAAGGCCGAAGCGGGCAGGAACGCCAGGCTGGCGGCGAAGATCCTGCTCGTCTTGGGAATTCTGGCGTCCATGAGGATTGCCCCGCGGTTCGGTTAGCGCCGCTGGCGCGACAATCGTGCGCGGCGCATCCCGTAAGGGAGCGATTGTAGCCTAGGGCTCGCGGGAAAGGAGATGGATTGCCAGGAGCTTTGCTCGCGGTAGGCGGGTCACTTTCCGATGCAGAAGCTGGCGAAGATTCGATCCAACAGATCGTCGGGCGTAACCGCCCCTGTGATCTCCCCCAAAGCCCTTTGAGCACTGCGCAGGTCCTCGGCGACGAGGTCCAAAGATGCCGAATCCGCCAGGGTGGAGACCGCTTGGCGAAGGCCCATCTCTGCCCGCTCGATCGCGTCGAGATGCCGCCGCCGAGCGATGAACTCCCCCTCTTGGGCGTCGCGGTAGCCCATTCGCTCTTTGAGAAATCGACGCAGCCGGTCGATCCCCGCACCCGTGCGGGCCGACAGGGCGATCTCCGGAGGATCGGCGGCCGGGTCGAGACCGATGGGCGTACCGGTAAGGTCGACCTTGTTGCGCACCAGAACGAGCGGCACGGCAGGCGGGACCTCGGCCCTGTCCAGGGCCAGGTGCATAGGGTCTGCTCGGTCGTCGAACACCCAGAGGACGAGGTCGGCTCGCTCGATCTCGGCGCGAGCACGGCGCACCCCCTCGCGCTCTATAAGGTCGGTGCTCTCGCGCAATCCGGCGGTATCGATGAGATGGACCGGCATACCGTCGATCTGGGTCTGCTCTCGCAGGAGATCCCGTGTGGTACCCGGGACATCGGTGACGATGGCGGAATCACGGCCGGCCAAAGCGTTCATGAGGCTGGACTTCCCGGCATTGGGGCGGCCGGCAATCACCACGGTCATGCCGTCGCGCAGCAGACGACCAACCCGGGCACTTTGCTTCAACTTCCCCACATCGCCGAGGATCGAGCTTAAGCGAGCGCTTACTTCAGCCGCGGGGATGAAGTCGATCTGTTCGTCCGGAAAGTCGAGCGTCGCCTCGACGAAAACTCTAAGGCCGGTGAGGTCCTCGGCCAAGGCGTTGACGCGGCGGGAGAGCTCGCCTTCCAGGGAGCGCACCGCGAGGCGGGCCGCTTGGGTAGTGGCGCTGTCGATGAGGTCGGCGACAGCCTCCGCTTGGGCAAGATCGAGCTTCCCGTTAAGAAACGCTCGTTCTGTGAACTCTCCGGGCCGAGCCATGCTCACGCCAAGGGAGAGCGCGCGGGTCAGGAGCATGTCGAGGACGATTGGGCCACCGTGGCCGTGAAGCTCCAGGACGTCCTCGCCAGTGAAGGAATGTGGCCCGGGGAAATAGAGAGCAAGACCTTCGTCGATGGGTTGCCCGGCGCTGTCTCGAAATTGCCCGAACGTGGCCTGACGCGGGCTCGGAACGCGGCCGAACACCCCCTGCGCAACGTCGCGGCACGCGGGGCCGGAGACGCGAACGATACCGACACCGCCTCGGCCGGGCGCCGTGGCTATCGCCGCGATGGTGTCGTCGCGCACCGCTACCCGCGGGCCTTCGCCGCCTGGTCGATCTTACGGGTGATGTACCACTGCTGGGAGATGGAGAGAATGTTATTTACGACCCAGTACAGGACGAGTCCGGCAGGGAAAAAGGCGAAGAAGGCCGTGAACACGAAAGGCAATGCCATCATCAGCTTGGCCTGCATGGGATCCGGCGGTGCGGGATTGAGCTTCTGCTGGATCAGCATGGAGATGCCCATGATGACCGGAAGCACAAAGTAGGGATCTTTGGCGGACAGGCTGTGAATCCAAAGCATGAAAGGCGCGTTGCGCAGCTCTACGCTTTCCAGAAGCACCCAATATAGGGCGATGAACACCGGGATCTGAACCACGATCGGGAGGCACCCGCCCAGGGGATTGATCTTCTCCTTCTTGTACAGCTCCATCATCGCCTGGTTCAGACGCTGTTTGTCGTCACCGTAGCGCTCCTTGATCTGCTGGAGCCGCGGCGCCATGCGCCGCATGTTGGCCATGGATTTGTAGCTGGTCTCGGACAGCTTGAAGAATCCGAGCTTGATCAGGATGGTCAGCAGAATGATTGCCCAACCCCAGTTACCGACGAGGGCGTGCAGCTTGGTCAGCAACCAGAAGATCGGCTGAGCGATGATCGTCAGCCACCCGTAATCTACGGTGAGGTCGAGACCGGGAGCGACTTCGGCAAGCTGATACTGAAGCTCCGGGCCAATCCAGATGCGGGACGAGAAATCCTGGGTGTGTCCGTCTGGAACGCTGACAGTCGGTCCATACATCCCAATCAAGTAGCGACCACCCGGGAGGCTCTTCGTGAAGAAGTGCTGGGACTGGTGAGGGGGTGGCACCCAGGCCGCTAGGAAGTAGTGCTGGACCATTGAGATCCAGCCTCCGACCACATCCTGGTCGTACTTGTCCTTTCGGATGTTCTCGAACGATAGCTTCTTAAACTTGTGCTCGGGACTGTACATCGCCGCGCCGGTGAATGTCCGGACGAAGCGCGACTCGGGATTGGGAGGTGGCTCGACGCGCTCCAGTTGGTGATAGTCACGCGCCGCCCAGGTGGCTCCGGAGTGATTGACAACCTGTTGGGAAACGTCGACCAGATAGCTGCCGCGATGGAATTGGAAGCGTTTGGTCACCTGGATACCCGGGGAGTGGGTCCACACCAGGTCCACCGTAAGGGCGTCCTGTCCGTCAGCGAGCACGTACTGGGTCTTTAAGGCCGTGAAAAGTGCCTGGTGGGTCGGCGCCAAGGCGGGATCGGTACCGATGAGTCCCGATTGCGCGAGGAACAAATTAAGCGCCGTGTCGGCAAGCAGCTCGAAAGGGCTCGAATCCTGGGCGGAGTCGGGGTACTTCAAGAGATTCGCGCGTACTAGCGTGCCGCCACGGGTGCTGATCTCCACGTCTAGGACGTCCGTCTTGACCCGGATTACGGGATCATGAGACTCCGCAGATGCGGTGCTGGACGGGCCGGGCGCCGGTTTGGGTGACTGCAACGGGACCTCGGCGCTCGGCACCTCGGCAGCGGTAGAGGTTACGCTGGATGGCTGTGGCGAGGAGACGGCTGGGCTGGTGGGCGTTGGGCGCGGGCCGTAATCTCGCTGCCACGCCTGCCAAAGCAAGAGCAGCACGAAACCTAGAGCGAAGAGCAGAG